>JACDJA010002983.1_pt1 | contig 11397 bp, 11 predicted proteins | sample 7449241 | NCBI WGS metagenome assembly JACDJA01 (sample SAMN14253289, study PRJNA609438) | sludge metagenome | isolation source: initial anaerobic sludge | collected 2018-12-20 | reverse complement strand
TGCACGCTTTGTCGCCGCGAAGGCATGAAGCTCTTCCTCAAGGGAGACCGCTGCTATTCGCCTAAGTGCGCCATCGAAAAACGCAACATGCCGCCTGGCATGCACGGCCCCAAACGCGCACGGCGCAAGGTCTCTGACTTTGGTCGCCAATTGCGCGAGAAACAAAAGGTGCGCCGCATCTACGGCGTCTATGAACGCCAGTTCCGGCGCTACTTCCGTCAGGCTGTCAAGACAAAGGGTCTGACCGGCACGACGCTGCTGCAACTGCTGGAACAGCGCCTGGACAATGTCGTTTTCCGTCTGGGCTTTGCCCCTTCGCGCTCATTGGCGCGCCAGTTGGTGACACATGGTCACTTCCTGGTCAACGGTAAGAAGGTAGATGTTGCTTCCTACTCTGTCCATCCCGGTGATGTCATCCAGGTTGCGGATCAAAGCCGAAGCCTTACCTACTTCAAGGATTTGACCTCTCAGAGCAGCCGCCAGACTGCGCCGAACTGGCTGATGGCAGATCTGCCTGCGCTGTCAGGTCGGGTGACCAGCCTGCCCACCCGCGATGACATGAGAGATATCGACATCAACGAGCAGCTCATCGTTGAATTCTACAGCCGCTAAGAGTCCGACATAGCCTGTAGGCACGCAAGAACGAAACTGATGTTTCGCTAGAACACGGATGGGCTGAGCGGTCAGTCTGTCCGTGTTCGTTCGCATCCGTGCCCCCAACGACGAAATGGCGCTGAGTACAGCGCTTCGCGAAACTTTGTTTCGAAGGAGACTGCCACGTGTTCTATCAAGATATGCAGCCGGTTTTGCCTAAGATCGAATGCACCGCCAATACCCAACGCTTCGCCCGCTTCGAAATCGGCCCGCTGGAAAGTGGGTTCGGTATCACCTTGGGGAACGCGCTCCGGCGCGTTCTGCTGTCCTCGCTGCCGGGCGCGGCGGTGACTTCGCTGCGGATCAACGACGTTTATCACGAGTTTTCGCCCATCCCCAATGCCCGCGAAGACACAACGCAACTTATTCTGAACCTCAAGCAATTGCGGCTTCGTTTGCACAGCGAGGAACCTGTTCGCATCTACGTTCACGCCAAAGGTCCCGGCCCGATCACGGCTGCCGATTTGAATGCGCCGCCTGAAGTCGAGATCATCAATCCTGAGCTCTATCTGCTCACACTCGACTCGACCAGTGCTGATTTCGATCTGGAATTGGTCGTTTCGCCGGGCAAGGGTTATCTGCCGGCTGAAGCCGACAATCGCCCTAAGCTGCCCATTGGCGAGATGCCCATCGACGCTATTTTTAGCCCGGTGCGTCGCGTCAACTACACGGTTGAACGTACACGCATTGGCGGCCACACGGATTTCGATCGTCTGATCTTCGAGATCTGGACCGATGGCGCGATGGCGCCCGAAGCTGCCCTCAAGTTTGCGGCTCGCCAACTGGTTGAGCAGTTCTCCATGGTGGCTGGCGTCGAGATGACCGAATTGGTCATAGACGAGCACGACGAGAGCGGCATCCCAGCCCGTGTCGCCGAGCAACCCATCGAAGAACTTGAACTGAGCATGCGCGCTTACAACTGTCTGAAGCGCGCTGGCATCACCAAGGTAGGTGAGGTTCTGCGCAAGCTGGAGCAGGGAGAAAACGAAATGCTCGCCATCCGCAACTTCGGGCGCAAGTCCTTAGACGAGTTGGTGGATAAGCTGCGCGAAAAGGATTACCTTTTCTACATCGACTATACTCCCAGTCCAGAGACCGAGAGTTAGGCGAGCTTTAGTCGCCCCAGGAGATACCAAGAATGCGACATCAAATCAGCGGCAGGCAGTTTGGCCGGTCATCCGCCCACCGCCAGGCCCTTTTCAAAAACCTGATCACCGAGTTGTTCCGCCACGGCCAGATCGAGACAACCGAGGCCAAGGCCAAAGCCATTCGCGCCGATGCTGAGAAGTTGATTACCATAGCCAAGCGCGGCCGTGCAGGACGCATCAGCGAGGTCCATGCCCGCCGTCTGCTGCGGTCGCGGCTCAATGATCCGGACATGGTGGCCGTGATCTACGACGAGTTCAGCCTTCGCTATGCCGACCGTCCCGGCGGTTACACCCGTATCTTCAAAATGGGACCCCGTCATGGCGATGGCGCCGACATGGCATTGATCGAATTGGTTGAATAGCACGCCTCAGTCCACCTCCCTGCCCCACTTCCGCGCCGTCATCGAGTACGATGGAACTGATTTTCTGGGATTCCAGTTTCAGGCATCGGGCCGGACGGTGCAAGGCGAGATCGAGCAAACCCTCTTACGTCTGACTCAGCAAAGCACCCGAGTCGTCGGGGCAGGTCGCACTGACGCCGGCGTCCATGCTTTTGGACAGGTTATCTCTTTCAGGTCAGTGTGGAAGCATCCTCCCTCGGATCTTCGCCGGGCGTTGAATGCTCTGCTCCCCATCGACATCGCCGTCCGCTTCCTTGACCTTGCGCCAGCCGATTTCCATCCCCGCTTCAGCGCCACTGAGCGCTGGTACCGCTATCAGGTGGGGCAGTGGTCCATCCATTCGCCGTTGCGAACGCGTTACGCCTGGGAGCTACCCCCCACGGTTGATCTGGAGGCCATGAATCTGGCAGCCGCACACCTCATCGGCAGCCACGATTTCGCCGCTTTCGGCCAGCCTCCGCAAGACGACCCCACAGCTAGCACCATCCGGCTTGTAAATGAAGCCAGGTGGTGGCACCAGACGCCTTATCTGTTCTTCGATATCCGAGCCAACGCCTTCTTGCGCCGCATGGTGCGAACCATTGTCGGCACCCTGGTACAAGTTGGCTTGGGGCGAATGGTTCCGACCCAGGTCGCCGGCATGTTAGCGAGTCGCGACAGGTCCCTTGTAGCCCAACCCGCCCCACCCCAGGGCCTGATTCTGATGTCCGTTACGTACCCCGGTTCCCTCGAATTCCCCTCCATTTCCGGTCTGAGTGGCGCTGAGTACAGCGCAGAGGAACATACAAGCGGCGCTGAGTACAGCGCAAAGGAGTTCATTTTATGAACAAGACATTTAGCGCCAAACCAGAAGAAATTCAACGTGAATGGCTTTTGGTAGACGCCGAAGGCAAGACCCTGGGGCGTCTTTCTACGGAAATTGCCCGCATTCTGCGCGGCAAACACAAGCCAATCTACACGCCCCATGTCGATTGCGGCGATTTTGTGATCGTCGTCAATGCCGACAAGATCAACGTGAGCGGCAACCGCCTGGACACCCACATATATTACCGGCACAGCGGCTACATGGGCGGGTTGAAAGAAGTCACCATGCGCCGGATGCTGCAAACGCATCCTGAGCGTGTGCTGCAATTCGCGGTTCGCGGCATGCTGCCCAAGAACCGGCTCGGCCGCCAGATGTTCAAGAAGCTCAAGGTTTACGCTTCACCTGATCATCCCCACGCCGCCCAACAGCCCCGCACGGTCGAACTTGCCTGATCGGCGAGCTTCGGCTACGCTCCCTGGTACCCATCAAGCCAACCCAACTGATCGAAGGATAAGAACATGACGCAGTACTACGAAGCTGTTGGCCGCCGCAAGACTGCTACCGCCCGCGTGCGCATTTATCCCGCCGGCGAGACCGCAGAATTTGTTGTCAACGGCAAGCCAATGGACCAATTCTTCACCCGCATTGCCGACCAGGCGCAGGTGCAGCAGCCCCTAAAGCAGCTTGAAAGCGAGAGCCGGTTCAATATTTCGGCGCTTGTCGAAGGTGGCGGCGTCACCGGTCAGGCTGCGGCTGTCAAGCTGGGCCTGGCGCGTGCGTTGACGGTATTCGATGCCAATCTGCGCTCGCCGCTGAAGAAAGCAGGATTTCTGGTGCGCGATGCACGCGCCAAAGAGCGCAAGAAGTTCGGACTGAAGCGCGCCCGCAAGGCCCCTCAATACACCAAACGCTAACCCGAGCGCTCACTCGAAGGCCCATGGCGTCTGTGCGCCCTGCTGTACAGACGCTGCAAGCATCGACCTGCAAATCGAAGGCGCTGGGAAGTCAATGCCCGGCGCCTTTTTGGTTGCCTCCTGCAAAGCGATGCCCACCACCGTTGGCATTCTCACCGTCAGCGACAGCGCCGCGGCCAAACAGGCTGAGGACAGCAGCGGCCCCCTCCTGGTCCGGCTGGTGCAGACACTTTGGCCTGCTGAATTGCCACTCCTTGGTTTGACGCCAGACGACAAACAGTTGATTGCTGAACAGCTAAGGACCTGGGCCGATGACTTTAGCCTGGCGCTGATTCTGACGACAGGCGGCACCGGCTTTGCCATGCGCGATGTGACGCCCGAGGCCACCCGTTTTGTCCTCGAACGCGAGGCGCCGGGTATCGCCGAAGCGATCCGTTCCGCCGGTCTGAGTGTCACCCCACATGCAATGCTTTCTCGTGGGGTCGCAGGCATTCGCGGTCACACGCTAATTATCAACCTTTCTGGCAGTCCTAAGGCAGTGCGCGAGCAATGGGCGGTGATTGCGCCGGTGCTCCCGCACGCCATTGAGCTTCTTCAACCTATCGATCAGACATTTCGCCATGCTCGCTCAGGCGAGCACATGCGGAATGCCAACACCCCGGTTTGACACATACGCGCCGGATCCGTATGATCATGTTTCGCTATGCCCATAATGTGTAAGGAGTTCAGAACGTGACTGATGCGCCAGAGGGCGCCCCTCGCCCATCGAAACCTGAAATCAAGGTCATCCCACCTAAGACCATCGTCAAGACACTCGCGGTTGGCCAGGAAGTGGTCGGGCGCGTGCGGCGTCTGGCCGATTTTGGCGCCTTCATCGATATCGGCGTCGGCACGGATGGACTGGTTCATGTTTCGGAAATCTCTCAGAAGCGAATCAATAAGCCGAGCGATGTGCTCAAGTTGGGCCAGGAAGTGACCGCCTGGATCAAGGAATTGGACAAGGAGCATGATCGTATCAGCCTGACGCTCATTTCACCTGAGACGCCGACGCTGCGCAATCTGGCAGCAGGCGACGTGGTCACCGGCCGGGTGACTCGCATCGAGAGCTATGGCATTTTCATCGATCTCGGCGTGGGTTACGATGGCATGGTTCATGTAAAAGAAATGACGCATGGCTATGTCAAGCATCCCGGCGATCTGGTCAAGATCGGTGAGACCGTACAGGCCAAGGTGCTCGATGTTCGCAGGCGCCGCGGCCAGATCGATCTATCGATGCGTGCACTGCTCCCTGAGCCAACTCCGGAACCACAGGCTGAACCTGCACCCAGACAGGCAGCAAAAGCAGGCCCCCCTCCGACCCCTGCAGAACTGGAGGCCGAGATGCTCGACGCAGAGGAAGAAGAAGCATCTCCTACCAGTTTTGAGTTTGCGCTGCAACGAGCACAGTCAGAGTCAGGCGGCAAGGGCAAGAAGCGGAACAAGAAGCAATGGTACAGCGACGAGGATGACGATGACATCGTCTCGCGCACCCTCATGTTCACCAAAGAGTAACAGACGGCTACGCAAGCAACGCCTCGGGCCGGTGGGATGATAACCACCGGCCTTTTTTGTCAGTACCTGCAGCTATGCGTATCAAGGGCTCAGACCGTTTTCGCCTTCAACTCTGGATAGGGCTGCTGATGCTTGTGGTCGTGGCCGGTGGGGGGGGATTGGCTCCAGCCCGGGCTGCCTCGCCCGACCAACACGTCGTGGTTGAAGCGCGCTCGTTTGTCGAGGCGCGCCTCGTCTCCACCGTCACGCTCTCGCCTGCATCGACGATGGTGGTGAAACTCACGACGCAGTTTTGGTCGGACGGAAAGCGCCTCAGCCCCGAAGACCTGCTGTCAGTGGCTCCGCATATCCGTTTTGTTGACAGCACCGCTCGCGGACACTCGATCTTGCTGGCAGTGCCTCCAACAGGCGCGGTACAGCTGGCGGCAGTTCAGAAAGGCGAAACCTACACTTTATCGTTCCCTGCTCTGGCAAGCCCACAGTCTGCAGAGACAGCCGAAGCCGTAGCGACGATCAATGAGCCGGTATGGCTGCGCGCACAGCGGGTTGTACGGCTTCGGTTTCAGCCTGTACGATATGATCCTACCACACAGACAATCTCGGTACACCCAGAGATAGCTGTCACCCTTGACCTGGAAGATGCCCGGGCCAGCTCGGTTCTCCCGCCGCCCGATCCACATTGGGAGCCGATCTACCAGCAGTCGGTGAGCAACTATCAGGAGGGTCTGCGCTGGCGTCGCGTCCCTGATCCGCTGCCAGATACGCTGGCCGGCGCCGCACCCGCTCCAGTCGATTCAGCCTGGCGCCTGCGGATCACGGTCACACAACCAGGACTCTATGAAGTCGGCTATGATGATCTCGCTCGTTTGGGCGTCGATCTCGAGGGTGTCGACCCGAAACGGCTTCAGCTTTTCGACGGCGTTTTGCCTTTGCCCTCTCTGGTGCGCGGTGAAAGTGACGGCCGCCTTGATCCTGAAGACGCCGTCATCTTCTACGCCCCACCGGTTTCGGCGCCGTCTCGCTACGCTGTCGAACGCGTATTTTGGCTCGTACTCGGTGCGGGCAGCGGCTCACGCGTCGCTCAGCGTTCGACCCCAGGTCAGGGGCCTGTCCTGTCGAGCTTTCAGCACACGGCACATCTCGAAGTTCAACGGCTCTATCTTTCCAGCTTTCCACCCCTTGAGGACTCTGATCATTGGTTTTGGCTCAGCCTGCGCCCCGAAAGAAGCGGGCCAGCACGACAGACAGCCTCTTTCTCTCTGGCTGGCGTTGCCACAGGACCTGATCGGGCCAGACTACGGATTCGGGTTTGGGGCCAGGACGATGGCATCGCCACCGTTAACCTTTCCCTGGCTGGTTATCCTGTGGGCGCTTTTACGATTCAGGGCCGAACCACCATCACGCGCGACTATGTCATCCCGCATGCACTGCTGCACAACGGCGTCAACGATCTCGCCATCGAGGCCAGCAAGAGTCCAACTTCTACTAATACGGTACTGCTGGATTGGCTGGAAGTTGACTATACGCGCCTGTATCAGGCGGTCGATGGCCGGATGAACCTGGGAGTTGGCTGGGCGGGGCGCTGGCAGGTGTGGCTGGATGGGCTCGATGCCACGGCCATTGTCTGGGATGTGACCGATCCCATGCAGCCGGTAGCTCTGACCGATGTGTTTCTTGCGGGCGACTCCTTCCCTGACCGCGTGGGCTTCACGAGTATGGGGCAAGGGCCGTTGACCTATGAGACGGCAACGGCGGCGGCTCGCCGGCCGGCTTCACTGGCCTGGGCGCCCGTCCTGGACGATCTACGCAGCTCCCATAATCGCGCCGACTACCTTATCATCGCCCCAGAGGCCTTGCTGCCAGCAGCGCAGCAGCTTGCCTCACATCGTGCGGATTATGGCCTGGCTGTCAAGGTCATTACCACACAGGCTATCTATGATGAGTTCAATGCCGGGCGGACCCATCCCCAGGCTATTCGTTCATTCTTGTCGATGGCCCTTAGCCGGTGGCGCGCGCCTGCGCCGGCTTTCGTCCTGCTCCTGGGTGATGCCACGACTGATCCCTTGGGCTATCTGGCATCACCTCCCGTAGGAACGCCCGTATTCCTTCGTTTGGTGGATCCCTGGTTGGGCGAAGTGGCGGACGAGAATGCTTACGCCGCCGTCGCCGGCGATGATATTGTGCCCGATCTGATGCTGGGGCGTCTGCCTGCCGGTTCCCTGGCCGACGCCGAACAGTTGGTAGCCAAGATTGTCCAGTACGACGATTTGCCTTTTGGCGACAGTTGGCAGCAACGCCTGCTGCTAGCGGCCGATAACCCTGACGGCGCCGGCGATTTCACTGCCCTGGCCGAGGATGTTGCCGTGCAATCTGCCCCCAGCCTGGATGTCACACGTCTGTATCTGGCAGATTACCCAAGCGCCGATCAGTTGAGAGCCGATCTTCTGGCCGGCTGGAATAGCGGCGCCCTGATCGTCAACTATATCGGTCATGGCCATCCCAGCGCATGGGCGTCTGAGTCAATCCTGAGCAAGGCTGATGCGCCTTTGCTGCAAAATCGTGATCGTCCGGCAGTGGTATTGGCGATGGCCAGTCTGGCAGGGATCTTCGCACAACCGGGGACGTCGTCGCTGCTCGAGGACCTCTTGTTTTTGCCTGAAGGCCGGGGAGCGGTTGGTTACATTGCCAGTACGGGTTATGGGATCGCCGTAGGCAACGCCCTGGTGAATGAGGGCTTCATGGATGCGGTTCTGGCGGACAAGGTGGATCTGCTCGGCCAAGCCACGATAAAGGCAAAGCTACACCTGTATACGCAAGGCTATGCTTTCACCGAATTCCTGACCCGTCTCTATACGTTGGTAGGCGACCCCGCAACAAAGATGCCGCTTGCGCCCTGGGCGAAACACTACTATCTGCCGCTGGTGACACGATAGGCCGCAACTAACCGGCTTCCAGCCAATCCACCAGGGCTTGTTCGTCGTCCAGGGGACCGACATAGGCCAGCGTGAGCTGCTGTGGCTTCCATAGCTCTTGGGCCAGCCGCAGCACATCAGCGGTTGTCACCGCATCAATGCCAGCCAAAACCTGGTCAAGGGTTTGCATCTGGCTGCGTGCGGCCATCTGTCGCCCCCACCACGATGCTACCGCCGAGGAATCCTCGCTGCTCAGTTCAAGGCGGCCTTTCATGTACTCCTTGAAATGCTGCAATTCGGCCTCGGCTACCGGTTGGCTCTGTAAATCGCGCCACACCGCCGCGGTTTCGTCGAGGGTCTCGAACAGGCGCTCGGCGTCACAGCCGCCATAGACACCCAGAGAACCGCCATCGGCAAACATGCTGACATAGGAACCGATGTTGTAGGCCAGACCGCGCTGTTCACGCAGACGCTGCCACAGCCATGAACTCATACCGTCGCCGGCCAATGCGTTGAGCACACCCAAGTTGAAGCGGTCGGGATGCTCCCGCGGCAGGCCGGGCACGGCCAACTGCAGATGCGCCTGTTCACTTTCGCGGATTTGGATGCGGTGCCGTGGCGCCGTTTGATGCGGAGGAGCAGGGATAAAGTCCGGCAGCGCGCCATCGCCTCTCCAGTCACCAAAACACGTCCGGGCAGCTTCCTGGAATTCAGCGGTGTCGATGGCGCCGGCAACCGTCAGCACTGCACCATCTGGCCGATAGGCGCGTTGGTGATAGCCCTCCAGCGCCTCCGATGTCAGGGCTTCGACGGTTTCTGGCGATCCTGCGATTTCGCGTCCCAGGGGGTGATCCCCCCACATCGCCTCGCTGCTGAGCTGGCCGACATAGTCCTCCGGCACGTCGCGGTACATGTTGATCTCATCCAGGATCACACCGCGCTCGCGCTCGAATTCCTCAGGGTCGAAGGTGGGGTGCTGGGTCATGTCGGCCAGCAGGTCCAGGCTCCGCCGCCAGTGTCTGGACCCCACCCGCGCCCAAAATGAAGTGAATTCCTGACCGGTGGAAGCGTTGAGATAGCCGCCTCGCCCCTCGATTTCATTGGCGATGTCCAGGGCTGTTGGCCAGCCTGTGCAGCCCTTGAAGAGCATGTGTTCCAGGAAGTGGCTGATGCCGGCTTCGTGGGCGGCTTCATAGCGCGAGCCGACGCGCAGGTACAACCCCATGGATACCGACCGTACGAAGGGCATCGGCGCGCACACAACTTCCAGCCCGTTGGGAAGGTCGAACCGCTCGTAGCTTTGTAGGTTCATGGCCTGTGTGTGATCCGTTTTTGGCCAGTGCTTTGTAGGGATGTCTATTGCCCACGAAGTTCAGCCAGCAGACGCTCAGCCTGAGCCTTTGCCTGCGGGTCTTGGGCGGGTGGGCCGCTGAGGAAGGCTTCGAATTCCTTGATGGCATCTTCGTTGCGGCCCTGCAATTTGCGCAGCATGGCCAAGCCAAAGCGCGCCTCCGGCAGACTAGCATTAATCTCCAGGGCCTTGAGCAACGACTTCTCGGCCTCATCCATGTTGCCTAGCTGCAACTGCGCCGCGCCCAGCAAATAGTAGGTTTCGGCGTCAGTCGGGCTGATCTTCAGCGCCTTCTCGAAGGTGGACATCGCTTCCTCCAGCCGGCCTTGCTGGTAGTAGGCCACGCCGAGGTTCGAGAGAGTGGCAGTGTGGTTAGGGTTGATCTTCAAGGCTTCCTGGTAGGCTTTCTCGGCTTCGGCGAAGTTGTTCAGCCGGGTATAGGCATTGCCCAGCCCGAAGTAGGCATCCAGGCTCTTGCCGTTGGCCAGCGATTCATTGAAATCCTTGACCGCCTGGTCAAGGTTGCCGCTATCCAGGGCCGCTTGCGCTGACCTGATCAATTCGATTGCGTCGCCGGCAGCTGCCGGTGTGTTGGCGCCGCCGCCGCACGCCGCCAGCATGACGGCCGCTGCCATCGACAGCACCAAAAGGATGAATCTACTCATTGCCGCTACCTCCAAAATCAAGTAAGACCACTCGCGTTTCCTCGCCTTCCAATTCGCTCCTGGTGACACGCAACGAAGTCACCGGGTCAGGGCGGGGGAGGCCCATCTCCTTCAGGAATTTGTCAACTGCATCCAGCTTCAATGTCAGGCCAGGAACGGCGTAGTGCATGGGGATGACGATACTAGGCTCCAATTCGGTGACGACCTCGACCGCTTTGGCCGCATCCAGGATGTCGCCGCCGCCTACCGGCAGCAAAAGGACATCGGCTTCGCTGAGGACTTCGATCTGGTCGCGATCGGGGCGGGTGCCCAAGTCGCCCAGGTGGCATACAGCCAGATCTTCGAATTCGTACAAAAAGGCCGTATTGCGCTCGCGTTCGCCTACGGCGCCTTTGTGGAAGGTGCCAACGCCGGTGATGAACACGCCATTGATTTCATACTCGCCGGGGCCATCGAAGACATGTTCGGGGCTGCGCACCCCGCCGACATAATTGTGGCCGGCGGCTTCGTGGCTGACAGTGACGACATTGGCGCGCAGTTTGGGCAATGTCAGGCCAAACTGCGGCCCGTAGGGGTCGGTGACGACGGTCAAAGCCCGGCTTCGCAGACGGAAGCATGACAGACCGTACCATGTGAGTTCCATGAGATTTCCTGTGGGTGCGAGGCTCGTGCTTTTCAGCTTGCGCCGGTCATGGGCCAGCCAACCAGCGCAGAACATCTATTATACCCGAGTAATGAAATCGCAAGCCAGTTTTGCCCCCACTCGCCGCCCTGCGCTATCATGCCACCATGATTGCATGGGTCAGCCCCGGTGGGCGACCTTTCTGGTACGAACCATTCATTTCCAAAAGAGGACGGTTTCAACTATGGCTTACGAAAAGATCATACCACCTGCGAGCGGCGACAAGATCACGATCAAGGAGGGGAAGCTGTATGTGCCCGACCATCCCGTGATTGCTTTTATCGAGGGCGATGGCACAGGTCCTGACATCTGGG
>JACDJA010002980.1_pt1 | contig 11405 bp, 8 predicted proteins | sample 7449241 | NCBI WGS metagenome assembly JACDJA01 (sample SAMN14253289, study PRJNA609438) | sludge metagenome | isolation source: initial anaerobic sludge | collected 2018-12-20 | reverse complement strand
CGCCGCCGCCGCCGGGGGCGTGGCCGCCGCCGCCGCCCGCAGCGATGCCGCCCAGGCCGACCTGGACCTGCTGCTGGCCGGCGGCTCGGCCGAAGCCGTGGCCGCGGCCGAGGCGGGCGTGAGCGGCGCGGAGGCGGCGCTGGACGAAGCGCGGGCGCGGCTGGCCGCCGCCGAAGCGGCCGTGGCCCAGACCGAAGCGGGCGTGGCCGGCGCCGAGGCCGCCCTGGCCGCCGCCCAAACCGCCCTCGACGACCGCACCCTCGTCGCTCCCTTCGCCGGGACGGTGGCCGACGTGCCCTTCGGCGTGGGCGAGGTGGTCGCCGCCGGGGTTCCCGCGGCCGTGGTGGCCGATTTCTCCGGCTGGCTGGTGGAAACGACCGACCTGATCGAGCGCGACGTCGTCGGCGTGGCCGCGGGCTTCCCGGTCGAGGTGCGCGTCGACGCGCTGCCCGACGAGACGCTGTCCGGCGCGGTGACGTCCATCGGCGGCATTGCCCGCGACGTGCAGGGCGACGCCACCTATCCGGTCACCATTCGCCTCAACGACGCGGCCGGCGTCCCCCTGCGCTGGGGGATGACGGTGTTTGTGACCATTGACACGCGGTGATCTAAACCTGACAGGTGGCGACGACAACTCTCGTCGCGATTAGAGCACTCGGGTCGCCCACCTGTCAGGTTTTTCGTGTATAATTCTCCCCATGCAAAGGTTCTTCCGTCGCCTGGGCGTAATTCCCGTGGCTCTGCTGGCCGCGGGGCTGTTCCTGCTCGGCGCGCTGGCCATCAACCACATCGTCAACACCATGTGGCTCTTCGATCCCAATCGGCTGGAACTGACGCGCGCCGTCGTGCAGCAGCGGGCCGACGCCGCCACCCTGCTGGCCGCGGCCAACGGCGAAGTGCTGCTGGCCTTCATGGCCTCGGTCGTCGTCGCCGTCACCGGGCTGGCCATGGTCCCGGCCTACTTCCTCAACAGGCGCTTCGGCCCGCCCGACCAGCGCGACCGGTCGCCCGTCTTCCTCGTCGTCCTGCGCCAGTCGATGTTCGTGGGCCTATGGGTCGTCTTCTGCCTCTGGCTCCAGATGAACCGCACCTTCGGCCCGGCGGTGGCCCTGCTGGCCGCGGCCGTCCTTGTCCTGTTCGAGCTTGTATTGCAGATTCGCGAGCGCGCGTCGGCCGTGACGGAACAGCGCTCGCCGTCCTAGGGAGAGCCGCCCATGACCCCAACGCCCACCGGCCGCCTCGCCCTGCGCGACCTGCCCGGCATCGACCGCCTGCTGCGCGCTCCCGGCGCGAGTGAACTGATCGACGCCTTCGGCCGCGGCCCGGCCACCGACGCCCTGCGCGACACGCTGAACGAGATTCGCGACGCCCTGCGCGACGGCGACGGCAATGGGGAGGCCATCCCGCCCGCCATCCCGCCCGATTGGGAGCTGGTGGCCGCCGCCCGCGAGCGGCTGGAAAGGGAACTGGCCCCCACGCTGCGGCCGCTCATCAACGCCACGGGCATCATCATCCACACCAACCTCGGCCGCGCTCCGCTGAGCGAGGCCGCGCTGGCCGCCGCGGCCGGAGTCGCCGCCGGCTATGCCACGCTGGAATACGACATCGACAGCGGGCGGCGCGGCGCTCGCTCCGTCCACGCCGAGCGGCTGCTGACCCGGCTGACGGGCGCGGCGGCGGCAATGGTCGTCAACAACAACGCCGCGGCCGTCCTGCTCATGCTCACCGCTCTCTGCCGCGGCCGCGAGGTGATCATCAGTCGCGGCCAACTGGTGGAGATCGGCGGCGGTTTCCGCATCCCCGACGTGATGGCCCAGTCGGGCGCGCGGCTGGTGGAGGTCGGCGCGACCAACCGCACCCACCTGCGCGACTACGCCGAGGCCATCACCCCCGATACGGTGGCCCTGCTGGCCGCCCACCATTCCAACTACAAAATCATCGGCTTTGCCGGGGAGCCGGGGCTGAGCGAGCTGGCCCGCCTGGCCCGCGAGCGGGGCCTGATGCTGCTGTTCGACCAGGGCAGCGGCGCGCTGCGCGACACGGCCGCCTACGGCCTGGCCCCCGAGCCGACCGTCCCCGACGGGCTGCGCGCCGGGTGCGACGTGGTGGCCTTCAGCGGCGACAAGCTGCTGGGCGGGCCGCAGGCGGGCATTCTCGTCGGCCGCGCCGACCTGATCGACCGCGCCGGACGCCACCCGCTGGCCCGCGCCGTGCGCGCCGACAAGCTGGCGCTGGCCGCGCTGTCGGCGACGCTGACGCAATACCTGACCGACCGCGCCGGGGAGATTCCCGTGTGGCGCATGATCGCCCGGCCGCTCGAGGACATCGCCGCCGAGGCCGAGGCGTGGGCCGAGCAGCTGCGGGCCGCGGGCCTCGACGCGACCACCGCGCCCGATGAGTCGTTTGTCGGCGGCGGCAGCCTGCCCGGCGAGAGCCTGCCCACCCGCGTGGTCGTCGTCGATCCGGGCAAGATCGGCGCGGACGAACCGGCCGCCCGGCTGCGGGCTGCGCCCGTGCCGGTCATCGGCCGTATCCACAACGACCGCCTGCTGTTCGACCCGCGCACCGTGCTGCCCGACCAGGCGGAGGCGCTTTTGCGAACGGTTGAACGAGTATTCAGTGGGGAGTGGACAGTGGGGAGTGGACAGTGGGGAGTGAACAGTGAATCAGTGAATCAGTTGGTCGGACGGCGCTCGTAATTCGTCATTCGTCATTCGTAATTCGTAACTATGGAACCATCCACCCGCATCCTCGCCATTGAAACCTCGTGCGACGAGACGGCCGCGGCCGTCGTCGCCGGGGGCACACAAATTCTGTCCGGCGTCGTCGCCTCGCAGGTTGACCTGCACGCCCGCTACGGCGGCGTCTTCCCGGAGGTGGCCTCGCGCCGCCACGTGGAAGTCATCCACGCCGTCGTCGACGAAGCCATGCGCGAGGCCCATCTGGGCTACGACGACCTCGACTGCGTGGCCGTGACGCGCGGCCCGGGGCTGGTCGGCTCGCTGCTGGTGGGCATGAACATGGCCAAGGGGCTGGCCCTCAGCCGTAATTTGCCGCTGCTGGGCGTCAACCACATCGAGGGCCACATCTACTCCCTCTGGCTGACCGAGGCCGCGCCGGAGATCCGCTTCCCGCTGGTCACGCTCGTCGTCAGCGGCGGCCACACCGACCTCTACCTGATGACCGACCACGGCCGCTACCGGCTGCTGGGGGCCACGCTCGACGACGCCGCCGGGGAGGCATTCGACAAGGTGGGGCGGCTGCTGGGGCTGCCCTATCCCGGCGGCCCGGCCATCGACCGCGCCGCCGGGACGGGCAACCCGGCCACCTTCCGTTTCCCGCGGGCGGTCATGGATGCCGACCACGGCTACGACTTCAGCTTCAGCGGCCTGAAGACGGCCGTCATGCGCCAGACCGGCCAATACCACTCGCCCGCGCTCATGCCCGTGGCCGATCTGGCGGCAAGCTTCCAGGCGGCCGTGGTCGATTCGCTGGTGGAGAAGACACTGGCCGCCGCGGCCGAGTTCGAGGCCACGGCCATCCACATCGCCGGGGGCGTCTCGGCCAACCGGGAGCTGCGCCGGCTGATGGCCGAGCGGGCAACCGTGCCCGTGCGCGTGCCGCCGCTCCCTCTTTGCACCGACAACGCGGCCATGATCGGCGCGGCGGCCCATTTCCATTTTCTGAAAGGCCGGCGCGACGCGCTCGATCTCGACGTGACGCCCAGCCTGCAACTGGTATAGCAGGAATCAATCAACCACGGATTCACATGAGCAGCGAAACCGCCCCCCTGCCCCATCTCGACCACAGCGGCCTGGCCATCAACGCCGACGCCCGCTTTCGCCACGTTTTCGCCGAGGGATTCGATCCCATTTTGCTGACCGACCACCTCGGCCGCATCCTCGACGGCAACCGGCAGGCGCTCAACTTCTTCGGCATCGACCGCCGCTCCTTCCCGGAGATCAACATCCGCGACCTGCACCACCCCGACGAGCCGCTGCCCGACGTGAACAAGCTGACCGGCCCCGGCTCGATGAGCTTCCACAGCCGCGTGGTGGCCGGGCGCGTCCACGACGGCCGCCCGCGCCAGGTAACGCTCAACGTTGAGGTGCGCGCTCGCCGCCTGACGCCCGGCCGCGAGGGCACGTGGCAGTGGATCTACCACGACGTATCCAGCCGCGTCGAACTCCAGCAGATGCGCGACGACCTCATCGCCATGCTGCTCCACGACCTGCAAAGCCCGCTGGGCAACGTCATCTCCACGCTCGAACTGCTGCGGATGCAGGTGGGCATGAGCGACCCCGACGACACGCTGCTCAGCCTGCTCGACATCGCCGCCCGCAGCAGCGACCAGCTCCAGCGGCTCATCGCTTCGCTCATGGACATCAACCGGCTGGAGGCGGGCCAGCCCGTGGGGCGCCAATCCGTCGTCACACTCGACCTGCTGGTGGCCGAGGCCTACGACATCGAGGAGCCGTCGTTCGCCCGGCGCGGCGTGGCGCTGGAGACGCGGTTGCCGGCCGATCTGCCGCCGCTGTTCGTGGAGCCGAACATGGTCAGCCGTGTGTTGCTGAACCTGTTCGACAACGCGCTGAAATATAGCGCCGACGGCGAGACGATCACCGTGGAGGCGCGCACCACCGGCGACGGCATGGCCCTCGTGGCCGTCAGCGACCGCGGCGCGGGCATTCCCGCCGAATTCCGCGAGGTCATCTTCGACAAGTTCCGCCGCATCAAGAGCGACTCGTCGTCGAAGGGGCTGGGGCTGGGGCTGGCGTTCTGCCGCCTGGCGGTGGAGGCCCACGGCGGCCGCATCTGGGTCGACGACGCGCCGGGCGGCGGGGCGCGGTTCAACCTGACGCTGCCGGTGGGGGTGGAGGAGGTTGAGGGAGGGGGGGATTAGGGGGGAAGTGTTGGGGATGGTGGGTGACGGCCGATGGTGGGGGATTGAGATTTGGGGTAATATTGTTGCAATTGGTGGCTGTATTAGAAGCTTGGTAACCGGACGCCGACCGAATTTCATTTTGCTGCCGAGGTGTTGATTTTGTGACCGGTCGATTCACCTTCACTTCGTCCTTTTTGTGATCCATACTTTGGAGATCACTTTAGAAACCAGCATGAATATCGACACGGAACCTGTCAAACTCGATAACAAAACCCAACTGGCCCAATACTTTACACCACCGGAAATAGCCAAATTTATGGTGGGTTTGTTTGAGCGAGGTAACACTCTCGATTGCCGCCTGCTTGACCCAGGAGCCGGCAAGGGGGCACTTTCCCAAGCCTTTCTGGAGAGATGGGAGTGCGAAAATTCCGGCTTCGAGACTATAGAGTTAGATGCATTTGAAATCGATAGCCTGCTTTGTTCATCCCTCGCCCAGACGCTGAGCAAATACGATGGTTGCGCCAGGTGTTCCATAAAGATTCACAATATGGATTTCATTCATGCCGCTTCTGATTGGCTATCTGGGAGTCTCTTTGCCGCCAGATTACCCAGGTACACTCACATCATTCTGAACCCGCCTTACAAAAAAATACGCAGCGATTCCGAATACAGGCAAGCCATGAGGCGTGTCGGCATTGAGACAGTAAACCTCTATACGGCATTTGTTGCCATCTCTTTGGCTTTGCTGGATGAACACGGTCAGTTGGTGGCCATTATCCCACGCAGCTTCTGCAATGGACCCTATTACCGGCCGTTCCGCAATTATTTACTGGAGCATGCTGCCATAAGACACATGCATTTATTCGACTCGCGCAGCAAGGCATTCAAAGAAGACGGGGTCCTGCAGGAAAATATCATTATTCTCCTGGAACGTAACGGATCACAAGGTTCCGTTACCATATCTACCTCTACTGATGATACCTTCGCCGATTTGACATTTCACAATTACCCATTTGATGAGATTGTGTTCCCGGATGATCCGGAGAGGTTTATTCACGTCCCTACATCGCCCGACCAAAACCCAATTGGAGTATCTCCTATCCTCCAATATTCATTGGCCGATCTTGGCATTATGGTTTCCACGGGACCAATAGTAGATTTCAGGGTTAAGGAGTATTTGCGTGACATGCCTGATGTCGGCACGGCTCCTCTGCTCTATCCCTCCCATTTCAATGACAAAGGTGTGTCCTGGCCGCTCGAGGAAAGCAAGAAGGCAAATGCTATCGTAGTAAATGAGGAGACGGAAAAGTGGTTGTATCCGAATGGCTACTATTGTGTCGTCCGCCGTTTTTCATCAAAAGAAGAAAAGCGCAGGCTGGTAGCCGGTGTCGTTAAGCCACAAACCTTTACGAATGCTCCTGTGCTCGGCTTTGAAAACCATCTCAACATACTGCATGAGGGGAAGAGTGGCTTATCTGAACTGTTAGCCTATGGTTTGGCTTTATTTCTAAACACCACCGTTGCGGATGATTATTTTCGACGCTTTAATGGCCACACACAGGTGAATGCTACAGACTTGAGACTAATGAAATATCCAAGCCGGGCAGCACTCATGGAACTCGGCAAGTGGGCCAGGCAGCATGAAGCACTTCCTCAAAAAACAATTGATACCATGTTCGAGGCTTTAATTCTATGAGCAATGACAACGCTCTCATTAATGACGCCCTGCAAATCATCAAATCTCTTGGTCTTCCCCGAGGGCAACAGAATGAGCGTTCAGCTCTCTCCTTACTGGCCTTGATTAAACTTTCGCCAGGAAAGTCCTGGGCTGACGCTGAGGCCCCGTTAACAGGAATTACTCCCATCATGGACTGGGTTCGGGAATTTTACGGGAAGGATTACAAACCCAACTCTCGTGAAACCGTTCGACGGCAAACGATACATCAGTTTGTTGCTGCTGGTCTTGTTCTCCGCAACCCTGACAATCCCAGCCGTCCGGTAAATAGCCCCAGAACTGTATACCAGATTGAACCCGTAACTTTGGCCTTGTTGCAAACATTTCGCTCTTCCTCATGGGAGAAGAACCTGGCTAACTACCTGACGACAAGGCAGACCTTGACCGAGCGCTATGCAAAAGAGCGTGAACAAGCCCAAGTCCCAGTGCAACTTGCTCCGGGGCAGATCATTTCCCTTAGCCCCGGAGAGCATAGCGAGTTAATGAAAGCTGTTGTTGAGGAGTTCGCTCCTCGTTTCGCCCCCGGCAGCGCGTTGGTTTATGTTGGTGATACAAGGGAAAAGTGGGGCTACTTTGACCGGGTTCTACTTTCAGAATTGGGCGTAAAAGTCGATCATCATGGGAAGATGCCGGACATTGTACTTTATTATCGGGAGAAGACCTGGTTATTGCTGATCGAGTCAGTCACCAGTCACGGGCCAGTTAATGGAAAACGGCACGAAGAGCTCGTTAGTTTATTTGCCGGGGCGTCGACCGGCATGGTGTATATAACCGCTTTTCCAAATCGAACCGTCATGGCCAGGTACCTGGGTGAAATCGCTTGGGAGACAGAAGTCTGGGTTGCAGACGCTCCGTCGCACTTGATACACTTTGATGGGGAACGCTTTCTTGGCCCCTATTAAGTGTGCATGAAGAGGAAAGGAAATAAAAACGAAGTTTACAATGGAAAAATCACGCTTGAAGTTTCTTCCGCGGATACGGTTTTCCTCATCATTCTGGTCCATCAAATATAACAACCAATAAAACAAATTGGCGATTGAGTTATCGGCCTTTAAATCGCCGTAGTTTCTGCGCCACCTTCTTCGCAGCCATGCGTTGCCGAGACCAAAAAGGTAGACCCATGCTATCAACGTCCAAAACAAGAACTCCTGACTATTCATGTAGAAATTGGAATCAGTCACGGGCGTTGAGACTGCAAAAAAGAAAGTGTAAGGGCGGACGAAACTCGACCCACATTCACAGCGCCGGAACGAAAGGAGACAGATCCCCTACCCCATGATCGACATCTTCAAAGACCTTGACCCCATCCTTCAGGCCCTGCTGGCCACCGGCTTCACCTGGGGCATGACGGCCCTCGGCGCGTCCATTGTATTCTTCACGCGCACGGTCAACCGCAAGCTGCTGGACAGCATGATGGGCTTCGCCGCCGGGGTGATGCTCGCCGCCAGCTTCTGGTCGTTGCTGGCCCCGGCCATCGAACTGGCCGAGAGCAACGGCGGCCCGCCCTGGTTGCCGGCGGTCGTGGGCTTCTCGGTCGGGGGCCTCTTCCTGGCCGCCGCGGATCGCCTGCTGCCCCATCTCCACATCGGCGCGCCGATGGCCGACGCCGAGGGCATCAAGACCCATTGGCAACGCAGCCTGCTGCTCATCCTGGCCATCACCCTCCACAACTTTCCCGAAGGGCTGGCCGTCGGCGTGGCTTTTGGCGCGGTGGCGGCCGGTTTGCCCGCGGCCACGCTGCCGGCGGCGATTGCCCTGGCCATCGGCATCGGCATCCAGAACTTCCCCGAGGGGATTGCGGTGGCCATGCCCCTGCGCGCCGAGGGCATGTCGCGATGGAAAAGCTTCTTCTATGGGCAGGCGTCGGCGCTGGTGGAGCCGGTGGCGGCCGTCCTGGGGGTGAGCATCGTCCTGGTGGCCCGCTCTGTGTTGCCCTATGCGCTGAGCTTTGCCGCCGGGGCGATGATCTTTGTCGTCATCGAGGAGCTGATCCCCGAATCCCAATCCGGCTCGAACACGGATCTGGCCACCGTCAGCGCGATGGGCGGGTTCGTGGTGATGATGCTGCTGGACGTGGCTCTGGGATAGCCCAGTCCCGCCCGTGCCCTATTTCATCATTTTCCGAACTTGTTTCCGGTGGGCGGGCGAGGCAAAGCCCTTGAAAGTTTTGGCGAAATCGGACTTCATGGCTTGCTGCTCGCGCGCAACCGTCTCAATGAGAAAGCCGAGCGCCACCATCGTTCTTCGCATCTGCACTCCATCGACATCCACCACCTCGGCCAGCGAAACCAGATAGTCGCGCCGGTCGCTGAGGTCGGATATCGCGCCCAGATTATCCTGCAAGCGTTTTAGCTCTTTCAACAGGGAAGCCGTCTCCCTCGGCGGGAAGAGTTCGGCGAAGAACTCCAGTAAATAGCGCAGCTTCTTGCACTCAATCCGCAAGGCGTGGAAGGTCGCGTCGTCGGAATGGGAAAGAACGTGGGCGCCGTCGGTGAGGATGGTGTGATATTGCCGGTCAATGCGCGCGCGGGCCAACTTGATGATGGGCTTGCGGGCATTGCGGGGGTGGTTTTCGCCGATGGGCCGGCGCAGGAAGACATCCCATTCGCTCATGAAGCGCCCATAGGGTTTCGACTGGAGGCCGGCGACGACGGCGGCCAACGCCCCCGCGCGACGAGAGCGCAGGTGGTCAAAGAGAGGCGTGATGTCCTCCCGCATGCCGTCGGGCAATTCGGCCCCATAGCCCGCCTCGGCCGACAGAAAGACATCCAGATTGCGCAGGTCGTTTGTCAGGCGGCCCAGATCGCGGAACTCGCGCCTGAAATAGGCAACCTCTTCGGGTGGGAAAACGTTTCGTATCTGGCTCAACGCCGCCCGGGTGCGGCGCACGGCCACGCGGTAATCGTGCAGAAACTCGATATCGGCATCGGCCTCAATGCCCTCCTCGTTGGCCCGCATCGTCACCAGCAAGTTGCGCAGGATCAGCCGGGCGGCCGCGTTTGCCGCCATGCCGGGCCGCAGCCGAACATCCGGCATCGTCGAATCGGCCGGCGGCGGCTTCTCGAACGCTCGGCGAGGGGCATCATTGGTGTTGTGCCCATTCACGATGGAATTCCTCGACGGCGACCTCAATTGTCGGATAGAAATGGCGGTGGTCGATGGTATCCAGCAACCCGTAGCGCACGACCTTCTCGCGAACGTGATCCTTGAGCTCGGCGATGATGAGATGGATGCCGGCCGCGTTCAGTTCCTCATCCAGATCCACCAGCATATCGGCGGCGGTGCTGTCCACATCGGTGACCGGCTCCGCGGCCACGAGCACCCAGAAGGGGGTCGGCGTGGCGTTGGCGACCTGCTCCCGAACCACCTTGCGGAAGATATTGGCATTGGGGAAGAAGATGGGCGCGTCCCAGCGCAGCATCAGCAGGCCGGGGATCTGCTCCGCATCGGGATAGCGAGTCACGTCGTGATAGCCGGCCGTTTGCGGCGTTTTGCCCATGATGGCGTAATGCGGCTGCCAGGCGCGATAGAAAAACTGGATGATCGACAGCAGCACGGCGATGACAATGCCCTCCAGCACGCCGATGAGCGCCACGCCCAGAATAGCGACCAGCGCCAGCATGAACTCCTCTCGCCGGACCGACCACAACCGGCGCAGGGCGGCCAGATCGAACAGGCTGAACGCGGCGGTGATGATGATGGCGGCCAGCGCCGACTGGGGCAGATTGCGAACCAGACCCGGCACAAACAGCAACATGGCCAATACCGCCAACGCGGCCACAACGCCCGTCAACTGCGTTTTGGCCCCCGACTGTTCGGCCACGGCCGTGCGCGAGCCGCTGGTGCTGATCGGAAAGCCCTGGAACAGACCGGCCAGCAGATTCGCCGAACCGATGCCGACCAATTCCTGATTGCCGTCGACTTCATCACCCCGCCGCGCGGCGAAGCCGGTCGAGGTGGAGATGGTGTCGCCGATGGCCAACAGCGACATGCCCATCGCGGTTGCGATCAGCAGGGGCAGGTCGGCAATCTCCACCGACGGAAAAGCGGGCGACGGAAACCCCTTTGGCAATACGCCGACCACATCGACGCCCCTGGTCGTCAGGTCAAAGAGGACGGTGGCGGCAATGGCGACCAGAACGGCAACGAGCACGCTCGGCCACCGCGGGGCCACGCGCCGCAAGACGAGGATGATGGTCAACGTCAGCAGGCCAACCGCCAGCGTCCAGGGATTTGTCAGCCCCAGGCTGGACAACACGGCCGCGAACTCCCGTATCAGGCCCTCGGCGTCAACCGAAATCCCGAACAGTTTGGGCAGTTGGCCGACGAAGATGGTGATGGCCAGACCGGCCAGGTAGCCGATGCGCACCGGTTTGGAGATGAGATCGGCCACAAAACCAAGCCGGGCGGCCCCGGCGCCAACGCAGATCACTCCCACCATCAGGGCCAGCATGCCGGCCAGGGCAATGGCGTAGTTCTCGTCGCCGGCGGCCAGCGGCAGGATGGCCGCGGCGATCATCGGGCCAAGTGAAGAATCCGGGCCTAATACCAGATAGGGCGAGGGGCCAAAGAGCGCATAGGCCAGCAGGCATACAACCGTCGCATAGAGTCCGGTGATGGCCGGCAGCCCGGCCAGCTCGGCATAGGCCATGCCCTGGGGAACCAGCAGCGCCGACAGCACAATGCCGGCCATCAGGTCTTTGGGCAGCCAGTCCGCCCGGTAGGTGCGCGCGGCGCGCAGGCCGGGCATCCATTTCTCGGCTCTTGCCAACAATGATGGTTTGG
>JACDJA010002979.1_pt1 | contig 11406 bp, 26 predicted proteins | sample 7449241 | NCBI WGS metagenome assembly JACDJA01 (sample SAMN14253289, study PRJNA609438) | sludge metagenome | isolation source: initial anaerobic sludge | collected 2018-12-20 | reverse complement strand
CAGCGCGAAGACGAGCAGCGCGGCGAGGCCGAGGCAGACGATGGTGGTGAAGATGATGGCAGACAGGGTCATTCCACGTTCTCCCCATCCCGGCGATGGCAGCCGAAAAACTTGAGGTGCCAGCCGAGGGCCAAAGCGGCGAAGGTGCCGAAAAAGGCGGCAAGGGCGGTGAGGATGAGGGTCATGGGGTGCCGCCCCCGGTGTGGGCTGATGCGAGGTTCCACAATGGCCGATCGGCCTTGATGGCCTCGACCTCATGGCGACGGGCTTCAGCGCGGCTTTCGAACCATTTCACTTGGATGGTGGAGACTTGCTTCATGCTGTTGCCGCGCTTCCAGACGTGCTGACTGATACGGTCAACCGGCCATGAAGACGCCCCGATATAGAGCAGGACGCCTTCTGCGCTCACGAACCTGTAGACGGCGCAGACCATGGTCATGTCGCACCGCCGGTGGTATTGGTTTCCAAACTTGCCGGAATGCCGGGCTGATCCACATCATTGTCGCCAACAGGCGGAGGAACGTCGGGCAGCACAACGTCATTCCCTTGGGGGATCGCAGATGCTCCGACTGCCGCCACAACCGCCGCAAAACTTGGCCAAGACGCAACCGGGACTTCCCCGTTTGTCGCGCGCTCGATCTCTACCGCCGTCTCAAGGCTCGGCTGGCGATCCTCGTTCAGCAAGGCGTGAAGGTATGGACGGGAGACCCCAAGACGTTCCGCCCATTGGGCGTTTGTCAGGCCTGGCCTCGACTGGATGTGTTTTGCGAGTGCTTGCATGACTATAGTTTGTCACACATTGCGACACTACAGTCAAGAGGGTGGCGTTGGAGAGTGTCGCATATCGTGATATTTTTTGCCAGCGCCCCCTTGACTGTGTGTCGCAATGTGTGACACTATCTCCCTCATGCACCACGCCCCACCGGGCAGCACGGGAGAACACGCCATGCAGCACCACCGCTTCCCCGAGATGACCTTCCCCGCCCTCGCCAAGCGCGCCGACGAGACGGTCATCTGCGACACCGTGGCCGACTACACCGGCGTTGATCCTCGGCTGCCCGGCGCGGACCTGCGCGAAGTCACCGCCTTCCTGACGCACGAGCAGGACGATCTTGGCGAGGACTACGGCTACCGGCTCCACGCCAAGGAGGTGATCGGCGTTGCCCTTTGCGACGTTGATGACCCCTTCGCCGTGCCGGAAATTCTCGACCGGGATCAGGCTGCTGAACTGCTCGGGCAGGGCTTTGTGGACAATATGGAGAGCATGGAATGACCGCGCACAGCATCCTGGAATTGAAGCGCCAGTTGGATGTGGCCGAAAGCGCTGCCGCCCAAGCGAACGCCCGCGCAAGTGAAGCGCGGCGGGCATACAACGACGCTCGCTGCGCAGAGAAGGTCCGCGAGTTCGAGGCCATGGGCGGCGTCGTGGGCGTCACCAAAGTCCGCACCGAGAACTACTGGAACGGCCTCGGCAAGCCGGACATGAAAAGCGGGCCCTTCTTCGTCACTGGCGCTCGCGCGCACTATGGCTCCGTCTCATTCACTTTGGCTGGGATCAAGAAGGACGGCACCGCGTCTGCCGGGAAGACCGGCGGCCATCCAGAGCGCGTCTTCATCGTGCCGGAGGATAACCAATGACCGCGCACGTCCTTTCCTTCCCCGCCGACGACGCCATGTTCGCCCGCCTGACGGAGCGCCAGCGGCTCGCCAACATCGCGGCAGAACGCGCCGAGGCCGTCGAAACCGCCCGCTACATCATCGACCACCCCCACGGCTACAGCGACGATCAGCTGCGCACGGCCTGCGGGTTCTACATGACGCACGGCAACGGCGGGGTTCACTACCTGCTCGCCGATCAGCACATCTACGCCATCAACCGGCGCGAATGGCAGGCCCGGAACTGCCCCCGGCCCGAAACCCCGGCTGACGTTGCCCGGCGCTTTGCCCACCGCTGGCCCGAGATCGTGTCCTGGGGCGCGGTGCTGGCCGTGCTGTTGCTGGCCGGAACCGGGTGGCTGTGACCGCCCTTTGAACAGGAGATACCGATGAACGCCGTTACCGAAATTCAAGCCCCGCTTCCAGCCGCTCTACCGGACCCCGTTCTGGCGATGATCGAGCGCGTGGCGACCGACCCCAGTGCCAGCATAGAGAAGCTGGAGCGCATGATGGCCATGCGGGACAAGCTGCAATCCGATCAGGCGCGGGCGGCATTTGCCCAAGCCTTCGCGGCGGCGTCTTCCGAGTTCCCGATGATCCCGCTGAATGGGCGCGGCGACAAGCAGAAGCCCTACGCCCTCCTCAAGGACATCATCAGCGGGACCAAGCCGGTTCTGTCCCGGCATGGGCTGGCCCTTTCCTTCGGCGTGGACAGCGCCACCGACCGCGTGACCGTCACGGCGAAGCTGATGCACATCGCGGGCCATTGCGAAACCACCAGCATCGAACTGCCCAAGGATCAGAGCGGCAGCAAGAACGCTGTCCAGGCTGTCGGATCATCGCAGACCTACGGACAACGCTATGCCGCGCAGGCGATCCTTGGACTTTCCCTTGGCGATGATGGCGACGATGACGGCAAGGCCGCTGGTGCGGGCGAAACCATCGACGCGGACCAGTTCTTCGAGATCAAGAACCTGATCGAGGAAGCCGGGGCCGACGAGGACAAGTTCTGCCAATACCTCAAGGTCGCCGATCTGGAACACATGCCGAAGCGCATGTTCGCGAACGCGGTTTCGGCCCTGCGCGCCAAGATCAAGAAAGCGAAGGCCGAATGATGGACCAGCGTTCCGACGAATGGTTCGCCGCCCGTTTGGGCCGCGTGACCGCCTCCCGTGTCGCCGACCTGATGGCCAAGACCAAGAGCGGCCCTTCGGCCAGCCGGGGCAACTACATGGCCGATCTGATAGTGGAACGTCTCACGGGCATTCGGCCCGAGGGCTTCACCAACGCCGCCATGGTCTGGGGCACCGAGACGGAACCGCAGGCCCGTGCTGCCTATGAGTTCCTGACCGACGCCGAAGTGATCGAGGAAGGCTTCGTCCTGCACCCGGCTATTGCCGACTTTGGGGCGTCCCCGGATGGCTTGATCGGAGACGTGGGGCTTTTGGAGATCAAGTGCCCCAACACATCAGCGCATATCGAAACCCTGCTGACCGGCGAAGTCCCCGGCAAGTATGTGACCCAGATGCAGGCGCAAATGGCCTGCACCGGGCGGGCGTGGTGCGACTTCGTTTCGTTCGATCCCAGGATGCCGGGGGACATGCAGCTTTTCGTGCGGCGCGTGGCCCGTGACGACGCATTCATTGCCCAGATGGAAGGCGAGATCACCGGTTTCCTTGCCGAACTGGCCCAGAAACTGGACGCGCTTCGCTCGCGCTACGCGGTGGCCGCATGAACGCCCGCTTCACCCGCGACATGGAAGCCGCCGCGCTGATCCAGCTGCGCAACGCCCTGTCGCAAGGGCTGGACGACGCTGGGTGTGTGGCCTTCGCCACGGCTTCGCTGGGCAAGGAACACGCCGACCTCGTGCGGCGGGTGTGGGATGACATGCCGAAAGTCATGTGGGGGGCGGGCTGATGGCACGGCATTCGCTCACCATGAACAACCCCGTGCGGATAGCCCAAGCCCGCGCATGGCTGGCCCGCGCGGCTGATCTCGGCTGGCGGGTGACGTTTGCCGAACCGAAGCGCAGCGATGCCCAGAATGACCGTCTCTGGGAAATGCTGGGCCGGATCGCCAAGCGCATGGATATCGGCGGGCGCAAGTTCAAGGACTACCAGTGGAAATGCATCTTCATGCACGAGATGGGGCGGCAGGCCGAAGTGCTGCCTTCTCTCGATGGAACTTCATGGTTCCCCACGGGCTTCAAGTCCTCCGACCTGAGCGTCGGGGAAATGTCCGACATGCAGACGTTCATGGAAGCTTGGTGCGCCGAAAAGGGCGTGGACATTTGGGAAAACGAGGCCGCGGCATGAAGGCTCTTGTTTGTGGCGGCAGAGACTACACCGACCGGGAAATGATCTGGTATCATTTGGACTTCTTCGGGCCGCCAGAAATCACCGAAGTCATCAGCGGCATGGCGCGCGGCGCTGACACAATCGCCGCCGAATGGGCGCTGCGTTTCAAATTCCCGCTGCACAAATTCTACGCGGACTGGGAGCGCGACGGGAAGGCGGCTGGACCGATCCGCAACCAGAGAATGCTTGACGAGGGAAAGCCGGACTTGGTCATCGCGTTCCCCGGCGGTCGCGGCACGGCTGACATGGTGCGACGAGCCGAGAAGGCAGGCGTTCCTGTGCACAAAATCGGGTGGACAGCATGACCGACCTTCGCTTCAAGCTGGTTCTTCGGCGCGACGGACCACAGGGCCACTTTCGGCTTTTCCGCATCATGTGGGAAACTGGCATTGTCGGCGACGGCACCGGGCACAGCAACATGGTGTCAGTCGCCTTGCAGCCCAGATTGTTCCTGTTTGAGCGCGTTACGCCGGGGTCTTGGATGCTGGTGCTTTTTGGCGTTCGCGTTCACCGGAAGCGCAGTTTTGGGGGGATTTTCGCATGAGCAAAACCACCCTGACCGATGGGTCGCCCGTCACCCCGGATCATCGCGAGATTGATCCCAAGACGGGAATGCAGAAGGGCTATGTCGTTCTGTCCGAAGAAGAACGCGCTAAGGGGTTTCAAGAGCCGGTGCGTCAGTCCTACATGCACCTGACCTGCGGCGGTGTGACCACCATGTCACGACCTCTTGCTGAAACCTACGCCCGCGACCCGTTCTTCTACAGCGGCACCTTCTGCGCGATCTGCGGCACCCACTTCCCGGTTGGCGAGGACGGGCAGTTCGTCTGGGATGGCACCGATCAAAAGGTCGGAACTCGTCGCCCCACCCCAACAGACGTGACCGCCAGCGCGGCGAGAGGAGAGGAAGGATGAATATCCCCGGATATGATGCGTGGAAGCTTCAAGGCCCGCGCGAGGCCGAATGCGAGTGGTGCAACGACACCGGCTGGATCGACTGCATGGCCTGCGGGGGAGACGGTGAGGTGGACGATTGCGGCACTGAATGTCCCGCCTGCGATGGCACGGGGCGCGTCGAGTGCGAAAACCATGACGAGCCGGACAGCGACTTTCTTTACGAGCAGGCGCGCGACAGGCGGGCCACCCCCTAACCCCCTCTGCCCAGCCCTCTCCCTGAGGGCTGGCGCGCAACGATATGGAAAGGATGAAACGGGATGGAAGCTTTTAACCATATTGCCGCTCTTCGGCGCAACTCGCAGGAGTTTGCAACGTTCTGGGACCGCTACAACGCGCATATCGGGCAAGACATTATTGACAAATACGGTGCCAGTTTTGGCGGCGATCAGCGCTTCACCAACTTCAAGATCACCACATTCTTCGAAAGCCACTCCGGTTCCTACGGCAGTTCTTCGTGTGGGTGCTTTGGGCGGTTCGATGAAGCCTTGGCGCAGAAATACATGGTGCTTGCCATGAACTCGATGCGCGAGGCGCTATTCGCCAAAGTTGCCGATCTGATGCAGCGCGATGCTGAGAAACTGGTGGAGAAGGCAAAGGCCGAAGTGGCCTCGATGAACGCGGCGCTGGACGCAGTTCTCGCCCCCACCCCGTCAGCCGAGAGCGCCAGCGCGGCGCGAGGAGAGACGACATGACGTTGATCAGCCCTCGATATCACAAGAAGCGTGACGGTGTTCTTCGTGTGCTGCCAAACGGCTCTGCCCGCTACCTGAAATGGTGGGAGCGCATTTGGCTGCGCCTTGGAGGCCAGCCATGACCCCCGCAGCCCTGACCGCGCTGGGAGTGCGGGTGAAGCATCCATACGCCCCGGCCTGCGCTGAATGTGGCGATACTGGGTGGGTTTATTTCTCATGCGGGACGCCGTGGCGCTGCAAATGTCAGCGTAAAAGCATCGCCGCCCTCACCACAGGAGAGAACGATGACTGACGCACCGAAGCGGATTTGGGAGTTTGACCGCTACATCAACGGCGTCCTCATGGCAGAGGGCGTTTCCATTGAAAGGCAGCCCGATCTGGCCTCTGCCATGAAGGCGGCAGCAATCATTGCATCACGCGGACCTCATGGGGAAGTTCCGGTTCTGATCTTGCGGGACGACACCAGCGAACACGCCGCGCTGATCCGGGAAGCCGAGGCGAGGGGGCGATGGCTTGGCCTGAAGGATGCCCGTGACATCGCCAATCTCAACGCGTGGAAGCATGTCGGCGATGACCCATACAGCCGGGGAATGGACGAGGGGGCGCGTCACCAATCCCGCGTAATTCATGTCGCGCTGAGCGAAGAAATTATGCGGACCTCCAGCTCCACCTCCGCCGCCATCCGCGCAGCGAAGGCCACACCATGAGCCGTGCCAGAGCCCTCCTTGCAGCCGTAGCTGCCGCACATCTCGTCGGTGGTTGGGATTTGTCGAGCAGCCCAGATCACACGGCATATCGGCCATCGAAGAAAAAGCCTCCATCCAAAGGGAAGCGCGCGAAGGTCAAAGCCGCCCGCAAGCAAAGACAGCGCACCCCATGACCCTCACCAGCAACTACCTCGCAAGGAGGTTCGTATGACCGAGGCACTGAAACAAATCTGGGACAAGGTGGATAGAATGATGGGGCCGCAGCGCATGGAAACCGAAGCCGAGCACATCGCCCGCGACATGCGCGAAGGCAGATTTCCGGAACGGTCAGATCCAATTCAGGTTCCGGTCAACCCGAAGCCCGAAGCCATGAGCGACCTGATCACTGCCGAAGAGGCGCAGAAGCTGGCGGATGACTGCCTTCTCGCCGCGAAAGTCTTGGCTGATACGCAAACGTTTCCGACGGGCCAAGCCGTCTTGACTGACGCAGCCCGCACCATCATCGCTCTTCACGCCCAGCTTGCCGACGCACAGGCGGCGCAGGCGATGGTGGTGGAACGGTGCGCGGAATTTGTCGAAAGACAAGGCACATGGATGCAAGAGCATAACCTTGTTGGGAACGGATACGACCTCGTCCAACAGGGCAAGTGCCTTCGCGCCCTCGCCCCCATCGACGGCTTCGCGCTGGTGCAAGAGCTGCGGGCGGGTGTTGAGCGGCTGAACCGCTGGCGGGCCGAAGAGGGCGAGAAGATCAAGCGGCAAGCGAAGGCGCTGACCGATCTGACGAAGCACTGCCAGAGGATCGAGGCAGAGAATGCCGGTCTAGCTCGCAAGATCGGGAAGGTGCAGCGCGGCGACGGAGACCATTCGCAAATTGCTGACCTTGAAGCCAAAGTCATCAACCAGCGCAACGAACTCGCCAATCTCATGGCGCGGGATGGTCGACTGGCCGAATTGGCCGCCGAACGCGACCGCCTTGCCGCTGCCAACGCCGTGCTTGAGGCACGGGTGGCGGGGCTGGTGGAGGCGGCAGAAGACGCTGAATACGACCTGCTGCAATGGCTTGAGTGTTCCAAATCGCTAACCGCGGCTGGCTTCAACATGGACGGGACCGCAGATGTGACCGCCAAGCTAACTGCCGCCCTCTCCCACATCAAAAGAGGCAAAACCAATGGCTAAAGATCAAATCTGCCGCAGCTTCCGGCAAGACTTCCCCGAGTTTGTCGCACGGGCAGAAGCCCTTGGCGTCAAGATCAGCCTGAGCGAAGGCCGCCGCAAGGGTCGGGATCGTGTGTTCTGGCTCAACGGATACCGCCAGTTGACGGGATACACCACGCGCAGCGATGGCGGCAGGTTCACCCATGACGACGCCGTTCGCAACATTGACAAGGCCCTGACATCTATAGAGAAAGATCGGGCTTCAACCGCCCATCTTTCGGTGGCGGATCGGTTCGCCCGTGTCATGGCCGAACTGCGCAAGATCACGCCGCAGTATCGCATGATCGGAGAGGTTCGGCTTCCATGTGGGGATGGCGCGCATTGCTTCTTCATGGCCGAATATGACGGCGCGGTAAGGCTGCACGGCATCGGCGATGTAGCGAAAGCCAAGGCCGAGTGGCGGCGCGACGAAGGACAGGCGGCTCAACTGGCCCGCTTCTGTGACGCGATGGAGGCTGACCTTACCGCCCGCGCCGCTCTCGCCAGCGGCAAACCTGGGGAGGCGGGGAATGGGTGATCTCGACAAGCTGATCGCAGCGGTGGAGGCGGGAGACATGTGGTCCGAAACGCAATATGCCGTTTTCGGGAACGGCACCGATCTGGTCAATGCATATCAGGCGGCCTTTGACGGCTCTCTCGACGCCGCCCTGCGGCTGCACGAGGCGCTGTTGCCGGGGTGGGGCTGGGGCGCGGGGCCATGGGGCGCGCGTGTCTGGCTCTATTCTGACAATCCAAAATGGGACGGCAGCAACAGGCACGAGATCGAGATGGTTGATGCGCCCGCCCGCGCCTTCCTCCTCGCCATCCTCCGCGCCCTGCAAGCGCAACCCACCCCATCGATCAGCCCAGAGGAGGCCCAGTTCAACGCCGTCCGCTACCACGAGCGCTTCGGCCCGCTGGACGAAAAGGGCAACCCGCTTGATCCGAGGAGGAGAGGGTGATGGGGTTTCGCGTCCTGATTGCTTGCGAGTGCAGCGGGATTGTCCGCCGGGCCTTTGCAGCGCGCGGACATGACGTCTGGTCCTGCGACCTGAAGCCCGCCGAGGACCGCAGCAACCGCCATATCGTCGGCGACGTGCGGGATTTACTGCATGACGGATGGGACTTGCTTGCCGTGCTTCACCCGCCATGCACGAGACTGACAAACAGTGGCGTCCGGTGGCTGTCCGTCCCGCCGCCGGGGCGCACCCTGACCGAAATGTGGGCCGAACTTGACGAAGGCGCGGCGCTGTTCTCTGCCTGCTGGAATGCACCGATCCCGAGAGTGGCCTGCGAGAATCCAGTGATGCACCGCCACGCCAAGGCGCGGATCGTCAACTTCAAGCCCCATGCGCAATCCGTCCAGCCGTGGCAATTCGGCTCCGATCCGCATGGCCCGGACAACGTGAAAAAGCGCACCTGTCTCTGGCTGCGCGGCCTGCCGAATCTTACCCCGACCGGGACGCTGGACGGATCGACGGCGCGCGACGAAATCCACAAGGCCAGCCCCGGCCCGGATCGGGCTGAGCGCCGCAGCCGGTTCTTCCCCGGCCTTGCGGATGCGATGGCTGATCAATGGGGCGGCTGGGCTATGGAACGGGTGGCGGCATGACGGCCAGCGCCAAATCCCTGTTTCGCGCCACGAAGGCGAAGCGGCCCGACGATCAGCCCGCGCTGATGGCGGTTGAGGATTCGCGCAAACCGCAGGAACCCCGGCGCGCGGATGACTTCTACCCAACCGGACAGCCCGAGGCGATCCGCGCCCTGCTGGTCTGTGACGGCATCCGCATCCGCGAGTGTGGCAGCGTCTGGGAACCTGCCTGCGGAGATGGTGCGCTGGTCCGTGAAATCCGCAGCGCTGGGATCCCCTGCATCGCCAGCGACCTGATCGACCGCGGGTGCCCGGACAGTGCCGTGCTGGACTTTTTCGCCGCCCGGGAAAGCCCCTGTCGGGCGATCATCACGAATCCGCCCTATGATCTGATCAACGCCCGCGACGGCAAGGGTGCATGGCTGCGTCATACGCTGGCCATGCCGGGATGGGAGTACCTCGCGCTGCTGCTGTCCTGGGACTGGCCCGCCGCCCGCCAGAACGGCTTGGGCGCGATGCTAGACGCGACCCCGTTCAGCTGGTGTTACCTGATGCGCTGGAAGCTGGATTTCACCGGCGAAGGCAGCCCGCCGCAGCGCAACGCCTGGTTCGTGTGGGACCGGAGTTGCCCGCGCGGGACCGATGGAGGTCTTCCTCACCCCAGCTTCCGCTGGATGGACCGCGAGGATTCGCGGCAGGGGTTGCTCTTATGACCGACCACACCATCCACGGCAACCACGACCGCCTCGCCTTGAACCCGCCAGAGATGCGCCCTGTCTATGGCGACCTCGACGAACTATTCGCCACCGGCTGCGACGTGCATCTGGAGCAACTGAGCGAACGGGGCTTCTGCCTGATCCTGACGCGAGGCGATGAGGAGTTGCGCGTCAACATCTACGCGCCGGGTCGTGGCAGGGTTCATGCGCGTGTCGAGGTGGACGAAGGGTTTGATGGGTTGAGCAAATGACCGACGCAGGCACCATCCGCATCACCGCCCGGACGCTGGACCTCGCCCGCGAGGCGCTGGCCGACTGGGTTGCGGAAAACCCGCGCCGGGCGCTGGACCGCGCCATGGGGGCGATCTTACCAAACTGTGGCTTGCAGTCAATGGACAAAGCCTACCATCTGCCTTGTTTTCATTGACATTTTTGCCGTTTTGGGGCAGTCTGTGGGCTGCGCCACGGCCTATGGGCATCAATGGGTTAGCGCCGCGAGTGCCCCACGAATTCACCGCGCCGCTCGGTGGCAAACGCCTGTAGGCAGAAAGGAACGAGGGGATGACGTGGCAGCCGATTGAGACACATGCCGGGGAATATGAGGTTTCCGATACTGGCGAGGTTCGGCACACATCTGGGCGTTTGCTCAAGCAGTGGCTTAACGATCAAGGATATGCCTTGGTTAGGCTGTCCAGCCCTAGAGTGGTTGCGCGGGTTCATCGCCTTGTCGCGCAGGCCTTTATACACAACCCAAACGGCTTGCCCTTCGTCAACCACATCGACTTCAACCGGGCGCATAATTTTGCGAGGAATCTAGAGTGGTGCACCCAGTGGCATAACCTGAAACATTCCCAGAAGGCGGGGAGAATGCAGCGTGATTTCTGGACGGGAAAACGGTCACCTTCGGCGGCTCTAACAGATGAAACAGCGCAGGCGGTGCGCGACGCGTATGCGGCTGGGGGAAAGTCTTGGGCCACGATAGGCCAAGAGTTTGGGGTTTCAAAAAGAACCGTAGGAAGGATCATTTCAGGAGAAAGTTATGTGTAGCGAGTGGATGGACATTGAGACAGCGCCAAGGGATGGGACGGAGATTATCGCCGTTTTCAGCAACGACTACGGATACCAAGAAAGGCCAACCGTTTACGGCCCTTGGACTGTCAAATTCCGGGACAACAAATGGATGGCCAGTTGGGACGATGCTCGCGTCATCGAGTCCGAAGGCTATTGGGGCACAGATTACAAAACCACGCCGCTAGATCCCACCCACTGGATGCCCCTTCCCCCGCCCCCGGAGACAACGCCATGAGCGGCTGGGACCACCGATATCGCAGGCTGGATGAGGGCGAAATCATCCGTGCCAGCGATGAGTGCCAGCATGACGATGGCTCTTGGCCCTGCGACAATGGGCGGTGCGCATGTCAGCCCGCGCCTTCACGTGCTTTCTCGTCACACCGCATATACCGTCGCAGGAAGGATGCCCTGCCCTCGCCTAGCCATCCACCCCCGGAGACAACGCCATGAGTGACCTGATCT
>JACDJA010002976.1_pt1 | contig 11413 bp, 8 predicted proteins | sample 7449241 | NCBI WGS metagenome assembly JACDJA01 (sample SAMN14253289, study PRJNA609438) | sludge metagenome | isolation source: initial anaerobic sludge | collected 2018-12-20 | reverse complement strand
CTGCAGGGTCTTCAGCTCCGGATCACCCAGAAACGACGCCGGACCCGTCACCGACAGAAACGTACCGATCTTGATCGGATCCGCCGCCACCGCCTGTCCCGCCGCACCCAGACTCAATACCGCACTGATCGCCAGGGCTGTTGCCAGTTTTTTTAGTTTCATTTTCACTCACTCCTCGGTTTCACTGTCTACAGTGTGAACAGGTTGCGGATACATGGCCCGCAACAGTTTTAATCCTTGCCCCCATGATGCTCCACCGGGCCCGGTTCAGAGGCGCTGCTCCGGGTGCTGATGGCAGCATAGGGTCCGCTTTTGTGCTGCAAGGTTTTCGATAGCGTATCACGTTGTTTCCGATCCGACTCGACTTCTCTCTCTCTTCGGCAAAGATTTTCGGAGGCATAACCAGCCTATCGATGCCCATGCGTGCCGCCATCCCCAGGGGCGTGACGGATGTTGTGCCTGTCGAGTTACTCTACGATGCGCTCAATGATCAGGGCAATACCCTGGCCGACACCGATGCACATGGTGCAGAGGGCATAGCGCCCGCCGGTCTGCTGCAGTTGATACATGGCGGTGGTGACCAGGCGGGCGCCGCTCATGCCCAGGGGGTGGCCCAGGGCAATAGCACCACCGTTCGGATTGACATGGGCGGCGTCATCGGCCAGCCCCAGGTCGCGCAGTACCGCCAACCCCTGGGCGGCGAACGCCTCGTTCAGTTCGATCACGTCCATCTGCTCGATGGTCAGACCGGTCATGCGCAGCAGTTTGTGGCTGGCCGGCGCCGGGCCGAAGCCCATGATGCGCGGCTCCACGCCGACCGCGGTGGCGGCCACCACCCGGGCTTTTGGGGTGAGCCCGAAACGCGCGCTCGTCGCTTTCGAGCCCAGCAGCAGGGCGCAGGCGCCGTCATTGACCCCGGAGGCGTTGCCGGCGGTCACCGAGCCATCCCTGCGGAACGGGGTGGGCAGCATGGCCAGTTTCTCCAGCCGGGTATCGGGACGGGGATGCTCATCGCTGGAGACGACAATAGCCTCCCCCTTGCGCTGGGGAATGGTGACCGGCACGATCTCCCGGGCCAGGCGTCCGCTGGCCTGAGCCGCTCCGGTCCGCTGCTGACTCCTGAGGGCGAAGGCGTCCTGATCGGCGCGCGAAATATGGAACTGTTCGGCCACGTTCTCGGCCGTCTCGGGCATCGAGTCAATGCCGTACTGCTGTTGCATCAATCTGTTGACGAAGCGCCAGCCGATGGTGGTGTCGTAGATCTCCGCCTTGCGGGAAAAGGCCGCCTCCGCCTTGGGCATGACAAAGGGGGCGCGGGACATGGACTCGACGCCACCGGCAATCATCAGCTCCGCCTCGCCGGTCTTGATGGCGCGTGCGGCCATGCTTACCGCATCCATGCCGGAGCCGCAGAGCCGGTTGACCGTGGTGCCGGGCACCGTCGCCGGCAGCCCCGCCAGCAGGGCCGCCATGCGTGCCACGTTACGGTTGTCCTCACCCGCCTGGTTGGCGCAGCCGAAGATGACGTCGTCCACCTGTGACCAGTCGACAGCGGGATTGCGCTGCATCAGCGCTTGCAGGGGGATGGCCCCCAGGTCATCGGCGCGCACGCCGGAGAGGGCCCCGCCGAAGCGGCCAATGGGGGTGCGAATGGCATCGAAGATATAGGCGTCGTTCATAGTCACTCTCTTAATCTGGTGGGTGTGTGGCCTGCTTCAGTCGTAGAAGCGGTTGCCACCCTCGACCTTGCGTCGCAACAGCTGGGAGATGCGGTAACGATCCAGGCCGTAGGCCTGCAGCAGGTGCTCCAGCACCGCCAGCACCCGCGGCAGGCCGATTCGCTCGGCCCAGGCTAGCGGGCCCAACGGGTAGTTGACGCCGCTCTGCATGGCGGTGTCGGCGCCGGCCACGTCGCACACCTGCTGGAACACGGTGTCGGCGGCCTCGTTGGCGATAGTACAGACGGTGCGCATCACCACCATGCCGGGAATATCGGCAATCACCGAGACCTGTTTTCCCAGCGCCTGGAACAGGCCGGTGGCCTGCTGCAGCGCCTCGGCCGAGGCGTTGTCACCCGGGGCCAGGGCGATGCGCGTGGCTTTATTGTAATCCAGCGCCAGATCAAACAGGATGGTGTCGGGCAGATGATCGGCGGTGGCCCGGCGGGTGGCGCTGCGGCCATCGGTGAGGGCGATGCGGGTATGGCCGATGCGGATCCAGCCGTTGCCCTCGGTGCGCTTGATGCGGATGCCCACCTGTTTCCACAGATCGATCAATGGCTCGGCGATACCCAGTTCACCGGTGACCTCGATGGTGTCGGGAGCCGCTGCGGCCGGTGCATCGGCGGCCGCTGCTTGTGCTGCACCTTCCTGGTAGTCGTAGAAACCCCGGCCGCTCTTGCGGCCATAGAGTCCGCCGTCCACCAGCTCTTTCTGGATCAGGGAGGGCAGGAAGCGCTGGTCGTAATAGAAACCGGCGTACACACCACTGGTGACGGCGTAGTTGACGTCATGGCCAATCAGGTCCATCAGCTCGAACGGGCCCATGCGGAAGCCGCCCGCCTCACGGATAATGCTGTCCAGTGTAGCGACATCGGCCGCCCCTTCTTCCAGCAGGCGCATTCCCTCGGCATAGAAGGGACGGGCCACCCGGTTGACGATGAAGCCGGGGGTGGATTTGGCAAAGACCGGGTGTTTGCCCCAGTTGGCGGCGGTGTCGAATATGCACTGCGCCGCCGCCGGGCTGGTGGTGACGCCGGAGACCACCTCCACCAGTTTCATGACCGGGGCCGGGTTGAAAAAGTGCATACCCACCAGGTTGCCGGGGCGTGTCAGATTGGCGGCGATAGCGGTCACCGAGAGGGACGAGGTGTTGGTGGCGAGGAGGGTCTGCTCGCCGCACAGTGACTCCAGCTGGGCGAACAGCTCCTGTTTCACCTTCAGGTCTTCAAGGATCGCCTCGATCACCAGTGCCGCTTCGGCCAACTTCTCCAGCCGGTGTGCCGGGGTAATGTTGGCCAGCAGGGCGGTGCGCTGCGCCTCGCTCATCCTGCCCCGGGTCACCTGCTTTTTCAGTCCGGCGTCGATCTGCTCAATGCCACGCTCGATCGCCTCCGGGTTGACATCGAACAGCAGGGTCGGATGGCCGGCTGCGGCGGCGATCTGGGCAATACCGGCGCCCATGGTGCCGGCGCCGATCACGGCGATGGTCTGGTCGGTGGTCAGTGCGGCCATGGCGGCTACTCCCCCTTGAATTCCGGTTTACGTTTGCCGACGAAGGCGGCGACCCCTTCCCGGTAGTCGTGACTGCAGCCGGCGATGTACTGCAGGTCGCACTCCAGCTCCAGCTGCTGCTCCAGGCTGTTGCCGCCGGCCGCATTGATGGCGCGCTTGGTCAGGGCCAGTCCCTTGGTGGGCTGGCTGGCCAGATGGCTGGCCAGGGTGTTGGCCTCGGTCATCAACTGGTCATCGTCCACCACCTGCCAGATCAGCCCCCAGTCGGCCGCCTGTTCTGCCGACAGCTTGCCGCTGAGCATCGCCATGCCCATGGCGCGGGCGCGGCCCACCAGGCGTGGCAGGATCCAGGTGCCGCCGGAGTCGGGGATCAGGCCGATCTTGGAGAAGCCCTGGATGAAGTTGGCGGAGCGGGCCGCCAGCACGATGTCACAGGCCAGGGCGATATTGGCACCGGCACCGGCGGCCACACCATTCACCGCGCAGATCACCGGTTTGTCCAGGGTCGTCAGGGTCCGTACCAGGGGGTTGTAGTTCTGCTTGATGGAGAGGCTCAGGTCCGGCATCGCCTCGCCCGGCGCTACGGCCCGGTCGTTGAGATCCTGGCCGGCGCAGAAGCCGCGCCCGGCGCCGGTCAGCAGCAGGCAACGGATGGCCCGGTCCTGTTTCACCTGCTTCAGGGCGTCGCGGATCTCGTCATGCATCTTGGTATTGAAGCTGTTGAGGCTCTCCGGCCGGTTCAGGGTCAGGGTGGCAACGCCGTCTTGCACCTGAAAGAGTAGGGTGTCGTAGTTCATGGGCTCTCTTTATTGTCCTTTGAATTGTGGTGTGCGCTTCTCCAGGAAGGCGTTGATACCCTCCTGACGATCCTCGCTGGCGGCCAGGAACAGAAACGCCTTGCGCTCCAGTTCCAGTCCCTGGCTCAGGGAGGTTTCATAACTGGCCAGGATCGCCTCTTTCGCCAGGCGCAGGGCGATGGGAGATTTGCCGGCGATAGTCTCCGCCAGAGCGGTGGCCCGCTTCAGGGTCAGCTCCGGCTGGGTTACTTCGGCCACCAGTCCTGCCGCCAGCGCTTCCCGTGCGTTGATGAATTCGCCGCTGAGGATCAGCTTCATGGCCTGTGATTTGCCCACCGAGCGCACCAGTCGCTGGGTGCCCCCGGCACCGGGGATAATGCCCAGATTGATTTCGGGCTGACCGAAACGGGCATCTTCGCCGGCGATGATCATGTCGGCATGCATGGCCAGCTCCATACCGCCGCCCAGGCAGTAGCCGTTGACCGCCGCAATGAGGGGTTTGGAAAATGTTCTGATGGCCTGCCAGTGTTGCGGGCGCCGGTCCTTCCAGAGTCCGACCGCATCCAGTGCCGCCATCTCCTTGATGTCGGCGCCGGCGGCAAACACTTTTGCAGACCCGCTCACCACCACCACATGGATCTGCTCGTCTGCTGCTGCCAAGGCCAAGGCATCGGCGAGTTCACCGAGCAGGGCGGTGCAGAGCGCATTGTGCGCCTGCGGACGATTGAGCCGGATCAGCTGAACCCCCTGTTGCGGGGTGTCCACCCGAATGTCCGTATAGGCGGTCATCTCATCTCCTTGACCCTGTTGGTCATGCTGGAATATTCCGTTTCATCGGCAGCCTGGTTCCCGGCCGCGCCTTGATGGCCGTTTTATCCCGGGTATGCTTTCCCAATTCTGCAATCTGTTGTATCACAACTCCGATTTAAAATGCTACAAAAAATAAAATAAACCTATAAATATTGTATCGTATTAGATTGCGGGATACTATCAGGCCCATTAGCTGCGGTGGCAGGATGCGTTCCAGGGAGCATAGCCTCTTTTCTGGAAGGGGTAGCCGGAACGACCGCACTGTCCATACTTACAAAGATAGCAATTGGCTACAGGTCCTGACGGGCCGGAGGAGCAAGAGATGCGTTTGAAGAGTTATGCCTGTGGTGCCTGGGTTGAAGGAGAGGGCCAGGGGGCGGTTCTGAACAGTGCGGTGACCGGTGAGCCGGTGGCCGAGATCAGCAGCAAGGGGCTCGATTTTGCCGCCATGCTGCGCTATGGGCGCGAGGTGGGCGGTCCTGCGCTAAGGGCGCTGACCTTTCACGAACGCGCCTACAAGCTGAAGGAGCTGGGACTCTATCTGCAGGCGCGCAAGGAGGAGTTCTACACCCTCTCCCGGCATACCGGCGCCACCCGCTCCGACTCCTGGATCGATATCGAGGGTGGTACCGGCACCCTGTTCGCCTACTCCAGCAAGGGGCGGCGGGAGATGCCCAATGGCCATGTCTACATCGATGGCCAGCCGGAGATGCTCTCCCGCAAGGGAACCTTCGTCGGACAGCACATCCATGTGCCGTTGGAGGGTGTGGCGATCCATATCAATGCTTTCAACTTCCCCTGCTGGGGCATGCTAGAGAAGCTGGCGCCCAGCTTTATCGCCGGCGTGCCCTGCATCATCAAGCCGGCCAGCCAGACCGCCTATCTGACTGAGCTGATGGTCCGGCACATGATCGAGTCGGGCATCCTGCCGGAGGGGACGTTGCAGCTGATCTGCGGCAGTGTCGGCGATCTGCTGGATCATGTCACCTGCCAGGACGCGGTCACCTTCACCGGTTCCGCTTCCACCGGCCTGATGCTGCGCCGGCATCCCGCCATTCTCAACAATTCGGTGCGCTTCACCATGGAGGCCGATTCGCTGAATGCCTCAATCCTGGGTCCGGATGCCGAACCGGGTACGGAGGAGTTTGATCTCTATGTAAAAGAGGTGATGCGGGAGATGACGGTCAAATCCGGGCAGAAGTGTACCGCCATTCGGCGTGCCATCGTGCCGCGCCACCTGGCGCCATTCGTGATTGACGCCCTGAAGGCCCGGCTTGGCAGGGTGGTGGTGGGTGATCCGGATAAAGAGGGGGTGACCATGGGTGCCCTGGCCAGCGGTGATCAGTGTGTCGAGGTGCGTGAACGGATTGCCGAATTGGCCCGTACCTGTGAGATCGTGCATGGCGACCCCAATGAAACCCTGGCCGGCAACGGTGCCTTTATGAATCCAGTGCTGCTCTATTGCGATCAGCCGCTGGAGAGCCGTGAAGTGCATGACATCGAGGCGTTTGGGCCGGTCAGCACGGTTGTGCCCTATGAGGGTGTGGATGAGGCGATCCGGCTTGCCGGCATGGGCCAAGGCAGCCTGGTCAGCTCCATTTTTACTTATGATGAAAAATTTGCCCGGGCTATGGTGATGGGATTGGGTGCCTGGCATGGGCGGTTGCTGATCAATAACCGTGACTGTGCCAAGGAGTCCACCGGTCACGGCTCACCGCTGCCTTACCTGATTCACGGCGGACCGGGTCGTGCCGGCGGTGGCCAGGAGTTGGGCGGTATCCGCGGTGTACTACACTATATGCAGTGCGTCGCATTGCAGGGGTCGCCCAGCATGCTGACCGCCGTGACCGACAAATGGATCACCGGTGCCCGGCGCATCGAGGATGATGTGCACCCGTTCCGCAAATCGCTTGAAGAGCTGCGCATAGGCGAGGGTATCGTAACCGGACAGCGTGTCGTTACCCTGGAGGATATCGAGCATTTCGCCGAGTTCAGTGGTGACAAATTCTATGCCCATATGGATGAAGCGGCCGCCAAGGCCAACCCGTTCTTCGAAGGCCGGGTGGCCCATGGCTATTTCATCGTCTCGGCAGCGGCCGGACTGTTTGTCGATCCGGCGCCTGGGCCGGTGCTGGCCAATTATGGCTTGGAGAATCTGCGTTTTCTCACACCCTTGAATCCTGGGGATGCCATTCAGGTGACCTTCACCTGTAAACAGAAGATTCCCCGGGTGAACGAGGGTTATGGCGAGGTACGCTGGGACTGTCAGGTGCAGAACCAGGACGGTGAACTGGTGGCGACCTATGATGTGCTGACGCTGGTGGCCAAGCAGTCGGCGGTCTGAGGCGAAAATTCGGCAATGATCAAGACTGTCCGCAAGATATTTAATTTGATACAAAATTAAATATACTTAAAAAAATATTGTATCATTTAAAAATGCTTGCTATGTTTCCCCCATGCGCAGCAAGTCGCATGCGGTTTGTCTATCCATACGGCGATGACCTGTGTGGCTACAAAGAGTCGAGGAGCGAGAAGATGAGTGAGAAAGAGCGGTTTGCAGATACCATGGAGTTTCCACCGGAAACCCCTCAGCCGAATATCTATCCCCTGAGCTGGGTTCGTGAAACCACCAAGATGCAGGAGGTATGGGAGGCGGCCCAGCGTGAGTATTGGGATCCCGAAAAACTCTCCTGGGACACCTTCGATCCCGATCAGTACAGTTGGGAGGAGCGCGAGTCTATCGCCTACTGGTGGACTTTGCTGTCGGTGTTCGATGCCTCCGCCCCACCGGTATTTGCCGAGGCGATGATCAAGACCTATGAAGATCATGAAGAGGATCCGGTACGGCGCTGCTTCTTCTCGGTGACCCGGGATGAACAGAATCATGAGCAGATGTGCGGTCTGGCCATCACCAAGCTGCTGGATCACCCGGATGCCATCACCTATACCCCGAAAACCGAGCTGGGCAAGAAGCTGCAGCGTAACGCCAAGTGGCTCTATTTCAACGGCGGGCGTTACTGGAACGGCTACAAAAAGGCGGTGCCCAAGTACAGCCTGGCGGTGTTGTTCAGCTCCTTCCTGATGGGCGAGATCGCCGCCGCCACCATCTTTCATCAGATGGCGAAGAGTTGTGAGGAGGAGGTGTTCCAGGAGGCGTTCCGCAATATCGGCCGTGACGAGGGCCGGCACATGGCTATCTGCATGGCGCTGATGGAGCGTGACTATCCGGGCCTGCAGGATGAGAATAAGGCCATCATCACCAAACAGATCCGCGCCGGCTATCTGTTCCTGTCGGCCGTTCTGTATGAGCCGCCGATGGAGTTCTGGGATCTGCCGGACGATTTTATCGCTGTGCAGCGCGAGGCGGAGGCGATCGCCCGCAATGCCGGTTTTGGTATTCCCACGGCAGAGGCCAAGCTGGAGAACTGGCGCAAGGCGATGCTCAACCTGAAGGGCGTGCTAGACCGCTACGGCATCCCGTTCCCCGCCATTCCCGAAGTGGGAATCACCGGCGAAGAGGTGCTGGATGTTGATCTGGACGAGATCATTCCGATATTCTGATTTTTGTCCAGGGATGGACTTATGCCGCGGAGGCCATGGATGGCCGGGAGCGGCGTTGAGCAGGGATGGACTTATGCCGCGGAGGCCATGGATGGCCGGGAGCGGCGTTGAGCAGGGATGGACTTATGCCGCGGAGGCCATGGATGGCCGGGAGCGGCCTTGTCTGGGAGCAGCTTTACTAACAATGGTCTGTCTATGAAAAAAATCCGTCTCTATCCGTCCGGTCATGAAGTGGAGTGTCAGCAGGGAGAGACTGTTCTCGCGGCCCTTGAGAAGGCGGGTTACGCGCTGCCCAACAATTGCCGGGCCGGCGCCTGCGGTGAATGCAAGATCAAGGTCAGGGCGGGCGAATTCGATCAGGGCATGGTGCTGGACATGGCGCTGGCACCGGAGGAGCGGGAGCAGGGGTTCGGTTTGATGTGCATGGCCAAACCCTTGTCGGAACTGCTGGAGATCGAATGGGGGACCGAGGATGCACAACCGAAACTGTTTCCGCCCCGGGAGAATGTCTCCTTCGTGGTGGTGGAGCGTATCGAGCGTACCCGCCGCATTGTCGAATTGCGGCTGCGCCCGGTGGGCAAGCCGCTGCGCTACTGGCCGGGCCAGTATGTGCAGCTCAATCACCCGGATAACCGGACTCCGCCCCGCGCCTACTCCATTGCCAACGCATCGCGTCCCGATGGCGAGATCAGTCTGCAGATAGCCCGGGTGGAGGGTGGCGGCATCAGCAACTGGGTGCATGACAGCCTCAAAGTGGGGGACCGGGTCAAGCTGTCAGGCCCCTACGGCACCTTTATCGGTGACCCGGCGGCGGAGACGCCGGTACTCTGCCTGGCGGCCGGTACCGGACTGGCGCCGATCATGGCCCTTGCGGAAGCGGCGTTGAGCCGGGGTTACCGGCAGCCGGTGACAGTGCTGTTCTCGGCGCCCACTCAGGGTGATCTGTATGATACCGGTCGTCTTGCCCTGTGGCAGGCGAAGCATCGTAACTTCAAGTTCGTGCGTACCCTGACCCAAGAGCAGGGTGAGGCACCCCTGGGGCGGATACCGGGGATTCTACCGGAGATGTTCCCCGACCTCTCCCAGCACAGCGTCTATGCCGCCGGCAGCCCGGAGTTTGTGGATGCCTGCATCACCGCCGCCAAGGCGCTAGGTGCAAAAGAGGCGCTGATTCATACCGAAGGTTTCTTTGAGCAGCAGGCGGTGCCGGATACGCCGTCGGCGGATAGGTTGCTATAAACCAAATTCCTCTATTGAACCGCGAGGAGCGCAAAGAACGCAAAGCAATACAATGGCTTGCCTGCATTTTCAGTCCCACTCCGCGGGTGAAGGATCGACAGCCCATTGTTTTCCTTCGCGCTCTTTGCGTGCTTAGCGGTTGAAATGGGGTATCAAAGGTGAATAGCGGTTAAGCATCCTAGTGGGCACAAACAACGTGCCCACTCTACGGAACTGATCGGTTGCTTTGAATGACGCTTGGGTTTGCGCTGAGCTGTATCAGGTTCGTCCGGCCGCCTTGTGATGGGATTTCAGATCACGATGGGTAGGAGCGGCCGCTCCCGGCATCCTGCCTCCCGCGCCATTAGCACTTCCTTGTGCGTCGCGCCTCGCCGCGAATTCGGCCCGGGGCGGGCCTCCTACAGTAGGTCGCCACACCCTTTCCGGCTTTCGCATCATCGGGTCATCCACAGGTTTCATCCGCGTGGACACAAGAAGTGTGCCCAGACTACTACCTATTCCCAAGCCGCAAATCGCTGGCTGAAACGGGGCGAAGTCGGGCGGAACGGCCCGACCTGATTTTCACAATGCGCCAGGATATGCTGCTCCGAAATCGCCTCCAGGGGACGATAGATGGCGGCACAGAGATCCTGTGCCTGCTTCCCCAACCAGTTGTCAGGCAGCAGTTCCGCCGGCAGCTTGGGGTCTTTCAGCAGGATACGCCGATAGTGGTGAATCAGCATGATCCGTAACATGAAACAGTGCTCAGGATTCTCCTGCTCGACATGGCGGGAGTTCTGCATTGCCCGGGCCAGTGAGCGGTAGTGCTTGATGAATGCGTCGTACTGCTTCTCCAGACTCCCCAGCTTGAAACACTGGCGCACCATCCCCTTGGTGCCGAGTCCGTACATCGGGTCATAATTGCTCGCCCGCAATACCACCACCTGACTGGTCACACCAACCTTGGCCAGAATCGCCTGGGTCTGGGCAATCGGCGCGGTGGGATGTCCATAGACGTTGGGGGCGATGATGCCGTAGCCGAGCCAGCTCAATTCCTTACGTAGTCTGGCCCGCTGTTTGGCATTGATCCCATGGGTGCCGGTAAACACCAGTATCCAGTCGCCATCCCACTGCTTGTCGGAGGGGTAGTAGATGAGCTGATCGTAGGCACCAACCTTTTCCCGGGCGCTGTCGGTCAGGCGATAATAGCTGCGACGCCCGATCCGGGTGCTTTCGACAAAGTCATCCTTGGCCAGCCGGTAGACGGCGGTGCGCACCAGGCGTTCATTGACGCCAAACGGTTCCAGCAGGGCGGTGATGCTGCCGAGCCAGATCTCCCGGTCATGGGACTCCACCACATCACCAAACAGGGTGGCCACCAGCGATGGCGTGCGGCTGGGAGGCTCTTTGCGAAATCCATCCAGGATGGATTTGAGTTGTCGTTGAAAAGGATTACTGGCCACTGTTCCTCGGTCACGGGCTGGAATGGAGTGGCTGCATTCTAGCAGCCCGGTAAACCCGAGTCATAATTGATACCTCGCCGATGATCAGGCGTTGCTCTTCGGCTAGCCTTTTTTGGGTAATATCTCGGTAATCAGCTCATAGCCGATCTCCTGCAGATGGTCATCCAGCGCCTCGGGATCGTCGGCAATGTAACGCACGATAGCGACGCGCTGCGGGCTGCCCATGTGAGAGACGGGAGAGACGACGGTGGCGATATAGCCGCCGGCGTCGTTGATTTTGTGCAGCAGGCCGCCGAGGGCGCGGGCCTTGTTGGGCAGGCTGACGGCGATG
>JACDJA010002975.1_pt1 | contig 11421 bp, 9 predicted proteins | sample 7449241 | NCBI WGS metagenome assembly JACDJA01 (sample SAMN14253289, study PRJNA609438) | sludge metagenome | isolation source: initial anaerobic sludge | collected 2018-12-20 | reverse complement strand
TTAAATTACAATGAGATGAAAAAACCTTTTGAAAAACCAATCGACTTGTCGGTTACCTTCGTGGGTTTGGAACAGGGCGAACAGGCACCACAGTTCGCCGCCTATCAGGTTAACACGGCAGGACAACCGGTAAGGAAGTTAGGGAAATACGATGGCAAGGCATTAAAAATAGATGTTGGTGATGCCGGTGTGATCGCACTTGGCCCGGATGTGGAAGAATTTAAAACACTCTCCGGTGAGAGTCTGGTGAGCTATCGGGTGGATCAAAAAATCGACCTGTGGCAAAAACAGGGGGTGGTATTGCCCCGTGATATTTGGGGTCGGTTTCATTTTCATTTTGTCTGCGTTACGGGAACCGTTCGTAAGTGCCGCCCCTGGTACTGGGAACTGATCGAAAGGGTAGAACTTGCCCCCATGTTTAAATTGGCGCAGGTGGCACGCGTGAAGCCCATCACTGCCGATCTGCGGCCTCATATCCATTTTCCATTTAGTTGCCAGCCCTTATGCGATGGAATTATTGAAATATATGAGCGCGAATGTTGCTGCCATCACATCCACATCCCGTCCCTGCTCGATCGGTTGCGGGATATTCTGGATGTTTTGCCAATTCCAATTCCTGACCCCGTTCCTGAGCCATTTCCCGGCCCATTCCCGGGCCCCATTCCCGGTACTTTTCCTGGTCCTTTTCCGGGACCCGGCCCCGCTCCCTTTACCCCGCAATTGATGCGCACCAAGGCAAGGTCCATTCAGCGGAGTAAGGTATCTCTGGATCTGACTGCCGTACCACCGGAAAATTTGCACAACGATTATCTTGCATTACGTGCAATGCCCGACCATACAGCACAGCTCTATGTGAAGGCACGTCCTTACCTGTTCCCGATTTTCTGTCATTGCACAGTACGCAAGGTAGGACAAACGCCGATTCAACCCGGTGGTAAGTTCGATTTTTGCTATTTACAGGTGCATCATACGCCTCATCACGGACACTGCTACAGAACCTATTCTTACAAGGTTAAGCAAGTGATTAACGGTATTTTAACCACTGTGTACGATGGTGTAGCTGCTCATCAGCATTTCGTGGCCGGCCAACCTGCGGATATTCGCACCTACAATCCCAAAGCACAAGTGTGTGCCGATGGTCCCGGTGATCCGCCACCCAATGATGGTTCTCCGTTCATCATGTTGGAACACATTGGTCGCTATGGCAGCTTCCACTTTAATTTCCCGGTGCAGAACGCTGTATCGCAGGTAAACGCGCTGGATGCGAATGATGGCACCTTTACAACCTCCTATGCACCCGATTGTCCCTGGGGGGGTGAATTGGGATTGCGTTTGTGGTTTTCGCCTGAACTTGAGCCCATTGTAAAGTATTACCGGCTTAAGGTAGTGGCCGTTAACGATGCCGGAATGCCCGTGGGGACGCCCATCCCTCTTAAGGACTCGGTCGAGTGGACCAAGCTTATTGATGTCCCCGGGGACGTGGTTAGAACTTCCGAATCCCTTGGCCCCGTACCTCCCGCTTCTGTTGGAGGCGAACAATATCTGTTCAGGGTTCCCTACTGGAGCTCACCCGACCATCGTTACCTGAGTGGGCAGTACCACCAGGTATGGGACACCACACAGGCCGAATTTACCGACCGCAAGTACATGCTTATCCTTGAGGTGTTCGATTCGGCGGGAAATCAACTTAAGCCAAACGGTGCCACCGGGCCGGGAACCGGGAAGAACTTCCAGTTCCGTCGTTGGAGTTCAACGGTGGATACCAATCCGGTTCCGTTCGCCGACATGGCTCATGTTTTCTGGGTGGATAACACGCCGGTGGGTGGAGATATCGTGGATCTGCGCAAGAACGGTGTTCCCAACACCGCCGAATGCCAGTTTATGTCGGATGCGGCCAACAGCACCTTCTCCATCGGATTCCGCGCCTTCCACATACATGGTGTGGAACACGCCGGAAATGGCGATGACAACTCCTTTATGTGGAAGTATGACATAGAGTGGCAGCGCGGTTTGAATGGCGACACCGGCTCCCTCGGAGCAGCTCCCTCGGGCGGTACCAATCATACCGATGTGGGGGAAACAGGCGCTGCAGTCTCTTCCGGCAGTCAGACCTTCCAGACTATGTTGACCCAACAATCTTCGGGTGTGGTTCTGCCGAAATGCACCTTCAGCGTCACGTTAGACGTCTATGCCAAGCATTTTAATGGCAACTCCCGAATTTGGCGCTATGACTTCGAGGAGACGGCTTCGTTTGCCCTGGAGATTGCAGATGAAGATGATGGATTCTAAATAAAGTAAGTTGGGTTGCCTGGAATCCTGGCAACCCAACTTACTTAAATCGTTTTTAAGATTAACAAATCATGGCAAAAGAGACAAAAAAGCTGACACGCATCCTATCCATTGACGGTGGTGGGATTCGAGGCATTATTCCGGGACAGATTTTAGTGGCCCTGGAAGAGAAACTGAAGCAGGCATCGGGCAATGAGAATGCCCGGATAGCCGACTATTTCGACTTTATTGCAGGCACCAGCACCGGTGGGATACTTACCTGTGCTTATCTTTGTCCCGATCAGCAAGAACCGGGTCGCCCCAAATACACTGCACCCGAGGTCGTTGATCTATATCTGGAACGGGGCGATGAAATCTTCAACATTCCCTTCAGGCACAAACTAAAATCGGCCGGGGGAATAGCAGATGAAAAATATCCTTCCGAAGAGTTGGAAGATGCTTTAAACGATTATTTTGGAGAAACCAAACTCAGCGAGTTGCTTAAACCCTGCCTGATCTCTTCTTACGACATCAAAAGAAGGCAGGGCCATTTTTTTACGCAACACGATGCCATTCAAAAAGAGGGCTGGGACTTTTTTGTGAAGGATGTGGCACGGGCTACCTCCGCGGCACCCACCTATTTTGAATGCTCTAAAGTAAAATCGCTCACAAAAATTAATTACCCGCTTATCGATGGAGGTGTGTTTGTAAATAATCCAACCCTTTGTGCCTACGCCGAAGTGCACAGCGAATACAGTTGTACCGCAATAGATATGGCCATTCTTTCATTGGGAACGGGTTATGAAAAAAAGGCATACGACTATAATCAGGCCAAAGATTGGGGTATGGTAGGATGGATTAAGCCACTCATTAGTATTATGATGTCGGGTGTGTCGGAAGTTGTGGATTATCAGCTTCGGCAAATTTACTCTGCCGTGAAGGCCCCCAACCAATATTTGAGAATCAATACGGAATTTCCCATCAACGTAAGTTCCGATATGGATGACGCCTCGCAGGAAAATTTAAACGGACTGAAGGAACTGGGTACGGAGACCGCTCAAAAATTCGATAATCAGTTGGATAAGTTTGTGAAGTTGCTGGTTTGAAAGAGGTTGAGGAAGACAGAAGAAGGAAGCACGAAGCACGAAGCACGAAGCTCGAAGAAGGGAGGCAGAAGATTGAAAGAGATAGGCAGAAGACCGATTCCGATAGCTATCGGAACGGAAGACGGATTACGATAGCTATCGGAATCCGTCTTCCGTCTTCCCACTTCCAACTAACTTTTAAAAAAATGAAACGAACTACTCTATTCCTCTCTCTGTTGGTATTTTTACCACTGTCGCTTTTAGGGCAGCCCACTACCCGTCTTAATCGGGTTACGGCATCTCAATTGGTACAGCAGCCCACCCGGTTTAAAGTGACCCGCCAGGGTGAAGATACTACGGTACGGACCACCACGATAAGGACCTTCCGTTTGAATCCGGGTGAGAATAAAGCGGTGGCACTCACCGGCGCTTCTATCTCGAAGCTGAAGCTAAAGGAGGTTCCAACAGAGATTGTTACCGGGATTCCCATCCCGGGCAGCGGGAGAATTGCCGCTTTGGGTAATTTGGAGGCCCATGTATTGGATGAATCGGAGATTCCGTTGTCGGTTGCAGAGGAGTCCCCGGTGCGGGAGGATACAGAGTCCCCGGTGTTGAATGATACTATGGCAAACACCGAAGTTTATATGCTGCCCGAACTCTATTATGCCAGAATTGAGGGACGGGAGGACCAACAAATTGCCTTTCGCATTCTGATTATCGATTCGGCGCCCCTCAGGTATGATTTTGAACGGGCACTGTTTGAGGGGGCCATCCGTTTTCTTCCCGTGGAGGTGGGGTCACGGGACCACACACGTCCCATTGAGAAACCGCTCCTGGTACCTGAGAACATCCTCGTCTCTCTGGGTCTGGAATCCATCCCTTTAACCATCACCCGGGTCAACTGGCCGCCTCAGGATGTGAGGGTCTCTTCTCCCAATCCACGTGATTCGGTGGAAGTGAAGATATTGACTGCCAGCAATCCACAGGGATATTCAAAAAAACTCAATGTGGAGCCTGCCATCATCCTCTCTTCCAACCGTAAGATTATCAGCGGTCTTGGCATTCAAACCCTGCCGGTGCATGTGGCTCTCAAAGGTGTTTCGTCCTACAGACCTGTACCCCTGACTGTGGAAAGCTCTTTGGGTTCTATAGAATCGGCCAGCCTCACCCTCTCCGACGATAAGCCTCAGGAGGTGATACTCAGGTCAGAAGGCCTGGGACGCATCAACCTGAGTGTAGTCAACCCCAATTTTCGCAGCAATTCAATCTCTTTTGAGGCCGTCTTTCCCTGGCTCTTCCTCATACTGGCCATCCTGGGAGGTTTGATTGGCGGAGTGGGTAACAGTTTGATGCGAAAGGAGAAAATTACGCTTCGTTCCATCGTGCTTGGCGGAATTATAGGCCTGATTGTCGCCGTGGCATATTGGGGCCTGGGCATCAAGTTGATTGACTTTTCGTTCGAGACCAGTGGGCTGAATGAAGTCATGGTGTTAGGGCTGGGCCTCATCGCCGGATTCTATGGGCTGAAGGTGGTGAAAAGTTGATTTTACGATGATTAAAAGAAAGAATTATGCCAAAGACTCTTCGCCGGTTAGAACCCGATCCGGATGTGGTGCAACTGCAACGTCTCTTATCCTCAAACGGCTATTTTAAGGAGCGGATTCCTCCACATGGAATTTTTGAGGACGTTACACATGAAAATGTCCTGTTGTTTCAATTACAACATGTCGATGAACAGGGGATGCCTCTTGAAGCGGATGGCGTTGTGGGTTCAAAAACATGGTGGGCGCTACAAAACCCAAGTGGTGCTGCTCAACGCAACTATTTTCGGCCGGTCATTCCCGATGGTTTGACAACCAGGCGGCGTCAACTGCTTGAGTTGATTTATGCGGAACATGCGAAACCTGTTTTCGAAGTACCCGACGGATCAAACAGGAGTCCCGACATCGACGGTTACTGGGGACCGACGGGCGTCATCGGTCAACCCTGGTGCTGTGCGTTTGTATCCTGGGCATTGCATGAAGTGTTAGGGATGTATCCCATAGAAGGGACCCATCATGTGGGGGTGTTAAATATGTGGAGGGCAGCCGTTCGGGCAAACATGGATACGCAGAACCCCCGGCCCGGTGATCTGTTTATTCAGATAAAATCGGGTGGGAAGGGTCATACCGGCTTCGTGGTGGGTGTGTCACACGATGGTAAAACCATTTATACCGTGGAGGGAAATTGCGGAAACCGTTTAAAAATAGGTCAACGGAAAATAAGTTCGATAAATCATTTTATTAATTGCATCCAGGACAACCAGACACTGGATTTTAGTCGCAGTGAGTTTGACGTGCAGGATGTTGATAATATGGGAACAATTTAAAAGAAGGAAACATCATGTCAAATGGAGCCAGGGTTTTAGAGTTTGAAGGAAGTACCTCCGCAAAAAAGGTAGTAAAAGGATATGACCCTGCATCGAACCGGTGGGCTTTTTCATTTGACAGCCCGTTTTGGAAAGCTATTCACCATGCTCACGATCAGGGTTTCAGAGGTGCGGGCCGCCGGGTGGCCATTATAGACTCCGGATGTGATGTAAGAATACCCGGATTGAGTCAGCGCATCGGCACAATGAAATCTTTCGTGCCGGGAGCTGCCGATAAGGATCTGCTTTATCACGGAACCGCTGTGGCTCTGCTTATCACGGAGGTTGCTCCCGAGTGCACGCTTGACATCTATCAGGTGGCTCAGGATGGCATACCCAATGAATCGGCAGTTATAGAGGCGCTAAATGCAGTGGCCGAATCGGATGCCGATGTGGTTAACATGAGTGTATCACTCTTTTCACCTTTCAAGGTGACCAAGACACAATTACTTGCGGCTATTAGAGAAGAGACTTTTTCACTTAAGAAGTACGGGCTTGAGCATCCCCCATGCGGGTTGTGCTCGGCAGCTTCCCAAGCTTCTGCAAGGGGCAAATTGATTGTTGCCGCGGCCGGGAACAAGCCTGACACAGTATCGTGTCCTGCCAGAGTAGAGGGTGTGGTTGCAGCCGGGTTTCAGAGTTCCAAAACCAAAATCACTACCCTGGAAGAAGGAGGAAAACTGAGTGCGGTCTTTGCATCGGGTCCAAATGCCCCTCAAACCTCTATGTGGGATGTATCTCTAAAGGAGATCCCCGGAGTTCTTGGAACCAGTTTTGCAGCACCTCTGTTTTCCGGTGTCGCCGCTTTGGGCCTGACCCAAGCTGAAATGGGTGGTTATATTTCCTGCATTTCAGCTGCCGGTTTACCGCAACTATTTCAATCGCAGATCCGTTCAAAAGTTCTCAATCCTACCCCGGATATTGTGCAACAAGTCAGCCGTTGGTTCGTGAACGCTCAAAAAAAGCTGCCCCATGTTCATTGTCAATACCAGGCAGCAGTAAATACAAAGGTACCTCTGAGTAATCCTTCAGGGTGTTTCACCTGTGGGATTTTTGCCGAGCCACTCATGGTGAATCACGGGCTTTGGCTGCTCGAGACCGGCCAGACAGAGGCTGCCAGGTCATTGCTTGAAGCGACCCGGATTTTAGCCCCCTGGAGCGCGGATGCAACGGCCAATCTGGGAGCGATCATGCGGCAACTCGGCGACATTCCCGGTGCGATAGAGTTATATGAAGCTGCTTTGCAGTTACGACCCGGTTTTGCTGTTTATAAAAGAGAACTCAAGATATTACGGCACAATCTTTAAGAGTTAATCGATTAAACAAATAAGTGGTGACCGGTGGCACAAAAAAATAAGGTAATAAGGTGGGGAGCTTATTGTGCCTGTAATTCTACTAAGATGAAAAAAGAAAAAACCTTATTTGCAGGGTTTTAACCTTAGTAGCCCAATAGAGCAGCCCAAACCAATCAACCTTATTACCTTTTTTTATCCCAGGTGCTTACAAAAGTTCAATAGATTAGCCAAATATGAAATCTTAATTCGGATTACGAGTGAAACCTTAAAAATGGAGGATTAATTATGTCACGATTAGTAGAAATTAAGCATGTCGGTAAAGCACAAAGGAACATTGAATTCGCCGGCGGGGAGAGCAGTTGGCAAGACAAGATCAAAGAATATGGGGAACGTGTGGCGAAATATGTCCCTGCAGAAGTACTTGCTTTCTACTCTGCCGCCATGCAATTGATCCTGACCAAGGAGGGAGAGGAGCATATGATGTTCAGGCTTTGGGCCTTTGCCATCTTTGGTCTTATTGCCTGGATAGGCACACCCCTGTATCTGGGTAAGTTTACCAATAATATTAAAGAACGACGGGTCAACCAGATTATGGCAACGACTGCATTCGGCATTTGGGTTTATGCCTACCCGGCCGGTTGGTTCATGGAAATGGGTTGGCACGATCCTGTTATCGCAGGGCTTCTTTTGATTATTTTTAGCTTCGCAAGCGGCTTTATACAGCCTACGGAATAAAGTAGAAAAATGATTGTTCCCTCAGCGCATTCAATTATTTTCGTAAATGACTGTTTTCAACACGAGAATAACGCAGTATTTGGCGTTTTCTTGCAAAGACTATATAATTGCAGAAACAGCCGTTTTTACAGCTTTTCCCAATACCTCAATGGCAGCGTTAGCCGCTCTTTGTGCAACGGCTTTTGAGAGTACTGCAATGGCGTGTAATTCTGCTTCTAAAATCAGTTTCTCGTCCAGCAATCGTGATTCAAACTTTTCCTGGCTTAAGTCCCCTGAAATTCGCAGTTCTACAAGAAGCTCAAGCCTCTCTTTCTTACGTTCAAGAAATTGGTTGGCGGTGGACTTAACCACATCCCAGTTGTCTTCAACACTCCCTTTAATTGCGGATAACATCCCGGCCAGTACTTCATTGATGTCGAAATTCATAATCAAGTTATTTTAATGGATAATTATTGGGGAGGATTAGCGGCTATCTTTTTACCCTCTTCGGCAACTCGCATGGCGTAGAATAAATCACTAAATGTTTTCCGATTTAATTTGATAAGGCCATCACTCAATGTATTGTCTGTTTTATGCTCCTCTTTATATTTAATCCACAGTTGCAGTGTTATTTCGCATATTCGTGTGGAATTTTCATTGAGTGGACGGATTTTGTTCTTGGTCAACAGGGAGTTCAATTCCACCTCAATGTCTACATATTCCCGGGCAAATTTATCGAATACCCTGCCATCATTTTCAGAGGAGGTAAATTCCAGCATGGATAAATAAAACTTATCGACGGTCTTTGAGGTGTTCTCAATCTGTTCAGATATACCGGCATCATAGCTCGGCAAAAGCGTCACTTTGCACGAATTTAAAGCTAAGTTGCTTAATAAGATAACTGAAAAAAGAATCCGGGAATAGACGTTGATTTGTCGTTTCATAAGACAGGATTTATTAGTTGAGTAAATATAATCCATTAAGTTCAAAATGTCAATATCTGGTTGGGGCTTTTTTTTACATCCATACCGGTGGGGACCTCTTCTGCCAGCTCTGTTATCTGCTTGAGACTTAGATTTTTTGGTGAAAGTGTAGGCGGTAATTGACATTGGTGAAAGCTGATCAGGTCGGCACCATTGGATTTTGCTTTTTCAGTAAGCTCGCTTAATCAACAAATGTTTCTTTTATAATCAGTTTGATATTGCTGATTTCTTTTTCAGTTAGGTAATGTTTCATCATCCTATTTCTTTATGAATGCCCGTAATTAATAAAATTACCGCATAGCATCAATTGCTGCTATTTGTTCCGGCGTCATTTCTTTTTTTTCTTGTAAGAGTTCTGTTAGAAAAGTCATTTTTGCACAATTCTCAAGCACTTCCATCCGGTCAAATGCTTCTAAAAGTGTTTTTCCTACAGTTAAAACACCGTGATTTTTTAGCAAAATTACGTTTGATTTTAGACTCGCTTCTGCTACAACCTGCGCAAGTTCGTTGGTGCCCATAAGTGCATATTCGGCAACAGCTGGTTTGCCCAGCATATAACGGGCTTCTGCTATCAAATGCGTATTAACTTTCCGGCTTATGGTGGTAAATAACGATGCGTAAACAGGATGCGCATGTACCACAGCCAAAACATCATTACGTTTTTTATAGATTTCTATGTGCATCGTGGTTTCGATACTTGGCTTAAAATTTTGTGTTAAATTTTCACCATCCATTGAAACAACTGCTATTTGTTCAGAGCTAATAATGCCTTTATCTAATGCAGCAGGCGTAATCAGGACGTTTTGTTCACTTACTCGTAAGCTGATGTTTCCACCAGAGGCAGTAGTTAAAAATCTATCGTACAAACGTCGCATAAAATATGCTACATCTTTTTTTTCGATATAATCAAGCATAATTCACTGTTATTTAGGCAGTAATTTTTTCAGTCTTATATTTCAAGGCAACCATAGTTTTGGTGTATCGGATTGTGTTGTACTTAATTTTGCAACGCTTGGTGCATTTTGCGGAGCGGATTTCGGAGAGCGTTCATGTTCGATAGGATTGAACAGCGATGCGAGAATCCGACGTTGATTGACGCACCGACCTTGCTCTGAAATATGTACTTTGTTAGGTTTTCGTGGTTTTATTCAATTGTTATATCCTTATTCATATATAGTTCTCCTAACCAAATTTGTCCATCATTCTGTGCAACATCATTCTTGTCAACCCAGCTAAGCCCTGGAAACATAAAAGATGCATTGTATTGACCATTTGGCACCTGCTCAAAATTGTTATAGACTATTGTAATTATCTTTGTTTCATTGCCATGAATGATTGAAATCCACTCTTTTTTCCACGATTTCCACGATTCTGGTTGAATATGTTGTTCTTTATGTGAATATTCATATTGGTTTTCCAGGTTTCCAATAAATAATCCATTTGTAAAATAATGAAATAATCCATTTCCCATTTTGTCTGGGTTTAAATAATAATAATTGAAAGAGTCATTATTTTTTAGTAGCAATTCAACCTTTACATTATTAGAAGAAGAATACTGAATTGATTTTATTTCACAACTTAATCCGGCATGAAATTGATTATATTTCTTTAAGGCATTAACAATTCTTTCATCTTCCCGTGGGTCAGGTGTAACATTTCCCAATGTGTCAATTATTGACAGAAAGCTAATTGGAATAAGATAATCTGCATAAAAAGAAGGATGAGTATTAATTACAACAGAACCAAAAGGCAGAAATGAAGAATACCCTGGTTGTGTTTGACCTGAATAAATCTCATCTCCATTTGCAAAAACCTTAAAACTTCCAATACCTTCAATATCATCGGCAAACGATTTATTATCTTTCAAGTAAATCAAGTGAGTTGAATAATCATAGTATTCAATGTCATTATGATTTAGAACGACTTCATCATTTGATACGATGCAAAATCCATCTGTGAGCTTCTCGTCAAAATTAATCTCGCTTTTATCACATCCAGTTACAAAGACAGCGATAACAAATAAAATGGTAATTGTAGTTTTCATTGTTTTAGTTTATTCTATACAGATGATTTCAAATTGAAAATGGTTGCTTTTACCATGAAACCTAACTTAAAAGTATGTTAACCCATCGAACATATTCCTCCAAATACAAGTTATATGATTACATTTTACGTTGCCGAAAAAAATCAAATCCAAGGGTTTCGTTCTTCCGGTTTCCTTTTTTCTTGTCACCATCCGAACAAAACAGTCATTTCCTTTCTATTTGTATCCAAATATAATAAAGGTTCTATGAAGTTATGACTAGAACAACGAAAACAATCGTCTTTTCTCCACAACTTTGTGATGGGTGGTATCTTCTGTGCCGTGTAGTGCTTTAAAAATGCTATATTACGGCTCGCCCTAAAAAAGCGCTTATAATTTGCTTTTTAACTGAACATTTGTTCACTTTGTAACTTTGATGCCTGCGGAGGCAGGGGTTTTTGAAAAGTGAAGGGTTGCAGGATGGTTTTTGGGTTTCTGCCTGCCGGGAGGCGGAATAAAAAAGAAGACAGGAAAAATAAATGACCAACGGAATTTATAAACATTAGGGGCAATTTCAATAATTCTCAATGATTTAAAACTTAGCAGCTAAAACCTGAAGAACTTTGTCAATATGCAGTTTATCTTA
>JACDJA010002974.1_pt1 | contig 11427 bp, 8 predicted proteins | sample 7449241 | NCBI WGS metagenome assembly JACDJA01 (sample SAMN14253289, study PRJNA609438) | sludge metagenome | isolation source: initial anaerobic sludge | collected 2018-12-20 | reverse complement strand
GAATGTCGCCTCACCTGTATATGGGTTGAGCCATAATGTTCGATTCGGACCTGTTGCCGCCCACGAGCAGTTACCCTGCACTGAAATAAATGGCCCAACTCCAGGCACCCACACAGGTTTGTTGTACGAGTGGATCGCGCGCGGCCTACCGTCTGCATAGACGCCAGTTGATTCCTGCCCGTCATTTGTCGTTAGCAGGTTACCTATCGCGCCCGACGGAGGGCGCACCATCTCGAACGTCGGCACGTCCACGTCCAACCGGATGCGGTACGGCTCGTTTCCGGCGTAGTCGGCGTGCCCGCCTTGCAGTGGGAGCCATAACGTATCTGTCGCCTCGTCGAAACACGCCCCGCACCATGCGTCTATAATTGACGAGTGCCTACCGGCATACCACTCCGGGTTATTTGGGTAATTCGGATTTAGATTTACATCGTTCTTTGGGTTCAGACTGCTCAACGTGTTGCTAGTCGGAATCTCTCCCCACGTTCTGGAGGAGATCGCCTGACGCCACAGCGGCAGGCCGTAGATGCGAATCTTTCGCGTGATCGTTGCGCGCGCCATCAGGACACCCTTGGCTGAATCGACCACGTTGGGTATGTCGCGTACGCCGTCGCTGCATCGGATTGATAATTCGACGATCCAGTGATACGCGCCCAGCCTTCCGCTGCACCAGCAGCACCATGTTCAACTGCCATCGCTAGTGATGCGACATGAAATGCAATTCCAGATGAATAGCCCCACGAGTCTGATGCAGCAGGGCTTCCCCTCAGGTAAACCGGAGCGCCAGGTGTCGGAGGTAGATCAGGCAGCGCCGTCCAGCCGCTTCCGCCGTACTGCTTGTAGACAGCCAGCACTGCTCCCCAATCAGGCAAGAATTCCTCTGGCGGGAGGTCCACAGCGTCAGTTGCGTACGGCATGTGCTCGCAACCGAAATACCGCCAGTTGTAGTTGCCGGTGCTGCCGTCTCCAGCAAGGCCAACAGAATGCTTGTACCCGTGATCTCGCACTGCCTTGTGCGATGCGCGAGACGCTTCGGTTTGCGGTAAATCTAAGTTCCACCCCTCGCCGAGCGCCAAAATCATCGTGTCTTGCATCCACGACGAATCCCACCAGTGCAGCCCCTCAGTGCCGTACGGGCTGGATCCGCCACTTCCGGAGTACAGTCCGAGCACGCCGAGCGCATTGACATAAGCGCCATCATTGCGAGTTCCGAGGATATATCTCTCCTCATGGGCAATTACTGTCGCCTGCCATTGGTTTTGCACACCAGAAAAGCACGGATGCGAAGTCGGCAGCGCAGAGAGCAGTTGCGCGAGCGTGCGCATGATCCAGCCGCGTGCGCGAATCTGCCCACTAAACACAATGCCGCTCGCCTGCTCGCGGGTGTTGTAGTTCATGAACAGATAGTTGCGGCTGTTCCAGAACAGCATTTGATCTAGATGCCACCAGCGGCCACTGATCAACCACGGCAAATAATCCAATGAAGGCTGATGAGCCTCGTCGTGTGTTCCGTTCGTTCCTCCGGTACTCGATGCGATCGACGGCGTGCCGCTCCATTCAATCGAGGCTTTCGGATAATCCGAGAATCGGAAAGGCTTGTGCGTTGTCTCATCGCGGTACGCAATCGACCACGACCCAGACGCCATGGCGTTTGCCATAGTTGCGCGGTATCCGCGTAGATCGCCAGTTGACAGGTACGCCGCCTGCCAGTGCGGAAGAATCCCGATATGACCAGAGTAGCCAGCACTTCCCATACCAGAAGGAATGTTGCCCACCCACGTCGGCGTGTAATAGCCGCGCAAAGCAGCAAGTGTCGATTCAGACGTGGTGAAGCCGTAATTCGGCACCAGTTTCGTCGCGCGCCAATACACGGTATCAATGACCGGCTCAACCATTGGGTCGCCGCCGATCCAGTACGACCAATGCGCGAATGCGGAGGAACTGTTATCGATGAGCGGGATGCGCGTGTGGTGCTTTAAATCGATCGACCGGCTGAACACCATCTGACCGGCAATGCGCAGGGTCCATGTGCGAACGTCGTTCGTCGTGCCAGTGGTAAGCGGGGTGCGCTCGATCCAGGGGAACACCTCGACGCGCGAACCTTTGTATACCCTGACCTCGAACCACGCCTCAAGAAACGCCTGTCCGCTGATAGGCGCCCGATACACCCAACTCGACATGATTGGGCCGATGCAGAGAGTGCTATGCGGAGCACCAACAAGAGATCGAAGATCGACTACCTGACCACCGACCCCGGCCTCTATGGTGTTCTCTCCAGTCACTAATGACGCAAGCAAATCAGCTTCGGTCAGATCCACGCCGGAGCGCGACGTGTCCGACACGGACAAGGCAATCTGATGATCAGCACTAGCTGCAGCGGTCACCCTCCCGCTCAGGACCGCATGTTTCAGTGAGCCATCCGACCAGTAGGCAGTTTGTACCTCCTGGAAATCGGCGAGCGCACAATCGACGTGCTGACCCGCTGCAATTTGCCCGCGCTTGAAAACATGCCCAAAGGTAAAAGGCAGATCAACGCCGCCCGCAGCCGAGGTCACGCCGAACGTCGGCAGCGCGCCGGGCTGCGATACGGGCGTTGCGCTGTCGTCGACGCCGAAGGTGAGGTCGCCCGTCGTCTCGAGCGTCGCGTCGACCGCAGCCGCGAGCACGCCGGTGTTCGGGTCGATCGTGACCCCGACCGGGAGCGACCCCGTGTCGACGGCGAAGTTCGAGTACGGAGCAATACCACCCGCCACGTGCGCGCCCAGGTCGTAGCTGCCGCCTTGCGGAAGGTCGATCGGGCTGGGGACGTTCGTAAAGGCGAGCGGCTGCGCGGCGATCGGGCCGATGCCGTTGCTCGTCGAGGACTTCGAGCCGACGGTGTTCGTCGCCGTCTCGCGCAGCGTGATCGTTGCGCCGAGGTCGGCCTGCACGAGCAGGTACGTGGCGCCGGTTGCGCCCGCGATCGCCACGCCTGAGCGCAGCCATTGCCGCGCAATCACGGGAACCGGGTTGCCCGACCAGACGCCGGCGGTCGCAGTGAGCACCGCGCCCACCTGCGCAGTGCCCGCGATGACGGGCGCGGTCGTCACGCTCGGCTCGTAGGTGCCGGGCTCGGCGGGCGACGGTACGAGGATCGCGAACGCGCCGACGATGATCGGCACGCCGGCGACGATGTTGGCGAGTAGCCGGTAGAAGACCACCGCACCTGTTCCGCACGAGCAGCGAAATACTTCCGTCGCGCCCGCCTTGAACACCGCCGCGACCGGCGTCCCGCTGCCCGTAGCTGCATCGGTGTAGGACGACGGCGCGATCGGCGTCTTGCCGTTCGCTGTCGCCCCTACGGCCCAGCCCGGCACGGTGATCGTGCGAATGAGCGTGTCGGTCGCGTCGAGGAACTCGATCGTGGAGTTCGCACCGAGCAGATCAACGAGAGCTTGCGCGCGCGCGGCGGAATCGGGCTGCGCGATGAGCGCGGCCCAGGTGGCGGGGGTGAAGGTGATGCTCATGCGATTCGCTGGATGAAGGCCAGCGCGTAGTACGGCGGGCGGTTCTCGTGCGCCGTACCCGAGCCGACCGCGGATGTCGTGCCGCCGACGGCGTGCTGATGCCCGCCTGCGGCGTTGATGTTCACGCTGTGCGAGTGCGCGCCGGCAACGCTCGTGAGCGAGTTGGTTGTGTACTGGTTCGGGTTGCCGAAACTCGCGGCGCGCACGCCGATCGAGCCCGTGCTGTCGTCGCCGCCGTTGACGTTGTGCTGGTGGTTCCCGTCTGCCGACGTCGATCCCGAGTGCCCGTGCGATCCGTCGGTCGTCGTCAGTGCGGAAAACGAGTGCGAGTGCGACGGGATGTTGTTGCCCGAGAGCGCAACCTGCGCCGCGCCCCCCGTGTTGCCGATGCTGTAGGCCGCACCCGCGCCGACGATGAAGCGGTCGCGAAGATCGGGGCGGCCGTTCGCCCCGTCGCACAGCGCCCAGCCGGTGGGCACCGTCGCCCCCGACCACATGATGATTCCGCCGATCGGAACCGCGCCTGCTGCGTTCGATGCGACGGCGTCGAGCTCGGCCTTTCGTACTGCGTGATTCGCCGCGGTAGGCGCGGTCGGCACCGTCAGGCGCCCGGCCGTATCCCACGTCGGGTGCCCCGTCGAGAGTTTCGCCGGCGTGATCGAGCCGTCGGTCGTGCCGCCTTCCGGGCCGGCAGGGCCAGTCGCACCCTGCGGACCAGCGGGGCCTTGCGGACCTGCCGGGCCCTGCCCCCAGGCGGTGCCCGCTGTCCAATCACCGTCCGCAACCCCGTCGCGGAAGTAGATCATCCCGACGTCGAGCGCGAGCACCGAGAAGCCCATCGGCTGCGTGTCGTAGGCAACGCGGTCGGCCACCTCCAACACAGTGACGTTCGGCTCGAAGCTGTAGCCGGCCATCCCCTGCGGGCCGGTCGCGCCGGTCAGACCGATCGGCCCCTGCGGGCCCTGCACGCCCTGAATGCCCTGCGGCCCAGTTGGACCGGCAATCCCCTGCGGCCCCTGTGGACCTGTCGGCCCCGGAGGCGCGGCATCGGCGATCTGTTGCATCGCCTCGCCCGAGAGGGCCGAAGGTGTCACCACGCCGTCGCGAAGCGTGCCGTCGTCGTTCTGGATGAGCCCGAGGTTCTCGCGCGTGGCGTTGATCGTGCGCTCGATCGCGGCGAATTCCTCGTCGAGCGCCGGCAGCGATACCCGATCGCGCCCGGAAGCGCCGGCGCTCTCGGAGAAGTTCGTCTGCTGCTCGTAGACCGGCGGCTGTGGCAACGCTGCGCCCTCGGGACTAGAATGGATTCGCAGCCCGCACCGTACGAAAGGCGAATTGGCTTACTCCACCTCATGAGCGACAGCACATCCTTCCTACCGTGCCCGTTCTGCGGCGCGCCAGCGAAATGGACGCCGGAGACCGAGTGGAACCAGGAAATCGGGGCGAGCGACGAGACTGGGTTCGGCGCCGTTCAGTGCACCGAATGCGGCGCAAAGATCGAAGGCCACGACAGGAAGAACGCCGAGGAGTCGTGGAATCGGCGAGCTGCGGTCACGATCTCATGAGCGACGAGCTGCGCCTGTTCCTCGTGCCCTTGCTGGCGAAGGTGATCCCCGCCGTGTTGGCGCTGATCGTCTGGGCGTGGATCGACCCGATCTGGTTCAACTGGCTCAAGCCGAAGCTGCTGCGGCTCGAAGATCGGATCTGGGAGCGCTTGTACGCCGCGTACTGGCGGCGCAAGGGATTCGAGATTACTGAGCGGCGCCCATCAGAAGCGGAGCGGCCGTAAGCGGCAGCAGCGGTGCGCCGCCCGCCTCTGCACCCAGCGCGCGCAGCAGCATGCTCGTCCCGTAGCTCGGCTGACCCATGATCTGCTGATACGGCTTGCTCAGGATCGTGGCTCGCACAGCGGGACGAATCGCCGCCAGCGTCGCAAGGCCCGGATTGCCGGACAGCATCCCGATACCCCCCAGCCCGCCGCCGAGCGTCCAGTCCAACGGGCTGATCGGCGGCACGCTCTGGTTATTCAAGCTCTGCACGGCTTTCGGGAACGCGCGTCCGACCTCGGCCACTGTGCGCAGCTCGCCCGTGAGCGGAGCACCCTTGCGCATCACGTCGGCAAGTTTCGGTGCTGACACCGTGCCGGTCGCGCCGAGCGACTTTTCGACGTTGTACGTCTTTGCGATGAGCGAGCGAGCGTTCTGGAATGCTTCGAGCAGATCGCTTCGCCCGGTTGCAGCCAGATCTCGGTCTATCGCACTTTCTAGAGCCTGCGCGGCACCCTTTTGCGCGCGCCCAAGTCCCACCTTCTCCGGGACGAGCGTGTTCGCCATGTTGCCGCGCGCATCCGCACGCAGGCGCTTGAGCACTTCGACCATGCCCTCTGCGTCGCGCGGGCCCTCTACGCTCGTGAGAGATGTCACGAGATCGTCGATCGCGGAATTGCCCATGCCGGGCGCCACTGACTCGACCGCCATGTTCGGGCTGCGCAGCGCGTTGACTTGGGCGATGAACTGCTCGTCGGGCGTGAACGTGCCGACGCTGCCGAGCGCCTTGTACGCGCCGCCCGCCTGATCGCGGATTGCGGCAAGCCCTTCCGGTGTGAGGTTCTCCGGCGTCGTGCCGAGCGCCTTCGCCACAAGATCGTTCGTCACCGCTTCATTCGCTCGCGATGCGCGCTGCGCGGTGCTGATCTTGCCCGCCGTACCTTCGAGGATACGGTTCGTCAGCGTCGGGTTCGTCTGTGATGGCGGGATGACGTAACCAGCTTCGTGCGCGGCTCGTGCGGCCTGATCGCGCAAGACATTGCCCGGCGACTGCGAAGCGGCAACGCGACCGCCCACGAGGTCGCTGATGCCGCCGACGATCCCCTGCCCTGCCATGCCGCCAGCAGCGCCGAGCATCGCGTTGACGATCGCCGAGTCATCCTCGGTCTTGGTGCCGAGCATCGTTGCCTGCCCAGCGCCGAGCCCGCCCGCCATCGCCATCGAGCGCAGCTTGTTCAGCGCGCCGCCCGCTCGCCATGCCTGCTGCGCAGCGTTCGCCGCTTGAGTCTGGCCAGTGCCGGGCAGGAATGCGGTTGCGACGTTGCCCACGATGCGCCCGCCAGTGCCCCAACCGTTGCCGTAGCTCTGCTGGAACTCCTGCTCGGCCTGCTTGTTCAGGTCCGAGACGCGCGAGGCTTCGGAGCCGAAGAACTTCGCGACCGGGTTCTCGGGGAACAGGCCGTAGCCGCTGGTGGCGAACGAGAGCGCCTTCGGCAGCAGGTACGCCCCGGAGTCCACCGGGTCGCGCGCGCCACGCACGACGCCAGCACCGAGCGATTCGACCGCGCCAGCCTGCTCAGGAGCCGCTACAGGCGGTTCTTCGACGAGCGGGGCCGGTTGTGCCTCGACGGTTGCGTTCGGCGCTTGTGGGCTGCCGTAGCGCGTCCACGGGCCGGCTTGCGGTTGCTGCTGCGCGCCGTAGCGCTCCCACGGCTTCATTTGATCGGCTCCCACGCGGCCGGGTCGGCTGGATCGCCGCCGCGGAATCGGTAGCCATCGACGACTTCGCCTGAGCGTGGCAGGTTCGGCGGCGCATCGACGGCGCCGTACTGCGATGCGTAGGCCTGTTCCATGCGGCCTTTCACGCCGCCAACGAAGTCGATGATGCGGCCCAACTCGCGCTGGAACTCCCCATAGCTTTGCGCCTGGTCAAGCGCCGCGAGGTTGTTCTTGAGCATCTCGTTTTCGCGGTCCGACACCTGCCCGAGTGCGCCGCCTGTCTTCGACATGTCGCGCATCGTCTGCAACACGCGGAACGCGACCTGCGACTTCAGCGTTTCAAGTTTCGCCTGTGCGTTGGCACGATCGGAGCCGGGAATCTTCGGCAGCACTCCGGTGAGACCCGTGATTCCTTCGAGCCCTGGGTGATCCTTCACCTCTTTCGCCATTGTTCCGAGGCGATCCAGCTCGGAGAGGCTCTGGTCGAGCGAGGCCCGAGCCGCTCCCGCCTCGCGGTTGCGCTTGTCCACCCGCGCCTGATCGGCCGGCGACAACGGCTTGTTCCCGATCGGCTGGCCATCCACAGTGACTGGCACCGCCGTGCCGTCCGGGTTCACCATGATTCCGCGTGCGGCGTCGAAGGTCGGCTTCGCGGCCGCCTGCGCCTTCGGCCCGACCGGCGTCCCCTCGGCCGTCATCGCCGGCACGAACTGCCCGGTGCGCCAGTCGATGAAGCCTCCGCGGTCGGCGTCCCATGTGCGGTTGCCCTGCTCGATCTGCTGACGCGTACGCGCCGCTGTCGCCGAGCTGCTCGCCGCTGCTGCGTTCGACTGATTCGCCGACGCCCGATCCTTCGCCACCGCCGCGCCGTGCAGCCCCGGATCGTATTGGTGCTCGCCGGTGAACGCGCCGAACGTGCCCATGCCACCTGGAAGTGCGCCGTACAGGCTCGGGGCGCCCTTGTTGGTACCCGCGTTGAGCGTGAACGCCGCCTTGTTCGGGTCGGTTGCGAGAAGATCGGGCGCGGCCAACCGCTGCGCGCTCATGCCGGACTTTTCCATCAGGCTCGCAATGTCACCCACGCCAGAGCCCTTGTCCGCATTCTCGGTGCGCGCTGCATGCAACGATGCAATCGTCTCGCCGAGAAGGCGCAGTTGCTCCGGTCCAAGCCCGGCCGCCGCACCCTGCGTCATCGCCTGACGTGCCGTTTCGAGCGGAATGCCGAGCCGATAGGCCGCGTTCTGCGCGAGGAACTCGGGATCTGCCCGCATCTCGCGCGCGCCGAGGTTCGCCCGCTGCATCTCCGTGGCGAGGTCGGCTTCGGTGCGCGCCTTGTGCGCCTGCGCGCCGTAGAGGTCGATCTGCCCGCGCGTGGCGTCGGCCTTCAACAGGCGGTCAGTCTCCATGTCGCGGGCCTGCTGCGCGAGACCGCCTCCCATCAGACCGGCCAGACCGGAGACCCCCGTCATCGGTGCATATCCACGCGGCATCGAATCACCTCACTCGCATGCCCGTAAGCGAGCCGAAGCTGCTCTGCGGGATAGCGCTACGTTGTCCGGCCAGCATCGGATTGCCGGTGAGCGTGCCGAAATTGCCGAGCCTCGGGTCGGCCACGCCGGCAGGAGCTGTACCGAACATCCCTCCAGCGCTCGCCCCGATCGCCGGTCCTGCCGCCTGCACGAGCCCGCCAGCAAGCATCTGCCCGGCGTTGGGCACGCCAGCCTGGTTGATGCGCGTCTGCGAATTCCTCGCGGCCTGCTGCATGGCAGATACGAGGTTGTCCACGTCGCTCGCACCCTGCGCGGCGGTCAAGCCCTGCTCGAACATCAGCGAACGCCCGCCACCGGCGCGTGCGGCCATGCCGGCTTCTGCAATGGCGCGCTCGAGCTCGGCCGCGGCACGCTTGGCCATCTCGGTGTCATAGCGGCTCGATGCGCCGACCGGACGCGAGGCGGTCTGTGCCGTCGTCTGCGCGGCCTGCTGTGCAACGCCTTCGAGGCGCTCCTGTGCTGGCGCCACCGCACGCGCGAGTTGCTCCTGCGGCTGCGGGTCGGTGAGCTTCACCGCGTTTTCGAGCACCTGCGCCTGCCGGCGCTTGTCGAACTCGGCCTGCGAGGCTTGCGCGGCTTCTATTTCGCGCTTCTGGCGCTTCTGCGCGTCGCGCTGCGCGTCGTACTGGATCGCCGCGCCGCCGGCGCTGGCGATGGCCGAGATGAGGAGCGCGATTTCGAGTCCGGTCATGCTCGCCTCACGGAATGATCGTGCCGTTGTTCGGCTTGGCCATCGGGTACAGCGGCTGGTAGTTGCGCCGCGCCTGCTCCTGCCCGGAGAGGATCTGATACCTCGCCAGCGCCGGCTGCATCGCCTGCGCGTAGTTGTCAACCGCCGCGTAGTTCGTCCTTCCGCGCGCCTCGTTGACGTTGCTCGACATCTGCGCGAGCGCGTTCTGCGTGGCGTTGCCAGAATCCAGCCCGGCGCGCATCTGACTGATGAGATTCAGCCGCGTGCGCTCGTCGTTCGCTCGCACCTCGTCGGCAGCGGCTTGTGCGCTCTGGCTCGCGTCCATCAGCGCGCGGCCGAACTGGCGCTGCTCCATACCCTGCGCGCTCACGTCCGCCGAGCCTCCGGTGAGACCCGTGCGGGCAAGACCGAAGCGCAGCTTCCTGAGCGTGTCCTCGCGGTTCTCGTTCAGGCGGTTGGACTGCAGGCCGTAGATGTCGTCGCGCACCTGTCCGTAAACCGGCTCGCGTACGGCGTTTCGCATCCCCGGCAAACCGACGCCGAACAATGCATTCAGTTGCCCGATCGCCATCGCCAGATCGCGCTCTTCCTGCGTCTGGTTCGGGTTGATGTCCGCGTAGAACCCGGTGAAGCTCCCCTCCGGCATCGATCCGGGGGGCGACACTCTCGGGCCGGTGTAACCGATATGCGTGAGTCCGCCCGGGTTCGGCGGCCGGATCGATCCTTGCGTGATCGTTCCATCCGGGTTGATCGTGCGCGTCGTGTTGGGGCGAATGCCAGGCCAGTCGCTCATCCCGCGATCCCCAGGTTGTCGAAGTGATAGATGAGAGCCGAGAGCTCGAAGCTCTCCGCCGCTTCGTGTTCGATGATTGCCGCGATCGACGGCGCCATGATTCCTACCGGAATCCAGCCGCCCGGGCGCGAGTCGTCCGGCAGGTCAGACAGCCCGATCGGGCCGGCCTCGAACGCCTCCGATCCGGTGTCGGAGCGGAAGCGATGCGTGACCTCGAAGCGGCCGGTGCGGTTGCCGCGCGTGGCGACGACGTCCATCGCGTGGATCTGCTTGAGCGCCGCTGGAGACTTGAAGTCGAAGTACGGCGAGACAACGCGCACCGTCGGCGGTACTCGCCCTTCCTCCGGAAACCCCTCGGCCCACGAGGGCGGGTCACGCTCGAAGCCGAGCGCCGCAACCGCCGCACTCGCGTCGTCGTCGTGTTCGTAGTTGGCATCGAGCCGGTAGATGTCGCCTGCCGTCGAGCGCAGATAGGCCGCGCCTTCGAAGTCCACCGCGCCGGAGATTTCCCACGGGAACGTGTACTCGCTCCATGCGTAGACCTTCGCGGTGCGCGAGAAGCTGTAGACGAGAGCGCGGGCCCCGGAGATCAGCCAGAATTGCCCGAGCGAGGGGAAGAAGCGCGCCAGCGCGCCCGGCTCCTTGGCAATCTCGACCGCGAGCCGATCCACCGGCACGCCTACGTCCAGATCCATCGCGTTTGCGTTCTGGCTGTTCAGCACGATCGAGCGCACGCCGGAAGGGCTCAGGAAGAACAGATCAGCCCCCACGTTCGCGCCGGTGTCGCCCGCCACCTGGCCGACGGCGATCGTCTTGTGAAACGCCATCAGCGTGGGATCGGGATCGACGTCCCACAGTTGCGCTGCGTCGCCGGTGGAAACGACGAGCCTGCCGTCGAACTCCGAGAGTGCCGCGATGACGTTGGACGATCGCGTCTTGCGGTTCGTCGGCAGAAATCCGGCATCGTCGGCCGCCGTCCAGTCTTTCGGATCGTCGGTCTTGGAAAAGCGCGTCACGCCCGAGGGGTCGCCCGCGAATACCTTGCTCGCGACCGGGATCGCCGTCGGCCCGTTCGGGCAATTCGCGTCCTCGATTCGGTTGGCCGTAACGTCGGTGGACTTGCCGAAGTAATGCCGAATGCCGGCGTCGGTCTTCGCCACCACGTACATCGAGTCGGCCACGAGGAACGCCGTGTGCACCTGCTCGATCGTGTTGCCGACGCCGCCGAGCGTGCCGAAGGACAGGCGCATCGTGCGGTAGCGCTCGGAGTCCTGCACGAACGGCGAACTCGTCACCGTCTGCACGTTGGCGTTCGCGTCGCCCCAGAAGCCGGTCAGGCACCCCGGGCCCGTGAACAGACCCTTCACGCCCGGACCCCACGACCACACGTAGCGCGCCCCCG
>JACDJA010002972.1_pt1 | contig 11430 bp, 10 predicted proteins | sample 7449241 | NCBI WGS metagenome assembly JACDJA01 (sample SAMN14253289, study PRJNA609438) | sludge metagenome | isolation source: initial anaerobic sludge | collected 2018-12-20 | reverse complement strand
CTACCAACAACCTTGGCGTCGAAGAGACGAACGGTGTGCTGCGTTTCATCCGCGAAGTGCGCGACATGGGCCATTCGGTGGTCCTCGTCACCCATAACCTGCACCATGTCTTTCAGGTGGCCGACCGGGCCGTGGTCATGCGGCAGGGCCGGATCATCGGCGGTTTTGACCTGGCCGAGACGACCATGCTCGCCGTCGAGGCGGCGATCACCGGCGCGAATGTGTCCGACCTGCTCGCCGCGGGTGCGGGCGCGCAAGGAAGGGGCTGATCATGGTTGCATTATACGGGCAGACCCTCACCGCCACAGAGCTGCGCGAACGCGCGGGGATGCTGTCGCAATTCGCCGGAGTCCGGCTGGTCACCCTTGGTGACGGCGTCGAGCGCGGGATCCGCATGCTCGAATTCCGCACCGGCTCGGGGCTGCGTTTCACGGTGCTGGTGGACCGGGCCATGGATATCGCCGATTGCGACTACCGCGGCATGGCCATCGGCTGGCACTCACCCGCCGGATTCCGCCATCCCGGCCTGCACGAATACGAGGGAGAGGGCGGACTTGCCTGGTCGCGCTCCTTCTCGGGGCTGATGGTGACCTGCGGGCTCGACCATACCCTCTTCATGAACGAGGTCCCGGCCGACAATTACATCTATGCCCCCAAGGCGACGGTCAGCCATTCCCTGCATGGCCGCATCGGCACGATCCCGGCCCGCCTCACCGGCTATGGCGAGCGGTGGGACGCCGACCGCTGCATCCTCTGGGCCGAGGGCGTGGTGCAGCAATCGACCGTCTTTGGCGAAGACCTGCATCTTCTCCGAAGGATCGAGGCCGATGTCGGCGGTCATGAGATCCGGCTGAGCGATCGCGTGGTGAACCACGGCTTTTACCGCACGCCGCATATGTTTCTCTATCACATCAACCTCGCCCATCCGCTCCTCGATGAGGGGAGCCGCTATCTCGCTCCGATAACGGATGTCGTCTGGGCCGCCCATGCGGGTGCGGATTATCGCCGGCAGAATGTGGGCTATCGCACCGCACCGCCGCCACGACGCGGCTTTCACGAACAGGTCTGGCAGCACGAAATGGCGGCGGACAGCGCGGGCGAGGTGCCGGTGGCGCTGGTGAATGACCGGCTCGGCCTCGGGTTCGAGGTGGTGACCCGCAAGGACCAGTTCCCCTGCCAGTATGAATGGCAGAATTTCCAGGCCGGGCTGTATGCCTTCGGAATCGAACCCTCGACGCATCATGTCCTCGGCAATCTCGCGGCGCGCGAGCGGGGTGAGATGATCTGGCTGAATGAGGGCGAAGGACGCTCCTATGACACCACGTTCCGGGTGCTCCACGGCGCCGACGCCATCGCCGCGAGCGAGGCGCGGATCCGTTCCCTCGCCAGGCAACCGGATGAGGATTACCCCTCCCCTTCGGGCAATCACGTTGCGCTGGAGGGGCGGTCATGACCGGCAAGGACAGCTTCGGCTCGCTTGCGGGGCGGGTGGTGCTCTATACCGGCGCGGCCGGGGGCCTCGGGCTCGAGACGACGCTCACCCTCTTGCGCACCGGCGCACGGGTGATCGCGGTGGACAATGACCCCGTGAAGGGCGCGGCTCTCGCGGCGGCGGTGGCGGATGAGGGGCTCGGCGGGCTTGATCTCCAGGCCCTCGATCTCGCCGATCTCGCCGGGCTGCGCAGCGCTCTCGATTCCCTCGCGCACCGCTACGGCGGTATTGATGTGGTCTTCAACAATGCCGCGATCTACCCGTCCAAACCGTTCGAGGACTACACGATCGAGGACTTCCAGCGCGTCCACCGCGTCAATGTCGATGCGGGCATCGTCTGCGTCCAGGCCGCGCTGCCGGGGATGAAGGCCAGGGGCTGGGGCCGGATCGTCAATGTCTCATCCGTGACGGTCAGCGGCGGCTGGGCCGATCTTTCACCCTATATCGAGACGAAAATGGCCGTCATCGGACTAACCCGCGCCTGGGCGCGCGAATTTGGTCGCTGGGGGATCACCGCAAATGCGGTGGCACCGGGCGCATTTCCCACCGATGCCGAAAAGATCCACCCCGACCTCAAAGCCTACGAGCGCCGCATCTATGAACAGCAGGCGATCCAGCGACGCGGTCATCCGAGCGACATCGCTCATGCGATGATGTTTCTCGCCTCGGATGCGGCATCCTTCATCACCGGCCAGACGCTGAATGTGGACGGCGGCTGGGTCATGCACTGAGGTCAGGAGGTCTCAATGGGCATTCTTTCAGGTTATCGTGTTCTCGACTGTTCCATCGCCATGGCCGGGCCGTTCGCGGCACAGCGGCTGGGCGACCTGGGCGCCGATGTCGTCAAGATCGAGCCGCCAAACGGCGAGTGGCAGCGCCATGTCTCGGCCGGGGGGGCCAGGGGCAACAGGGTGAACGTGTCGTTCCTGTCGCTCAACCGCAACAAGCGCTCGCTCGCCGTCGATCTGAAGGCACCCGAGGGGCGCGACGTGTTGCTTGAACTGGTGAAGACAGCGGATGTGTTCTTGCAGAACTACCGCCCCGGCGTGGCCAGGCGTCTCGGGATTGATTACGAGAGCCTGAGCGCCATCAACCCAAGGCTCATCTATGTGTCGATGTCCGGCTATGGCGAAGACGGGCCCTATGTGAACCATCCGGGGCAGGACCTGATCCTGCAGGGGCTGTCTGGCGCCATGCTTTCCGCCGGGCGCGAGGGCGAGCCACCGACACCCGCCGGGCAATATCTGGTGGACGCCGTGACTGCCTATACGGCCTTCGAGGGAGCGCTGGCCGCACTGCTCCATCGCGAGCGCACCGGCGAGGGCCAGCTTGTCACTGTCAACATGCTCGACGCGATTACCGCCCTGCAGATGCAGGAACTGTCGGTCTTCACCGTCGCGGGCAAGCCGCAGTCCCGCTCGGCAGAACCCCATGCCCATGTCTATATCCGTGCACCATACGGGGCTTTCGCGACCTCGGACGGGTTCATCATCGTCTCTTTCCCCAACCTCAAGACCTTTGGCGAGGTAATCGGCGAGCCGTCCTTCCTGACCATGGACGACGAGGTGGACGGCTGGGCACGGCGCGACGAGATCTATGCCAGGACCCGCGAAAGGCTAAGGACCGGCACCAGTGCCGAATGGCTCAAGGTGCTGGGTGAGGCAGGTATCTGGTGCGGGCCGGTCTACGGCTATGCCGATCTCGTGGCCGATCCGCAGATTGCGCATAACGGCACCTTTGTCGAATACGATCACCCGACCGAAGGCCACGTCAAGACGCCGGGCTTTCCGATCCATTTCTCGCGCACCCCGTCGCGCGTGGATCGCGGCGCGCCACTGGCCGGGCAACACAGCCGCGAAGTGCTGGCCGAAGCCGGCTATGACCCGGCGAAGATCGAGGAGCTGATCGCGCAGGGTGCCGTGACCGAGACCACGCTGTAAGCAGGAGGAGAACGAGATGAGCGGAGATATTCGGGTCGAGAAGGAGGGCCACGTCGCCCTCGTCACCATCGACCGGCCGGAAAAGGCCAATGCCATGACGCCCGAAATGGCGGTGCGGCTGGCCGAGGTGGTCGAAGGCTTCAACAGCGACGACGAGGTGCGCTGCGTGATCATCACCGGCGCGGGACAGCGTTCGTTCTGCGCCGGTTCTGATATCCGCGAACTCGACCGCTATGACACGGCGTGGAACTTCCGCAATCGGGAGGATTACTGCGACCAGATCCGCGCCCTGCAAAAGCCGGTGATCGCGGCGGTGAACGGCTATGCGTTCGGTGGCGGCCTTGAGACGGCAATGGCCTGTGACATCCGCCTTGCCTCCGAGAATGCAACATTTGCCGCCCCCGAGATCAAGCTGGGCTGGATCGGCGGCGGCGGCATGGCGTCGGGGCTCGCGCATTCGGTCGGGCCGTCAAACGCGGCGCTGATGATCATGACCGGCGATCCGATTGATGCGGCGACGGCAGAACGCTGGGGCCTGGTCTCGCGCGTGCTGCCGCAAGAAGGACTCCTGCAAGCGGCGCGCGAACTCGCCGCAACGATCGCCGCGCGTGCGCCCATCGCTGCCGAGACCGCCAAGTTGAACCTCAAGGCGGCCTGGGATCTGTCGATTCGTGACGCGATCACCTATGAAAAGGACCTCCAGACGATCTGCATCGCCACCGAGGACGCCGCCGAAGGCCGCGCCGCCTTCAAGGAGAAGAGGGCACCGGCGTTTCGGCGGAAATGACGGGCCCCTGCCGGCGGGCATGCGGGTGAAACCGGGGCGCGCGAAGGGCAAGCGCCAGGCCCATCGCCGCAGATGATCCAGCCCGCCTGTCCACTCCCGCAGCTGTCAATCCGATGAACGGCTCGCCCCGGGCGCATCCGGCAGGTGGTGTAACCGCCTGTCCTCCCCACCGGTCAAACCCGCCCAGGCAACAAGCGGACAAGTCATTCGGAGTCACGGCACAGGCTACAGGGGGTTGTGGAGTTCCTCATTGATGTCATCGATCAATGCCGCGCGCTGTGCGGCCTTGTCGCCAAGAAGGCCGACATAGGAAATCGCAAGCAGGCGCAGCATGCCGACGATCGAAGTATGGCTGGGAACGATGCCGTAGCTGGCGACATGGCAATATATTACGAGATCACAGAATCGCTTGAGGTGGGCCAGATTTGCGTGATCCGTCAGAATGACGGTGCTGGCACGGGTCGTCTTCGCGTAGGACAGGATCGGTTTCACTTCCCGCGGTTGCGCGCCGCGCGCCAGCACGATCAGCACATCGCGCGGACCCATTGCTGCGAGGTCCGCGGCATGAGCTCCATCCGCCGTGTCGACGATCTGCACGTTGGCCCGGAACCGCCCGAACAGGGACCGACCGTAACGGGCAAGCCAGGAGTCAGCCCCAAGGCTGAGGAGCCACAGCCGTGGCGCATCGGCAATGAGACGGGCGGCCTGGCGCAGCTTGTCCGGGTCTGTCTCCTCGAAGGTCCGCGTGAGATTGACCAGTTCGAGTGAAAGATGTTCGCCTATCATCCGCCCCAGGGCGATATCCTCTGACGAGGCAACCTCGTAAGCGTAGGGTTGGGTGCGATTGCGTTCCTCTCGCGCCTGCAGCTTGACCTCCTCGAAATCGGCATAACCGAGCGCGCGGAAGAACCGCGCGGTAGTTGCCTTTGACACACCCGCGCGCGCGGCCAGTTCCGTTGCCGTATGTGTTTCGATCAGCGTCGGCGACTCGAGCATCACCGCCGCCAGCTTCCGCTCGCTGCGCGTAAGCAGGTTTATTCTGTCCTGAATCCTCAGAGCGAGGCGCGTCGACATGCTCTACCGCCATCCTTGCGAAAGTTTTCTTTGACAAACTGAAACGGTTGTTTCATCGTTATGCAACATAGGAACAGTCCTGTGCCCTGCAATATGTACAGGAACCGTAGGGGGCGATAGATGTCGAAATCAAACATTATCCGGCAGCAGATCTGGGCCAAGCTGAAGGATGTGGCGCTGCCTGATACACGTTTCGACACGAACTTCGCCGAGGTCATCCCCGATTTCTTAGGCTCCGAGGATGCCAATCGCCGCGTTCTCGACATGCAGGCGTGCCAGGACGCCGAGTTCCTGTTCGTCACACCCGATAACTGCCTCGCCGGATTGCGCCGCGAGCTGATCGCGATGGGCAAGCCGTTTTTCATGTCGACCTACGGAATCTACCGCGGATTCCTGTATATAGAGCCGGGCGTCGTGCCACGGGGACACGAACTCTATGCCTCATGGCTCGACGGAATGGAGTATTTCGGCCGGCCGATCTCGCTGGCCGAGGTGGCTCGCCACGGGAGGATCGATTTCCTGGTCACCGGGGCTTCGGCCGTATCGATGGACGGGGTCCGGTTTGGCAAAGGGCATGGTTTCTTTGACCTGGAATGGGGCATGTTCACCGACCTCGGCCTCGTGGACGAGAAAACGCCGGTGGTTGCCGTGGTGCATGACTGCCAGGTCGTCCATGAGCGGCTGCACCCCAGTCCGACCGACATCCTGGTGGATTACATCGCCACCCCCAGCACGCTTCACCAGGTCGATCGCCGCGCCAAGCGACCGCGCGGCGTGATCTGGGATCTGCTCGATCCGCGGCAGATCGAACAGACACCACCATTGCAGGAACTGAGGTCGTTACAGGGCCTCGCGCCCTTGGCCTGAGACGGACGGAAACGAGGACACTCTAACAACAGGAGGACGAGATGACACTCAGGATTGGGCGGCGCGGCTTCATGAAAAGTGGAGTGGTTGCCGGCGCGGCATTGTCACTTCCCGGGATTGCCAGGGCAGCCACGCCCTTCACGATGCAGGCGGCGTGGATCAATGACGCAGAGTTTTCCGGCTACTTCCTTGCCATGGACAAGGGATATTACGCCGACGAGGGGCTTGACCTGACCTATCTCTCCGGCGGGCCGGATGTCATCCCCGAAAGCACGATCATCGCCGGTCGTGCCGATCTTGCCCTGACCACGCCCGACACGACGATCCGCACGATCTCGGAACAGGGCGCCCCGTTCAAGATCATCGGCGCCCAGTATCAGAAGAGCCCGCACGGAATCATCTCGCTGAAGAAGGCGCCGCTGAACTCGCCGGCCGACATGGTGGGCAAGACCATCGCCGTGCCGCCGGTAAACATCGTGACCATCGAGGCGCTGCTGCGATTGAACGGCATCGACCCGTCGGAGGTCAACATCGTGCCCTACGCCTACGACCCGACGCCGCTGGTGCGCGGCGAGATCGATGGCACGCTCGATTTCGTCACCAACGTGCCCTACAGCATCAGCCAGATGGGCGAGGAGGCGCATTTCTTCCTGCTCTACGACCATGGAGTGACGTTCTTCAACGACACGGTTGTCGTGACCGAAGAGACGCTGGCTTCACGACGCGCCGAACTGGTGGCCTGGCTCAGGGCAAGTCGCCGTGGATGGGACGAGAATCTCGTCGACCCGGCAGTCTGGCCGCCGCAATGGGAAAACAGCTGGTTCCGTGGCACAGGCCGAACCATTGCCAACGAAATCTACTTCAACACCGCGCAAAAGGATCTGATCACCTCCGCGAACGGCATCTTCTCGATGTCCGAGGAGGACATCGAGAAGAACATCGAGGCGTTGAAGGCCGTGGGAATCGACGGCACTCGCGAGATGTTCGATACTACGCTTCTCGAGGAGATTTGATGACGACCCAGGCGGGGATCTCGCTGCGTAATGTCAGCAAGACATTCCGGGGGCGTGGTGCGGACGTGGTCGCGCTGCGCGGGATGGACCTCGAATGCCCGCCGGGCTCGTTCACCGCCCTGATCGGTCCATCCGGCTGCGGCAAATCGACAGCGATGCGGATCGCACTCGGACTCGAGGATTACGATTCGGGTGATGTGGAGATTGCCGGAAAGCCACCGGCAACTGCCACCGCCAGTGGCATCACCGGCGTCGCGTTTCAGGATGCCGCACTGCTGCCATGGAGAACGGTAGCGCGAAACATCGCGCTACCGCTCGAAGTCCTCGGTCGAGACCCGTCGCGCCATGCGCATGAAATCCGGAAACTGATAGAGCTGGTCGGACTGTCCGGCTATGAGAACGCAATTCCCGGCCAGCTCTCGGGAGGCATGCGCCAGCGTGTCTCGATTGCGCGTTCGCTGATTACCTCGCCCGAGGTGTTGTTCATGGACGAGCCGTTCGGCGCGCTTGACCAGATCCGGCGCCGGCAGATGAACGTCGAATTGCAGCGCATCTGGCTCGAGACGCGCTCGACAGCATTGCTGGTGACGCATGGCATAGACGAGGCGGTGTTCCTGGCCGATCGCGTCGTTGTAATGCATTCGGATCCCGGGCGCGTGGTAGACGTCATCGAAGTGCCATTCCCACGACCGCGAGACGACAGTCTTTATTCGTCGCCCGAATTCCACGCCATGACAGATCATGTCGCGCGGGTGCTTCATGGCGACTGATCGGTCCCGTACTGGCCGCGGCACCCTGCGTAATATCCTTCTCCTGTTGGCAATCTGGGAGATACTCGGTCAGACGAAGCTGGTTGCGGGCGGGGCGCTTCCCTCGATCAGCGGCATTCTTCGCCAGTTCTGGCTCGACCGCGCCGATTATCCCGGCCATGTCGCGGCGACCGTCGAGGGCTCGGCTCTTGGCTTTCTCATCGGCAACACCCTCGCGATCGGCGCGGGTGTGCTGTTTGTCCTTTTCCCCCGGTTGCAGCGGCTGACACGCGGCCTGAACATTGCAATCTTCGCTCTGCCCCCGATTGCAATCGCGCCGATCCTGGTTCTGACGATGTCGGGCATGGCGCCGCGCGTCACTCTCGCGGCGCTCGGCGTCTATTTCGTCACCATGAGCGCAACCGTCGTCGGCCTGTCCCAATATGATAGCCGCGCGGCCGATGTCGTGCGCGCCTATGGCGGCGGCAACTGGCTGGTGATGAAGCTCGTGCGGCTGCGGGGCGCAATTCCCGAGATCCTCGGGGGGCTACGGGTCGCGGCCCCGAACGCTGTTCTGGGCGCAATCCTGGCCGAGTTTGGCGGCGGTGGCCGCTGGGGCCTCGGAACCTACCTGCTCGGCTCGCTCGGCCGCGGAGACCCGGCCCGCCTCTGGGGCATCGGCCTCGCGGCAACGCTCATCGCGGGACTCAGTTACGGAGTCTTCGCGCTGATCTCCGCACGCATTCTTGGCAGTACGCGGTCGGTCACGCTCGATACCTCACTGCCGCCCTCGGCCGTTGACGAAGGGGAGCCGCCGATGCTGCGTTTCGCCCTCATCGCCGGCACGGCGTTATTGCCCTTCGCGCTGTGGTGGGCATTCATCAAGCTCACCGGCGTTCCCGACCTCATTGCAAAGACGCCGCTGGGCGTGATCGATTATCTGTTCCTTGCGGACAACGCGGCTACGGCGCGCTGGAAGCTTGCGGTCGCGCTCGGGCAGACACTGCCGATAACGGCGCTCGGAATGATTGCCGGTCTGGCATTTGCCTTTCTTCTTGCGATCTCGTCACGGATAATCCCGCGATTCATCAGCGCGTTCATGCCCATCGCTATCGTCACGCAGACGATGCCGCTTGTTGCCCTGACGCCGCTTCTGGTCCTGCTGCTTGGACGCGGGATGTCTGTAACGCTGTGGATCACCATCTCGGTGACGTTCTTTCCGGCCTTCGTCCTGCTGGTGCAGGGCATCCAGCGCGTTCCGCAGAGCGTGCTGGACCTGCCGCGGGCCTATGGAGCCTCGGCATGGATGGAACTGCGCAAGATTTCGATACCCGCCGCGTTGCCCTATCTCTTTGCAGCCACACGCCTGACGGTCCCGCGCGCGCTGCTGGGAGTGATGATCGCGGAATGGCTGGCAACCGGCAAGGGCCTGGGCAACCTCCTGAACCAGTCTCGCGGTTACCTCGACTACGGGATGATATGGACGGTCGCCGCCGTTTCAGTCGGCCTGTCCGTCGCCCTCTACTACGCCGTGCTGTTCGTGGAGCGTCGTACACTTACCAGGCTCGGCATGCAGACCGTGGAGTGATGATGCGCCCGACGCCCGATCTTGACCGGCTTGTCGACCAGGCACGCGGTGTTGCGCCGGCCGACATCGTGCTGCGCGGCGGAACAGTACTCGACACGGTGACGGGCGACCTGCTCGAGGGTGACGTGGCGATCTGCGGTGACCGGATTGCGGGCATCTGCGACCATTATGACGGGCGGCGCATCATCGACGTTACCGGCCGCTTCCTCGTGCCGGGTTTCATCGACACACATCTGCATATCGAAAGCTCCTGCGTTACCCCGTTCGAGTTCGATCGCTGCGTATGCCCCAAGGGCGTGACGACCGCGATCTGCGACCCACACGAGATTGCCAATGTCGCCGGTGTCGAGGGTATCCGCTATTTCCTCGACGCAAGCCAACTGACACTGATGGACATCCGCGTGCAGCTTTCGTCCTGCGTGCCATCAACCGCAATGGAGACCGCCGGGGCGCGCATTGACGCCGCCGATCTCGTGGCATTGATGGATCATCCGGCAGTGATCGGGCTGGCGGAATTCATGAACTACCCCGGCGTGATCTCGAAAGAGCCCGAGGCATTGGCAAGGCTCGACGCGTTCCGCGGGCGTCATATCGACGGACATGCGCCCCTTCTCTCCGGGCGCGATCTCAACGCCTATGTTTCTGTCGGAATCCTGACCGAACACGAGGCGACGACCGTCGAGGAGGCGCGCGAGAAGCTGCGCAAGGGCCTCCGTATCCTGATCCGTGAAGGGTCGGTGTCAAAGGATCTTGCCGCGCTGACGCCGCTCATCACCGAGCGCAATGCGCCCTATCTGTGCTTCTGCACCGATGACCGCAATCCGCTCGACATCGCCGAGCAGGGCCATCTCGATCACATGATTCGCACCGCGATTGCCTCGGGCGCGGATGTGCTGGCCGTCTACCGCGCGGCCAGCCTGTCGGCGGCCGAGGCATTCGGGCTCAAGGATCGCGGTCAGATCGCGCCGGGCAAGCGGGCCGATATCGTCGTGCTGGACGACCTCGCCACCTGCCGCGCGGAGATGGTAATCTGTGGCGGCGTGATCGTCGATGACGCCGCCTTTGCCGCGCGTGACACCATACCTGCGGTGGCGCGCGACTCGGTTCGCTCAGCCACCGTTACCGCGTCATCCTTTCGCACTCCCGGCAACCGCGCCGAGACGCCGGTCATCGGCGTTATCCCCGGCAAGATCATCACCAGACATCTGGTCGAACGGATCGAACCGGATGAAGGCGACAAGCGCGCCGATCCCGGGCGCGGTCTGGCCAAGGTCGCCGTGGTCGAGCGCCACGGCCGGAACGGCAACATCTCCACTGGCTTCGTACGGGGTTTCGGGATCGCGCGCGGCGCCATCGCCTCGACCGTATGCCATGACCATCACAACATTGCCGTCATCGGCATCGATCCGGGCGACATGGCGCTGGCGGCAAATCGCCTGAAGGAGATCGAGGGCGGTTTCGTTGTCGTCGACAGCGACCAGGTCATGGCGGAACTCGCACTGCCCGTCGCCGGGCTCATGAGCCTCGAACCTTTTGAAGAGGTGCGTGATCGACTCGCCCTGCTCAGGCAGGCGGCACGCGATCTTGGCATCACCCTTGAGGAGCCTTTCCTCCAGCTCGCATTTCTCGCACTTCCGGTGATCCCGCACCTCAAGATTACGGACCGTGGTCTGGTGGACGTGGATCGTTTCGAAATCATCAGCTAGAGCATGTCGCGCAAAAGTGGGAACCGGTCTTGCGCTTCTCGGACATGCGAAATCAAAAGGTCAGAACGGGGCGCGTGAATGCGAATGGGACACGGCGGCGTCCGACCGAAAGTCGGCATCATCAACCCGCATCCGATGAAGGATAATGCCGATACGACGCGCCAGGGCGGCCATCGCGCGCTTTGCACCACGACGGCGAGCGACCTGTGCGGAT
>JACDJA010002971.1_pt1 | contig 11437 bp, 3 predicted proteins | sample 7449241 | NCBI WGS metagenome assembly JACDJA01 (sample SAMN14253289, study PRJNA609438) | sludge metagenome | isolation source: initial anaerobic sludge | collected 2018-12-20 | reverse complement strand
TCGGCAAAAACGTCGTTGTACCTATTTCTGAAGAACAAGGCGCCGCTGGGCACATTGTATTCCGAAAGGATGTGCATATTGGTTTTGGAGCGCACGTCGCCCAAAATAATTTCCAGATAGCCGGTGGCCGAAAGTTTTCGCAGCCGCGGCGATGTATTTTTTATGGAAAGGGCAACAAACTTTACCGGTGCCTCCTTGTCGACAAACACTTTCATTTCCGAGTAGATTCCATTTTCCGAATGCTCATATTTGGAATAACCAAAGCCGTGGGTGGTAAGATAGTTCGCTTCACTTTTTATGGGAAAGGGTGCCGGTGACCAGAATGCGCCCGTTTCCTCATCTCGCAGATAAAAGGCTTCCCCACAACTATCGGAAACGGGGTCGTTGTACCAGGGCGTAATGCGATATTGGTGTGCGTTGATGACCCAGGTATAGGCCGAACCGCTTTCAGAGACAACCGTGCCCAGCAACGGATTTGCAATAACGTTAACCCAAGGTGCCGGCGTGGCGGCTTGGTTGTCTATTAAAATCTTGTATTCCTTCCCATCTGCCGTAAACCCTCCGGTGCCGTTGAAGAATTGCAAATCGGACGGTAAAGACATATTTTCAGTAATTGGTTGCGAGGCGTGGGGCTTCACCTCCAACAAGGGCGAGGTGCCTATCTTTCTCTGCTTCCCCGCTATTTGGTCTTTCAGCGAACCGTGATTGTCGCAGATGATTATCTTGGCTACACTTTCAAACAAGGTGCGGTCCTCCGAGGAAATTTGATCGGTTGTTTTTACATAGATCTTTCCTGGCACATGGCTGGTCAGGGTGTTCACGGTGGAAGTCATTCCCGTAATCTCATCCTGCAGTTCATGGCGATAGGAGCCGTGGTCCTCATTCCAGATGATCAGGTCAACGGCCAATCCCTTCAATTGCCAATACCCATGGGCCTTGATCATCTGCGAGACCAATTCGAGGTTTTTTAGATTGAATATCTGCAACAATACAATGGGCAGATCTCCCGAAACCGAATGACTCCATAGCCCGGACTGGCCCCTGAAATTGTTCTTTATTACCGCCTCTGAGGCGCGCAGGGCGGGATTGGAATAAATAACTGCGGCGGCCAATTTCCCAAACAACTGTGCTTCTGCCTCCGTAGCGTTGATCTGTTTTAACAATACCTGGCTGTGGGTCCAGGACAGTTCCAGGGCACGTTTTTTTAGGTTCCTGTCCCTGTATTTGTGCATAAGTGCCTCGGTTTCGGCGCGACTTTCACAAATGCCATATATCAGGTCAACGGTGGCGGTGGTGTATGGTTTGATGGTGATGCGGTACTTGGTGGCCATTACAGGATCCAGAACCGCACCTTGGTGTCCTCCCAACTTACCTGTCTCCATGGCTTGGGGGTTGGCCAGAGTTCGTCCCCTGCCAATAAACTGCATTCTATCGGTCTCGAAGGAAACTTCCTCCACTTCTGTCCCATAGGCTTCCATCAGATGGAAAAAATGAGGCGGCCGTTCCTCTTTTGAACGCGGTCGGCGGGTACCAAATATAGCTCTGGATTCTGGATGTATCTCTGTTTGGACAAATAGGTTACTGAATGCAGGATGGGCTTCATCCGAAGCCTGCGACGCCAGTACAATTTCGGTATAACTGGTAATTTCCAAGACTTTGGAAGCCTTCGTCCGGTTGGTAATCTTTATTTTTCTGATCTCCACATCATCTTCCGGAGAGACCACGATTTGGGTTTTGGTCTCAATGCCGAAATCCTTCCGGTGAAACTCGATGGTGCCCTGGGAAAATATCGTGCGATAATCTTTTGACTCCTGCAGGGTGGGATGGTAGGTATTGGACCAGAAATTTCCGGTATTGACATCCTTTATATAGCAAAAGACCCCGTAATTATCTTTTGTGCTGTCCTCTCGCCATCGGGTCACAGACAAATCATGCCAACGGCTGTACCCACCTCCGGAATTGGTTACCATTACCTGGTAATTTCCATTGCTGAGCAGTTGCAGTTCGGGGATGGGGGTATGGGGGGTGTCTATCATCCGCAACTGTGCATCGGCACCCGTGGTATGGATATCGGTTAGCTTGGCCGTATGGGCATAAAAGATGGAGATTTGCGGAATCCGTTCCTGCAGAAGCAAGAGAGTAGCCTTAAACCGCAGTTCCGCAGCAAATCGATTTTGCATGGGCTTGTTCAACAAAACATAGGCAATGGACAAAAACCCCATTCCCTGATGGTGGGCCATAAACGAATTGATGCCTACGTGATCCTTGCCCCTTGGCAATCGCGTCTTGGTATAATCAATGGCCTCAATAAAACCATAAGTCCCCTCAAATCCCTCATCTGCCAACAGTTTTAAATTTGTCACCGCTTTTTTTGGAGTGACCATCAGCGCCAACATGGAGGCATAGGGTGCTATGACCAGGTCTTCCTCCAAGCCGCGCTTTAAGCCCAATCCCGGCACGCCAAAAGCCTGGTATTGGTAATTTAAACTGGCATCCACACTGTTGTAGCCCGATTCTGAAATGCCCCAAGGCACGTTGCGCTTGGCAGCATAATCGATTTGCCTTTTTACCATGGCAGTATTGGTGGCGTGCAGCAGGGTGTTCTCATAAGTGGGCATGACCAATTGCGGCATGAGATATTCAAACATGGAGCCGCTCCAGGACAACAGTACAGGTCCGTGCTTGGTGTCGGTGAGCAAACGTCCCAGAGAGAACCAACTTTCCTGGGGAAGCATTCCCAGCGAAATCCCCACAAAGACGCCCATTCTCGCTTCGGAAGCAAGCATGTCGTAAAAGCTGTTGTCCCTTCTCAATTCATCTACATTATAGCCAATGGAAAGGTGATTGGTGTTTTTATCCAACAGAAAATCCCAATTCACCACACTGAATTGCTCCAGTTGTTCGGCCAATTCGTCAAAGTAGCTCAGTTTTTCCGGAATTCGGTCTGTCTTGGCTTTGAGGGCAGCCTCCACCCTTTCAAGCCATTGGCCATCACTGCCTTGGCCTATCTCTTCTTTGTATTGCCCAATCTTTTGTTGCAATTCCTCCTTTGCTTCCCACAAGGAAATTAAAGATAGGTTGCGGTCCAATTTTGATAGTTCCGAAAAAGCTTCTGGAAGGGGCAATAGCGGCAGCCATGGAATTTGGTCGTACAGGTCTTCCCGGATGGTGGCAATTTGATTTTTTAACTTGATTATCCATCTCTCTACTTCCGTATTTTTATCAAATCCGGTTATCCGTTCGCTGAGCACCTTCAGGTTATCCAAATTTGCTTTAATGTCTGAAAGGGATTTGTTTCCTTTGTCAATGCGCCCCAGGAAATCTGCAACGGCTTCTACATTTCTATCTTTTGTATCCTGGAGCAAATCCTGGACTATGCCCGTGGTGGCTAGAAAACCAGTATAGCTTTCAGAATTGAAAATGGCAGCAGATCTAAGTCCGAGGATTCCCTGCCGTAGAATGAGGAGGTGACCCACCAAATTTCCGCTGTCTACCGTAGATACGTAGGCCGGCGTGAGAACCGACAAGGTGCGGGTATCATACCAATTGTAGAAATGACCGTTAAAACGTTCCATCTTCTGCAGGGTCTCAAGCGTTTGGTCGCATCTAAAAAGCATTTCGGTTTGGGAAATATATCCAAAATCACAAGCGGTAAGATTGGACAACAAACACAGGCCTATATTGGTTGGCGAGGTACGGTGGGCAATTACCGGATCGGGATGTTGTTGGAAATTGTCTGGTGGCAGCCAGTTTTCCCCTTCATTGACAAAGGTTTCAAAAAAGCTCCACGTTTTTCTGGCCGATCTATGGAGAAAAAGCTTCTCGGCTGGGTTCAAATCAGTAGCTTCCTCTTTGTCCTGCAGGCTCAGTCTCCAGGCAATTACGGGCGAAACAAACCACAGCAGGAGAATGGGAGCGGAAAAAAGGAAGGCCGGCAAATTGGAGTTTAGAAAGAATATGGCGCATAAAACAGCAAGTACGGGACCGATCCACATTTTTTGAAAGCTCACCCAAAGATCACCTTCCGATTGGCTGGAAGCCGTGGCAGAGGGAGTCCATTCCAGCAGTTTTTTACCACTTACCAGTACTCTCCAATTGGTGCGGACAACAGCATCGGTAAACCGGAGGGCTTCATAGGGCAATACCGCTATCCCGAAAATAAAGCGCAGCAATACTTCCTTGACCGATGTGCCCACATCGGAAAGATGGGCCTTAAAGTCAACGTCCTCCGGCCGGCGGAACAACTGCAGAAAAGCTGCTGCCATTACGGGCAACAAAATAATGATGGTAACGGCAAGGGTCCAAAACCAGGGTTTGGGTAAAATGGCCCATCCCAAGATAAAAATCAACAAGAGAGAAAGAGGCAAGAGGCTTCTTCGCAGATTGTCCAATATTTTCCAACGGGACAAAAGAGAAAGTTTGTTTCTAATCCACTTTCCATATTTATCCTTTGCAAAGGGCAACAGCCAGACGGCTATTTGCCAGTCGCCCCGGATCCATCGATGATGGCGTTCTATATCGGCTTCATACCTTGAAGGGTTGTTTTCGTACAGCACCACATCGCTTAACAGACCCGAGCGGATATAGCAACCTTCCAGCAGATCGTGGCTGAGGATCCGGTTTTCAGGGAAACGGTCTGCGAGCACCTTTTCAAATATCCCTACATCGTAGATTCCCTTTCCAATAAAGGAGCCTTCCTGAAAAATATCCTGATACACATCAGAGGAGGCACGGCTATAGGGGTCTATACCCTTCATATCTCCCTGCAAGCGCAAATACAACGACGTCTTGCCCTTGGGGAAATTAGAGGCTACCCGGGGCTGCAAGATTCCATAGCCTTGCATTACCCGGTTTTCTATTGGGTCATAGACTGCCCGGTTTAAGGGATGGGCCATGGTAGCTATCAATTTCCAGGCTGCCCCCCGGGGAAGCTGGGTGTCTGAATCGAGAGTGATGATGTATTTTGTATTTATTAAATCTGTGTAGTCTCCAATAATTCGGCTAAAATCCTTCGGGTCCTTCCCAGTCAATAGGGCATTTAAGGCCAAAAGCTTTCCTCTTTTCCGCTCATATCCCATCCATTTTCCCTCTTTTGGATTCCATTTTCGCGGCCGATGGAAGAGGAAAAAAATGTCGGGCTGCCCGGGTTTGTTATATTTTTCATTCAATCGATGGATGCCTTCACTTACTAAGGTGAGGAACCTATCGTCATTCGGCATGGTCTGGGAGTCTGAATCGGTAAAATCGGTCAATAGACTGAAGGAAACGTTTTTCTCACGGTTTGCCAGAAAGTGGATTTCAAGCAATTCCAGATTCCCTTCGATGTCCGTTACGTTGGAAAGCATTGTGGGAATGGTTACCAGAGTGCGGAATTCATCGGGGATGTTCGTGGAAAAATCCAATCGGGGCAAAAGAATGGGTTTGATCCATACCGTTGCCAGCCAATTGGTAAGGGAAATGGCCAAATGGGCACCGCCAACCATACTCAACAAGGTAATGAGAACTAGAAATTGCCAGCGAAAATCTCCGTATTGCCAGGCCACCGAGAGCATTCCAAAGGCGATGGCCAACGTGAGGATGGTGATAAAGGACAGGTAGATGAATACCGGCCTTTTCTCCATAAAACTTGTTAGACCCTGCCTGAGGGTAAAACGCATTCGCACTGCTTTCCTTAGTTGACCAAAACCCTTCCCAATAAGGTAATAACCTACGTGCTTTTCCCGAAAATACGTTTCGCCCGCTATTTCGGGACGTTGGGTAAGTTCAATGGTTTTTTCGGCAATTTTAGCTTCGGAAAGTGGGCTACCTATAGCAATGGTCTCTATTACATGTCTATATCTGTCTCGGGTGGCAAAATCCAATTGTGGGTATGTACCCGTGGGATCCCTGCGCAGGGTCTGCTCTACTATGCTCAAGGCTTCCACAAATCTGCGCCAGTCTGTTGACCCAATAAATCGCAGGGTGCCAATACTGTTTTTAACCGATACCTGATCGGCGGCCTGTCTTTGGTTCTCTTGCCAGACCAGGTCTGAACTTGCCGCCCCTTCCTTGGCCAATTGTTGTTCCAGCCAATTTAACGGCAGACTGAAAGCGGGTCCTTTGCCCTGTAGTTCACGGGTAAAACCCGCGACAAACGCACTGTTTAAGATGGGATTGGATTTCGCCATATTGGCGATAGTTAATACAAGATCTACCGGATCCTTTTTTACAGTCTCAATCATCTGCTCCGTCCAGTAATCCGCTATATTACTGTCGATCATATCGAGAGCTATCTTTTCGGCGATTCTCCTAAGATTCTCGATAACGGCGAGCTTTAACATGATTGGCACAGCCCATAACTCACCCAGGGTCAAGATCTTTTCAGATTGATAAGCCTTGATAAAACCCTTTAATCCGGTTGCGTCAACACGGCCATCGCTGTGGGATATTATTTCGATGGCAATATCGTAGACCCGCGGCATTCCGTTTGAGTTTCCATTTGCCAGATAAGGAAGTCCTTCGCTGTATTTTTTGGGCAGGTGCTTTTTGGCCGTGACGATTTGCTCCTCTATCAAATAAAAATTGTCTAAGAGCCACTCTCCACCGGGTGTTATCCCCTGGCGCAATTGAATGCTTTCAACCAGCAGGTTGCGCACCTCCACCAGGGTCTTTTCATTGTCATCCAGTCTTTTTAAAAGCCTTTCCCTTGGTTTTTCTTTTCGCAATTTATGCGCCCGTGCCACAATCTTGGCATGGCTTTTCATTTGGTCAAAATTGTACAATTCTGAGCGGATAGGATCTGCTTTGGAAGTATATTGAACCGAATTTCGCTTCTGAAAATACTCGCGCATTCGCAGCAACATTTCGAAAACCGTAGTACTCTTAACCTTCATAATTGAATGGGAATAATTAGCTTGAGAAGCCGGTAAAAGATATTCTGTAAAGTAATCATTATATTTTCATTTATTCATAAACAATCGGTCAAAGACGAAAACTCTGTAAATAAGTCTATGGCTGTGAAAACAGAAACGGGAAGCCAAGGGCCTCCCGTTTTCTGATGGGCGATAGATTTTACCGGTGCTCCTATATTGAATCTAAAGTTTTATTTATAGGAAAACTGCTTTCCCTCAACTCGGCCCATACAGTCGCGGTCGCTCCATAATTGATTACACTTGTATAATAGCGCTTGATGCCCACAACTGTGATTGTTCTTAAAAACAATCTGGGACATTTAAATGTCCCAGATTGGCAGTGCAAAGTCTTCCCTGAGAGTAATGGCTACAGACTTTCATCAAGCCGATAAACAACCATCAGGCTCCCCCGGAAGCTTTAGCACATGGGATTTCCCTGTACCGTTACAGCAAGAAATCCATTTCTTCTATTTCCTCCAAAGAACAGTTCATCATTAATTATACTGCTAATTTAAAGTGAATTACAACCTTTGGAAATGACCTGGATCAGTTTGCTGACTTTTTTTGGATTTGCTCTTTTCCTTAAAAGCCGCATTCCCAAGAAAAGCAATTCCTCTGGTCTTAGGGATTGCAACGAAATAACCTTATTGCTTTGACTTTCTCTTTTGCACATTCACTTTGTTCAAAAGTTTAATGCACAAAATAACATCGTCAACCTGGGTAATTTTATTTCTTACCAATCCCTTAATTAAAGCTGTGGTCATAGAGAAGACGCTTCAACTGCTTGGGGAGCTGGCTTTTCATATCGCGTATTTGGCCGCTGCTCACATATTGTCTCAACATATCAAAGGTGGAATAGATATCCTCCTCGGCTATTCCGTCCGATTCAAAATCTGCCAAGGCGGTCGTTCCACTTATGGTTCTTAAAAGCTCGATAAAATCGTTAACTGTTCTTATTTTTTCCTTACGGGTCTTGATGGCCCATCCATTTACATAGACTGCTTTCAAAAACATTGGGAGTTGCGCTATAAACTGTAGCGATTCCTCGGTAGATATCATTTCCCGCATTCCGTGGAGGATGGTCGTTAAAATACGGGCCGCCTTGTCGGGATTATCGGTAAGACCCAGTTCCTTGGCATATTCCTTCATAAAAGTATTGCCTTCTGCTGCGAATTGATTAAAATTTAATGCCATAATATTATTTTTTAAGGTTACACTATGTTTTCTGCCTATATAAAGGCGGTTTTGTTTAAAACTGGGTTTTTCAACCTACGTGATAACCATTGGGCGATTTCATTTAAATCGCCACCCCATTAGTTTGTAAGGTGCTCAAAACCAGCATTCTTATTTTTACTCATAAAAGATCAGGTCGCTGTCTGAACCCAATTTTTTCAGTTTTTCTTCTGCTTTGTTAATGTTGTCAATTCCCTGCAACAAAGCATCGGGATTGAACGAAATACTGTTGATCTTCTCCTTTACCAAAAAGGCCGCAAATTCAGGAGAATCGCTTGGAGCTTGCCCACATAGCCCTATTGGGGTATCTGTTTTTCGCGCAGCATGGATCGCCATTGTAATCATCTGTTTTATCGCTTCATTGTTCTCGTCAAACAGATCCATCATCAATTCCGAATCCCTGTCAACCCCCAAGGTGAGTTGGGTTAAATCGTTGGAGCCAATTGAGAATCCGTCAAAAATTGCAGCAAATTTCTCGGCCAGGATCACGTTGCTGGGAATTTCTACCATGGTATAAATCTCCAACTCGTTGTGGGTGCGTTTCAATCCATTTTCCTCCATAACGGCAAGCACTTTTTTCCCTTCTTCTACAGTTCTGCAAAATGGTACCATCACTTTAAGGTTGGTTAGGCCCATGGTATCCCTTACCCGTTTAATAGCTTTACATTCTAAAGCAAAACCATCTTTGTAGAGGTCGTGATAATACCTGGATGCCCCTCTAAACCCGAGCATGGGGTTTTCTTCGGTAGGCTCAAAATCCTTTCCACCGATAAGGTTTGCATATTCGTTGGTTTTAAAGTCGCTCAACCTTACAATAACCTCTTTCGGATAGAATGCAGCGGCAATCACTGCAATGCCCTGTGAAAGTTTGTCTACGAAATAATCCTTCTTGTCGGAGTAAGTTTCGGTGATTGTTTCAATTTCTTCCTTCACCGAATCCTCCTTTAGTTGATCAAATTGCACCAGCGCCATAGGGTGCACCTTGACCTTGTGGGTAATGATGAATTCCATCCGGAGCAGCCCCACCCCATCATTGGGATATCCGGCCAGCTGAAAGGCATTGTCCGGATCGGCAAGAATCATCTTTACCTCTGTTTTCGGCATTTTGATATTCGAAAAATCGATTTCAGTTTTCGTGAAGGCACATTCTCCTTGGTAGATATATCCCGTTTTCCCTTCGGCACAGGAAACAGTAATTGTTTCACCTTCCGAAATAGTGGTTGTGGCGTCTCCGCAACCTACAATTGCTGGAACTCCCAATTCACGGGCCACAATGGCCGCGTGGCTCGTGCGGCCTCCCTTGTTGGTTACGATGCCGGCAACTTGCTTCAATAACGGATCCCAATCCGGGGTTACCGTATCGGTTACGATGATGGTGTCTGAAGAAAGATCCCCAACATTTTTTGGCGATTGGAGGAGGCGCGCCCTCCCGACCGTTATCTTGGAACCTACCGCATTGCCCTGGGACAGCACCTTTGTTTTTTCCGATAACTTGTATTCCACAAAAATATTCCTGTCACTTGGGTGGTGGACGGTTTCTGGCCGTGCCTGGGTGATAAACATTTCACCCGTAATACCATCTTTTGCCCATTCTATGTCCATGGGTTTTTTATAATGGTCTTCAATAATGGTCGCCCAATTTGCCAAATCGATTACCTCGTCATCTGACAATATAAATTCTATCTGTTTATCCTTTGGGGTATCTATGTTTACAATGGGACTTGCTTCTTTTTTATCCGCATAGACCATTGTCAGTTTTTTATCTCCCAAATTCTTTTGAACTATGGGATACTTCCCTTGCTTTAAGGTTGGTTTAAAAACATAGAACTCATCGGGAGTAACCACTCCTTGTACAATATTTTCTCCCAGCCCCCAAATCCCTGACAACAGCATAATATTTTCAAAGCCCGATTCCGGATCGATGGTGAAACCCACTCCGGAACATCCCTTATCTGAACGAACCATTAGTTGTACCCCAACCGATAGGGCAACATCATGGTGTGCAAACCCTTTGTCTTCCCGGTATTTTATGGCACGATTGGTATATAAAGAAGCATAACAATTTTTTACCGCTTGCAGCAAAGCTTCTTTTCCCTTTATATTTAAATAGGTGTCGTGCTGCCCCGCAAAGCTCGCCTCAGGAAGGTCTTCGGCCGTAGCACTGCTTCGTACCGCTACCTCTTTTAAATCAGCGCCGCAAAGGGCTTCGTATTGATCAAAGATTTCATTTGAAAAAGATGCTGAAAATTTTCCATCTAGAATGAGCTCCCGCGCTTGTTTTCCTATTTCTGCAAGATTGGAATAGGTATCTCTATCCAATTGGGCCAAGACGTTTTCTATCCGCGTCTGAATTTCATTTTCCTTTAGAAATTCCCAAAACGCAAAAGATGTTGTTGCAAAACCATTGGGAATTCGAACACCTTTTGATGTCAACTCGTTGTACATTTCTCCGAGGGAAGCATTTTTGCCACCGACAAGGGCTACATCGCCAATGCCCAGATCCTTAAACCTTTTTATTCGTGATTTCATTTTTTTTCTATTTCCAATTGCTCAAATCCAAAAATACGCCTACCATAAACCCTCCCAAATGACACAGGTCAGTCAGTGAATGATTTAGCCTCTGACCCAGGTCATTTGGCTCCTCCCACACTATCCCTATATTCGCCAGTGAATAACAATTAAAACTATGTATTATGGCAGTATTGAAAGTGATTGAAATTATGGGAAGCTCTAAAAAGAGTTTCGAAGACGCAATAGGAAATGTGGTAAAAGAAGCCTCAAAAACGGTGAAGAACATTAAGTCTGTCTATGTGAAAGATATGCAGGTAACCGTCGATAACAACCAAGTGATGGACTATCGCGTAACCACTAAGGTGTGTTTTGGCATTTTAGATGACTAATTAACCTAAGTCAGGAGATTCCTAAAATGATATGGGGTTAATGAACCTTATCATTGGGAATCTCTTTTTCTTTTACCCACATTTCTGTTGATCCTGAACAAACCTGGAAACCACAACAACCCAGTAATGAAAACAGATGTATACATACCTGAATCAATACGTTCAAAAACAGAATTTAAGCGCAAGTTCAGTTTATGGGAAATGTATCGTTCTTTGGTTTACCTTCCCAGGGCAATGGCCAAGATGATGGGAAACAACAAGAGCAGATTGGTTGACAACGATTTTGTGCGGCGCCTGCAATTGGCAGTAACCGAGGTCAACGGGTGTCCGGCCTGCTCGTACCAACATACCAAAATGGCTTTACAGCAAGGGATGAGTGGGGAAGAGATCAGCAGTTTTTTAAGCGGTGGAGAC
>JACDJA010002969.1_pt1 | contig 11445 bp, 9 predicted proteins | sample 7449241 | NCBI WGS metagenome assembly JACDJA01 (sample SAMN14253289, study PRJNA609438) | sludge metagenome | isolation source: initial anaerobic sludge | collected 2018-12-20 | reverse complement strand
CCCAGGTTGGGCGGCCAGGATCGAGGTCGTGCGGATCAAGACGTGGATCCCGTTCCACCTCGTCCAGGCAGAGGATGCCGTCGCTGCGCGCCAACCAGCAGGCGCGCAGGAGTCCGGGTCCCAGAGATGGGGTGGGAATGGGGATCAACCATGAATTGGCGCCGGCAGATGGATCAGCGCTCAGGGCCTGACGACATTCCCACACGAGTTCCCAGGGTACGGCGGGTGGCGTAATCATCACAATCAGGGGATCGGCCCCAGCCAGACGATGGTATCCGAACAGCTCCACCATCTGCGACAATTCGATTTGGCCGGGCGCTGTGCCCCCGTCGATGGCAGCGAAACTGAGAAAACAGGAGGCAAAACGCGGCGCCAGGAGCCGGGTGGCCGCTCCGCACGCGCCCATAGCAATGCCAATGCCGGGCAGGGCAAGTCCGGCCAGCCACATCAGAGGAGGTAACACGTCGTCGGTGTTGGCTGCCCATCCCACGAGTTTGATGATATCGGCGCCTGCGGCGGCTATTTGCCGGCCCAGCCCTTCCCAGTCAGCGAACATGGTCTCAAAATCGTGATAGGAGCCGATCAGCCTGGTACGGGGCTGGCCGGCTACCAGCGGCAGGGCTTCGGCCTCAACATCGATGAAGGGCGCACCCAGGCCAGCGGCCTGCTGTAAGATGGCCCTTCTTTCGGTCTCAGAGCCAGAGAACTGGCCACCCTGGTAAGTGGGGCGGCATGTAACGATGGCTGGGAGCGGCGAAGATGCCAGCAAGCGGGCCAGGTTGAAATCCGTCATGAGGTCGAGACGGAACTCAACCAGGGTCGCACCGGCCGCGGCGCATTCAGCGGCCATTGCCAGGGCATCCGTCGTGTCGCCGGCTGCGGTGGCAACCGCAAGATGCGCCTGCTCCTTCATGGGATTACCGCCAGGGTTTTGTTGCAGACAAAAACAAAGCCTGCGTCCCTCGATTCAGAGGCGCAGGCGCAGCTTGACTGGCAAAATGTCATCGTGTTCGATTCTTTGGCGCCCATGCCAGCATAAAGAACGTCAGGCTTGGGCCGCCGGTCTTGTTGCGGTCGTTCAAGACGGATCAACGGTCGTCGATTTCACTGGCTCGTCATCCTTCTTCTTGGCATCCTTGCCTTCACCGCTTGAGGCTTCTCGGAACTCTTTGATACCGGAGCCAAGCGAACGGAAGACCTCGGGCAATCTGCCAGCGCCGAAGATAAGCAGGACGATGACGAGGATGATGATCAACTCGGTGGTGCCAAGTGAGCCAAACATGGCTGATCTCCTTGAGATGGGATAGGAAAATTATAGCACAGACGGGTTGCCAATACGAAGCAAAGGACACGCCAGCCGAAAGACCTGCTCGTGATTTGCACCCGACGTCTGAAACTTTCTCAGGCAAGTCTGCGTACAGGAACAAGATGAGCCTTGTACAGCCGTCTGCTCAGCTCTGACCGACGATTGTCATGACCATCCACAGATGCTAAACTGTACCAAGTGTGGACTCTGTGCACACTTGGTGTCATCTATCAAGCCCTTTTCAACCTGACACAGGAAGGCAACAATGAGCACTGAACAACCAACCGGTCCTGCCCCGGAAGTGCAGGCAGATGAGCAGCCAACTTCAACCGAATCACCTTCACAGCCTCAATCCAGCAACCTGGTCGATGAATTGACCACGTTGGGCAGGAAATTTGGCGTCGCTATTCAGACGGCGCTGAACAGCCCACAGTGGCAACAGGTCGAGACCGAGGTCCGGGAAGGCTTCCATAATGTTGTGACGGAGGTCAATGACGCCCTGGCCAAAGCTCGCAGCACCGACGCCGCCAAGCAGGTGGGTGAGCAAGCGACGAAAGTCGTCGATTCCGTTCGCTCCAGCAAGGTGACGAGTGATGTGCGCGATAGTTTCTTGAAGGGTATGAAGGCGGTGAACCGCGAGCTTGACGAAGTCATCGCCCGTATGGAGCCGAAAGCCGCCGAAGCTGATGCAGAGTCCGAGCCATCCGAACCGCCCGCCTAATCGGCCCTGATGCCGCGTTGCCAGATGCAATCGGCGCCACGTCAAGTCTGGGACGTGAGAGAGGCTGATCCTTTCTCACGTCCCGGACGCCAGGTCCCGGGCCAGCCTGAACATCAGGCCGAGGGCCTGCACAGCGGCCGTATGCTTTGCCGAGGGGATAAGGAGATAATCGGTGCTGAAGCCGCTCAACATTCCGGCGCTGACGCCCGCCTCGGCGAGGGCAGCAAAGATGGCGGCGCCATAGCCAACGGTCGTCCAGGGGAGCGTGACATCCAGGCGAAGGAAATCGAAAGGTCCCTCGACCTGGAGATTAGCGTCGAGCGCGTCGATGCGCGTTTGCAGGAATTCAGGGATGACAAAGCTGAACTCCTGACCGTCGTCGATGCTGGCGATAGGCGTGTCTGCGCCAAGGGTCGATGCGATCCTGTTGCGTTCGCAACTGGGCGCAGCGACGATCAAAACGGGAGCCTCGCCGATCGCGATTCGAGTGGCTGCAAGGGCGGCGATAGTGCTTGCTGGCAGGCTCTCGAGCAAATAACGCAAGGGCGGAGGGAATGCCTGGGTCAACGATGGTCCTCTGCTGCTCGTGTGCAGACGGATTTCGGCGCCGTCAGGGGAAGACCTCGATCTGGTCTGGCGACGTGACGATGATCTGTGGGATGCCATTGTACTGGCCCACCGTGCCCGTCACCCACACCGTCTGGTCCTGATAAAGGCCGGCGGGCGCGCTGGGAAAGTCCGCATAATCATCCGCAAAAATGACAACGACGAACTGATCGCGCTCGGAGCTGAAATTCAGGAAAGTGATGCTACCGGCATCGTGCGTGCGGACGATGCGGCCGGATACGGTGATGGTTTGGTCGACATACTTGCCCGCTTCTTGCCATGGCACGAGTCCGGCAGCAGGGAGTGACGTCGCTGTCGGTTCGACCAACGCTTCGGCTGTTCCTTTGGCTGGCGCTCCGAGCAAGGATGTGATGATCTCTATTTGATCCGGCGACTCGACCACGATTTCCGGAGCGCCCTGATAGTCCTTCACGCGCCCGCCAACGCGAATGAACTGATCGAGAAAGTGCTGGCTGGGCGGCTGCGGAAACTTGTCGTAATCGCTGGCGAAGATGACCACGCTGAATGTGCCCCGCCACTCGTCGGTGAAGTTCAGAAAGGTGACATTGCCAGTGTCATGGGTGCGCACCACCTTACCCTCCACCACAATTTGCTGGCCAATGAAGTTGCCGGCTTGCTGCCAGTCAACAGCAGAGACTGCAGATATCGTTGGCTCAGCTGCCGTGACGGTTGTCATGACGGCTGCGGCTGTTGTGGTTGGGGTCGCAGCGGCGCCAGCGCCGGCGTCTGCGGGCTGCAGGATCTCGATTTGATCGGGGGATTCGATCACGATCTCCGGCGCGCCCTGGTATTCCTTCACAGCGCCCGTCGCTCGCACATGTTTGCCGCGGAAGTAGCCCGCAGGCGTCGCCGGATAGTCGGCATAATCGGATGCGAAGATGACAAGGCTGAGTGTACCCTGGTAGTCCGGTGTGAAATTGAGGAATGTCACTTTGCCTGTGTCGTGCGTACGGACGATCTCGCCTTCGACCGTGATCTGGGCGCCGATATAGTCCCCAGCCTCCTGCCAACGCGTGACGCCGGACACCGGCGAGGCAAACTGCTGTGCGCGCTGCCAGTCACCCTCGAAGATGCCTTTCAGTCGGGCGAGCGAAGAGACATCCTCGGTTACGATGGCAAGCTCCCGGTTGAAATCCATTGAGGCGCGGGTGAGATTGACCGAGCCTACCAATGCCCGACTGCCGTCGGCGAGGATAAGCTTGGAGTGGATGTAGGGACTGGCAAGACGGGCGACCGTAACGCCTGCCGACTGCAGGTGCAGGTAGTTCGGTTCGGCCAGATCGTCTTCATCGGTGCGCTGAGGGCCGAGAAAGCGAACGTCCACTCCCCGCCGGGCTGCGGCGGCAAGGTGGCTGGTAATGGCGTTGTCGAGCAAAGTGGACTGCTCCAACCATAGTGTCGCTTGGGCGCTATCGATCATGGCCTCGATCTGGCTGCGGCTGTTGAGCGGGCTGATGGCCAGCGCCGGATTGCCCACGCGCCCGTAGGGCTTGTCTTCCCAGTCAGCGTCGAAAATGGCGGCGACCTCATCCACAATGGCCGGGTCTGCTATCAACAAGCCGTACTCACGATTGTTCTCGAACGAACTGTGCGTGTAGTTGAAGGTGCCCACCAGCGTCTGCCTGTCATCGACGAGAAGGCTCTTCTCGTGCGTCAGCTGGTAACGCAGAGGCGCCCAACGCACGCTTACACCAGCCTCCTGCAGCCTATCCGAGGCTCGCTGATTGCTTTCACCTCCGCCCACCGGGTTCTTTTCGATCAAGACTCTCACATCTACACCGCGGTTGGCCGCCGAGGCCAGGGCCGTGATGATGTCATCATTCGTCAGCAGGTAGATTTTGAGGCGTACTGACTTCTGTGCGCCATCGATGAGCGCGATCAGCCCATCGACCCCATCATCGGGCAGAACGATGAGTTGTTCGCTGGCAGCAGACGCTGGCGCGGTTGGGCTGGCCTCATCGGGCCGGCACGATCCAGTGATCAGCGCAAGCGCAAGAAGAAAAAGGAGTATCGGAAGGCGACGCATAGTAACCAGGCGCGAGCTACGGCAGATTGGCGCGATTTGGGCATTGTACAACGGTGCTTTCCTCGATTCAAACGTTTGCCAACGGGCTGGGTAGCGGCTAAAATTGCGTCACACATTGACCCACCTTCGACGATTGCGCTGCTAACGACTTCGATGCGCCTTACCCTGAATGGTGCCACGCCCGGTCTCTTGGACAACATCATTCAGGAGGCGCGCCATCTTCTGGCTACGGTGGGGATGGAGGTGCGAGGGACGACATTGCGAAAGCGTTTGCTCGAAGCCGGCTTAGCGGTGGATGGAACGGGACGCGTTTTGTTTTCTGACGAGGTTGTCGATCGCGCGCTGCTTTCGGCGCCATCATCGTTCAGCCTCTTCGACCGCAACGGCCAGCCGTATGCCCATCTGGGTGCGGACCGCGTACATTTTACGCCCGGTTCCAGTGGACTGCGTGTGCAGGATCACCGCACAGGTCAAATACGGGATGCCTTGACTGCCGATTTCGTCGAGTATGTGCGTCTTTGCGACACGCTGCCCCATATTGCCTACCTGGCAACGGCTTTCTCGACGCACGACATCGCGCCGGTAGTCTCAGATGCCTGGCGGCTGTATCTTTGCCTGACCAATTCGTCCCGACCGGTAGTCTCCGGCGCCTTCACTGAGCACGGTGTGCCGCGCATGGCAGCGATGATGGAGCTGTTCCGCAGCGGTCGGGCGGACCTGGCCGCCAGACCGATGTCGATTTTCACGATCACGGCGACTGGTAACTTTCGCTACAGCGAAGATTCGTGCCAGAACCTGATCGACTGCGTCGAGGCGGGCATTCCCGTTGAAATTGTGCCGGTGACATTGATCGGGCTGACAGCGCCGGTGACCCTGGTCGGAGCGGCGGTCTTTCACGCCGTAGATACGCTGGCCGGAGTAGTGATGGCGCAGATCGTCAAGCCAGGCGCAGCCGTGCTGTACGGCGGCGCGCCGGCTGAGTTCCACATGAAAGAGGCCACTTCGCCCATGCTTGGTGTGCAGGCGCTGTACCTGGACGTGATCAACGCCCAGGTTGGCAAACGTCTGGGGCTGCCAACCCAGGCCTATATGGCCTTAAGCGACAGCAAATTTCTGGACGCGCAAGCTGGCGCCGAAACCTTTGGCAGCGCTCTGTTAGCGGCTTTGGCAGGGATCAATTCCGTCTCCGGCCCTGGTCTGCTCGACTACGTTCTGGTCTTCAGCCTGCCAAAACTGGTGTTCGATAATGAGGTCTGCGGGCAGGTTTTGCAGTTGGCGCGCGAACTCCGGGTGGTGGATGACCTGCCGTCCGGCGACCTGGTGCAGGATAGTCTGGCGGCTGGTCATATGATTACCGCCCGGCACACCCTGGCGAATTGGGAGCAGCATCTTTATCTGCCTGGCCCGGTTTTCGATCGAAAGAACCGCGATGCCTGGCAGCGAACAGGCCAGCCAGACCTGTGGCAGCGATCCGTGGCGGAGGTGGAGTCCCGCCTGGCCGCTTATTCGCCCATCGAAACCTCCCCCCATCTTGATGCAGAGCTGCGCCGGCTAATCCTGGATGGCATGTCGGCGGGCGCGTCGCTGCCGGCCGTACCGCCGCCCGGTCCTAGACCCGCGCCCACAACCTCCGTCTCACGCCGCATGCGCCGGACTGAACGGCTAGCAGGAACCGGTGCGATCTGAGCTATGCCCACCCTGAGCGACTTCACACCTGAGCCCTCGTTGGCTCGCGCCAGGACTCTGCCAGCAACCTGGTATACGGATCCGTCCATGCTGGCGCTGGAGAAGGAACACATTTTCTACCGTACGTGGCAGTGGGTTGGTTCGACCCACCTGGTACAGAGACCTGGCGACTTCTTCACCTACGACCTCTATGGCGAGCCGCTGGTGATCACACGCGGGCAGGATGGCCTGCTGCGCGGGTTTTTCAACGTCTGCCTGCATCGGGCTGGCTGCGTGGCTGCGGGCAAAGGCAACCGCAAAAGTCTGCAATGCCGCTATCATGGCTGGCTGTACGCGCTTGACGGCCGCCTGCTCAATGCGCCGGAATTCGAGGGCGTGGAAGACTGGCGCGCTGAGGACTACCGGCTGCAATCTGTGCAGGTGACTGAATGGGGGCCGTTCGTCTTTGCCAACCTCGATCCCGCCGCTCTGCCATTAGCTCATTTTCTGGGCGGCATTCCGAATGAGATTGAGCGATCGGGCTTTCTGATCGACCGCATGCAGCTTGTGGAGCGCCGCGATTACTACATCGACTGTAACTGGAAGGTCTACGTCGACAACTACCTGGAAGGCTACCACATTCCTATTGCTCATCCAGGGCTGTACCGGGAGATCGACTACGAGCAGTACCAGGTGCATACATACCCGTATTATTCACAGCAACACGCACCTATCCGGCCTTTGCCGGTGGGCGATCCTATTGCCACCAGCGCCGTCCCAGGTCGCGACCGCCGCTATCTGCGTGTCGAAGGGGAGCAGGAGGCGCTGTATTACTGGGTCTTCCCCAACCTGATGCTGAACTTCTATCCCGACAATATGCAGATCAACATCATTGTGCCGCTCGACCACCAGCGCACGCTGACGATCTTCGAGTGGTACTTTCATCAGCCCGGCAGCGGTCCTGGATGGGAGAGTATGCAGCAGTCCATCGCCTTCAGCGACGAGATCCAACGCGAGGACATGGAGCTCTGTGAAGCCGTACAGCGCAACCTGCACTCACGCAGCTATGATAGCGGTCGCTTTTCTTTGAAACGCGAAAACGGCGTCCATCATTTTCAGTTGTTGGTGGCGCAATTCCTGAATCGAGGCGCCCAATGAACCCTGAGCAAGCTTCTGCCCGCAGCAGTCTGGGACAGATTGGCTTACCGCTGCCGTTGAAAGACCTGGCGGCGAAGCGTTGGGATGCCATCATTGTCGGCGCCGGTCACAATGGCCTGACTTGCGCCGCCTATCTGGCTCGCGCAGGCAAGCGTGTGCTGGTATTGGAGGCGCGCAAGCGCGTGGGAGGCGCCTGTACCATCGAGGAACCCTGGCCCGGCTATCGGGTCTCACCCTGCGCCTACCTGGCCGGACTGCTGCATCCGCTAGTAATCGAGGAGCTTGAGTTCCCGGCCTATGGCTACGAGTGGACGCCTGCCGTCTCAGGGATGTTCGTACCTTTCGACGATGGTTCCAGCATACAACTCTGGGATGACCATGAGCGCTGCGAGGAAGAGGTGCGGCGCTTCTCGCCCGGCGACCTGGCGGGTTGGCGGGCTATGCACGCCGTGATGCATCGGGCGCGCAACGCGCTGCGCCCCGCCGGTGACGATGACATCTGGCTGTGCCGTCGGCCCACGCGAGCGATGGTGGAGGAGCGGCTGAAGGGCGACACAGACGCGCGTGACCTGGTGCTGAATTGGTCGATGGTGGACTATGTGGAGAGATTCCTCGATGACGAGCGATTGCAGATGGCCTATCTCGGCCAGGGCGTGATCGGGACGAACGCCAGCCCGCACGACCCAGGCACGGCTTCAATCAATTATCATCATTCCTCGGGCCGCCTGGGCGGTATGGAAGGCATGTGGGGCTATGTCAAGGGGGGGATGGGCACGGTTTCCTTCATCCTGTGCGATATCGCCCGTGACGCCGGTGCAGTGGTGGCTGCGGGCGCGGCAGTGGCTCGCATTCTGCCCGGCGAGGGTGTAGAACTGGAGGCAGGCGGACGAATTTTCGCCCCGGTCGTGGTTTCCAACGCCGACCCCAGGGTCACGCTCCATCTGCTGGGGGCCGAGGCCGATGCTGGTTGGCAAGCGCAAATCGAGTCCATCCCTATGACCGGCTGTACGATGAAGGTTTCTTTAGCCCTGAGCGAGCTACCCAACTTTGCTGCCCGACCGGGCCTGCATGCGGCGCATCATTTGGGCCAAATCAACACTCCCTTGACGAAAGCCGAATGGAAGCAGTATCATCCGCTTGCCCAGGCAGGTAACCTACCTCCCCGTTTATGGACAGAGTTATACATCCAGACCGCGTACGATCCCAGTGTTGCACCGCCTGATCGCCATCTGATGAGCGTCTTTGCGCAATACGTCCCTCATACCTTTGCCGGTGGTGACTGGAACAGCCGCCGGCAAGAGGCTGGCAACCTGGCGGTGGCCTCTATTGCTCGCTATGTCGACAATTTCCCATCCGTAATTGTCCATCGCGAGGTGCTGGGCCCCCCCTGATATTCAGGAGAAAGTCGGCCTCACGGGTGGTCATATCTTCCAGGGAGAGATCCTGCCGCAGTTCATGTGGGATCGGCGCCTGGCATATAAGACGCCGATGGAAGGTGTTTATCTTTGCGGCGCCTGTACACATCCTGGCGGCAGTGTGATCGCCGTCAATGGTCGCAATGCCGCAATGGAGGTCCTGGTCGATCACCCCTGGCGCTCGTAGCGTCCTGGTGACTGGTAATCTTATGCTGGCTGATCTGCATTGCGAGGCAGACCCAGCACTCATCTATCCCTATTTTTTCACGCTTCGCCTGAAAGGAGATTCTTGTATGAAGCACCAAACGTATGTTGTTATCCTTGTTCTCTTGCTCGTTGCACTGGCTGCAGGCGCTTGCGGAGGGGGAGCCACCCCGGCTCCGGCAGCGTCCGACGATCTGCTGGGCGAGGTCATGCAGCGCGGCATTCTGCGCGTCTCAACCGATCCAGCCTATCCACCGCAATCGGAATTGGTGGAAGGTGTGCAGCCGCCGAGCGACACCAAGTGTAAGGGTGAAGAGCGTGCGGCCAATCAGTTCCAGGGCTTCGATATCGACGTGGCGGCTGAAATCGCCAAACGAATGGGTGTCGAGGTCTGCTTCGTGACCCCGGACTGGACGCTGATCACCGGCGGCAGCTGGTCCGGACGGTGGGACCTGAGTATCGGCTCGATGACGATCACGCCCGAACGTATGGAGAAGCTGTACTTCACCCAGCCCTACTACACCACGCCAGCCGCTTTCTTTGTCCACCAGGAAAACAGCAGCTACAGCCAGCCGGCCGACCTTTCCGGCAAGAAGGTAGGCGTCTGCGCCGGCTGTACCTATGAGGCCTATCTGGATGGCTCCCTGGCTATCCCGGGCGAAACGATCAACTTTGTGGTCACGGACGCCGAGATCATGGGCTACGATACCGACACGCCGGCGCTGCAAGATCTGGCCCTGGGCGACGGTGTTCGTCTGGACGCGGTGCTCACTGCCCTGCCAACCGGTCAGGGCGTGATCAACGATGGTCTGCCGCTGAAGCAATTGGCAGACCCGGTCTATTTCGAGTATCTGGCCGGGGCGATTGACAAGGCCGCGGCGAACGATGCCACCACGTTTCGCGCCAAAGTGACTGAAATCCTGCAGGCCATGCACCAGGACGGTACGCTGAAGCAGCTTTCGGAGAAGTACTACGGTGCGGACCTGGCTGATGCGGCAGGCAAGTTCGATATTGCCGGGTTGAAGCAGTAACTAGGGACGAGAGTCGGGGCGGGAACGCGTCCGTCCCGACTCTCCTTTTCATCCACACCACACACTGCGGACGGGTCAGCGACTAGGAGGAGCGATGACAACTGTATCCCCAAACCCGGCGCATGCTGGCGGCGGCCACCAGCACTCCCATCAGCACAGCAACCAGCAGAACCAACACGAACACTATCACGTCCACGCCCAGTACGCCAAGGAGATCATGGCGGAGAAGGAACGGGATGAGCTGATGCACCGAATCTGGGTGGCGGCAACCTGGGTGGTGCTCTTTGCCATCCTTGGCGCGGTTTTGTCGCTTCTCAACGTTGACTTCCGCTACATTGTCGAGCACACCAATTTCGTTTTGCTGGGGATCGGGGTGACGATCAGTGTCTCACTCGTCTCGATAGTCTTCGCTTCGTTGCTGGCCTTGGTGGGCGCGCTCATGCGGCTTTCGCCGCGGGCCGCGTTTCAAGGTATCTCCGGCTTCTATGTCTCGTTGTTTCGCGGCACACCCCTGCTGATCCAGATCTATATCATCTACCTCGGTTTGCCGCAGGTGGGCCAACAACTGAAACTGATGGGCTTCGAGCGCATTGGGGAAATGCTCATCCTCAGCGCCATCCAGTCCGGTATCCTGGCCTTGAGCCTGAACTACGGCGCCTACATGACTGAGATCTTTCGCGCCGGTATCCAATCAGTGGGTCGCGGCCAATGGCAGGCGGCGATGGCGTTAGGCCTCAGTCGCATGCAGACCCTGAGACTGGTCGTTCTGCCTCAGGCTTTTCGTGTGATTCTGCCAGCGGCAGGCAATCAGTTCATCGCCATGCAGAAGGACTCATCCCTGGTCTCGATCATGGGCGTCTGGGAGATCACCTATCGGGCCAACCGCTTTGCCCGTAAAGATAGCGCGTTTATGGAGATGTTCCTGCTGGCTGCAGCCATGTACTGGGTGCTGACAATTATTTCAGAGTCGCTGCAAGGGCGGCTGGAGCAGCGGATGGCGAAAGAGCATCACTGAGCGCCAGGTTGGCGCCGATGAACTCCGGTCGTCCGGCCAGGAAGTCCTTAGCGGACAGCATCTTTCTGCCTGCCAGTTGGAGCGTGGAGACGAGCAGCAAGCCTTCTCCTGTGCCGATGGCGATCTGATCCTGCCAGCGCCTCACCCGGCCCGCTTCTTCCCTTCCCGCGATCACCTCTGCCCGTCCGATCTTGAGGTTTTCGCCCTGCCAGGTGGTGAAGGCGCCGGGCCAGGGGTCGAAGGCGCGCACCATGCGCTCGATATGCTGCGCCGGCTG
>JACDJA010002966.1_pt1 | contig 11449 bp, 7 predicted proteins | sample 7449241 | NCBI WGS metagenome assembly JACDJA01 (sample SAMN14253289, study PRJNA609438) | sludge metagenome | isolation source: initial anaerobic sludge | collected 2018-12-20 | reverse complement strand
ATCAATGCGGCCGATGAGCCAAAAGATAAGTTAATTAGAGAGATTTTGCCAAAAGCCGATGTGGCGATAACAAGAAGTTCGACTGATGTTGATGAGTTTTTTCTAACACACGCTACTGAGTTAAAAGCTGTTGTTAGAGCAGGTGTCGGTGTTGATAATGTAGATATTGATGGGTGCTCAAAACGCGGTATCGTTGTGATGAATGTCCCTACAGCCAATACTATTGCTGCCGTTGAGCTTACTATGGCACATATGCTCTCTTGTGTGAGACAATTTCCGTATGCGCATAATAATCTCAAAGTTGATAGAGTGTGGAGAAGGCAGGATTGGTACGGTACTGAACTTAAAGGCAAGAAGCTCGGCATCATCGGTTTTGGAAATATCGGTTCAAGAGTCGGTAAAAGAGCAAAAGCTTTTGAGATGGATGTTGTGGCTTACGATCCCTATATCGACCCTTCAAAAGCGACCAATCTAGACATTGCCTATACAAAAGATTTCAAAGATATTTTAGCGTGTGATATCATCACTATCCACACCCCTAAAACAGAAGAGACTGTGGGCATGATAGGTAAAGATGAGATAGCAGCTATGAAAGACGGTGTTATTCTTATCAATTGTGCTAGAGGTGGATTGTATGATGAAGATGCGCTTGTTGCAGGCTTGAAATCCAAAAAGATAGCTATGGCAGGGATCGATGTATTTAACAAAGAACCGGCTACCGATCATCCTCTACTTGACCTTAATAATGTAACCGTTACGCCTCACCTTGGAGCAAATACACTGGAATCTCAAGAAAATATAGCTATCCAAGCAAGTGAAAATGCTATAGCGGCAGCCAAGGGTATCTCGTATCCAAATGCGCTTAATCTACCTATCAAAGAGAACGAGTTGCCTGATTTTGTAAGACCTTATTTGGAATTGACACAAAAAATGGGACATCTGTGTGCACAGATACGGAAAAAAAGTGCGATAAAATCTATCAAAGTAGTCGCTCTTGGTGAAATAGGTGAATACATAGAATCACTCGGTACTTTTGCAACCGTAGGCGTCCTTATGGAGTCTCTTGCCGATCAGGTTAATTATGTTAATGCCGAGTTTGTTGCTCAAGAGAGAGGTATAGAAATCATCAAAGAGAGCAAACCGAATGATAGTGGCTTTACAAATAAAATTGTTGTTAGATTAACAACACAAGATGGAGTCATAAGATTGGGTGGTACCGTATTTGACGGAACCGTTCAAAGAATAATCGAGATAGATGATTATCTAGTAGATGTCGAGCCAAAAGGGGTTATGATATTCTTTAGAAATACCGATACTCCAGGTGTTATCGGCGATGTAGGTAGAATCATAGCGCAGCATGGTGTTAATATCTCTGATTTTAGATTGGGAAGAGATGCAAAAAAACAAGCGCTTGCAGTTATAAGAGTGGACGGAAATGTGACAAAACAGTTGCTCGATGAGCTAGAGTCTTTAGATGCATGCATAAGAAGTGTTGCTTACGCGGTACTCTAAGAATGCTATTTTCGTGTTAATCAATATCATGTACAATATTGAATCTCATTAATACAAGGAGAGGATTTTGATTCGTTATTTTTTCTTAGCATCTATCTTAATCATGCCTCTTTTTGCCGGGCTGAATAATCTTAGACTCCATGATGCTATCGAGATTTTAAAAAGATCCAATTTAGAGTTAAAGAGTGCCGAATTTGATGAAAAGATGAAATATTATGAGGCACAAGCAGTGAGTGGAATGAAGCTAGGAAAGCTTGATGCTACCGTTAGTGCTTTACGCTCAAATGATGCAGGAAATGTCTTTGGCTTTAAACTCCAAAGCCGTGAAGCAAATTTTGGTGATTTTGGCGCGGGAGAATTTGATCCGTCAAATCCGGATGTGCTCACGATCCAACCTTACGATCTCAATTATCCGGAAGCAAGAAACCACTATTTGACAAAAATTACATATTCCATCCCCCTCTATACAAGTGGTAAAATATACGAATATGGCAAAATCGCTAAAAAATTGGCGCTGATGAGCAAACTCGATACAAAAAAGGTTTTACAAGAGAAGATATATCAAGTCAAAAAAGCTTTTTATGATATCAGCCTCATAGAAGAGTATATTAAAAACCTTTCTCTTATTACTAAAAATATAACTCAATTGGAACAGACAGTCAAACAGATGAAAAAAGAGGGATTTGCGCTTGAATCCGATTTGCTAGAGGTGCAAGCACAAGGTGCCGAGGCCCAGAGTATGTATATTCAAGCAAAGCTCAACAGAGATCTTGCATATCAATATCTCTCTTTTTTGCTCAATCAAGAGGTAAGTTCTATCATTACACAAGACAATAATTTAGCAACTCTAAAAGTGGCTACAAAAGATGATGTCATCGCTTCTAATCTTGATGTGCAAAAAGCAAAAATGGGACTCGATGTCAGCAAAAGAGCTGTGAGTGTTCAAAGAGCAAACTTTGGACCTACTATCGGTGGTTTTGCAGAGTATGGAAGCGCTGATAATGAAGCAAATTTTGACAAGGATAAAGATTTTTACACCGTAGGTGTGCAGCTCTCTTGGAATATATTTAACGGTGGCAGTGACTACTCTAATCTTCAAAGAGCAAAGATTGAGTATCTCAAAACACAAAAGCAGGTCGAGTTAGCCCAAAGTGGTATTTATCTTAAATCAAAAAAACTTCAAACTGAGATTCTAAGCACACAAGAAGAGATTAGAAGTTATCAAAAACAGTATAAATTTGCATCGAGAGTTTATGACACCTATAATGAGCGATACAAAGAGGGGATTGTGCCTATCGGCGATGTGCTTATCAAGCAGTCAAAAAAACTAGAAGTTCTCACACGACTATTGGGTACAAAAAATAAGTACAATACTAAAATATTTGAGTTAGATATGCTACTAAACAGGGGAGAAGAGATATGATAAGAGTTCTATTTTTTACATTTTTACTGCTATTTAGTTCTGCAAATGCAGATGTAAATACAAAACCTGTCGAGCTTGTACTGAGCGGCACGGCTATATCGGACAATCAAAAAGTTTTAGCAAGCCGAAATATGGGCTATCTTAAAAAGATGAATGTAAGTGAAGGCGATGAAGTCAAGAAAGGTGATTTGCTCTATGAGATCGACCCGACAGAAGTCAATGCACAAAAGCAGATGTACAGAAATCAGCTCAATAATATATTGACAAATCTCCAAAGATATGAAAGATTGTTTAAAAAAGGGATGGTTTCAAAATATGATCTTGAAAATATGAGACTTGCTGCACAAAACCAAAGAGAGATGTTGAGTATTGCCGAAGCTCAAGATGGGTATCTTAAGGTGATTGCACCTAATGACGGGATAATAATATCAAAAAATATGAATGAAGGTGAAATGGTCAATCCGGGAATGCCCGTTGTTGTTCTGACTGATCTTACAGATATAAAGATTGTGATTGAAATCAGTGAGAATGATCTTAAAAATATCAAAAAAGGCGATAAAGTAAAAGTGGACATCCCCTCTATTGAGCTGAGCACAGAAGGTGAGATAAGCTCTATCATTCCGGCTTCTAATCCTATGACACATAAATTTAAAGCAAAGATAAAATTTGATAAAGCCGGAAAAAATGTCTATCCGGGAATGTTTGCTCGAGTTACTTTGGAGCTATGATAGATGGCAAAAGAGATTGAGAGTAGCATACAGTCGATGGATATAGCCGGAAAGCTTGCAAAAGGTTTTCTTAAAAATCCTCTTACCTCAGTACTTGCTGCATTTTTGATTCTAGTAGGGTATATCGCACTTAGTTTTATGCCAAGAGAAGAGGACCCTCAGATTGCTATCTCGGGTGGCGCTGTTATTGTGGCACTTCCGGGAGCAAATGCTAGTGAAGTAGAAAAAGTGATTGTCAATCCACTCGAGAGAAAGCTGAGGGAGATTAGCGGGATAGAGCATATATACGGCATGGCGATGAACGATGTAGGTATTGTCAATGTAATGTACTATATAGGGCAAAATAGAGAAGATTCAAATCTTAAACTCTATGATAAAGTGATGCAAAATCTTGACTTGATGCCAAAGGGTGCGATGCAACCTCTTATCAAACCTTTTGATATCGATATCGATATACCCATATTAACAGTTGCATTTTATGTAAAAGATAGTGCAAAAATAGATCAAATCAAATTTTATGAAAAGATTCGTGATATTCAGCACTCTGTGAATGCTATAGAGAATGTTTCAAAAACAAATCTCAAAGGTGATAGAAGAGCGCAATATAATATCGAAGTGGATTTGGGAAAACTTGCAGGTTACAACCTCTCACTTGGACAAATAATGATGGCGATTCAATCAGTAGCTAAAGGTGTTCCTGATGTGAGTACGACAACACCGGGAGGCAATTTGGTCGTTTTTGGACTTAAAAATGCTATTGAGAGCATTGAGGATGTAAAAGATATCGCTGTTGCTCAGTATGGTGGTTCTCTGATTTATCTTAGAGATGTTGCGAAGATATATGAGGGTATAGATATACAAAATAAAAAGGCAGCAACTATTACTTATAGAGATTCAAAAGAGGAAGCATTGAGCAAAGATACTCAGCAAACTACTTTGAGTATCTCTAAGCTTGCAGGCACCAATGCTGTTGTGGTGGCAAAAGAGGTTTTGGACTATCTCAAATCTCAGGAGAGTTCGCTCGATAATGTCGGGGTAGGGTATGTAGTAACACGAAACTATGGTATTAGAGCAGATAATGCTGTTAATGAGTTGATGCACCATCTTGTTATTACAATCATTATTATCGCGATTATGCTTGTGTTTGCGCTTGGCTGGAAAGAGTCGCTTATCGTTACCTTCACTGTGCCTGCAATTTTGGCTGTGACGCTCTTTATCGCTTATTTGGGCGGACAGAGCATAAATCGTATCACCCTTTTTGCTTTCCTGCTCTCCTTGGGACTCTTGGTTGATGCAGCTATTATCGTCATAGAAAATATCCATAGACATCTTCATGACCATGATTCGCCTCATGAGAGTATGGAAGAGCTCCTAGTTGAAGCAACCAACGAGATAGGCCCACCTACAAATATCGCCACGCTTGCTATCATTCTTACGATGGTTCCTATGGCTTTTGTCGGTGGTATGATGGGTTCATTTATGAAGCCTATACCACTCAATGTGCCTGTAGCGCTTGTTGCTTCACTCTTTGTGGCATATATCTTTACACCATACTTGAGTTTGAAACTACTTAAAAAAGAGCATCATAAAAAGGAGGCAAAATAAGATGAATAAATTTGAACATTTTGTTTTTTCTATCCTTGAAACGCCTCTCAAGAAAAAAAGAGTTTTACAGATAACAGCTGCTCTTTTTGTTATGGCGATTTTGATGTTCCCGACAAAGATAGTTTTAGCTAAGATGCTGCCCGGGAAAAGCGACAATACATTTTCAGTCTATGTTGATGCGCCAAGCGGCACATCACTTGTGCAAACCCAAGAGATATCACAATGTGTGATAGATGAGCTCAAAAAAGAGCCGGAAATCCTCAATATGGAGCTGTTTCTTTCTGACGGTATTCCCCTTGATTATGCAGGCTTGGTCAAGGGTTCGGGTATGAAAAACAGTGAGAATCTCGCAGAGCTTTCCGTGAATCTTACTTCCAAGCATGACAGAGATGAGACCTCCTTTCAGATGGTGCATAGAATCAGACCGATCATTAAACAAAAATGCGAACCTTTGGTGGAGCGCACATCGATCAAATTTATAGAGCAACCCGCAGGACCTCCTACGATGGCTTCTATTGTTGTAGAAGTTTATAGTGATGATGTGAAAAAGATACGAGAGGTTTCGAAAGATGTCGTTAAAATTCTCTCAAAAACCAAGGGGCTTGTTGATGTCGATATCGTCGGTGATAAGATATTTAAAAAATATCAACTCATTCCCGATAAAGATCGCATCGCAAGGAGTGGATTGGGTGTTGATCAGGTCAACAATATACTTTATCTTGCTTTTGAGGGTATGGTCGTAGGTCACAAAAATACCAAAGACTACAGTGATCAGATACCGATTTTTTTAGTGCTTGATGAGCAGAGTAAGGCAATATCGGAGCAAGATGAGTTTGCCTTGCGCTCAAAACTCTCATCATTACAGCTTATGAACGCCCAAGGGATGCTTGTTTCTCTGAGCGAAGTGGTAGATATAAAAAAAGTAGATTCAAGCCCGACTATTATGCATAAAAATCTTGCGCGTATGCAAAATGTCATTGCCGAGACCGATACAGTCTCTCAGGTCTATCCACTTTTGGATGCGAGAAGTCAGATGATTGATTATTTTAGTAAAGATTATGAGGTTACAAAAGAGCCGGGGATGTCAACATATATGTTTGATCTGCATCTCAAAGATAAAAAAAGCGGCAAAGAGATACTTCTTAGATGGGATGGGGAGATGAAAGTAACTTTAGATACCTTCAGAGACCTTGGCGGCGCATTTATAGCCGCGCTTGTATTGATATTTTTACTCCTTGTTGTCTATTATAAAAGCTTTAAGTTGAGTGGTATTGTGCTTTTGGGCTCGTTTCTCTCTATCATCGGAGTCATCATCGGGCATTTGGTTGCAGATATCGTCACGAGTGATACTTTCTTTTTGACAGCTACTTCACTCATAGGGTTTATAGCACTTATGGGAATAAGCTCAAGAAATTCGCTTTTGCTCATAGATTTTGCAAAAAGTCTTATGGTCGATAAAGGGATAGAAAAGAGACGCGCTATAGCTATAGCAGCTGCTACAAGAGCAAAACCTATCGCACTTACGGCTGTAGCTATCATACTTGGTTCTGCGCTGCTTGCAAGCGACCCTATCTTTGGTGGGCTTGGAGTTGCGCTTATCTCCGGAACCGTCGCAGCGGTATTTGTCTCACTCCTTTTCATACCAATCTTGATGGACGGTAGTGATGCGATGAATTTTGAGCCAAAAAGAGACTAATTTCTCTTATCTTTTGCCCTTAATTATCCTTGTAGTATAATTAGTTCATTCAAAAGGAGATTATATGGCTACAATCGGTATGGGAGATATAAAAAAAGGCGTTCGTCTTGAGCTTGACGGAAATCCTTATAAGGTAATAGAATTTCAACATGTCAAACCCGGTAAAGGCGCAGCATTTGTGAGAGTCAAGATCAAAAATCTAGGTACGGGAAAAGTCATAGAAAAGACGATTCATGCCGGTGATAAGTTTGAAGTACCGAACTTAGAGCAAAAGACGATGCAATATCTTTATGATGACGGCGAGTTTTTGCAGTTTATGGACACCGAAACTTATGAGCAGATAGGGTTAACTAAAGAGCAAGTCGGCGAAGATACTTTTAGCTTTATGATTGATGGGATGGAAGCAGATATCCTTTTCCATAATGGCAAAGCAATCTCAGTAGAGATACCACAAACAGTTGTGCTTAAAGTTGTTGAGACACCACCAAACTTCAAAGGTGATAGCCAAGGCGGCAAGAAACCGGCAACACTTGAGAGCGGTGCCGTGGTGCAAGTGCCTTTCCATATCTTAGAAGGCGAGATGATAAAAGTCGATACTATAGAAGGCGTCTATCTAGAAAAAGCAAAATAGGAGGCTACCATGGCAAGCGCATTAGTTCCTTTAGCAGAGGGTTTTGAAGAGATAGAGGCGGTGAGCCTTATCGATATCATGCGAAGAGGAGGCATTGAGGTTACTGTGGCTTATCTCGAAGGTGAGCTTGCAAGTGATTTGGTCACGGGAGCAAACGGCATCACAGTGCAAGCGCAAACTTCTATCAAGAATGTGATTGCTGATGATTTTGACATAATCGTATTGCCCGGAGGTTGGGGTGGCACCAATAGGCTTGCCGAAGATCACATCGTCCAAGATTTACTCAAAAGCTTTCAAGCTAAAGATAAATACATAGCCGCTATCTGCGCGGCACCCTACGCACTCCATAAAGCGGGTGTTTTAAGCCAAAAATATACCTGCTATCCATCTGTTGAAGAACAAATTGACGGGAGTGGTTATACCGACAGAGAGAAAGTAGTCATTGAGGGTAAGGTGATGACCTCAAGAGGTCCCGGCACAGCTATCTGTTTTGGACTTGCCATTATCAAAGAGCTTGTAGGCATAGAGAGTTACAATATGGTACGCGCCGGCACACTCAGCGAGTTTTGTTAAAGAGAAACCTCTTTATTATTATCGTTTTCTATAAATCCAGGATACCGCATATGAAAAGATTATTATTGCTATTTGTGTTATCGGTAAACTTTACTCTACAAGCGAATGAGGAAACCGATGCTAGGATTGTTGCTGATTGTAAAAAGATTGGGCAATACGCATCAGCAGGCGATAGATACTACAAACAAAAACAGTTTACAAAAGCACGAGAGCAGTATGAGACGCAAGTAGGATGGGCGGAGACTTGTGGGCTTGATGACACCTATAGGGCAACAGCGTACAACAATGTTGCACTCACATATATCCATCAAGAAGAATACCTCAAAGCAGATGCTTGGCTAGGTCTTCTAAAAGAGGATAAAAAATCACTTTACAATAGAGAAAAATATAAAGCACAGATCGATAAAGCCAAAAAAGAGCTTGAGGGAAGTTATGTTGGTGAGTATTGGAGCTATTCGGGTAAAGCTGTGTGGGATTCGATAGTTGTGGAGAAAAGCGGTGATAGATATACTATCACTTACGACGGTTATTATGTGCCACATTATTTTATGTATTATGGTCCAAATATGGGGGAGTTTTCTGCCGAAGTTGCTATCGAAGATAATCACGCAAGATATGTTCAAGATCCAAAAGAGTATGCCAATTGTACATTTGACTTTACTTTTAAAGAAAATCGTATCCATGTTAAGCAGACCCCCGGCGAATCGTGGACTTGCGGTTTTGGACACAATGTCTATGCGGGCGGCACTTACTATAGAGTTGAGGGAAAATAGTCGAAAAATCGAGGGAGATTTCCTTTCATCTTATTTCTCTTTTACCTCCTTTTCGCTATAGTCTTTTAAGATTTAATTAGAGGGTTTTTATGTCCGACCAACCAAAATATACACACTTGCATCTCCATACCGAATATTCGCTTCTTGATGGTGCCAATAAGATCAAAGAGTTGGCAAAGAGGATTAAAGAGCTTGGGATGGATAGTGTTGCTATGACCGATCATGGCAATATGTTTGGAACAATCGATTTTTATAAAACGATGAAAAAAGAGGGCATCAAGCCGATTATTGGCATGGAGTGTTATCTTCACAATCAAGAAGAGCTAGATGACAAGACTTCAAAACAGCGATTTCACCTCTGTTTGTACGCAAAAAATGAGATAGGTTATAGAAATCTTATGTATCTAAGCTCAAGAGCATATATCGATGGCTTTTATTACTATCCGAGGATTAACAAAAAGCTTCTTAGAGAATACAGCGAAGGGCTTGTCTGCTCAAGCGCTTGCTTGCAAGGCGAGGTCAATTGGCATCTCAATTTGAGTGAGAGAAATATAGGATTTGGCGCGAAGGGATATGAAGAGGCAAAGAGAACAGCCTTGGAGTACAAAGAGATATTTGGAGATGATTTCTATCTTGAGATTATGCGTCATGGCATTAAGGATCAATACCGCATTGATAAAGAGGTGATACGACTCTCCAAAGAGACGGGCATTAAACTTATAGCAACGAACGATACGCACTATAAAGAGCAAAGTGATGCTAGACCACATGATGCATTTATGTGTATAGCGATGAATAAACTTTATGATGATCCAAACAGATTGGGGCACTCTGTTCAAGAGTTTTACATAAAATCTCCCAAAGAGATGTATGCACTTTTTGCAGATATCCCCGATGCTGTGGCAAATACACAAGAGATCGCGCAGAAATGCAATCTAGAGATCAAACTCGGTGATGCCACGCCTCCAAATTTTAAATTTTGTCGAGATATGGCTGCACTGTATGAGCTTCCGCTTCCTGAAGCTCAAAAAGAGTATTCGCTCGAAAATGATAAAGTACTTTTTGTTTATGAAGCAAGGAAAGGATTGGAAGATAGACTCAAAATTATACCACCACAAAAGCATGAAGAGTATAAGAAGCGTTTGGAGGTGGAGATTGAGATTATCAATAGTATGAAATTCCCGGGATATATGCTTATCGTTTGGGATTTTGTAAGAGTCGCAAAGGAGAGAGGGATACCCGTGGGTCCCGGTCGTGGTTCGGCAGCAGGATCGCTTGTTGCTTATGCCTTGAAGATTACCGATATTGATCCTATGCCTTATGACCTTCTCTTTGAGCGGTTTTTGAACCCGGAGCGTGTCTCGATGCCCGATATTGATATGGATTTTTGTCAGGCAAGACGCCAAGAGATTTTGGATTATGTGATTGATAAATATGGCAAAGAAAATGTGGCGCAAATCATCACTTTTGGTAAGCTTATGGCAAAGGGGGTCATCCGTGATGTGGCTAGGGTGCTTGATGTACCATATGCACAAGCAGATGCTTTTGCGAAGCTAATCCCAGATGAGATTGGTATCGTTTTAGATAAAGAAGAGGATAAAGAAAAAGAGATTAAGCCCGGTGCTATTCAACAAGAGCCAAAGATAAAAGAGCTTATTGAAAGTGATGCAAAGATGAAGCAGGTTTGGGAATTTGCCAAATCATTAGAAGGACTCAATAGAAATGCAGGAACGCATGCTGCCGGAGTTGTTATATCAAATGATCCTTTGTGGCTCAAAACACCTCTATTTAAACCAAGTGGAGCAGATACATACGCGACACAATATAGTGGAAAATATGTAGAAGAGGTCGATCTCATCAAGTTTGACTTTTTGGGTCTTAAGACATTAACCGTCATCGAAGAAGCAAATAAGTTGGTCGAGAAGCGATATGGAAAGAGGGTTGATTTTGAGCAAGTGGATATATCTACTAAAGAGGTCTATGAGTATATAGGCAAGGGGCAGACTTTGGGGCTCTTTCAGATTGAATCAGTGGGGATGCGAGACTTAGCAAAAAAACTCAAGCCTTCCGGTTTTGAAGACATCATTGCGATGCTTGCTCTCTACCGTCCCGGACCGATGGAATCGGGTATGTTACAAGATTTTGTCGAGAGAAAGCATGGGAGGGCTGAGATTAGTTATATGTTCCAAGAACTTGAGCCTATACTCAAGCCAACTTATGGAGTCATTGTTTACCAAGAGCAGGTTATGCAGATAGTGCAAACTATTGGTGGATTTAGCCTTGGTGGTGCAGATCTTGTACGGCGCGCAATGGGCAAAAAGATTAAAGAGGAGATGGATAAACTTAAAACTGATTTTGCTGATGGTGCACAGAAAAAAGGGCATGATAGAGCAAAAGCCGAAGAACTCTTTGAGCTTATCGTCAAATTTGCAGGCTACGGGTTCAATAAATCCCACTCAGCCGCTTATGCAATGGTCACTTTCTACACCTCATATTTGAAGTGTTTTT
>JACDJA010002965.1_pt1 | contig 11452 bp, 10 predicted proteins | sample 7449241 | NCBI WGS metagenome assembly JACDJA01 (sample SAMN14253289, study PRJNA609438) | sludge metagenome | isolation source: initial anaerobic sludge | collected 2018-12-20 | reverse complement strand
CAACAGTCGATGCTGCGGATTGATTTCCAGAATGGGCTTCACGGTCGGTGCCGCTTGACCCGCTTCTTTCAGCAAGCGCTGAAGGTGCAGGCTCATTTCTTCTTCCGTTGTTACCAGACAGGCCGGAGAGTCGACCAAACGCTTGGAGACACGTACATCATCGACTTGGTCACCCAAGGTTTTCTTGAGGCGCTCGACCAATGCGTCCTGAGTTTCCTTGGCTTCCGGTTCCTCTTCGGCAGTCTCGTCAAGGCTCAACTCGGCGCGCGTCACGGATTTGAATTTCTTGCCTTCGAATTCTGTCAACTGAGACATCAGCCATTCATCGATGCGATCCCACAACAGGAGCACTTCAATGCCTTTCTTGCGGAAGATTTCCAGATGCGGGGAGGCCAGCGCCGCGGCGTAAGAATCAGCGATGATGTAGTAAATCTCATCCTGGCCTTCCTGCATGCGCCCGATGACCTCTTTGAGGCTGACATTCTGCTCGTCCGACCCCGCCTGAGTGGAGGCAAACCGCAACAATCCGGCGATCTGCTCGCGGTTACCGAAGTCCTCACCCACGCCTTCTTTCAGAACCTGACCGAAGGTGCCCCAGAACTTGGCGTATTTTTCCTGCTCATTAGCCGCCAATTGTTCGAGCAGGCCCAGTACCCGCTTCACGGAACCCTGACGAATCGTGTCCAGCACCCGGTTGGACTGAAGGATTTCACGAGATACGTTCAGAGGCAGGTCAGCCGAGTCGATCACACCGCGCACAAAGCGCAGATAGCGGGGCATCAGTTTTTCGGCGTCATCCATGATGAAGACGCGCTTCACATACAGCTTGACGCCCTGCTTGGATTCGCGATCCCAGAGGTCGAACGGCGCGCGCGCCGGGATGTAGAGCAAGGAGGTATATTCGGTCTTGCCTTCGACGCGGTTGTGCGTCCACGCCAGCGGCGCTTCCCAGTCGTGTCCGACATGCTTGTAAAACTCAATGTATTCCTCATCGGTAATTTCCGATTTCGGGCGAACCCACAAGGCCTTGGCGTCATTGACGCGTTCCCATTCCGGTACCTCGGCCGCGTTCTCTTCCGCGTCATCGGCTTTGGGCGCGGGCACTTTGCGCATTTCGATGGGGAAGGTGATGTGGTCCGAGTATTTGCGAATCGTCGAGCGCAGACGCCAGTCATTGGCGAAATCAGCGTGTTCCTCGCGCAGATGCAAGACAATCTTCGTGCCGCGATCGGTCTTCTCGACTGTCTCAAGCGTGTATTCGCCTTCGCCACGGGAAGTCCACTTCACACCATGCTCCGGGCCCATGCCCGCCCTGCGGGTGGTCAGGGTGACTTCATCGGCGACGATGAACGCGGAGTAGAAACCCACACCAAACTGACCGATCTGTGACAGATCCTTGGATTTGTCCTGTCCCAGCTTCTGGATGAAGGCCTTGGTGCCGGAACGCGCGATGGTACCGATATTCTCGATTACTTCATCCCGGTTCATCCCGATGCCGTTGTCTTCGATCGTGACGGTCTTGGCGGTTTCATCGAAGCTGACCCGAATACGCAATGACTCATCACCCTCGTACAACGCATCATCGGATACGGCTTCGAAACGCAACTTGTCACATGCGTCGGAGGCGTTGGAAATCAATTCCCGCAGGAAGATTTCGGGATTGGAGTACAGAGAGTGGATCATGAGCTGCAACAGCTCTTTGACTTCCGTTTGGAAACCCCGGGTTTCTGGCTGACTCATAAACTGTTCATCTCCACTAAAAATCAAAGGCAAAAAAACACCCCAGCGTTGTAGGGACGCTGGGGTGTTTTTCAAGAGCAATGCATTAATGCTTCGCCAGAAGGGCTTTTGCTCAGCCGCTTGCCAAGTCATGACTCCGGGATGCCCCCCCGAAGTCAAAACGCATTAAGCGTGAAACAAGATCAGCCCAATTTTTCGCGGATACGTGCTTTCTTGCCGGTCAAGCCGCGCAGGAAGTAGAGCTTGGCGCGACGGACGTCACCTCGGCGCTTGACTTCGATCGACGCAATCGCAGGGCTGTACGTCTGGAACACGCGCTCCAAACCTTCGCCGTATGAAATTTTGCGCACGGTGAACGCGGAGTTGATGCCGCGATTGCGGATCGCAATCACCACGCCTTCAAACGCCTGCAGACGCTCACGTTCGCCTTCTTTCACCTTAACCTGAACAACCACTGTGTCGCCGGGGGCAAACGCAGGAATCTCACGGTTCATTTGCTCTGCTTCGAGCGCTTGAATGATCTTGCTCATCACTTAACCTACCTAACTAGTCGTTCGTTTCGTCGACATGCTGCCATGCCGACGTTAATAATGCCCGGGATCGCTCATCGACCCCGTACTCATAAAAAAGATCCGGCCGCGCCCGCGCCGTACCTGATATTCGTTGCTGCACTCGCCACTGTTCAATGGCCGCATGATTTCCCGAGCGCAGCACCGCGGGAATCCCCAAACCACGCCAGACCTCGGGGCGGGTGTAGTGCGGATGATCAAGCAGGTTCGTTTCAAACGAATCCTGCACGACGGACTGTGCATCACCTAACACCCCCGGCAGCCGCCGGGCAATGGCATCAATGATCACCATGGCGCCCAGTTCACCACCGGAAAGCACATAATCACCGATCGATATCTGCTCATCGACCATCGATTCCAGAATCCGCTGATCAATACCTTCGTACCGACCACAGACAAGAATCAGATCCGACAAGGCCGAAAGTGTCTCGACCTTATCCCGATCCAGGCGTTGACCTTGCGGCGACAGGTAGACAACCCTTGCCCCTGAGTTTTCACTAGGGAGCGACTGCCTGGCCGACTCGATGGCTTCGGCCAGCGTCTCGGCCATCAGCAACATCCCCGGACCACCACCGAACGGGCGATCATCCACCGTCCGGTGACGGTTGGTGGCAAAGTCGCGCGGTGAAATCATCGTCAGCGCCAAAGCACCCGACTCAACCGCCACCCGCGGCATGCCGCTCGCACCGACCGCCGCAACCAGCTCAGGAAACAGCGTTACCACGGCAATATTCATGCGGTCCCCGCTTGACGAAACCGTCACCGGCTGACACGAGCCGGCGCTGATTAAAAATCAGGGTCCCAATCCACCACGATCAGACGCTGATCGAGATCGATTGAAACCAGCACGTCATCCGGAATGAACGGGATAAGCCGTTCTCGCTGACCCTCACCGCCCACGACGAGGACATCGTTAGCGCCGGTTTCGAGCAATTCCTGCACCACACCGAAATGCTGGCCGGAAACATGTTCGACGCGACACCCGGTGAGGTCGCGCCAGTAATATTCACCTTCAGCCACCTTGGGCAACGCGTCAATCGGCACATGAATCTCGGCCCCGGTCAGCGCCTCGGCCTGGCTTCGATCATCCACGCCTTCCAGCTTGGCGACGATACCCTGGCTCTGAGCCGCAAATTTGGTGACCCGATACCACGTCCCATCTTTCCCGACCCCGCCGCCATCGACGGGAGGCCGGATAAACCACTGACGGTACTGTGCAATACCATCGACAGGACGCGTATAAGTGGTTATCCAGCACCAGCCCTTAACCCCGAATGCACGCCCAACTACGCCGATCACCACCGATTCGGCGGGACTAGGCGGTTTTAACACGGTGCGATTAAGCAGCTGCGGCTTGCTTGCTGCTCTCACGGAGCAGGGCCGCTACACGGTCGCTGGGCTGAGCGCCCTGACCAACCCAATGCTGAATACGCTCAATATTGATTTGCAGGCGAACTTCGGCACCACGCGCAACGGGGTTGAAGAAACCAACACGCTCAATGTACGCACCGCTGTCACGGGCGTTGCGGCTGTCGGTCACTACCAGATGGTAAAACGGACGCTTTTTGGCGCCGGTGCGAGCTAAACGGATCGATACCATGGGTCAATTTATCCTGTGTATATAAAAGAAGGCGGAGCAGGAACGAGTGCGCCACGCCTTTCAAAATTCAAGGCGCGTGATTTTACGCAAGTTTTCAGAAAAATAAAGCCTTACTTGTAAAAACGTTTTCCAGATGGCGTCCCTATCCTGCAAATAGTTCAACAATCAGATTGTATACGGGTCGCGCAGAACGATGGTTTCATCCCGATCCGGCCCGGTTGAAATGATATCCACCGGCACACCGACCAATTCCTCGATACGCTGAATGTAGCGACGCGCCTCGACGGGCAGGTCTTCCAGCTGACGGATACCAACGGTTGAACCCGACCAACCGGAGATTTCTTCATATACCGGCACGCAGCGAGCGTAGGTTTCCGCACTCAACGGCGCGGTCTTGACCGGCTGCCCGTCGATCTCATAACCCACACAGACCCGGATACGCTCGATACCATCCAGCACATCCAGTTTGGTCAGGCACAGACCGGAAATACTGCTGATTTCGACCGCACGACGCAGGGCAACCGCATCAAACCAGCCGCAACGCCGGGCACGCCCCGTGGTGGCGCCGACCTCGTGCCCCTTGACGGCGAGATGGGTACCGATTTCATCATCCAGTTCCGTCGGGAACGGACCGCCACCCACGCGGGTGGTGTACGCCTTGGTGATCCCAAGCACATAGTCGAGTTCCAAAGGGCCCACGCCCGTGCCGGTACTGGCGCCACCAGCCGTGGTATTTGAAGAAGTCACATAGGGGTACGTGCCGTGATCGATATCCAGCAAGGTTCCCTGCGCGCCTTCGAACATGAGGTTTGCCCCTTGTCGACGCAAACCCATCAGCCGGCCGGGCACATCACCCACCATCGGCGCAAGAATTTCAGCCTGAGCCAGAACCTGATCCAGCACCGCCTGAAAATCGATCGTGGACGTATGGAAATAATTGCGCAAAACAAAATTGTGAAAATCCAGGACTTCACCCAGTTTCGCTGCCAACCGCTCCCGATGGAAGATGTCTTCCAACCGAATAGCGCGCCGGGCGACTTTATCCTCATAGGCGGGGCCAATACCCCGCCCCGTTGTACCGATCTTGGCCGCACCTCGGGCCTGCTCACGGGCCTGATCAAGGGCAACGTGATACGGCAGGATCAGCGGACAGGCCTCGGAAAGCGTCAAGCGCTCACGGGCAGGTACGCCCTGTGATTCAAGCTCGGACATTTCCTTGATCAGGGCTTCAGGCGAGAGCACCACACCATTACCGATCAGGCATTGCACGTTCTCGCGCAGTACGCCTGATGGAATCAGATGCAAAACCGTTTTCTTCCCGCCAATAACCAGTGTGTGCCCAGCATTGTGGCCGCCCTGAAAGCGCACTACCGCCTGCGCCCGCTCCGTGAGCAGATCAACGATTTTCCCCTTGCCCTCATCACCCCACTGGGAGCCGAGCACAACAACACTTTTACCCATGATTGGTATCACCCATTAAATGCCATAAATCGTTTGTGCCATCGCCCTGCCGAATCAGTTGCGGCGCACCGGGTGGTGCCGGCTGCGCAGACATCACGACACGGCGCCCGGTCGCTCGCAAGCGCTCGACGGCGGCAATCAGGGCGGCATCGGCATAATCGGCGGGCGCATAAATCGTGGCGTCAATCGTCTCTTCACCATGGAAGAAGCGCAGCAACTCACGCAGATCCGTGGAGAATCCGGTGGCAGGACGGGCACGACCGAACGCTTCGCCAACATCGTCATATCGTCCGCCGCGGGCAATCTCTCGGCCCACACCGGGCGCATAGGCTGCGAACACAAGTCCGGTCTGGTAGTGATAACCGTGAAGCTCGGACAGGTCGATCAACACATCCACTCCGGGGAAGTTCCGCTCAATGCTGGAGCCAATAATCGCCAGGCGGTCGAGCGCACGCTGCATGTCCGATGTCATCACATCGGCCAGCACCACTTTTGCTGTGGACAGCACCTTTGACCACGCTCCGTTGAGCTGGGTCAACATGGTCAGAGCATGGCCAACCGACGGGGAAATCTGCCGGGCCGCCAGCAGGGACTGGATATCTGCTGTGGATTTGCGCTGCAAGGCATCACGTGCGACCTCTTCATCTTCATCATCGAGGCCTGCCGCCACCGCCAACGCACCGAATACATCCACATGACCGAGATCGAGAACGATCCGCTCCACGCCCGCTTGTTCCAACTGCCTCAACATCAGGCTGATGATCTCAAGATCGCCCTCGACGCCTGCCACACCGTACAATTCCGCACCGACCTGCATGGGGGTGCGACTGCCTCCCAACCCATCCGGCCGCGCACGAACAACCGTCCCGAGGTAGCAGAGTCGACGCTCTGCCTCGGGCTTCATGCTGTGCGCGTCGATCCGCGCAATCTGCGGTGTCATGTCGGCGCGAAGACCGAGCTGACGACCGGTCAGGCCGTCAGTCATCTGCAAGGTATCCAGCACAAGATCCCGGCCCGAACCCACGAGTAGTGAATCCACAAATTCAACCAACGGGGGAATCACGAGATCGTACCCCGCCACATGAAACTGGTGCAGCAAGGCCGTGCGCAACTGTTCTACCCGCCGCGCCTGATCTGGCGGCAACTCATCGATACCCGCGGGCAAGGCCCAGCGAGAGAGTTTATGTGACATACAACTTCCTAAAACTCGGGTTCACCCTGAAACAGAATGGGCATGTTATACCCCCAATGCTCAGGCACAAAAAAACCAGGCGAGCAAACCACTCGCCCAGTTTGAAATCATGAGCTTGAATCAATGGTGCGACAACATCACCAATACCGCACCCAGTACCAATACTACGAGTGCGATGGCACGCAATGCCCTGTCCGGGGTATTGGCGATTTGCTGCACGGCCTGTCGATAACTTCGTGGACTGACGAATGGCAGCAGCGCTTCGATGATCAACACCAATCCAAGTACCTGCAACCACCGGTCATCCACAACAATCGCCCCTCTGATTCCGCCCGGCATTCCTCAGTTTTTTACGCTTGGCTCTTGCGAATCACGGAAATACTTGAAGAACGGGCTCGCGGGATTCAGCACGAAGGTACCGCCGCCTTGATCGAAAGCCTTTTTATAGGCTTGCAGGCTACGATCGAATTCAAAGAACTTCGGATCTTCGCCGTAAGCCTTGGCATATGTCGCGGCTGCGGCCGCATCGCCGGCACCCCGGATTTCTGCGGCCTGACGTTCCGCTTCGGCGATGATGACCACACGTTCACGATCTGCCGCCGAAGTAATCTTCTTGGCCTGCTCCTCACCACGTGAGCGGATGGACTGGGCGACGGCAGAACGCTCTTTCTCCATCCGGGCATAAACAGATTGGCGCACCTCTTTGGGCAATTCGATCTGCATGATCCGGACATCGCTGATTTTTACGCCCAGGCCACCGATATCGCGGTTGGTCGTATCGATCACGGTCTTCATGAACAGATCGCGATCACCGGAGACCACTTCGTTCACCGTGAGGCTGGATATCTGGCTTTTCATGGCATCACGAACGATCTGATCCATCCGGTTCATGGCGATTCGTTCGTCGCCACGGGTCGAGCGATAGAAATCTGCCGCGTTCACGATTTGCCACTTGATGTAGTAGTCGATGATCAGGTTTTTCTTTTCGCTGGTCAAAAACCGTTCCGGCTGTGAAGTCATCGTCAGCACGCGGCGGTCGAACAGCTTGACGGTATTGATGAACGGCAGCTTGAAGTGCAGACCGGGGTCGAATTTGTCCTGGACAATTTCACCCAGACGGAACTCCAGCGCCGACTGATACTGCTTGACCTCGAACGTGGCTGTAGCGAATAAGAACACACCGATCACCACGATCGGCAGAACGACACGGTTAATTATGTTCATGGCGCACTCCTCGAACGCAGATTGCCCCGGTTATCGCTGGAAATGCTCCCTCTTGAGTTACCGTTATCCGCCTGACTGGGCAGACTCGGCAGCGGCAGGCTGTCGAAATCGACAGGCTTGCCTGTCGGCGCACGTGCATCATTTGAGCCTAACGGCAAATAGAACACGTTGTTGCCCGAGCCGGAATCGACCACGATGCTCTTGTTCTTGGACAGCACGCCTGAAACGGCATCCAGATACATGCGTTCGCGCGCAATATCCGGTGCCAGCTTGTAGGACTTGAGCAGTTGTTCAAAACGGGAGGCATCACCCAGCGCTTCATTCGTCACCTTGGATTCGTAACCCTTGGCCTGCTCGATGATCTGTGCGGCATTACCACGTGCACCCGGCACGACCTTGTTAGCGTAGGCAGATGCTTCACTGATGTAGCGCTGCTCATCTTCACGCGCACGAATGGCGTCTTCGAAGGCGGGTTGAACGGCCTCCGGCGGCTGGATGTCCTGCAAGTTGACGGACTGAACTTTCAGGCCGGTATCATAGCCATCGAGCAGACTCTGCATGCGATCACGCACCAGACTGACGATTTCAGCACGGCCCTCGGTCAGCACGTTATCCATTTTCTTGGAGCCGATGACTTCGCGAATCGCACTTTGCATGACATCGGAGAGCGTACTGTCTGGGTCACGCACGTTGAACAGGTACTTCACCGGGTCGGTGACCAGAAACTGGCTGCCGATTCTGACTTCGACGATATTCTCATCGTTAGTCAGTGACGTCATCTTGAGCTGCTTGTCGCGCAATTCATCGACATTGACCTTGACCACCGTACCGATGGGATACGGCAGATGCCAATGCGGCCCCGCGCGGGTGGTATCGGTGTATTTACCGAACTGAAGCTCTACACCGCGCTGTCCGGCATCAATGATGTAGATCCCGGAAAGCAGCCAGACGACGATCAGCAGTACCGCGACAACTGCGATACCCTTGCCGCCGCCGGCACCCCCCATCGCGCCACCGAATTTTTTCTGCAGGCGCTCGATTGCTTCGTCGATATTGGGCGGTTTGCCGCTGCGGCGCGGATTGGACCAAGGATCATTATCCTTGCCGCTGCCGCCAGGTTCATTCCAAGCCATAGGTACTTACTCCGGAAAATTCGGCACGACCGTTGTGCGCCATATAAAAAATCGAACAAAACTAGAATTCAAAATGACGCATAAGTTTAGTGATGGCATCCATAAGTCGCAAGTCAAACGACCAAATTCGCCGTCGAAACGACCAGACGCGAGACACTAAACACCGCGCAACTAGGCTGGCGCCGCCAAGCAAGCCTCAAGTTCGGGATGATGCTTTCGCCACTGAGCCCAGCGGGCTTGTGTGAGCGAGAGCGTCAATTGCCAACCGGGTTGCACAAACTCGTCATGCATCTCGTCGTCCTGCCATTTCTCGGCGACGATGGCGCCCTCGTTCAGCCAGCGGGCGCGTAACCCACCAAGGCTCACGGGAAGAAACAGGTTGATAGTAGTCCGCGTCGGGCGCAGGCGTTCGCCCAGCGCTTGTCGCAATAAATCCATACCCAAACCTGATTGCGCCGACATCCAGACCCGGTCGATCTCACCCGCTTCATTGCGGCTGATCTCAGGCGCTCGATCTTCGAGTTGATCGATCTTGTTCATTACAGTAAGCCGCGGCAATGTATCGGCACCGATCTCCTTGAGCACGACCTCGACATCCGTCATTTGACGATCCCGCTCGGGGCTGGCCGCGTCGACCACATGAATCAGCAGATCGGCCTCGAGCGTTTCCTCCAGCGTGGAGCGAAACGCGGTGACCAGTTCATGCGGCAAATGTCGAATAAATCCCACAGTATCGGCCAGAACCATCGGCTCGCCAGGCGCGAATTCCAGCCGTCGCAAGGTGGTATCGAGCGTGGCGAAGAGCTGATTGGCGGCGAATGTACCCGCTTCGGTCAGCGCATTGAACAGCGTGGACTTACCGGCATTGGTATAACCGACCAGCGACACCAGCGGCACCTCGGATTTCTGCCGCGTTTTACGGCCTTCCTGTCGCTGGCGTCGCACTTTGGCGATACGCTCCTGCAACTGCTTGATGCGGTCGTGGATCAGGCGTCGGTCCATTTCAAGCTGGGTTTCGCCCGGCCCACGCAGACCGATCGAACCGCCGCGCTGGCGTTCAAGGTGGGTCCAACCGCGCACGAGGCGGGTGGAAAGATGCTTGAGTTGCGCCAGTTCGACTTGCAACTTGCCTTCGTGCGAGCGCGCGCGCTGGGAGAAAATATCCAGAATCAGCCCGGTGCGATCAAGAACGCGGCATTGCAGCAATGCTTCCAGATTGCGTTCCTGCGACGGCGACAGCTGGGCATTGACCACCACAAGATCGGCTTCGGTATTTTTAACCAGATCGGCCAGTTCTTCGGCCTTGCCTTTACCGATGTATAACCGCGGGTCGGGGGCTTCGCGACTGGCCAGACATTCTCCGAGAATTTCGGCGCCGGCCGAATCCACGAGTTCACGAAACTCATCGAGGTCTTCCGCGCGGCTCTGCTGACGGGAGACAACGTGAAGCAGGACGGCGCGTTCGCCGCCCTCATGCCGTTCAAAGAATTGCATTAAGGTGCTTCGTCTCCTGCTGGCTCTTCTTTTGATGCCGGCTTGCCGCCGAACTCATCGTCGAAGTCGATATGGATTTCACGCGTCGGCACAATGGTGCTGATCGCGTGCTTGTAAACCAACTGGCTCACGTTGTTCTTGAGCAGCACGACAAAGTTATCGAACGAGTCGATTTGCCCCTGCAGCTTGATGCCGTTGCGAAGGTATATGGACACAGGCACATGCTCGCGGCGCAGCGCGTTCAGATAGGGTTCCTGGAGTGACTGGGCTTTTGCCATTTTATTTTCCTCAATTGTAATTGGCAGCTTCCGATGCAAGACGCGCGGGATGGTGTTCATTCACTGAATAATCACCCGAATCGGCAGGCAATCATCGATCGACGCATCTTGATTCTTACAGTAAGAGCGTAACACGTCGGCGCGATTTCCTTTTCACAAGATATCAACACGTGGATCCGAGTGCCTGCCTCAGATTCACACCGCTCAACCAAGTTCCGCGTTGGAGATGATTTCTCCGAGTGCCGACATGAGCGCACCCCGTTCTTCCGTCGGGTAGAACTGCGTTTGCGTCTGGCCACGCATCCAGGTGACCTGACGCTTGGCCAGTTGTCGGGTGGCCGTAATCGCACTTTGGCGCATCTCATCGCAATCCACCGTGCCGTCGAGATAATCCCAGACTTGGCGATAACCGACCGCGCGGATCGCGGGCATTCCGGGATGCAAGTCACCGCGCGCCCGCAAGGCCGCCACTTCATCCACCAGGCCAGCGTTAAGCATCTCATCGAACCGATCTGCCATCGCCTCGCGCGCATGGGCACGGGAGGCGGGCCACAATCCGAAACGATGCACGGCCCGACCTACGAGCGGCGATACCGGCGGATGCTCGTGCTGCCACTGACTCAAGGAACGACCGGTCGAGCGGAATACTTCAATGGCGCGACCGATCCGTTGCGGGTCGTTCGGATGAACCCGCGCCGCAACCTGTGGATCAAACGACTGGAGTTGCGCGTGCAGCGCGGGCCACCCCAAACGCGCCGCCT
>JACDJA010002963.1_pt1 | contig 11457 bp, 11 predicted proteins | sample 7449241 | NCBI WGS metagenome assembly JACDJA01 (sample SAMN14253289, study PRJNA609438) | sludge metagenome | isolation source: initial anaerobic sludge | collected 2018-12-20 | reverse complement strand
TTGCCCGACCACCACAACCATTGACCCGCCATGAGTCTCCCCCTAGAATCACGCGCTCAGCACGTCGGGCGGTTAGCTCAGCGGTAGAGCACTGCCTTCACACGGCAGGTGTCGCAGGTTCGATCCCTGCACCGCCCACCAGCAATAGCAAGGGTTTCGCAGTTCCGCGCGAATCGGCCGGGAAACCCGAGTAACCTGAAAGTAACCGGAAGGCAAAACGGCCGCCCGAAAGGGCGGCCGTTCGTTTTGAGGAACCTGGGGTTCTACTGACGCGCAGGAACGCTGCTGTCCGGCGCCTGCGGAATATCGGCGGCTTCGGCGGCTTCACTCATACGTTCCTTGTACGTGCGCAGTGCATCCTTGGCTGCGGCTATGTTTGCCCTGTGCTCAAGTAGATCGTTCTCAGACAGTAGCCTAGCCTTCCAATCGCCCCTGTCTTTTTCTAGGGTAGCAATGTGGACAGGGGCGTTTATTCCGCCGGGATTCACCTTGATTACGTGATCCAACGCCCATGTCGCGGCGAAGACGGCATCTTTGGTTGTCGGTGGGCCGCCATTCCAGAACACGCCCCGTATAAACGCGAGAAACGGGTCAACGATCAGTTGGCCGCTCCCCATTGAAACGTACCAAATGTTCCCGTCTTTGAACTCAGGTTGGAAGTCTCGAAGAGCAAACTCAACCAAGTGGTGTTCGTGTTTACACGGGAACGCTACCAGTGCGCCATACTGCTCATGTTGTACGGCTGTTTCCTGAAAGTCTTTGATGGCAGCTGCGGCAACCGTCCTTGCCCACCCAAACTTATCTACACCCGTGAGCTTCTTGTTAGCCCAAAGATCGTTGAGCTGTGCTCGGAAACGTTGACCCAAACCAACCTGCCCAGTTCCCGCGATGACGATGCGACCGTCGATGATGTCGATCTTCATCACAGGTTGCTCAACGGTTCGTATCCCTCCAGCGGCTGCTGAGGTTGCGGCACTATCAGCGCCAATCACGATCCCGTCTTTGCAGTAAATGCCTACTAGGGCAGTCACGCATCAATCCTTGAACACGCTGTTGACCTTCATTTCCGGATAGTGCTTGTAGATTGTTGATACAAGCGCACCGAAGGAAAGGCTTTGTACAAAGTGTGCGATCTTCTCAATGTATTCGCGGTACTCGGGCGTTATGGTGCCAAGCACTTCTCGGGCACGGCCGCGCCCCTCGTCATTTAGCCGATAGCGGCGATAGCTCCCGTGCCCCGATTCTTCCCCAAGCTGTTCTTGGGCGATTGTTGAGAATTCGTTGTACACGCCCACGTCAAACGGGCCGTAGTCATACGGCTCGAAGTTGAAGAATGGGCCCCCAAGAGAATTGCCGATGTTTCGATCAATCAGAAACATCATCTTCTGAAGTTGTACCGGCGAAAACTCTTCACGGCTCCCTGAAGCGAGCGCAGCTAGCAGAATTTCGCGTCGGTTCATAAATTGACCTCCAAACACATACCTGCGTGTTCAATTCTTACACGAAACAGATGGTGGCGCACATGTCAAACCCACACAACCCGCCCGCCGGTATCGGGCAGCCGCGTCGCAGTCTGCGCGAAGTCGCCCATGACAACGCGGCCGGCCGTGGCCCCGGCGATCAGGTAGCTGGTGGCGTCCAGCGCGTGGTCGTTGGCGCTGGTGTCCACGTCTTCCGGGTTGCGCGGATCGCGCGGCAGGCTCGGCACCGTCGCCAGCCAGTAGCGGCACCGCTCGGCCACGAAAAACTCACCCGCGGCCATCAACTGCTTGAGCACTTCAAACCGCGGCACACGCGCGCCCTTCCGGGCCGGCGTTACGCGCACGCCCGCGGCCCGGAACAGGTCAGCGATGGACGCCTCAGCACGCCCGGCCGTCCGGGCCTCGGCCGCGGCGTCAATCACGCCCCGCGCACGCACGCGGTTGCGCGCGGCCATCGCGTGCAGGGCCGGCGCAATCTGGCTCGGGGTCTTGCCCGATCCACGGGCGATGTTCTTGGGGTCCACTTCGGCGTGTTCGTCATAGATCACCCACGCGCCCTTGGGCATCACGCGGTCATCGGGCAAGCGCACGTCATACGCGAGCCGCCCGCCCAGCACCGTAGCGCACGGCGCGGCACTGCCCCAGTCGATGGACAGGCGCAGCGACGCGAAGCAATCCGGCGGCACGGCGTGATGGTCGATGATGGCGCGGCCGGGCTGCCACACGCCCCCGAAGTAATCGCCCACGATGGCAGACCAGTCGCCCAAGCGGTGCGCGCGGTACAGCGCAGGGTCGGTGTGCTTGAGCACTTCAAAGTTGCGCCGGTACGCCAGCGGCAAATGCGGGTTGTCGTCAACGGTGGACGGCGCATACACCCAGCGCACGTCCGCGAACTCGAACGGTGCCCAAGGATCGCGGCCGGTCACGTAGCGTTCGGCCAATGCGGAATGATTCGCCCCGCCCGGATTCCCAGCCAACACCAGCCGCAGCGGGACGCCCGGCGCGCGCAGCGTCAACGCCAGCGCGTCAATCACGGGCAACGGCGGGCCTTCGCCGGCTTCGTCAATCACGATCAACGAAAACGTGGAACCCTGCACGGTGTCTTGTAGCGCGGCGTTCGATTCGCAATGCGTCAGCGCGACGCTGGCGCCATTGGGCAACCGGAAGACGTTGTCATTCTGGTTGTAGGAAAACCCGCCGCCGTAGGCTGAACGCATCAAGCCGCGCAGCTCATCCGCGAACTGCATCAGGGATTTCAACCGGCGGCGCGTGACCAAGACACGCGCACGGTTCCGGTATTGGTCGCAATGCCGAAGGATCAACAATTCCAGCGCGAATGACTTGCCGCCGCCGCGTCCGCCACCAAGAAAGATGAAATGGTCTTCCGGGACAGACAATACGCGCGCTTGAAATGGCGTGGGGCGGATCGTTTCGGTAGTCACCAGCTCCGGCTCCCGGCGTGCGGTGCGTGGCCCAAGGTAGAAACCCCGATGGCATTGGTGGCTTCGCTCACGGCCTTCGCACACGCTGGGCAGAGTCGATGCCCAGCGTGCGCGCTGTGGAACTCGTGGCGGCACCGGATGCACGGGCGCAGCTTCGCGCGTGAGCCTTTGAAGGGCCTGCCCTTGGCCGGTTCCGTTGTGCGGATGGATGACAACGCCGGGGTGGGCGGCCCGTTCAGCCGCCAGCCGCGGTGGGTTTTGGCGCTCCCGTGGACCAAGCAACTCACGCTGGGGCCGTTGAGCCCAAGCCGCACCCGCAAGTCATACTGCGTGCCCGTTTCCTTGCGACCATCGGCGATGTTCACCAAGGTGTAAAGGCGGGGGTCGCGCACGCCTATTGGCGAAGGTGCGCGGGACTCAGGCACCGGCGGTCAGCCGGTCGATGTCGCGCTGGTCCAGCGTAGCCGACAGCTTGGCGGCCGGGTTCGCGCGCCCAGTCTCGAACGTTTGGTTGGCAATCTGCGCCAGCTTGTTGGCCCGCACCACGGTCTTGAGCTTCACCATCGCGGCGCGGTGCTTGTCGCCCCACATCTGTTCCGCGAACTCCGAAACCGCAAACGGCCGGCGGTCGCGCGGCATCCGGTCGATCACGGTCACAAGGGCCGCGGCCAATACTGCATCGTTCGCGGTGATCGCCTGGGCGGCGTAGGACTGCAACTCAACGGGGCCTGCGCCCGTCAATTGTTCCTGATAATTCGTCCGCTGCGTGGTGCCGAGTCCGACACGGCCCAAGGCTTGCGCTGGGCTGGCGAACAACTCCATCAGGAATGCGGCTTGCTGCGCGAGCGTGCCCAGCGGGTCGAGAATCTCGTGCCGCTGGTCGCGGCTGGATGCGACGATGTTCAGGCGGTACTTCAGGATGCGGCTGGCAAGCTGCGCCTTCAGTACAGGCTTCGCGGCGGGGCGGTTCCCCGGCTCGAACGCGGCGATGCTTGCATCAGCTTCGCGCGCGTAACTCTCGCGGGCATCATCAAGACTCTTCTGCAGGCTTGCGATGCGGCGTTGGAACGCGTTGAGCAATTCACTTGCGCGCGCGTCGATGCGGTCAATCTCTTCCCATGCAAGCGTCACGCCGGCCGGAATTTTCTTCAGTGCAAGGGTCATTGTTGTCAGCTCCAATCCGAATCATCACGAAGGGGACGGGGCCTCAAACTTGCTGCAGGTCGGGGCCGTTCCCTACCAATCGCACGGGCAGCCATTTGCCCGCGCTCGCGGTAATCATCTTGCGAAATTGGCGCGGAAGTAAAGCCATAAAACATTGTAGATCAATGGCTTAGTTTGCTTTTTCGGAGCCACGAATGCGGCGAATGCTGACGCGGCCAAGCGGCGCGCGCTGACGGTGCCCGTAGGTTGTTGGCCTACGGCTGGGCCTGTACGTGGATGACGCGTTGGTACTCTTCCGCCGACAATGCCGCGTTGATTTGGATGAGTACGCGCGGGGTTTCGGCGTCGCCATCGCCGCGGCCGATCTTGTACACCTTGTCGGCCAGCCATTCGGCGGCGCGGGTGTCGCCCTCTTTGGCCATCTTCTGCTTCATGAAGGCGATCACTTCGCCCAAGCCTTCGGCACGGCCTTCCTCAAGCGCCAATTCCAGCGGGGACAGCTCGCCATCGTCGGTGTCTTTCTTCAATGCCTTCCACTGCGCTGGGGTCAGGCCCAGGACGCGGCGGATGGTGTGCTCACGGCTGCCTTCCTGCGCGAGTAGACGCGCGGCATCGAGCTGCCGCGGCTCCAATGTCGGAACCGCGGTCAGCGATTGCGTGGACGGCCGTCCGGCCGCGGTCAGTGGTTTGGTTTGTTGGCTTGCCATGCTGCTTCCTCTTCCCGCATCTCATCCCGAATGCGGATCACGGTGGACTTGCCTACGCGCGCGATGCGTTGGGCGCGACTGAGGGACGTGCCCGCGGCCAGCAGCGCCCGGATGCGCTCCTGCTTGTGAGCCGATACGCGGGGCCGGCCCAGATGCTTGCCTTGGCGGCGGGCACGCTCCATGCCTTCGCGCGTGCGCTCAATGGTCAACTCGCGCACATACTCGGCCATCGAAGCAAACACGTTGAGCTGCATGCGGCCGGCCGGGGTTGTCGAGTCGATGGCCTGCCGATGCAAGTACAGGTCGATGCCCAGCGCGCGCAGCTCGGCCACGGTCTGCACGAAGTGGGCGAGTGAGCGGCCTAACCGGGATATTTCCGTGCACGCCAACACGTCGAACTTCGCGCCCACCGCATCGCCCAACATCCGGTCAAGGCCGGGGCGCTTATCGCGCCCCTTCGATCCGCTGATGCCTTCGTCCAGATATTCCGCAACGATCACGTGACCGCGAGCCTGCGCCCAGTCGCGCAGCGCCATTTGTTGGTTGGCAACCGTCTGGTCACGGGTCGAAACGCGGCAGTACAGCGCAACGCTGGCCATCGTCAAGCCCCCCGGCCCGCGACGTGCGCCGGAACCTTCTGCCCAACTGGTACCACTAGATGGAACCGCTCCACGCCTGCGGCATCGAAGGTGCTGCGGACACCGTAGCCTTTGCCTCGCATATCCCAAGAAAAGCCGGTGCGAACACTGGACCGCTGCCAGCCAGTCGCGGCCATCAAGGTTTCGATGGTCGCGCCTTCGGGCTGGCGCAACAGGTCCAGCAGGATCGCTTGCTTGCTGCCGGCTCGGCATGCTCGCAACGGCTCGCCAGTCGGCTGGATGTTCGTGCCGCGCGCGCGGGACCGCTTCGCGGTTGCGGGTGCTGCCGCCGGCTGAGCAGGCTTCGCGGCCGCGGTCTTCGTGCGCGCCGGACGCTGCGCCTGCGTGCGCTCCTGCTGCGTGCGTGCGCTGGCTTGCACGAGTGCCCAGGTACGGGCCTGCGCGGCGGTCTTCGTTGCGAACCGGCGCACGGCACGCTTGCCCAAAGGGGCGGCGAGCTTGTTGTGCAGACTCACGAGTTCAGCGCCAGTCATCTTGTTCAATTCCGCCTTGTTGATAATCGCATTCATTTGGTCTTTTCCTTTTCTGTGGTTTTGTCACGGCGTGAAGCGCCGCACCAATACCATAATGCGAAGTCAGTCGAAAAGGGAAGGGATGCGACTGCGCAGAATCGCAGAACCTTGGCGGCTGCAATAATCGGCAGTTACGCTGGCCAAGATCGGCAACCATTTCCGACTGCCAACAACTTTCACGCAGCGGCGTGGGCGCGGGCCTCTTGCCCAGCAAGGCGGTGCGTAGTGCGCCGTCAAGCCGGTAAACCCGGTAATAACCCGGTAGTCTCGAAAGCCTGCTATTTACAGACTTCAACCGGGATTACCGGGTTTACCGGGTATAAAGTACCCCCTACGAAAAGCGCCCGGATTCCTCACGTCACTTTCTGGGCGAAGCGCACCGCATTTTTCTACGGGGATAAAACCCCCGGTAAACCCGGTAAACCCGGTAATTTCCACCAACGGGTGGCACTCCCGAGCATCGAACCCGGTTCATAACCCGGTTCATAACCCGGTAACCCGGTTGCCTGCACGATCAAAATGGCGTTTTCCGGCGCTTCTCGGTGGGTTCCGGCTTCGGCTCAGCTTCCTGCGCAGCCGTCCACTTCGGCATGTCGGCCCACTCGCTGGCGCTATCCCACTTCACCTTCATGCCGGTCTTTTCGTTCCATGCGGCACGTGCATCGACTAGTGCAGGGAAGTCGAAGCCGCGGGGGCGGCTCTTGTCGTTGTAGTCAAATCCCAGCGCCTTCAGCAGGTCGGCCACGCTTACGCTGCTCACATCTTCCTTCAAGCGATACTGCGCGTATTCGCGTAGGCGTTCCGTGGCAACGAACGGCTTGCCCTGCCAGCGCCACCGTTGCACCGGCAGTTCACCGGCGCGCAGCAGGTCGAGGAAGACGCGCTCGATGCCCGTGAGGCTCGCCACCTTCTGGTCGGTGAGGGCCTGCGTTTGCGGGATGCTCCATCTGGGGTGGAAGTCGCCTAGATCCATTTCCAGCAGGGCATGGAGCATCGCGGCCAGCCCGCCGTGTTTGAGTTCGGCCATCAGCGGGCCAAAGTAGGCTTTGTCTTGGCGCTTGGAGTCGTCCACGTCGAACACCGCAAAGCGGCGTTCATCGACACCAGCCGGCACCACCCAGCGGTCATTCGATGCCATGACGATGTGTAGGCGGTTCTTGGCCGTGACGATGTCGCGCCCTTTCTTTTCGATGGGCAGCCGGGGTTCGGTAATCAGCCCCTTGAGTTGGCTTTCGCCGCCATCCTTGCCGGGGTGGATGGATTCGTCTGCAAACAACAGGCAGCAGTCGAGGAAGTGCGCGTTGAATTTGCCCGTGACCTGCGAAGGTGCGAAGACTTGCAGGCCGTGCCTTCCGAATAGGTCTTTCAGCGCGCGCCCAAACAGGCCCTTGCCCGCACCACGTCCACCACGAAACACCAACGCGGTTTCGGCCTGAACGTCGGGATGTTGGACGGCCCACGCGGCCCAGCGCAGGATGTAGGCATCGCACTCGGGATCGCCAGCCGCAAGAATCTTGCGGACGTGCTCCCGCATCAGCGACCAGTCGCCCGGTTGCGGCGCGACGGCCCAGCCGCGCCAAAGGTTGTACTGCTGGGGCACGTCGCGGCCTTCACCCTTCGCGCCGGGGTCGAAGTACACCGCTTCATAAGTGCGGCGCAGCGGGTGCGTGTTCCAAAATTTCCACAGTGGCATGGTTACCGGCTGGCCGTCCTTGTTGCCGACAACTTCCGTCTGGTTGGCGTAGTACTGGCTCAGGCTGGCGAATGATTGCGACACAAGCATGTCGCGCTTCGCGCCTACGTCATACAGCGTCGTCATGACGCGCGTCTGTTCTCCGTCCGCCATGACGACAAAATGTTTATCGTTGAGTTTGCGTAGCCCCGGGCTGATGGCCTCTTCCCGGGCACGTTCAATCTGCCGCTGCGCGTACCTCTGCCAATCCGGTTTATCGCGCACGCTCGCCGCAATTCCGTTGCTGCGATCGGTGATCGCTGCGAATGTCAGTTCATCGGGAACGCCAGCGCGCACCAATCCGCAGCACGTAGCAAACAGGGCTTCGCTGCGGGACGGGTGCTTGTCGGGTTCTACCGGGTCGGCACCGGTGGCGACCAACGCCAACACGCGGTCGGGTATCTCGCGGCCATGCTCTTGCGCCCACGCGGCAAGTTCCGCGGTTCCGCAGGGACGGGCCACCCCGTCGCCCAGCCTCACCGCTGCGCGTTGCGTAGGCGTGCGGGCGTTTGCGCGCAGGAAGTCAGAAACCTTGTAAACGGCCGATTCATCCCACGTCACCACGCGCGCGACGGTCGGCACGCGGCCCTTGGCGCGCTTCGTCTTCGTCGGCAGGTTCACACTTCCCGGCAGGCGGAGCAGCCTGTCAACGTTATGGCAATTGTCAGCGCCGAATGCGTGTGCAAGGGCACGGTTGCAGGCTTCACCTTCGGCCCAAGGCTCTGGGTCCGTGGCGTCCACGGCTGCGATGGGCAACGGCTCGGCCAGCTTCCAAAGGGCTTGGTATCCGCCACCGCTGTCCACGATCACCGTGGGCGGTGGGATACCATCCGGCAGCTTCTCCAATAGCATCGTCAGGATGCGTAGGCGTTCGGCGTCTGGCGGCAGCCCTTTCGCTGGATCCACGTCAACATGGAACGCGGCAAACGCGGCGAAGGCTTCCTTGGTCGGTTTCGAGTCAACCCGGGCGCGTACCGGGTTGGGTTCGTAATACAAGTTTTGCTTGCCTTGCCGCGCGTCGATCCACTTGCGCATGCCGTCAGCGTCAGCAACGTCGAACGTGCGCGTGGTGGTCTTCCCGTCCGGAATGATGGCCGTGAGCACCACGGAGCTGCTTGGGTTCCAGCGTTGCAGGAACGTCACCGCTTCGGCAGAGTCGCCCACGATTGCCCGCGCTGCAGCGGAATCGGGTATGCTTTTCTGCACTGATGAGGTGGGCTTGGAAGTGGCGCGGGTGTTACGGCCCGCGCCTTTCTTTTCAGGCGTGTCCATCGGCGGCCCCCCGCTTGCGAACGTAGGCAGGGCAACTGCCGCGGCGGTATCCGCCCGCGTTCCGATACCCGTTCACGCCCGCCACTTCCGGCTTCGCGCGCCCGTCCATCAGGTCGCGGCAGTGCCGCAGCGTGCGCCGGTATCCGGTAATGTCGGCGTTGGTCGGGTCCGGGTCGGGCGCGGCGGCTTCCAGTCCGTCCAAATAGCCATCTAGCCATCCGAACGCATCGGCACTGTCCACATCATCGCCCGGCATGTCGGGCATCCCGGCGGGCCATATCTGGTTGGCGTCGATGCGTAGCAGCCAACAGACATTGGCGACGCACAACCCGGCGGCGAAGTCTTCCGGGTTCATGCCGCGCCTGGCCTTGCCCGTGCGCCATGCGCGATCAACAACGGCGGCGCGGGTCATGCGACACCGCCTTTGCGCTCGCGCGCGGCGATCCAGCTATCCAATGACGTGCGCGACCAACCCACGCACCTTTCGGTGAACCGGATTTGGCGCGGGAATGCAGGGTCAGTGCGCATGATTTGGTACAGGCGCACTTTCGATATGCCCAAGTAGCGGGCGGCGTTCTCAGGCCGCAAGACGGCCGGCCACGCTTGACGGGTGGCAAGGTCAACAAGGGTTTCGATGGTCGGCGCGTCTGCGCCGGCGGCGGTGCTTGGCATGGTGGCAGTGCTCCAATCCGGCTTGCACTGCGCACAAACAAAATGCGAGGCGCAACACAAGCTAGTTAGCTCGTGTGCTTCCTCGCATCACGCTCGGATCAAGGCATCCAGCGAACAACCGCATCACGCGTCCGTCATTGCGACGGGTTCACCTTTGGCCTTAGCACTGTCCGGTCCGATTGCTCGAACCTCAGCCGCGATAGTAGCCGGTTACGCTCCAGCCGTAAACCGTTGCGGCATCGACTGCGCGAAAATCGCCATGGCCTTGTCTGCCGCGTCTGGCGATAGGTGCCCATAATGCGATTCGATCATGCCCACGCCCTTGTGCCCAGCGAGTCGGGCCACGGTGAAGATGGGCACGCCACCAGCCACCAGCGCACTGATGAAGTGGTGGCGTAATGCGTAGAACGTCAAGCTATCCGGCAAGCCGGCCAGCGTCTTCACGTCGCGCCATGGCTTGCTATGGGCCTGCCGATCCATCTGCGCCCCGCCCTTCGGACTCGGGAACACCAACCCACTGGCAGGCTTGCCGGCATGCGTCCACCATTCATTGATGATCGGCCGTAGTGGCTCGGCCAGCGTCATCGTGACCTGCGCCGGGTTTGCATGGTCGCGCGTCTTCTCGGGCACCTTCACCAGCCGCGCGAAACGCACGTTGAGTTCCTGCCAAGTCAGCGTGTACAAGTCGCCCGGCCGCAGCCCGGTGTACAGCGCGACGTAGCAGAACACCACGAACCAATGCGCACCCCACTTCAAGCCCGAAGTGTCAGGCAGGTAGGCGCGGCCGTGTGCGCGTGAGTTCGCGCGTTCGGCACGGCGCTGCGCAGCGAACGCATCCAGCCCGCGGAACAGCGCGCGCAGTTCGTCATCGGTGAGCATCCGGCGGGCAGCCTTGCGTTTCGCGGCCAATGCCCGCGCGCGCTCGGTGTCGGTCGGGCGCTTCAAGGTCACCTTCGCCAGCGGGTTGGCGTCGATCAGCGACGGGTCTTCGTTGGCGGCATCGTTGAGCATCGTCTTCAACGCGCCGAAGTCGCGCACCATCGTCGCGTAGGCGTGGCCCTCGGCTTCTTTCCGGGCCTGCCATGCGCGTATGTCGGCCGGTCGCAGCGATTCCATGGGCCGGTCGAGTAATTCCGGGAACGCAATGGTGATGCGCCGCAAGGTCTGTTCGCCGGTCCGTTTGCGCGACTGCACCAACTTGTACGGCCCAGACAGGTAAGCACGCACGGTGCGGGCCGCAGCGCGGCGTTGCTCCTGCTTGCGGGTATCCCGCACTGCGAACGGATCGGCGTTGTTCTCCTGCAACCCCAGGGCAAGGCTCGCAGCCTTCGCCGGTGCCATGGCCGGATATTTGCCCAAGGTGTACACGCGGCGCTTGCCGCTGGCGTCGGTGTAGCGGTAACGCCACGCAGCCAGCCCCGGCTTTTGAAGGTTTTTCAGGTGCAGCCCGGTGATGCGCTCGCAGAAGATGATTTCCTGCGCCCCGCCCCGATCCGCCAGCCGCCGTGCGGCTTGCTCGGTGATACTCGTTTTCATCGTCGCCCCCGGAAAGTAACCGCGAAAGTAACCGCGATCATATACTATCGGCGAACGAAGGAATACTAAGGCAATCTTGTATGTAGCTGAATGGATTGCTTTTTAGTGATAGCGTCAGGGCTTGCGGAACGGCAGTCAGCGCCTTCACACGGCAGGTGTCGCAGGTTCGATCCCTGCACCGCCCACCAATGAAATCAAATAATAACGCCACCCTCACGGTGGCGTTATTTATCCGTTGCCTACATTGCCTAAACCGTGCGATTTGTGGTGCTTCGGGCAC
>JACDJA010002961.1_pt1 | contig 11464 bp, 9 predicted proteins | sample 7449241 | NCBI WGS metagenome assembly JACDJA01 (sample SAMN14253289, study PRJNA609438) | sludge metagenome | isolation source: initial anaerobic sludge | collected 2018-12-20 | reverse complement strand
TCGCGTTCAACCATGGGCGTTGACGGCGCTCGCTTTCGCCGTCCTGCTCCTGCTCATCAGCGGCCCCGCCCCGGCGGCGGGCAATGCCCCGGCCGACCCGGCCATCCCCACCGACCAGATCATCATCCGCTTCGACGACGCCGCCACCCGTGCCAACCCCCTGGCGCGGCCCGACCAACTGCTCGACCGGCTGAGCGCGGCGGCGGGAGTGCAATTGACGTTCGTCCGGCCCATGTCGGGCGACGCCTACGTGTTCCGCCTGCCGGAGCCGATGAGCGAAACGGCCGCCGCCGTCGTCGGCCGCGATCTGACCGCGCTGCCCGAGGTGGTCTGGGCCGAGCCGGACGCCATCCAGACGACAATGCCCGTGGGCGAGCCGGTTGCCGCCGCCTCCGGGCGCGCGACGACGGCCGACCTGACGCCCGATGACCCGGCCTTCGCCGACCAGTGGCACTACCGCTATGCCCCCGGCGTGGAGGAGGGGCTGAACCTGCCCCCGGCGTGGGCCATCTCCACCGGCTCGGCCGACGTGGTTGTGGCCGTCATCGACACCGGCATCCTCCCCCACGCCGACCTGGCCGGCCGCGTCCTGCCCGGCTACGACTTCATTAACGACCCGGTCGTGGCCAACGACGGCGACGGGCGCGACAGCGACCCGGCCGACCCCGGCGACTGGTTCTCCGCCAACCAGTGCTACACCGGCAATCCGACCCGGCCCAGCACGTGGCACGGGACTCACGTGGCCGGGACGATCGGCGCGGCTTCCAACAACGGCAGCGACGTGGCCGGGGTCAACTGGGGCGCGCGCCTCCTGCCCGTGCGCGTGCTGGGCACGTGCGGCGGCTATCTTTCCGACATCGTCGACGGCATCCGCTGGGCGGCCGGACTGGCCGTGCCCTTCGCGCCGCCCAACCCCAACCCGGCGCGGGTGCTGAACCTGAGCCTGGGCGGGTCGGGCACGTGCCCGGAGAGCTATCAGGAAGCATTCGACGACGTGGTCGCCGTCGGGGCAGTGGCCGTGGTGGCCGCGGGCAACAGCAGCACCCTGGCCGATTTCTACCGGCCGGCCAGTTGCGACGGCGTCATCACCGTGGCCGCGGGCGATCGTGCCGGCGACCTGGCCTGGTACAGCAATTACGGCAGTGTCGTCGAAGTGACCGCTCCCGGCGGCGAGACCAACGCGCAGTCGGCCGCCGGCGTCCTCTCGACGTTCAACACGGGGACGACCGTGCCGGGCAATGACGACCTGGCCTTCTCTCAGGGCACGAGCATGGCCGCGCCCCACGTGGCCGGGCTGGCCGCGCTGCTCATCGGCCACACCCCCACCCTGACCCCGGCCCAGGTGAGCAGCCTGATTCAGGACACGGCCCGCGACTTCCCGGCGGGCAGCGATTGCGCCCCGTGGGCCTGCGGCAAGGGTATGGCCGATGCCTTTGCCGCGCTCAGCGCGCTGGAAGGCACGCCCGGCTGCGCCACGCCCACCGCGCCCGCCCCGGCCACGCCCGACGACGGCGCGACGACCGACGACACCACGCCCTCGTTCGCCTGGGCGCCGGCCGACGACGCCACCCGCTACGAGCTGCAAACCGACGCCGGCCCGACCTTCTCCGCCCCGGCGACCATCGAGACGGACGAGGTCGTCTATACCCCGGCCGACCCGCTGGAGCCGGGCCTCTACTACTGGCGCGTCCGGGGGCTAAATCAAAGCGAGGGCTGCGACGCAGCCGGCGAATGGAGCACAGTGTGGTCGTTCACGGTGGAAGCGCCGCCCGGCTGCGCCACGCCCGCCGCGCCCGCCCCGGCCGCGCCCGACGATGGCGCGACGACCGACGACGCCACGCCCTCGTTCGCCTGGGCGCCGGCCGACGACGCCACCCGCTACGAGCTGCAAATCGACGCCGATCCGGCCTTCGCCGCCCCGGCGACCGCGGAGACGGACGAGGTCGTCCATACCCCGGCCGACCCGCTGGAGTCGGGCGTCTACTATTGGCGCGTTCGGGGATTGAATCAAAGTGAGGGCTGCGACGCGGCCGGCGAGTGGAGCACGGTGTGGTCGTTCACAGTGGAAGCGCCGCCGGTGGATGAATTCCGGCTGTATTTGCCGGGGGTGTTGGGGGAGGGGGCAGGGGGCATTTTGCATCTTGTAGCTCCCTGACCCATCACCCCCCACCCGACCGCAACACCCCCTCTCCTGTCGGCCCAGGGCTGCCGCCGGCCGGCTCGATGGTGATGCCGAAGCGCTCGTAGTCGGCCGCGGCGCGGGGCAGCGTCACCGGCGTTTCGGCCCAGCCGGTCGCGTCGACGGAGAAGATCGCCCCGGTGTCCCGCTCGTCGCCGCGCACCAGCCATAGCTGGTATTGCCGGTCGGGCGGCAGCGCGGGCAGCCCCTCGACGACCAGCACGGCCGCGTCGCCGGCGCGATTGAGCCGCAGCTCGCCGCGCGCGCCGGGGGCAAACTCGGTGGGCGCGAGGGCGACAACCGGCCCGTCGAGCAGCCGCCCGGCCGCGACCCACAGCAGCCCGCCCAGCACCACCGCCGCCAGCGCCAGAACGGCCAACGCGAGCCAGGCGCGGCGCGGATTGAACGGTCGCGCCGCGCCGCGCCGCCGCGAAGCCACCCCCGGCGGCCGCGGCCCGGCCCGGCGCACGGGTATGGCCGGGACGACCGGCGCGACGACGCCTCCCCCGGCCACGGCCAGCAGGCGGCCGCGCAGCGCGGGCGACGGCTCGGCGTCGGCCGCGGCCAGCGCCAGCGCGTCGCTCACGGCCTCGAACGCGGCCAGCTCCTCGCGGCAGTCGGCGCAGGCCCGCAGGTGGCGCTCCAGTTCGGCCGCCTCCTCCACGTCGAGGCAACCCAATGCATAGTCGGAGAGGCGCTCGCGCATCGCCTCATGTTCATCGTTGGTCATGGCTCTCCCCTGCCGATCTCACCCCGTTGGGCGACGGGATCACGTCCTCGGCCGCCAGCAACGTCCGCAGCCGGATCATGCCGCCGCGGATGCGCCCCTTCACTGTGCCGAGCGACTCCTCCAGCAGCCCGGCGATCTCGCTGTGGGTGTAGCCCTGGAAGAAGGCCAGCGACAGGGCTTGCCGCTGCTCGGCGGGCAGCGAGGCCACGGCCGCCCGCACCCGCCGCCGCTCCAGCGACCGGTCGATGGCTGCTTCCACGTCGACGGCGCGATCGGGCATGACGTCGCCGAAGCCCACGCTGTGGCCGGCCGGGCGGACGGCGTCGCGCCGCAGCCGGTCGATGCCCCGGTTGCGCGCCAGCCGCGTCAACCAGGTTGACACTTTGGCCAGCGACTCGTCATATCCCCCGGCGTGCTGCCAGGCGCGCAGGAACACGTCGAGCGTCACCTCTTCGGCCGTGGCCCGGTCGCCCACCACGGCCAGGGCCACGCCCATCACCAGGCGGCCGTAGCGGTCATAGAGCGCGGCCAGCGCCGACTCGTCGCCCGCGGCCATGCGTCGCATCAGTTCGTTGTCCGTCGCCCCGCTCGTCATGACGGTCACGCCGATTCCCATCCCGGACGGGTGATGTCACCCTTTGTCCGGGATGGATTGTAGCGGATTTTGTGGATTGATGGAATGAGTGTTTGCAGAGGCGCGCGGGGATGCGCCCCTACCCGTCCGCCGGAAAGCCCTGCTCGCGCAGATAGTCCAGCACCGTCCGCGAGTAGGCCAGATGGGATTCGCGGGTGTATTTGAGCACGGTGTAGATCTGGGCCAGGTTCTGCACGCCGGAGTCTTCGATGCGCGCCCGCAGGTGGGGAAAGGTCATGTAGCGCTCCCACCCCTTGTGATTGCGCTCGGCGTAGATGGCGGCGATGTCGTCGTCGCTGTAGTCATGGTAGGTTTCCTGGTGGACGATGCCGTCCAGCGGCAGCCGGTCGCGCGGGGCGGGGTTCTCGGCCGGCCAGCCGAGGGAATAGCCGACCACGGGGAAGACCCCCGGCGGCAGGCAGAGCAGGCGGCCGATCCGGTCGCAATTGGCCAGCGTGCTGCCCATGTAGCAGATGCCCAGCCCCTGCGCCTCGGCCGCCAGGGCCACATTCTGCGAAGCCAGCGTGGCGTCGATGGCGGCGATCATGAAGCTCATGAAGTTGTCGAAGTTGTCGGGCGCGTCGTTGAGGCGCAGCCAGTGGCGCATGCGGCGGAAGTCGGCGCAGAACGTGAGCAGCACCGGCGCGTCGAGCACCATGCTCTGCTCCATGTGGGGCTGGTACAGCCTCTCGCGCAGCGCCCGGTCGCGGGTGACAATGACCGACCAGGTTTGCATATTACCCGACGACGACGCGCGCAGCCCGGCGGCCAGCGCCTGCTCCAGCAGGTCGTCGGGCACGGGGTCGGGCTTGTATTTGCGAATCGAGCGGCGGGTGTTGATGAGGTCGAAGAAGTCCATGGGGTGGTAGTATGCCCTATTTGTGGGGGAATAGAAACGGGTTTCTATCCGGATTGCGCGAATTGGGCGATAATTGACGGCAATCGCACAAGTATCGGGTTTGCTGGAATGGAACTCCTCACCCCCCGCCTCCTCCTGCGCGAATTCGTCGCCGACGACTGGCCGGCCGTGCTGGCCTATCAGCGCGACCCGCGCTATTTGCGCTACTATCAGTGGACCGACCGCAGCGAGGACGAGGTTCGCCGCTTCGTAGCGATGTTCGTGGCCCAGCAGCAGGAGCAGCCGCGGACGCGCTTCCAGCTGGCCGTGACGCGGCGCGACGACGGCCGCCTGATCGGCAACGCCGGGGTTCGCCTGTCGCCCGGCGCGCCCGGCGAGGCGGAGATCGGCTACGAGCTGGCTCCCGACGAATGGGGCCGGGGGTATGCCACCGAGGCGGCCGCGGCCGTCGTCCGCTTCGGCCGCGAGGCGCTGGGCGTCCGCCGCCTCACGGCCTGGACCGTGGCCGACAACACCGGCTCAATCCGCGTGCTGGAGAAGCTCGGCTTCCGGCTGGAGGCGCGGCTGCCCGAAGAGGCGTATTATAAAGGAAGGCATTGGGACGTGGTGATGTATGGAGTGACGGAGGCGACTCCCGTCGCCCGACGAGTGACGAGTGACGAATGACGAGTGAAGAATGAAGAGGGCGGTCGGACGGGTGGAGCGGTGAGCGGCGGTCGGCCGTCGGCGGTCGGCGGTCGTCTCGCGGTCGTCGTTCCCTACTTGCTCGCCGTCCTGGCCGTGGCCGCCACCAGCCTGGTCCTGTTGCTGCTGCGCGACCGGCTGACGCGGGGCAACGAATCGCTGCTCTATCTGCTGGTGACGCTCATCGTCGCCGTGCGGCTGGGCACGGGGCCGTCGGTGCTGGCCGCCGTGCTCGGCTTCTTCAGCTTCAACTTCCTGCTGGTGGAGCCGTACTACACGCTGCGGGTGGCCGACCCGCGCGACCTGTTCGACCTGTTGGTCTATCTGGCGGCGGCGCTCATCGCCGGGCGGCTGGCGACCTATGCCCGACGCCAGGCCGAGGCCGCGGGCCTCAACGCCGAACAGCAGGAGATTCTCTACGGCCTGACCAGCGCCCTCAACCCGCTGACCGACCCGACGACCATCCGCGCCGAGCTGCGCCGCGTCGCCGTCGAGCGGCTGGGGGCCACCCGCGTCGATTTCCTGCCCGCCGCCGCTCCGCCCGTCCACCCGGCCGACGGCGCGGCCGAGTTTGCCCTGCTGGAGGCGGGCGAGACGGTCTACGGCACGCTGCGGGCCGTCTTCCCCCGGCCGCTCGACAACTCGTGGCGGCGGCTGCTGGCGGCCTGCGCGGGGCAGGCGGCGCTGGCCCTCCAGCGCGTCGATCTGACCGATCAGGCGGCCCGCGGCCGCACCCTGGCCGAGGCCGACCGGCTGAAGACGGCCATCCTCCACGCCGTCTCCCACGACCTGCGCACGCCCATCACCATCATCAAGACCTCGGCCGCCAACCTGGACGCGCTCCACGACCGGCTGCCACCCGACGAGCAACGGGAGCTGGCCCGTGTCATCGAGGCCCAGGCCGACGAACTCGATCGGCTGGTGGGCAATCTGCTCGATCTGTCGCGCTTGCAGGCCGGGGCGGTAGTGCTCAACCAGGAGTGGAACGCGCTGGAAGAGATCGCCGGGGAGGTGGCCGCGCGCGCCTTTGCCGCCCACCAGGCCGAGCGAATCACCCTCGACTTCCCCGACGACCTGCCGCTGGTGCGCTGCGACTACGGGCTGATGCTCCAGGCGCTGGGCAACGTGGTGGACAATGCGCTGCGCCACGAGCCGCCCGGCCGCCGGGTGATCATCCGCGGCCGCGCCCTGGCCGACGCGGTGCGCGTGGAGGTGGTCAACCACGGGCCGCGCATTCCGCCGGAGGAGCGCGAGCGGGTGATGGAGCCGTTCTACCAGTCGCGCGACGGCCGCTCGCAGAAGGGGGGCGTGGGGCTGGGGCTGGCCATCGCCCGCGGCATCCTGGAGGCCCACGGCGGCCACCTCCGCGTGGAGGACACGCCCGGCGGCGGGGCCACGTTCGTCCTGGCCCTGCCTTTGGATACGGGATACGAGACAGGAGATACGAGTTCGGAGCGATCCGGATTCGCATCCCCGCCCCCAACGGATGACCCGCTATGCTGATTCTCGTTGTCGACGACGAACCGCAGATTCGCAAGCTGCTGGCCACGGGGCTGGGCGGCTATGGCCACGAGGTGATCACCGCCGGGGATGGCGAGACAGCCCTCACCGCCGTCGCCCAGCGGCAGCCCGACCTGGTGGTGCTCGATATCCATCTGGGGCGCGAGCCGGACGGGCTGGAGGTCTGCCGGCTGGTGCGCGAATGGAGCCACGTGCCGATCATCATGCTCTCCGTGCGCGACGACGAGGCGACGAAGGTGGCCGCGCTGGACGCGGGAGCCGACGACTATCTGACCAAGCCGTTCGGCATGGAGGAGCTGCGCGCCCGCATCCAGGCCGTCATGCGCCGGGCCGTGGCCCCGCCGGGCGGCAAGACGGAGAGCATCATCCGCGCCGGGGCGCTGACCATCGATCTCGTCAATCGCCGGGTGACCGTGGCCGGTGACGAAGTGCACTTCACGCCGCAGGAGTACGACATCCTGCGGCTGCTGGCCATGCATCGGGGCAAAATCCTGACCCACCGCGTGATCCTGAGCAAGGTATGGGGGCCGGAATACGGCGAGATGACCCACTATGTGCGTATTTATGTCAATCAGATACGCAAGAAGCTGCGCGAGAACCCGGCCGCGGGGGTGCGGTATATTTTGAATGAGCCGGGGGTGGGGTATCGGTTTGTGGATGTGGGCGGGGAATGAAAAACGAAGAGAGGGGAGATGATTGGAATCTCCGGGCTTTCCGTTCCGTCCCTCCTACGGCTCCACGCCGAGGCCGGTTTGCAAAGGCGGCAGCAATTGGCCGAGGTGATGGGCCAGATGTTCCAGAGCCACGACCAATTCCGCGGCCGTGTCCTGGACGAACGAATTGTCCGTTTCGCGCGCGTCGGCCCGTAACGCGGTCAACAATTCCAAAACGTTCTCAGCCTCGGTTTCGAACTCGGCAAAGTGCATCGCCATCAGGTCAGCGTCTTTCTCGAACCCCATCGCCGTCATCAGGTCGGGCCAGACTGTCTCGGTTGCGATCTTCATAACTTTCTCCCTCGCCGGCGCCTGACAGCCAGCCGGACCTCAAGCCGCTCCAGACGCTCCGAAAATGCTTCTATCTCCAATTCCCAGTGACGGATAATCCGCTCGTTGGGCCGGGGCTTCAGGAGTTCATTGGCTATCTTCTCCCGATGGAGATCGATCTGCTCGCGCAACCCCTGAATCACCAAACGAACCTGTTTATTACCCATTATGCCGTCAATGGAATTATAACCCATTTTACCCGGACGGGAACCGTGTGTCCGAAACAACCCCACAGGCCCGCGCTTTTACACATTCCTTACGCCCCACCCCGCTTCCCCTGACACAATCCTGACGGCCGCGCCGCTACACTGGTATCGAACAGGGAGAGACTCTGGAGCACCTTGTCGGGTGTGGGCGGCATGCCGCCCACACCCGGCATCGGTTTGCCCCCGCTCCGCGCCGGATCGCCTCCGGACCGAGGTACCACGTATGTCGAGCACAATCCTGATCGTCACCGGCGAGCCGAACTGGACGCGCCGCGCCATGCATCTGGCAGCGGCCATGGCCCGCGAGACGGCGGCGGCCGTCACCCTCGTGCACATGACCCAGGTGGCCCATCCGGAATACCTGGGAGCGGGCGCGCGCGAGGCGCTGCTGTCCTATGAGGAATATAACCTGCTGGGCGAATGCCTGGCCACGGCCGCGGGCTACGGCGTCCGGGTCGACGTGGCCCTGTTTGAGTATAGCGACTACGTCGGGGGGCTGCGCAGCGCGGCCGAGCAGTATGCGCCGGCGGCCGTCTTCGCCCCCGCGCCCGGCGGCTTCCTGCCCGGCGTGGCCCGGCTGCGGCTGTGGGCGCTGCGGCGGGCGCTGGGACGGCCGCTCTATACGCTGGGGCCGGGAGACGCGCCGTTGATGTGGATACCCCCCGCCTCATCGCCCGGCGCGGAGCCGAATCCGGCGCTGCTGCCGCATTCCTGAGCGCCCCGCAACGTATGGAATCACACCTTTTCCAGGCCTGACCGATGGGCGCTTCAACGGCCCGGATGGGCCTGAATCAGTTCGCACCCGCCTGTCGGGTCTTATTGGTCAACTAATTATGGATTCAACAACCGTTCAACCGACACCGGCGCGCAAGCGCTTCAAACTATCCGACCTGCTTATCGGCCGGCCGCTGGAAACGCGGACGCTGGCCCATCAGGTCGTCAGCAACAAGGTCGGCCTGGCCGTCTTCGCCTCCGACGCGCTCTCTTCCACGGCCTACGCCACCGAGGAGATTCTCGTCATTCTGGCCCTGACGGGCACAGTGGCCTACCTCGGCCTCTCCGTGCCCATCGCCATCGCCATCGCCGCCCTGCTCATCATCGTCACCATCTCCTACCGGCAGACGATCTACGCCTACCCCAACGGCGGTGGGGCCTACATCGTCGCCCGCGACAACCTGGGCGAGGTGGCGGCCCAGGTGGCCGGCGCGGCGCTGCTGACCGACTACATCCTGACCGTGGCCGTGTCCATCTCGTCGGGCGTGGCGCAGATCGTTTCGGCCTTCCCCGATCTGGCCCCGTGGCGCGTGCCGATGGCCGTGGGCATCATCGCCTTCATGACCATCGTCAACCTGCGGGGGGTGAAGGAGAGCGGCGCGGTCTTCTCCGTGCCGACCTACTTCTTCCTGGGCATGATGTTCCTGACGCTGGGCGTGGGGTTCTATCGCTGGGCCACGGGCACGCTGGGCACGGTGACGGGCGTGGAGTTCGCCGCGGAGGCCGCCGCACCGCTGACGCTGTTCCTCATCCTGCGCGCCTTCAGCAGCGGGTCGGCCGCTCTGACGGGCATCGAGGCTATCTCCAACGGCATCACCGCCTTCCGCGACCCGCGCAGCCGCAACGCGGCCAAAACGCTGGTGGTCATGAGCACCCTGCTGGTGGTCATGTTCCTGGGCATCACCTTCCTGTCGCGCCACATCGAGGCCATCCCGTCGCACCACGAGACGATCATCTCGCAGATGGCCCGCACGGTGTACAGCGACGGCAGCCTGCTCTATCTGATGGTCATCGCCGGGACGGCGCTGATCCTGTTGATGGCCGCCAACACCAGCTACGCCGACTTTCCGCGGCTGGCGGCGCTGCACGCGGGCGACGGCTTCCTGCCCCGGCAGCTGACCTATCGGGGCGGCCGGCTGGTGTTCTCGTGGGGCATCGTGACGCTGGCCGTGGCCGCCTCGGCGCTGGTCATCGTCATGCGCGCCAGCACCACGGCCCTCATCCCCCTCTACGCCATCGGCGTCTTCCTCAGCTTCACCATCTCGCAGACGGGCATGGTCGTGCGCCTGTTCAAGATCGGCCGGCTGAAGCCGGGCGAGAAGGTGAAGGGGCTGGAGACGGAGATGGAGCATGACCCGCGCTGGCGCGTCCACGCCGTCATCAGCGGCTTCGGCGCGGTCTGCACCTTCGTGGTGATGATGATCTTCGCCATCACCAAGTTCATGTCCGGCGCGTGGTTCATCCTGCTGCTCATCCCGGCGCTGGTGTTCGTCTTCTTCCGCATCCACCACCACTACAAGGACGTGGCCCAGGCGCTGAGTCTGGAAGGGACGCGCGTGAAGAGTATCGAAACCGACCGGGTGATCACCCTGCTGCTGGTGGACGGCGTCCACAAGGGCACGATGCAGATGGTGAAGTTCGCCAAGTCGATGGGCAACCCCTGGCACGCCGTCCACGTGGGCGTGAATCAGGAGAAGACGCGCATCACGCAGGAGAAGTGGGCGCGCTACATCGGCGAAGGGGAGCTGGTCGTCATCGATTCGCCCTATCGCCACCTCGTCGCGCCCATCCGCGAGTACGTCGTCGGCCTGCTGAAGGACAACCCCAACACCATCGTCCACATCGTCATGGGCCATCTGGCGATGGACTCGGTCCTCACCCAGGTGCTGCACCAGAACAGCTCCATCATCCTGAATCTGGGGTTGGGCGGGCTGGAGCGCGTGGTCGTCACCATCGTGCCGCTGCAGGTGCGGCAGAACGACGGCGAGGTGAACCGCAATATGCTGACCGGCGACGACCTGAAGAAGGCGCGCGAAGAGCGAACGCAGAAGTAGTGACGAGTGACGAGTGACGAATGAAGAGGGTGGCGCTTCATTCGTCATTCGTTGCGGCGACCGCGACGACGGACGACGGACGACGGACGACGGACGACGGACCACTCGCCACTGTCCACTGCCCACTGACCACTGTCCACTGTCCACTGCCCACTACATCTGCAACCCTATCTCAAACACGGCCGCGTAGCCGTCGTCGCTCTCGCTCACGTTCAGCGTCAGCAGGTCGCCGCCGTCGCGGAAGATGCCGTCGTCGGGGTTGCGCGTGCCCCGGTCGCCGCGCCCGTCATACGGCTCGCGGACGAAGACGGCGTCGGTGAAGGCGTCGTCGAAATAGAGCTGCGAGGTGAACTCGTAGTTCGCGCCGCCTTCGGCCGTGCGAATCTTGAAGTGGATGTGGACGGTGCGGCCGCGATACCAGCCGGGGTAGATGGTCGTGAAGGCCGCCCGGCCGCCGCTGTCGGTCACCTGATAGCCGCGCAGGAATTGTTGCCCCACGGTGCTGCCGAAGTTGTTATCGTCCACCCCGGAGTAGACGCCCGCCGCGTCGCAGTGCCACACGTCCACCTGCGCCCCCGGCAACGCCACGCAGGCGTCGCCGATGCGCGAGACGAGGAACGTCAGCGCCAGCGGGATGCCGGCCGACACCGCGCCATCGGTCGGGTCAGTGCGAATGTCGGAGCGGTTGAGCATCTCGTCCACGAAATACGGCCCCTCGGTCTGCTCCGGCCGGACCACGCAGGCCGGCACAGGGACGGCCGTAGAAGTTGACATAACCGC
>JACDJA010002960.1_pt1 | contig 11465 bp, 9 predicted proteins | sample 7449241 | NCBI WGS metagenome assembly JACDJA01 (sample SAMN14253289, study PRJNA609438) | sludge metagenome | isolation source: initial anaerobic sludge | collected 2018-12-20 | reverse complement strand
CGTTGAGCTTGCCATCCGTCGCGCCGTGTGCGCCCTGCAACAGGTAGTAGAGCGGCGTCGGGCTGGTCATGGGCGGCGGAGACGTGCAATTATCCCACACCGGGTGGACGTTGAGATAGGCGTGGAGTTGCAGGCCACGGTTGTGGGCGCGTTCCACAAAATAGGCCAGCGGATCCCAGAACGGTGAGGGCGGCTGGCCGAACGCGCCGCCGCTCACCCGCTGCGCCCACGGCTCCAGTCCCGGCGCGTAGTAGGCGTCGGCCGCGCCACGCACCTGGAAGAAAATGGCGTTAAATCCGGCGTCGGCGGCATTGTTGACGATTTCGTCGATCTTGGCCGGATCGGCAGGAGTGTTGAAGCGCGTCCAATCAAAGCGCGTGACCCACAGACCGCGAAACTCGACCATACCCGCGGGTGGGGTAGCTGTTGGCGTCGGCGTCGGCAGATCGGCGAGCTTATAGATCTCCAGGAAGAGAAGTTTGTTGTTGGCCGCGGCCGGGCCGCTGCGAACGGTCAGGCGGCCGTCGGTGACCGGGACAGCCGTGGCCGTCCCGGCCACGAAGCGCCGCCCCTCTGTCGGCGCGCCGTTGATCAGCATTCGCTCTTCGGCAAAAGTCTGGAAGACGCCGTCGTATGCCTCGGGATCGCCCGCCACGGCATGGACGTCATAAACCCCAGGCGACAGGGTTATCTCCCAGACGGCGTCCGGGTTCTCCGGCTTTTGCAGATGGATAAGTGTATCGTACCGCTGATCGGGAGCATTGGGGGAGTTGCGCTCTCGCGTGGTGGCGCTATTGTCGGCATTCCAGCCATAGGAGAAGCCATTACCCCGATCGGCGAACACCGCGCCGCCATCCGGAAGATAGCCGGGAGGCACCGCGGCCGCCGCGGGCTGGAAGTTGATCTTCACCACCGGGACGCCTGTCGAGATCGCGCTCCGCAGGACAACCGGCAAGAAATTGCGGCCCGTTCCCTGGGCCATCACCGCCAGCGTCATCCCAATCAGAGCCGGAATGACGGCTAACAACCATAGAACTCGCGCGTTCCATCTGTTCATTTAGATGCTATTTTGCCACAGATACCCGTTTTGTCCCATATCGCGTCGAGTGCGGCTATACTCCGGGTATCTTATCGCGACTTGAATGGGAAAATCGAACGATGACCACACGACTCTACGACATCAGCCGCACGCTGTTTCCGGGCGTGGCCGCGTGGCCCGGCGACACGCCTTATGAATTGCGGCCGACCGGCAGCCTGGCCGAGGGCGACACGGTCAACATCACAACCATCACGCTCAGCGCCCACACCGCCACCCATGCCGACGCGCCCTATCACTTTACCGACGACGGCGCGACGATGGAAAGCGTCGATCTCTCCGTCTATTGGGGTCCCGCGCAGGTTCTCACCGTGACCAAAGCATCCGGCCCGCTCGTTCCCGATGATTTCGCCGGGTACGATTTGACACGCGCTCCCCGCCTGCTCGTGCGGTCGGGCGCAAGCACGACCGACCCGCGAGTTTTCCATCACGACTACGTCTATCCCGGCCCTGAACTGGCCGATTACCTGGGCGAGCACGGGATCATCCTCTACGGAGCCGACGCGCCGTCGATGGACGCTTCGGACAGCAAGACGCTGCCGGGACATCACGCATTGCAGCGCAACGGCATCCTGATACTGGAAGGACTTGATCTGAGCGAAGCGCCGGATGGCGTCTACGAACTGTCGGCTTTCCCGCTCAAAATACTCGGCGGAGACGGCAGCCCGGTTCGAGCCGTTCTGCGGTCGCTCGACTCGAGATAAAACGAAACGTGTCAACGCTAAATAATCCAGGAGATCTCTCCACAAGTCTTGAAGAGGCCGATCGCCTGGATGCTGCCGACCCGCTGACTGCCTTCCGTGAGCGGTTCGTGATTGACGATCCCGACCTGATCTACCTCGACGGCAACTCGCTCGGCTGCCTGCCGCGAGCGACGATCAACCGGCTGGATGAAATAGTCCGGCGCGAGTGGGGCGGGCGACTCGTCCGCAGTTGGGGTGAGGGATGGTTCGAACTTGCCGCCCATATCGGCGACAAGATTGCCCGGCTCATTGGCGCACGCGAAGGCGAAGTCATCCTGGCCGACTCCACGTCGGTTAACCTGTACAGACTGGCCCTGGCCGCGGTCAATGCTCGCCCCGGCCGGCGCACCATCCTGACGGATGACCTCAACTTCCCATCCGACCTGTACATTCTGCAAGGCGTCGCGGGAGACCGCCGGGTGCGCGTCGTGCCCTCGGCCGACGGCATCCACGGCCCGACCGAGGCGCTCATTGCAGCCATGGACGACGATACGGCGCTGGTCACCCTGTCCTGCACCGTTTTCAAAAGCGGCTATACCTACGACATGGCAGCCATCAACGCCGCCGCCCATCGCGTGGGAGCGCTGGTGCTATGGGACCTGAGTCACTCCGCCGGATCGGTGGCGGTACGCCTGAACGACACAGCGGCCGATCTGGCCGTCGGTTGCACCTACAAATACCTCAACGGCGGCCCCGGCGCGCCTGCTTTCCTCTACGTCCGCCGCGAACTGCAAGAGCAATTGAGCAATCCCCTCAGCGGCTGGATCGGCCGGCGCGATCCGTTCGACTTCGCCCTCGACTATGCTCCTGCCGTGGGTCTGCAACGCTTCCTGACCGGCACACCGCCGATGTTGTCGCTCTCGGCTGTGGAACCGGGCGTCGATCTGCTGCTGGAAGCGGGCATCGAGCGGTTGCGCGAGCGCTCGACGCGCATGAGCAACTACCTGCTGGCTCGCTACGACGAGCGTCTGGCGTCGCTCGGCTTCCATCTCAACTCGCCGCGCGACACGGCCCGCCGCGGCTCCCACGTCTCGCTGGGCCACGCCGAAGGGCTGCGCATCAATCTGTCCCTCATTCACGACATGAAGGTGTTGCCCGACTTCCGGCGGCCCGATAACATTCGGCTGGGTATCGCCCCCCTTTACAATACCTTTGTTGAACTGCATGAAGCCGTTGAGCGATTGCGTACCGTGGTGGTCGATCGTCTCTACGAGCGCCATGACCCGACTCATTTGAAAGTGACGTGATGAACGCTCCGCAATGCTTCAAGACTTCCACCGGCCGGCTGATCTATGTGTTCAAGGTGCAATCCTTCCCGACGCTGGTCAACAATATCTATCTGATTGACGACGACACGGGACTGATCCTGATTGATTGCGGCTCGGGCATGGAACGCGCCAATGCCGATCTGCTGGCCGGGTTCGAAGCCGTCAACGCGCAATTCAACCGCGCTTTCACCCCGGCCGACATCGCCACTATCCTCATCACCCACGGCCACATCGATCACTTTGGCGGATTGAATTTCGTGCGCCAATACACCAACGCGCCGATCGGCGTCCACATCCTCGATCGCCGCGTCCTGTCCAATCACGAAGAGCGTGTTGTCTTTGCCTATCGGCGGCTGGAGACGTTTCTGGAGAGCGCCGGAGTCTCGGCCGAACAGCGCGAAGCGTTGATGAGCATCTACCTGTTCGCCAAGACGTACTACCGCTCAACTCCGGTCCAGTTTTTGCTGGAGGAGGAGAAGCCGACCGTCGGCGGCATCGGTGTCTACCACATGCCGGGTCATTGTCCGGGCCAGGTGTGCCTGCATGTGGACGACATCCTCCTGACGGCCGACCACGTCCTGTCGCGCATCACCCCCCATCAGGCCCCGGAGAGCATCACTCATCATATGGGATTAAGTCATTATCTGGCGTCTCTCGACAAGCTGGAAAGACTCACCGGCTTTCGCATGGGTCTGGGCGGGCATGAAGATCCAATCGAGGACATCGGCAGTCGGATTCGGGCCATCCGTTCGTCCCATGACGACCGGCTGAACAAAGTAATGGAGAGTTGCCAAAAGCCGAAGACCATTGCCGAAATCAGCCGCGATATTTTCGGGCGCGTAGACAGCTATCACATCCTGCTGGCGCTGGAAGAAGCCGGCGCGCACGTGGAATATCTCCACCAGCGCGGCGAGCTGGTCGCCGCGAATCTGGACGAGATCGAGCGAACGAGCCATCCCGTTGTCCGCTACATTCGCGCCTGAGACGTAATGCCCAACCCAACCGATCTCGTCCCCACCCTGCTTGCGTGGTGGGACGCCGGCCACGCCGACCTGCCCTGGCGACGGACAAAGGACGCCTACGCCGTCTGGGTGGCCGAGATCATGCTCCAGCAAACGCAGATCGCCACCGTGCTGCCCTACTACGCGCGGTGGATGACACGCTTCCCGACAGTCGAGGCGCTGGCCGACGCCCCGCTGGACGACGTCCTCAAGCTATGGGAAGGATTGGGCTATTACAGCCGGGCGCGTAACCTCCATACGGCGGCGCGGCAAATTATGGCCGAGCACGATGGCCGTTTGCCGGACACGCTCGACGGGTTGGTGGCGCTGCCGGGCATCGGTCGCTACACGGCCGGGGCGATTGCGTCCATTGCCTTCGCTATCCCCGCCCCTGTTCTGGACGGCAACGTAATCCGCGTACTCAGCCGGATATTCGACATTAACGAGGATGTAACCAAACCGGCGACGCGCAAATGGTTGTGGGAGTTGGCCGCCGCGGCCGTGCCCACCGAGCGGCCGGGCGATTTCAACCAGGCGCTGATGGAAATGGGGCAACTCATCTGCACGCCGCAGACGCCGCGCTGCCTCATCTGCCCGGTCAATACACTCTGTCTGGCCCGACAGCGAGGCACACAACTGGAGCGGCCGGTGCGTCCCGCTCGCAAGCCCACGCCTCACTACGACGTCGTCGCCGGGGTCATCTGGCATGACGGCGCGCCGGCAAGGGCAGGGCAGTTCCTGATCACCCAGCGGCCGCTCGACGGGTTACTGGGTGGGTTATGGGAATTCCCCGGCGGGAAAGTGGAACCGGGCGAGACGTTGGCCGACGCGCTGAAGCGGGAAATCCGCGAGGAACTGGCGCTGGAAATCCAACCGGGGGTATTCATAACAAAGGTCGATCACGCTTTCACCCATTTCCGGATCACCGTTCATGCCTTCCACGCCGCCTACACCGGCGGCGAACCACAACACGTGGCCGTCGCCGCCCACGCCTGGGTGACGCTCGACGATCTGGATCGTTATGCGTTTGCCGTCACAAACAGGAAAATCATTGAGCGACTAGGCTCGGTGGTTGAATGAACGCTGCGCTGACGAAAAGAGCTAACGCCGGAACAGTCGCCGGCTCATGCCCGATCGGTTCAGATAGGTGATAGTCTCGCCAAATCGCGCCGGCTGGAAACCAAACCGACGGGGAATCGCATCCGGATCAGTCACGTCGGGGACGAAGAATCGATCGACGAAGTAGCGGCTTGCCGGCGGCCAAAACCACCAGCCGAGGAATAATCGCGCCATGCGTCGCGCCGGCGTCATGGGCATCGGCAGGAGCAGTCGTTTCTTGCCCGTCACGTGCAGAATCGCGCGCACAATCTCCCGATAGCTCATCAAGTCCGTCCCGGCCACGGTAATCGTTCCTGAAAACATGTCCGGCAGTTCCAGGGTATTGATTAGGCAGTAGACATAATCCTCAACCCATAAGGGCTGCATTGGCGTTTTGCCCCCGCCGGGGACCCAGGCCAACGGCCACGACCACAAGGCCAGACTATAGATCAACTCGCTGAAGCGATCGCCGCGGCCGAATAAGGTTGACGTGCGCAAGATGGTGTGTGGAATGCCGCTCTGCCTCACCAGCCGCTCGACTTCCCCCTTGGCCCGCAAGAGCGCTTGCATCGCGTGCGGATTGGCGTTCAGTCGGCTGGGCACGATGATCCGGCCCACACCTGCACGGCGCGCCTCTTCCAGGAGGCGTTGCGTGCCCTCGACATCGACCTGTTGCAGCAGCCGGTTGCTACCGCGCGCCTCCGCCCCGGCCAGGTGAATGACGATCGTCACACCTGCCAGTTCGGCGTGCAGCGCCTCGGAATCGTGCATTCGACCGCTGTAGGGGCGCCACTCATAACCGGCGTGGTCGAGGGCACGACCCAGGGCGTGACCGATGAAACCGGTCGAGCCGGTGATAAGAATCATGCGCTTAATTGTACTGCGCCCGCGGCCCGCTGCTATAATCGCCGCCCATGGTTCGCTTCTCATCCGACAATCCGCTGCGCGTTTGCTACTTCGGCACCTATCGCGCCGGCTACACGCGCAACCAGATCGTGCTGAAAGGGCTACAGGCTCAGCCCGACGTGGCGGTTCACGTTTGCCATAGTACCTTGTGGCAGGGGATCGAAGATCGTGTGACCCAGGCCAGCGGCGGGTGGCGCAAACCCCGGTTCTGGGGACGGGTTCTCGATGCCTATCGCTCGCTTATCCAGGCCCACCGGAAGTCCCCACCCTACGACGTCATGCTCATCGGCTACCCCGGTCAGTTCGACGCATATCTCGGCCGGCGGCTGGCCCACGGGCGAGGGCGGCCGGTGGCGCTCGACATCCTCATGTCGCTGCATCTCGTGGCCGAGGAGCGTGGGCTGACGGTCGCGCACCCAAACACAGGTCGTCTCATCTTCCGGCTGGAGCAGGGCGGCTTGCGACGGCCCGATCTGCTCATCGCCGAAAACCCCGAATACGGCGGCTACATCGCCGCCAAATATGGGCTGCCGCCGGAGCGGTTTCGCTATGTGCCCCACGGCGCGGACGAGACGGTGTTCCACCCGCGTCCCTTGCGCCCCCCCGACGACTGCTTCCGCGTGACCTATCACGGCGGCTACCTGCCCTCCCATGGCATGGATGTCATCGTCGGCGCGGCGGATCGGCTGCGCCACGACCCGGACGTGCAATTCCACTTTTACGGCAGCGGGCCGGAGAAGGAGCGCATTATCCGCCAGGCCGAGGAGTTGTCGTTGCCGAACGTCACGTTCCACGGCTTTGTCGGTCAGGACGAATTACTCGACAGCCTGGCCCAGGCGCACGTCTGCCTGGGCGTCTTCGGCACAACGCGGCAGGCGAATTTCACGGTGCAGAACAAGGTATGGGAAGGGTTGGCGATGGGCAGGCCGGTCGTGTCGGCCGATTCGCCGACCGTCCGCGCGGCGCTGGCCGACCGCCGGGAAATCTATCTAATCGAGCGGGACAACGCCGAAGCCCTGGCCGCGGTGCTGGCCGAACTGAAGGCCGATCCGGCATTGCGCGAGGAAATCGCCGCCGCCGGGCACGCCCGCTATCTGGCGGGCAACAGCATCCCCGCCATCGGCCGGCAGATGAAAGAAGCGCTACTGGCGGCCGTCGAGCAATGGGAGCATCGCTGATCCCTCAATTCCCGCCTCCGTCTGCTACTGCTTCTCCTCCCCCCGTCCGCGAAAGATCAGCCGCACCGGCGTCCCCGTGAACGGGTATCGCTCGCGCAGCCGGTTCTCGATGTACCGCTCGTAGCCGAAATGAACCATCTCCGGCCGATTGACGAAGAAGACAAACGTCGGCGGAGCCACGGCCACCTGCGTCGCATAATAGAACTTAAGCTGCGTGCCCCCTTTGGTGGGTGGCGGGTGGTGAGCCAGGATATCGCGCATCAGGTCGTTCAATTCCGCTGTGGACAGTCGATGATGGCGCGCTTCCTCCACCTCCATCACGGCTCCGAGTATCTTGTTGACCCGCTGCCCCGTCTCGGCCGAGATAAAGAGCAGCGGCGCATAGGACAAAAAGGCCAGCTCGCCGCGCACCTTTTTCTCGTATTCGGGCATGGTGTGGCTGTCCTTCTCCACGGCGTCCCATTTGTTGACCAGCAGGATGACGCCCACGTTTTCCTCGGTGAGCATCCCGCCGATGTGGGCGTCCTGTGACGTGACCCCCTCATCGCCATCGATCAGCAGCAGAGCCACGTCCGCCCGGCGCAACGTCTTGATGGCTCGCAAAACACTGTATTTCTCGATACCCTGATCGATCTTGCCGCGTCGTCGAATGCCGGCCGTGTCGATGATGGTGAACTCCCGGCCGTGCCAGCGCAGCTTCTCGTCGATGGCGTCGCGCGTCGTCCCGGCGATGGGGCTGACGATGACGCGCTCCTCGCCGACCATCTTGTTCAATAGCGTCGACTTGCCGACGTTCGGCCGCCCCAGGATGGCGATCTTGATCGACTCGTCCTCGACCTCATCCGCCGGGTCGAATGGCGGGATAGCCTCCACGATAGCATCGAGCAGGTCGCCTGTGCCCGAGCCGTGCAGGGCCGAGACGGCGAACACCTCGCCCAGGCCCAGCTCGTAGAACTCGTAGGCCGTATCCCACAATTTGCTCGACTCCAGTTTGTTGGCGGCGACGATGACCGGCTTCTTCGTCTGGCGCAGGATCGCCGCCACCTCCCGGTCGGCGGCGGTGATGCCGGCCTGCCCATCCACTACCTGGACGATCACGTCGGCATCCTCCATGGCCACGGCCGCTTGCTGTCGAATCAGCGGCAGGAATCGTTCCGAGTCTTCCGATAGCGGGGCCGTATTCCGTCCTTCCGTCACTTCGATACCACCGGTATCGACAATCGTGAAAGCTGCCCCGCCCCATTCGGCGTCGGCGTACAGGCGGTCGCGCGTCGTGCCCGCCACGTCGGAAACCACGGCCAGACGACGGCCAATGATCCGGTTGAATAACGTTGACTTGCCCACATTCGGGCGACCGACCAGAGCCACCAATGCCTTGCCACTCATTCAGGCGTTTGCCTCCCAATACACAACTCTTTCAGACCGGGCGATATCGCGCTGGTCGGAATCAGATAACAGATCGCCGGAACACTCGCGGGCTGCCGAAGCGGCAAGACGCTCGCCACGCTCCCCGCCGGTGACGGCGTAGGAGTGTTCAGGGATGCCACGTCGGCCGGATCCGTTGTATCAGTCCGGGTCTCGCTGATGGTGACGGTGACGGCCGACGGCTGAATCGAGCGAATCTCAATGCCGCGGTCCGGCACGTCGACATCGGGCACGATGGAATACGTCCCCGGCTCCAGCCCGAACAGGTCAAGAATGACACGAACGTCATCCTCCGACAGCGCGTCGAGCACCGGCAGCGGCCCGAACAGGACGACACGCACCTGCTGCGGCTGGATGGTTGCCTCATACCCGGCGCGCAGGCCGCGCGGATCGGGCACGCGATTGTAGGTACTCGTGGTCAGGATCGGCTCGATCACGATATTGACCGTCACTGTCTGCTCCGGGTCCACGGTGATGCCGGGCGGCAGGTCGAGCACAGCCACCTGCGAGAACGACTCTGTCAGACCGTTGATGTCAATCGGCTCGGTCGTCACGCTGGCGAGGCGATTGACCTGCGCCGGGCGACCTTCCACCAGCACGCTCGGCGGGTCGGCCGTCACGCTGAGCAGACGATAGCCGGGGGCAGGCTCGCCCGTCCAGGTCACCGTCACCAGCTTGTCGGCGAACCCGGCCGACTCCTCCACGGGAATGGTGACGGTCACCGTATTATGACTGAGGTCCAGCCCGGTGACGCTGGCGACACGCCCGGAGCGATCGTAGAAGATCGGCACCGACGTTTCCACCAATGTCTCGGCCGTGCTGTTCAGGAAAATGGTCACAAGCGCGAAGTTAAGCTGGCTGACCCGGCTCTCGGGGCCGCTGACGCGGATCGCCGGCGGCTCGATGAGCGGCGTGCCCTGGCTGTGGCCGCGAGCCACCGAGCCGCGAATATCCAGTTCCACCGGAACTTCCAGCGTCACTTCCTGCTCCAGCAGCACATCCACCTGCTCGGGTGTGATAAACGAGATTGTCGCGCCCGACTTCAGCGCCACAACGGCGATCGGCGCCGATACCGTTTGGCCCGACGGAATCTGGCTCAGGTCGACCGTCGCCGAGAAATCCTCCGATGTGTGCTGCTGCAAAACGGAGTCCGGCCCCTCCAGGCGAATCTGAACCGTCTGGCGCGGATCGGCATCCACCAGGGCAGTGTCGGCCGGCAACCCGACGTACTCCAGCGGCACCTCAAGAAAGCGGGTGCGGATGGGGTCCTGCGTCTCGGAGGCCGACATCCAGATGAAGACTGCCAGCACCAACGCCAGGAAGAAAGTCGCCAGGTTGGTCAGGGCCTCACGCGCGCGGTTCACTGCGGCTCCTCCCCAGCAAATCGGGCTGACGCGGGCCGGTCAGAAAAGCGTTGAGAATTGAATCGAGACGAGCGATGTCCTGGCGGCGCAGGATGCGGCCGTTGTGGGCAATCGACACCTGCCCCGTCTCCTCGGAGACGACGACAGCCACGGCGTCGCTGACCTCGCTGATACCCAGCGCGGCGCGGTGGCGCAGCCCCATCTGACGGTCGGACAGGCTGCTGGTGGACAGCGGCAAGACGCAGGCCGCCGCCACCAGCCGGTTGCCGCGAATGATAATCGCCCCGTCGTGGAGTTCGGTATGCTTGTTGAAAATGGTCAGAAACAGTTCGGGCGACGGCTCGGCGTTGAGCACGACGCCGGTGTCGATGTACTCCTGCAGACCGGTGTCCTGCTCGAAGACAACCAGCGCCCCGTGCCGCCGCTGCGACAGGCGCAGAGCAGCATCCTTGAAGGTCGCGACCACCGGGTTCACCTCATCACGGCGAAAGATGCGCAGATAGCGCCCGGCCAGCCCCAATTGCTCCAGCGCCCGGCGCAGTTCCGGTTGGAAGATAACCGGAATGGCCAGGAGAAGGACGGGCAGCATATTGTCGACCAGCCAGGTGAAAGCGCGCAGTTCAAATATCTGGGCCAGGATGAAAACGATGGCCGCCAGCACCAGCAAGCCGCGCAACACCTGCACGGCCCGCGTGCCGCGGATCAACATCAGCACGCTGAAGATGATGAGGGTGACCAGCAACATGTCGATAACGTCGACAATGCCGATCAGCGCGATCCGTTCCAGTACTGTATCGAAAATATCCAAGGAACCCGACCGATTCGTGCTCTTGCGTGCGATGTGGCCGCCGCGTCGCCCCGGACAGACCAGCCGGAGGGTCACCAGCGAACGGTTATTGGGATCGGGCGGGCAGTCGGCCGCGAACGCCTTCGAGCGAATATCTTGAGGGGCAAGTATATCACAGCGCGGATGACGGGAAAGCGACGATAGGGAGGCGGATCGTCTCCGGGCTGACAAACCACCCCACCTCCGGCAAATAATACCGGGCATTCATGTAAATCAACCCCAAATCATTCGTCGCCGAGTTGTTCATTCGGTGGCTGGTGAAGCCTCTGTCGGAGATGCCCGGATTGACCGAGGCCGGCGGCCGGAACCGGTATGCCCCAAACGGCTCGTGGAGGGCGATGGAATTGGACAGATAGACTCCGGCCGCGTCGCTCCAGCCTGTTATGCTCCCCAGGTGGTCGGCGTAGGCGTAGTAGTAATTATTCGTGGTATCGGTGATGACGCGCACGGCGATGAGTTGCCCGGCCAGAGAGAAAGTTACCCGTTTGGTGACCCCGCCGCTTGCTGGTACGGTCTCCTCGTAGTCGGGGAAGGGGGTG
>JACDJA010002959.1_pt1 | contig 11467 bp, 8 predicted proteins | sample 7449241 | NCBI WGS metagenome assembly JACDJA01 (sample SAMN14253289, study PRJNA609438) | sludge metagenome | isolation source: initial anaerobic sludge | collected 2018-12-20 | reverse complement strand
GGCATTTCAAATCCCACGTGAAGGACAATCATTCGCGCCGGGGCCTCTTGAAAATGGTCGCCACGCGCCGTTCCCTGCTCGACTACATCAAGCGCAAGGACGAGGCGCGCTACAAGGCGCTGCTCGAAAAGCACAACATTCGCCGTTGAGTACCGTTCACGCGCGCATCTTGCGCGCGTTTTCGCATGGTCCGGAAAGGCATCGTTGCGTTTTTCTGATCCGATCATGTGTCCAGGCGCACGGACCCCGAGAGGTCCGCGCGGCGTGTCCAGTCGCAATCCGGCAGCTGGGCGATAACGGGTAAGACGCCCGTACCATCGGAAGGATGGACGCCATTCCAAATTCAGAAACCATGGCAGGATCGCAGGACTCTGACGCGCTCGCGCGCACGCAGCGTCCCGCAATCTTGCGCATGGTTTTTGTGTTTCAGGCGTCCGTTCTTTCGTGAACCCATGAAAGACAATGACAATGTTTACCAAGCACTCGGTTGAGATCGACTGGGGTGGACGTCCACTCAAACTCGAAACCGGCAAGATCGCGCGTCAGGCTGACGGCGCCGTCATGGCGACCTATGGCGAAACCATCGTGCTCGCCACCGTGGTCGCCGCCAAGGCGCCGCGCGACGGCGTCGATTTCCTCCCCCTCACCGTCGACTATCAGGAAAAGACCTACGCGGCCGGCCGCATTCCCGGCGGCTACTTCAAGCGCGAAGGCCGTCCGACCGAAAAGGAAACGCTGGTTTCCCGCCTGATCGACCGCCCGATCCGCCCGCTGTTCGCCGATGGCTGGCGCAACGAAACCCAGGTGATCGTGACGGTGCTGTCGCATGACATGGAAAACGATCCGGACATTCTGGCGCTCGTCGCCTCCTCCGCCGCGCTGACGATTTCCGGCGTGCCGTTCATGGGCCCGATCGGCGCGGCCCGCGTCGGCTTCGTCAACGACGAGTTTGTTCTCAATCCGACGCTCGACGAGATGAACGACACCAACCTCGATCTCGTCGTCGCCGGCACCGCCACCGCCGTGCTGATGGTGGAATCGGAAGCCAAGGAACTGCCGGAAGACGTGATGCTCGGCGCCGTGATGTTCGGCCACAAGCACTTCCAGCCGGTCATCAAGGCGATCATCGAGCTCGCCGAGAAGGCCGCCAAGGAGCCGCGCGAACTGGTCGCGACCGTCAACGAGGCGCTGGAGAAGGAAATTCTCGGCGTGGTCGAGCAGGACTTGCGCAAGGCCTACAGCATTCCGGTCAAGCAGGAGCGCTACGCCGCCGTTGGCGCGGTCAAGCAGAAGCTGCTTGAGCATTTCTTCAAGGACGGCGTCGAAGAGCGCTACGAGAAGCTGCGTGTCCTCGACGTGTTCAAGGAAGTCGAAGCCAAGATCGTGCGCTGGAACATTCTCGACACCGGCAAGCGCATCGACGGCCGTGATCTGAGCACGGTCCGCCCGATCGTCGCCGAAGTCGGCGTGCTGCCGCGCGCCCACGGTTCGGCGCTGTTCACCCGCGGTGAAACCCAGGCGCTGGTGGTGACCACGCTCGGCACCGGCGAGGACGAACAGTACATCGACTCGCTGTCGGGGACATACAAGGAGCGCTTCCTGCTCCATTACAACTTCCCTCCCTTCTCGGTTGGCGAAACCGGCCGCCTCGGCGGCACCAAGCGCCGCGAGATCGGTCACGGCAAGCTCGCCTGGCGTGCGATCCATCCGGTCCTGCCGGCGCATCACGAATTCCCCTACACCCTGCGCGTCGTCTCGGAGATCACCGAGTCGAACGGCTCCTCGTCGATGGCGTCGGTCTGCGGCGCGTCGCTGGCGCTGATGGACGCGGGCGTTCCCTTGAAGCGTCCGACCGCGGGCATCGCGATGGGCCTCATCCTTGAGGGTGAACGCTTCGCCGTGCTGTCCGACATTCTCGGCGACGAGGATCATCTCGGCGACATGGACTTCAAGGTGGCCGGCACCGAAACCGGTATCACCTCGCTGCAGATGGACATCAAGATCGCCGGCATCACCGAAGCGATCATGAAGCAGGCCCTCGCGCAGGCGAAGGACGGCCGTATCCACATCCTCGGCGAAATGGCGAAGGCGCTCACCAACGCCCGCGCCGAACTCGGCGAGCATGCGCCGCGCATCGAGGTGCTGCAGATCCCGACCGACAAGATCCGCGACGTGATCGGCACCGGCGGCAAGGTGATCCGCGAGATCGTCGAAAAGACCGGCGCCAAGGTCAACATCGAGGACGATGGCACCGTGAAGGTCGCATCCGCCAACGGCGAATCGATCCGCGCGGCGATCAAGTGGATCAAGTCGATCACCTCCGATCCGGAAGTCGGCCAGATCTACGACGGCACCGTGGTCAAGGTGATGGAGTTCGGCGCATTCGTGAACTTCTTCGGCCCGAAGGATGGCCTGGTTCACATCAGCCAGCTCGCCGCCAACCGCGTGCAGAAGACCTCCGACGTCGTCAAGGAAGGCGACAAGGTCAAGGTCAAGCTGCTCGGCCTCGACGATCGCGGCAAGGTTCGCCTGTCGATGAAGGCGGTCGATCAGGCCACCGGTGAAGACCTCGAAGCCAGGCAGAAGACCGAGAACGCGCCCGCGGCGGAGTAAGCGTTCTCACATTCGCGTGTGACGATCACAAAGGGGCGGCATTTTGCCGCCCCTTTTCGTTGACCCCGTGCAAAACTCGATCAAGGCCGCTGCGTAGTTTGGCACGGGCCTGCGCGTCCGCTCCGGATCAGCAAGCGCGCCTTCACATCAGGGAGACTTTCATGTCATCGATATCCCGACGTCATCTCATGACCGCCATCGCCGGCGTTGCCGCATCGGCCGCCGCGCCGCGCATTGTCTTTGCGCAGGCGGCCGCGCCGGCTGCAAGCGGCCCCTTCACCTTGCCGCCTCTGACCTATGCAGCCAATTCGCTCGAACCGCATATCGACGCCAAAACGATGGAAATCCATCACGACAGACACCATGCCGCGTATGTGGCCAACATGAACAATGTCGCGAAAACCCATCCGCAGCTTGGCACGACGCCGATCGAGAACATTCTCGGCAACATCAATGCGCTTGATGACTCCATCAAATTCACCGTGCGCAACAATCTCGGCGGCCACGCCAACCACACCATGTTCTGGCAGATCATGGGGCCGAACGGCGGCAAGCCGGACGGCGAGGTGCTCGCCGCGATCGACAAGGACCTCGGCGGTCTCGAGAAATTCCAGGCCGACTTCAATGCCGCGGGCGGACGTCAGTTCGGCTCGGGCTGGGTGTTCGTCACCGTCAGCAAGGACGGCAAGCTCGCCATTGAAACGCGCCCCAATCAGGACTCACCGCTGATGGATGGCAAGCGCGTGCTGATGGGCAACGATGTCTGGGAGCACGCCTATTATCTGAACTACCAGAACCGCCGCCCGGATTATCTCAAGGCATGGTGGAACACCGTGAACTGGGCGAAGATTTCCGAACGCTACGCCGCCGCGAAAGCCGGAACACTGACGATCTGACCGGTTACGACAGACGAGAAGGCGGCCTTCAGGGCCGCCTTTGCTATTTGCCGGTCAGCTTTGTTTGCGATGTGAGGATAGCTTCACGCCATCAGAATAATTGATCGCAGCACAAAGAAAAACCGACTGGACCTGATGTTGGAATTCTTCCAAAGTCGGCCCGTACAGTTCTCAAGGTGACGCCCGTCCGTCGCGCCAGCGACAGCCATCTCAGCACGGCATCTGTGATCCCGATCACCGGGTCTTGGCCGCAGTCATGACGGACACCGTACCGGAACACGCGAACCAGCATCAGAACAAGCGGAGACGACACCATGGACGCAAAGACGGACGACAAGGGCGCGGGCAAATGCCCCGTGGCACACACGGCAGGCCGGAGCAATCGCGAGTGGTGGCCTGAAGGCCTCAGCATCGAAATGCTCCATCGCAATTCAAACCTGTCCGATCCGATGGACAAGGGATTCGACTACGCCAGGGAATTCAAGACGCTCGATCTGAAAGCGGTCATGAAGGACCTCAAGGCCCTGATGACGGATTCGCAAGAGTGGTGGCCGGCCGATTTCGGACATTACGGCGGCCTGATGATCCGCATGGCCTGGCACTCCGCGGGCACCTATCGCATCACCGACGGCCGTGGCGGCGCCGGTCAGGGCCAGCAGCGTTTCGCGCCGCTCAACTCGTGGCCTGACAACGCCAATCTCGACAAGGCCCGCCGTCTGCTGTGGCCGATCAAACAGAAGTACGGCAAGAAAATCTCGTGGGACGACCTGATGATCCTGGCCGGCAACGCCGCGCTGGAGTCGATGGGCTTCAAGACATTCGGCTTCGCCGGCGGACGCGCCGATGTGTGGGAGCCGGAAGAACTCTACTGGGGTCCCGAAGGCACATGGCTCGGCGACGAACGCTACAGCGGCGAGCGTCAGCTCTCCGAACCGCTGGGCGCGGTGCAGATGGGCCTGATCTACGTCAACCCGGAAGGTCCGAACGGCAATCCCGATCCGGTCGCGGCAGCGAAAGACATCCGCGAGACGTTCTTCCGCATGGCGATGAACGATGAGGAAACCGTCGCGTTGATCGCGGGCGGTCATTCCTTCGGCAAGACCCACGGCGCGGGCGATCCGTCGCTTGTCGGCCCTGAACCGGAAGCAGGCGCGCTTGAGGACCAGGGCCTCGGCTGGAAGAGCAAGTATGAGACCGGGATTGGCATGCACGCCATCACCGGCGGTCCGGAAGTCACCTGGACACAGACGCCGACGAAGTGGAGCAACCTCTTCTTCAAGAATCTCTTCGAGCACGAATACGAACTGACGAAGAGCCCGGCCGGCGCCAAACAATGGGTGGCGAAGGATGCAGCGGCCGACGTGCCGGACGCCTTCGACACGTCGAAGAAGCATCGCCCGACGATGCTGACCACCGACCTCTCGCTGCGCTTCGATCCGGCCTACGAGAAAATCTCGCGGCGTTTCTATGAGAACCCGAAGGAGTTCGCCGACGCCTTCGCGCGTGCGTGGTTCAAGCTCACGCATCGCGACATGGGTCCGCGTGCGCGCTATCTCGGCCCGCTTGTGCCGAAGGAAGTGCTGATCTGGCAGGATCCGGTTCCGGCCGGCAAGAAGCTGACCGACAAGGAGGTCGCGAACCTCAAGGCGAAGATCCTCGCTTCCGGCCTGAGCGTTCAGCAACTCGTCTCGACCGCATGGGCTTCGGCCTCCACGTTCCGCGGGTCCGACAAGCGTGGCGGCGCTAACGGCGCGCGCATTCGCCTCAGCCCGCAGAAGGACTGGGACGTCAACAATCCGGCCGAACTCGCCAAGGTGCTCAAGAAACTTGAAGCGATCCAGCAGTCGTTCAAGGGCAAGGTGTCGCTTGCCGACCTGATCGTTCTCGGTGGCTCGGTTGCGATCGAGAAAGCCGCGAAGGCTGCCGGGGTCAACGTGAAGGTGCCGTTCACCGGCGGCCGCGCGGATGCGTCGCAGGACCAGACCGATGTCGACTCGTTCGCTCCGCTCGAGCCGCGCGCCGATGCCTTCCGCAACTACGTCAACAGCAAGAAGACGCAGTTCATGAAGGTCGAGGAGGCGCTGGTGGATCGCGCCGCGCTGCTGCGGCTGACGGGACCGGAAATGACCGTCCTGATCGGCGGCTTGCGTGTCCTCGGTGCGAATGCCAACGGCTCGAAGCATGGCGTCTTCACCAGGAAAGTCGGCACGCTGACCAACGACTTCTTCGTCAACCTGCTCGACATGGGCACGGAGTGGTCACCCGCCGGCGACAACCTGTACGAAGGCAAGGACCGCAAGACCAAGGCCCTGAAGTGGACCGCGACGCGCGCCGACCTGATTTTCGGTTCGCACTCGCAGCTCCGCGCCTTCGCCGAAGTCTATGGCTCCAAGGATGCGAAGGAGAAGTTTGTGAAGGACTTCGTGTCCGCGTGGGTCAAGGTGATGAACGCCGATCGCTTCGATCTCAAGTCCTGACCCGCGCTGCAGGCCGGTCTGACATCGCTCAAGCAACAAACCCCGCGACATTTTCGCGGGGTTTTCTTTTGGGCCGGATTTGTGTGGGCCGGATTCGCTTGCGCCATGCTCCGAATCCCCGCACAAAGCGTAAAATCTTTCTCCGGAGGCACGGTCATGATGAAGCTCTACTGGTCGCCGCGCACACGCTCGTTCACCACGCTGTGGCTGATGGAAGAGACCGGCGTTCCGTACGAGCGCGTGCTGATCGACATTCACAAAGGCTCGCAGCGCACGCTGGAATTCCTTGCGGTCAATCCGATGGGCAAGGTTCCTGCCCTTGCGGACGGCGATGCGACGCTGGCGGAGGCCGCCGCGATCTGCGCGTATGTCGCCGAGCGCTATCCGCAGGCCAGGCTCGCGCCAGAACTCGGCGACTCCCATCGCGCCAAGTATCTCTACTGGCTGTTCTTCGCGCCGGGCTGTATCGAGCCTGCCATCGCCCAGATTGCCACCAAGATGGAATTGAACCCGGTCGCCGCCGGTTGGGGCGATGCGCAGCGCGTGTTCGATGTGTTGGAAGCCGCGCTGGAGGAAGGCCCGTGGATTCTCGGCGAACAATTCTCCGCCGCGGACATCGCCATCGGTTCGGGGCTGAACTTCGCGGTGCGCTCGTTCAAGATGGTGCCGTCGCGTCCGGCGTTCGACCGTTATCTCGACCGCTGCGCCGCGCGCCCGGCGTTCGAGCGCGCGCAAACGCTTGCGATGGGATGACCTGAGGCATTCGCATTTTGACGGAAGATCGCGGCATTCGAGGCGCACCCCCTCTCCCCGGCGGGGAGAGGGTTGGGGTGAGGGGGATCGAATCTCTCGATAGATTCTACGCCCTCACCCGACTTCGCTCACGCGAAGTCGACCTCTCCCCACGGGAGAGGTGGGCTGAACGAGAGCCCGCCTGATTCAATAAAGAGCTAGCTAATCATTCACTCCGGCACGACGCGCGGATCGACATCCTTGGCGTAGTCCACGCCCTTGATGCCGAATCCGAACAGGCGCAGGAACTGGCTGCGGTATTCTTCAAGGTCCGCCAGTTCGTCCATTGTCTCCGTCGACAGCAGCGGCCAGCGGCGCGACACCTCGGTCTGAACCGCTGGCGACAGCTCCCAGTCGTCGACGCGGATGCGCTGTTCATCGTCGAGTTCGGCGTTCTTGCCAAGGCGCGTCCGGAACAGACGGTCGATCTGCTCAATGCATCCTTCATGAAGCCCGAGCTGCTTCATGACCTTGAACAGCACCGTGCCGTAAAGCGGCACCACCGGAATGGCGGAGCTGGCCTGCGTGACCACGGCTTTCAGCGCCACGACGCGCGCGGCATCCGGTCCAAGCCGTTTGCGGATCGCCTCCGCCTTCTGGTCGAGATCGACCTTGGCGCGGCCCAGCGTGCCCTTCCAGTAAATCGGCCAGGTGAGTTCGCTGCCGATATAGGTGTAGTTGAGCGTCTGAAAGCCCGGCGCGAGGACGCCCGCGTCCGCGAGTTGATCAATCCATCGCTTCCAGTCGTCGCCGCCCATCACCGCGACCGTCGCAATGGTTTCTTCCTCGGTCGCAGGAATCAATCCCGTCTCGTAGACTTCGCCGGTCTCGGTGTTGAGAGTCTTGATCTCGATGCGCTCGCCGAGCGGCTTGATCGCCGAACGATAGGTCTTGCCGGTCACCGGATCGGTGCGCACCGGCGCGGCCATGCTGTAAACCAGCAGATCGAGTTGGCCGAACTTCTCACGCACCTGTTCGATGAATTTTTGCTTCAGTTCGTCGGAGAACGCGTCGCCTTCGAGCGTCACCGGCGAGCGGCCGATCTTCCGTGCCTCGATCTCGAACGCGCGATTGTTGTACCAGCCGGCGCTGCCGGTCTTCGTTGCCGTCGGCTCGCGCTCCAGCGACACGCCGATGGTATCGGCCCCGCCTGCGAACGTCGCGACGATGCGGCTCGCGAGGCCGTAGCCTGTCGAACAGCCCAGCACGGCGACACGCTTGGGACTCTCAACGAGAGCGCCCTGCTTGAGAACGTAGTCGATTTGCTCACGGACGTTCGCAGCGCAGCCGGCAGGATGCGCCGTGGTGCAGATGAATCCTCGCACGCGCGGTTCGATAATCATGCAAAATCCAATTCAAACGGTTGTAATGTCCCTGCGCGCCTTATGCGGGTACGCCGAGCCAGCGAGAGGAGACGGATGGCATCAGGCATCGACGTGCTTAAACACCAGCGTCGCGTTGGTTCCGCCGAAGCCGAAGGAATTCGAGAGCACAGCGCCGATCTTGGCGCCGTCGATGCGCTTGCGCACGATCGGCATGTCCGCAAACGCCGGATCGAGTTCCTGGATATTCGCGCTCTCGCAGATGAAGCCGTTGTTCATCATCAGCAGCGAATAGATCGCTTCCTGCACGCCGGTTGCGCCCAGCGAGTGCCCGGTCAGCGATTTGGTCGCCGCGATCGGCGGGCACTTGTCGCCCGCGCCGAACACCGCGCGGATCGCGCCGATTTCCGGCGGATCGCCCGCCGGGGTCGATGTCGCATGCGGATTGATGTAGTCGATCCCGGTGTTGACGGTGGACATCGCCATGCGCATGCAGCGCTCGGCGCCCTCGCCCGACGGCGCGACCATGTCGTAACCGTCCGAAGTCGCGCCATAGCCAGCGATCTCGCCGTAAATCCGCGCGCCGCGCGCCTTGGAGTGCTCGAGTTCTTCAAGCACGAGCACGCCCGCGCCGCCTGCGATCACAAAGCCGTCGCGGTTCATGTCATAGGCGCGTGAGGCCGTGGCCGGTGCGTCGTTGTATTTCGACGACATCGCGCCCATGGCGTCGAACAGCACCGACATGGTCCAGTCGAGATCCTCACAGCCGCCCGCGAAGATGATGTCCTGCTTGCCGACCTGGATGGTCTCGTAGGCATTGCCGATGCAGTGATTGGACGTGGCACAGGCCGACGAGATCGAATAGTTCACGCCCTTGATCTTGAACCAGGTCGCGAGCGTCGCGGAGGCGGTCGAGGACATTGCCTTCGGCACGGCGAACGGACCGACGCGCTTCGGCCCCTTGGTGCGGGTGATGTCGGCGGCATCCACGATGGCGCGCGCGGAGGGACCGCCCGAGCCCATGATGATACCGGTGCGCGGATTGACGATGTCGGATTCGTCCAGCCCCGCGTCGCGGATCGCCTGCTCCATCGCGACGTGATTCCACGCCGCGCCCTCGCCGAGAAAACGCATCGCGCGGCGATCGACCACATCGGCCGGATTCAGCGTCGGCCGGCCGAACACCTGCGAGCGGAAACCGAGCTTGGCGTAATCTTCCGAATGGGTGATGCCCGGCTTGGCATCGTAGAGGCTCGCAAGCACTTCCTGAGTGTTGTTTCCGATGGAAGAGACGATGCCCATCCCCGTGACCACAACCCGCCGCATGTTTCCTCGCCCTTCGTTGCTGCGCTCTTGAAATCAGCGCCTTCGCCTGCCCGCGCCGGGATCTTGTCCGGCAATTCCGAAGCTCAGTTCTCGTGAGCCCCCCGACTCTGCATCACGTTCCCGGCTGCAATGGGGCATCCTGCTGGAATAAGCCGACCTTCAGATCCTTGGCGCGATAGATGATCTCGTCATCGGCCGACAGCGTTCCGTCAGCGATGCCCAGCCAGAGCTTGGAGCGCATCACGCGCTTCACGTCGATAGTGTACACGACCCTGGTGACGTTCGGCAGAACCTGACCGGTGAACTTGAGCTCGCTCAGTCCGAGCGCGCGGCCCCGCCCCGGCCCGCCGGACCAGCCGAGAAAAAAGCCGACCATTTGCCACAGCGCGTCGAGACCCAGACAGCCCGGCATCACGGGATCACCCTTGAAATGGCATCCGAAGAACCAGAGGTCCGATTTCACATCCAGTTCGGCGCGCACGAGACCCTTGCCATATTCGCCGCCATTGTCGTTGATGTCGGTGATCCGGTCGAACATCAGCATGGGCGGCAGGGGCAACTGGGCGTTGCCCGGCCCGAACAGCTCCCCCCGGCCACAGGCCAGGAGCTCTTCGTAGGCATAGCTGTTCTGGCGGTCTTTCATTTCGGTCCCTTGGTTTTGGCATGCCGGTCCTGCGGCAGCGTTGCCGGACCTCTAACATAGGCTTTCCTGGGGTCAAAGTGGTCCTAACCGCCCGATTCGGGGCCATTTTTACCCTGTTTCAAAGGCTTCCAGTTGCGAAAAACTTGCATGTAACTGCATCCTTTCCTATACTTCAGCACAACAAACCCCTTTTGGCGGGCGGATGTGCGCTGCCCCATGCGTATGAGTGACCTGATGGATGACGTTGTGATCGCCGAGACCAAGCACGAGGACCCGCACGGCCACCACGGTCATGCGCCCGCGCTCACCGGATGTCCGTGGCATGACGTCAACGAAATGTTGCAGTCGGTCGGCCTGCGTCCGACCCGGCAGCGCATGGCGCTCGGCTGGCTGCTGTTCGGCAAGGGCGGACGCCACCTGACCGCGGAAATGCTCTACGAGGAAGCGACCCACGCCAAGGTGCCTGTGTCGCTCGCCACCGTTTACAACACGCTGAACCAGCTCACCGAAGCCGGCCTGCTGCGTCAGGTCAGCGTCGACGGCACCAAGACCTATTTCGACACCAATACCAGCGCCCACCATCACTTCTACATGGAAGGCAGCCACGAGCTGGTCGATATTCCCGATCAGCACCTGATGCTGCAGAAGATGCCGCAGGTGCCGGAAGGCTACGAGATCGCCCGCGTCGACATGGTCGTGCGGCTGCGCAAGAAGCGCTGAGAAATCCCTGATCGTCATTTGGATGGATGCCCTCATCCTGAGGAGCGCGCTTTTGCGCGCGTCTCGAAGGATGAAGGCTGGACAGAAAGCTCATGGTTCGAGACGCGAGGCTGCGCCTCGCTCCTCACCATGAGGTCTTGGGTTTCGGGCTAGTTCACCTTTTCATCGGCGTAGACGCCCCACAGCCGCTGCTGCTCGATCCAGCCGTCGAAGCCGTTTCCGGCGATCCGGCACCAGCCTTCGTTGCAACGCTTCACGGTGGCGACGACGCCGGCCTGCAGTTTCGCCGCCACGGCGCTGGTGGCATCGGCGCGGTCGTAGATCGGCGCGAGATCGTCCTTCTTCTTCATGGTGACGACGGCTGTGCGGCGGCCCGACAGCAGCGAGTGGTAAACCCACCCCTCCGCGCCTTCGGAATCGCGGACCCGCCGCCAGTTCTCGAACTCCGCGGTGATTTCCACCGGAAGCCCGGAGCGGGTGTAGATCCATGTCACATCCTGGTCCTTGGTGGGACCGGCGCGGACATTGACGTGGTCGGACTTGAGGCTGACGTATCGCGGCACCGGCAGGCCGCTTGCCGTGCCGGGCGCGTTGGCGGCAAGACCTGCCCCGCAGGCCGCCGCCCAGATCGCGCAGCCCAAGGCACTCTTCGAGGCGAAATTCCGAACAAAACCCATC
>JACDJA010002952.1_pt1 | contig 11481 bp, 15 predicted proteins | sample 7449241 | NCBI WGS metagenome assembly JACDJA01 (sample SAMN14253289, study PRJNA609438) | sludge metagenome | isolation source: initial anaerobic sludge | collected 2018-12-20 | reverse complement strand
CAGTTTTTTGAAGCATTTTTTTGAATGTCATTAACTACGTTATTATACATTATACGTACAGGATCAATATTATTAAACTCTTTAAAAGGCTTATTTAAAAGCTCTATAACGAACTTAGCATTAATTGTACCGTCTTAGTCTATCTTAGAAACGATGTACGAACAGAAGTCTTTAAAACAAGTTATGGATTATTTGGATTAGTTGTCATTGTTTGTAATGTTTTCAGTAAAAACGCTAAAATAAACCATCCACAAGACAAGAATGAATATTGACCACGGTATCCATATACCAGAATTATTAACAGTTTCTATGGTACAATCGAATAGCCATGATAAGAAATAATTAATACTCCAACAAAATGTAATTGAAATTGTTGGTAATACAAAGAATCCAAAAGCTACGTAAAGAATTGTTTTTAACTTTTTCATTTGATGTTTATTTTTAAATTTTAAATAATTGATAACCTTGTTCTTGCCAGTACTTAAATAACTCTGCATAAGGCATTGTCCAATTAGGATAGACACTTTCGATATTATAATGTTGGTTTGACATAATTGTAAAGATTAATTATGAATAAGTTTTTTCGTTTCGTTCACCATATTCAGCTTTTAAAAATCTGAAATTAAGATTACATGTTTCTATAATTGGTTTTATATCACGTACATAAGTAGTTCGTATAGTAGGATATTGTTCACTTTCAGTAGATTTTAGCAAAAATTCAGCTTTATAAGTACTATCAGATAAAACTTCATTTTTTTCACTTTCGCTTGCCCGTTTGTATCGTTTAATTACCACCTCAACTAATTTTTCAGGTTCATTATATCTATCAAAATATTTGTGGGGTAACATAATAATATCCTCATAAGTCAATATTCTTTTTTTATCATTAAGATTGTTGATATAAAGTTCAAACAAACTTTCTGAGAAAAAAGATGGCAAATTAAATTGCAACTTACCTACCTGTGTAGTTTCTAATCTTGGTAATAGATTTAAAACATTATCGGATATAGGTTCAAAGAATGTTATTGTGTTGTCTTGATATGTGTATTGCATTTGTTTGGTAATTGTAAAAAAAAGTAATAAGCCCTTAACGAACTTGATTTACTCTTTTGATTGTGAAAGTATAGATTTAAATTTGTCAATATAAATAACAGACTGTTGATAAAAAGGATCTTTTTCATGACCTATTGGTATATGAAATTCAAATTTATTAGTTTCTTTATTGAAATTAACAATTTTTACTCTCGGCTTATTACTCTTATTTGATACAGGTGGAATCTTAATCATAAATCTAAATATAGGATATTGATTTTCAATTTCAATCTTAGCGTTATTACTTCTTTCCTCATCACCAATAATCATACGGGTTTGTAAAAGAAATAAACCTTCAGTCATTTCATCATATGTTTTCGTACAAAATCCTAACTTATCTGTAATAACACATTTTTTGTCTGTTATTAGATAGTACTCATGTTCTTGAATAGGTAAAAATGCACCTATAAGATGATGTATGAAACCTTTACCATTATTGGAGTAATGATATTTAATTTTTTGATAAGCTGTTTCAATAGCTTGACTGGTATAGTTCATATAGATTGGTTTTTTTAAAAGTGAAAAAATAGTTACACTCTAACCTATTAAATAGATTAGAGTGTAACATTATGATAAAAGATTAATTAAAGTATCTTTAGAAAGATTTGTTAAATCAATACTTTCATTACCACTATTAATAGTAAAACCAGCATCAATTAGAACTTTTTCTAAATCTAAATAACAATCTAATGTAGAAAGTGCATACTCTGTGTATTTGTTAGTAATAGAATTACCTGAGACAATTTTATTACCTGTTTTAAACTCAGCTAAAATAAATTTGTCACCTGTAATCACACCTACTGTTTTTTCCTTAGCACTCATTTCGCAATCAATCATAAATAGAATATTATTAGGATTAACCATATAATTTACTTCCATTTCAACTATTGTTTCTGTTGCTAAAAAAACTCTAAACTTAGCTTTATCTTCTCCCCCATATCTATTTACTTTTACAATAGATGGTTTCATACCTTTATTACCGTAAAATAATTCAACAGCTTCTGGATAAGCCGTTGTTTGATCGCCAGAATATATAACATTTCTTTGTTCATTTGTATAATCTGCGTTCCATCCGTATTTTTTACAATCAATATCATGTAAACTTAAATCAAGGTCTATAGCACCTTCACTACTCCTCCAATGTATTCCGATAATACTATCAGTGTTAGATAAATCAAAAGAAGTACCTAACGGATAATTACCTACAAATGATTTCTCTGATGTAGGTAAAGTTATCTTTACTCCTAATGGTAATTTAATTCTACATGCTTTAGTACTTAAAGAAGTTATTAATGATTGGTATATATATGCATACAACTCGTCATAATAATTTTTAGTTTTAGACTTTTCTTCTTTCGCCCACAACTTACCATTACGGATACCAAAAAACCTCATATCTAATTGTTTCTTACGTATCAGAATAGTCTGTAGTAAAGTTACTTTCTTGTAGTTAGAACATTCTTTTAGTCTTTCTTGTAAATCAGTAGGCAATGTAGTTAGAGATAGTATATTCTCAAAGAAACCTATTTTCATAGGTTTATGATATTTATCAGCTAATCTGCGTAATCTATTTACTACAGCTTTATTTCCTTTTATCTTACCTAACGATAAGAATACAGGTTTAAATCGAAAAAAGACTTCCGCTAACTTTTCAATACCAAAATTTTCTACAAGTTTTGGTAAGTCAATATTGGCTATTTTCAGAGCAGCTAAGGTATCTTTATCCTTAATCGAAAGGGTTTTCTTAGTAGCTAAAAATACAAGAAAACGTACAAACTCTACATTGTCTTTTGGTACAGTACCAAATTTCTTATGTAGACTCATCATAGCCTCTTTATTTTTAACTTTCTCTACATCTACATCAGTAATCAACTCCAACACCATACGAAGAGTATTCTCATTTAAAGCAATACCAGTATATAGCATCTCACAACAACGAGTATTTACCTCTTCTACTGTGATAGGTGTAATTACTTTAAAGTTAGTGTAATCAGGTTGGTCACTACCTTCGTTAGGTGTCCAAGCTTCTCCTTGAAAGTCTGTACCATAAGTAGAAGCATAATGTCTGATTTGGTCAAGAAATAACTCAAATCTATTCTTACTGATGATATCATTCCATGATTTATAGAATGTAGCATTAATATTTACAGGAAGTGATTTAAGAAATTCTAATACTTCTACTGTACAACAACGTGGGTCTACTATGTACCCTACTTTAACAGCAAGTTTATTCACTTCTGCAAAAGAAGCACTATTACCAGATAGTGCTTTGTTGAATAACTTGATAACTGAAATTGACATGGTTTTTTTATTTTTTAATTGGTGATTATTAAAAGAAAAGTCTTAGATATAACGAGTAGTATGTATATTGGATTTATTTAATAGGAACTACTTGTGTCATAACTAAGACTTAAAATAACAATAAAAGACGGAAACTAAGTAAATTAGTTGATTTTTGAATAGGAAGTCTCTATGTCTAATATTGTTTTTGTGGTGAAAATCATCTAATACCTTTGTTATTCAGCGAGGATTAAAATATGCTGTAATGAATAACTATAAAATAGACTATTTCACCTAATATAGGTTTTGAATAGGAAACCCTGTTTAAGGTTGATATGAAAACGGACTGTATTTGGATTGCAGCGTTAAGCCGCAATATAGTTGACAGGAACAGCCTATGTCTTCGTTATAAGCGGATAGTAATTCACCATTTTAATAGGAACTATCTATGCTTTAGTAGCCCCACTCAGATTCAAACTGAGAACTCATTGACCCTAAATCAATTGCCTCTACCATTTGGGCTATGGGGCTTTACCAATTACTTAAAAGTGATTATGATATTATCCTTTACGTACTGTGGTAGTTGATGATAAACATACTCAGTACTATTCGTTTTATCTCTATCACCACTATGAAGTAAATAAATAGTAGGTGGATACACCCAAGGAATAAATTCACCTCCATTTTGTAAGACATGTAACAAAGCGTAACTTAATCCTAAACTTTGTGTTATAGTTTTCCCACCTTTCCTAATTAATAGTCTTTCATTATCAATTATGAAGTCCATCAATAGAACCTCTAATACCATGTTTAATATTTTTAATAATAACTTTGACTTCAGTATCACATGTTGAAGTCTTAGTAAAACTAAAAATTGTATGAGCATTATGGTTTTCTGATTCATCCACAGTATCTCTCACTCCAAAATATGTATTAATAAGTAACTCAACAGGAGTTTTCTTAAAACTTCTACTGTTAGTAAAAATACTAATTTCTTTTCCTATTAAGGACTCTTTAATTAGATTCGATATAGTGTTTGACATATTTATAACTTTTTTTAAATACATTAAGTTCAACAGAGATTTTATTTAATTTCGGAATCAAATTTGATAAAGTATCAATTTCCTCAGAAGTTAAATTCTTTAAAAATTGTACTTTCTGTTCCAAAATAGGTAGATTTGCTTCAGCTTCAGTATCCTCCAATCCTTGTTCATATTCAGTACATAAAGTATCTTCACAATCAGAAAGTTCTTTTGAAATTCTGCTATAAGTTTTATGCAATATGTCCAAAGATATGACTTTAGCTCCTATAAATTCGCCAATATTTAAAATCTCAGCTAATTTAGAAGCTAAAAAATCCTGATAAGGTTCGATTAATTTCTTTTTTTTGTTGCAATATAACAACTCTTTATATGTCGCTATATCATTCAAAGAATGAGAATCAAACTTTATTTCTACCTCAATATATTCCCATTCACCCTCTGTCAATGTGAACGGAAGTGCTGATGTACCAATGTAAGTTAATACCCCTCCTCCAAAATGAAAATCAGTAGTTGGATATAACTCATTAGTTAAAATATTTTTTATATACGTATGTTTCATGATTAAAGTGATTAAAAAGTGAAAATAAATATGTTTGTAATAAGATAAGTTCCTATCTTTATTAAGTCGTAGCTTAGGGTATAGCTCATAAACTCTTATTACAAAACATAAACTCCATAATTATCATTATGGAAAAAGGCAAGTGCGGAACTTTATGTTCCTATTAGGCAGATGTTAGGCTCAATCTACAAATCCTATTTTTCCCAAACCATCATTCATACTTATACTCATACGTCTTTCACCTGAATATAAATATATTGTATCACCTTCATAACTACTTCCAATGTCAATACCTTCAATTAATAAAATTTCATGTTTTACTAATTTATCATGTTCTCTTTTTTCCAAAGTAGTATATCTACGACCATAATTTTCCTCATAGGTATAACGTATTATTTTTTTACCTACAAATAATTGGGAAAAAAGATCTTGATAAGTAATCTCATTAACCTCTATTTTAGGAACTTCCCATTGAAAATTTAATGCCATGTTAGTAATGACTATATCAGGATTTTTACAGTAAGCTTGAACCAAATCGTGACGTATGTCAGGCAAGTTTATTGAACAGTCAGTAGTAGCTATTATATAATATGTTTTATCTAATATAGGTATTCTACAGCATGGTGTGTATTTATAAATACCCTCTGGATCATGGTTATCACCCTCATAATAAACATAGTCATTGTATTTTGGATAATATTTAAAATCATCAACTACATAAAGAGCATAATTTTCAATTTCCGCAAGATTACCATGATACCCATCCTTGTCAGTATGGAATTGTTTATTGCCTTTTATTTTAAAAACAGGTATAGAAGTAGGATTAGCGGTTGGTAAAGCTATAATTTTCATATTAATTGATTTTAATTGATTTAAAAATTTTGATACCCCTTATTACTAAGAGGCTGCACAATAACATTGTCAATGTCCGATACTACTGACGACATGATGTAGTAAAGAATAGGCTTTTATCCTACTAACTCTTATTAGTCCTTCTGTTTCCATTAGGATTATGCACTCATAATACGTGGCTTCAAACAGAACAAATATAATAATAAAAATTTAACTGTGTAGTTAAACAATATCACAATATCTTCATGCTTTAGCCATCTATAAGTACACTAAGGGGCAGTATCCAACTGCTGCCATTGTTTTGTAGTAAAGGTTTATTTTTCAAGCTCCGCAGAGTGAAATGTTATCCTTTGGGATTTTTTATGACAGTTATCAATACCTACTAAAATAAGTATGATTGTTACCTAAGTAACGGTCAAGGGCTGCTTTTTAAACCTTATAAGCTAACTAACAAAACTTATCCCATTTAAGGGCTTTCAAAGTCACTTTCGCGCTTTAATAAAATCAAGATGTCACAAAGAATTTTATTTCCTAAGTGTATCTCGTACAAAGGTAAGAACTTGACCTAATAGATTTAATCCCCTCCACTTAGTAGGGTCATTAATCAATGGATTATCTAAACCCATACCAATACCCCATATTGTATCAAAAGGGGAAGCCTCAACAAACTGTCTATTACCAGTATTTAATAACTCAGTTTTCAACAGTTCATTCTGAGAAAACTTAGCTAAATTACCTATAAAAACAATGTCGATTTTACGATTATCCCAAATAGCTTCATTGTAATTTATAACTTCTCTACCTAATTGTTTTTGTAACTTAGGTGAAGTAGTACTCATTATTTTCGCAGCAGTTGTAAGGTCTTTAAATAATAATGCCTTTTGATGCATCATGTATTGCTCACAACAACTATACCTAATACCATCAATAGTCATTGAGGAATTATACCACTGTGAGTAAATACCTCCATAAAAGAAGATATGTGTATCGGTCTGTTTCATATAGTTAGTTTTATATTTATCACAGCTTGGTTCAATTCATCTGGACTATCAAATTCAAATAAATATTTAAATTTTGAATTACCTTGCACATATAATGCGAACACCTGTACCATAGCAGTAACGAAATCAATAGATTGGTCTAATCCAAACTTTATTCGTACATCCCTTCTTACCTCTAACGAAATTAAATAATGTACTAAAGCAGAAAGTGATGTCAAACAAAGTTCAGGATTAATGTAAAAAGACTCTATCAACATAGGTTCGATGTACTCTGCGAATACTTTTTTTGGACACGTACAGTTAGGAAATAATTTTTCCAACAAATCTACTGCTTTTTGTTTGATTTGTAATTGATGATTAAAATCAATCATAAAGATTTAGGATTTAAAGATGAAAAAACAGTGCGATTAAATCAAATTAACCACACTGAAAAATAATGAGGGAAAAAGAAACCCCTTAAAATGAGCAATTACTATATCCATTCAACTCAATTTTGAAACTGATTAAAATGGATGTAGTAATAAATATTATTTGTACATCCACCTTATTAAATAAAAAAGATGTACAACTAATATTATTGTATGACATCTTTTTTATTCAGTAGAATGTTCAATTTGAAAAAGCAGTATTGCATCCTCAAGAATTGATGTAGCTTCCTCGATGGATAATCGACCATTTCTTGTGTAGAAATCTACAGTTAATTCCTTATTGAAATTAAACTTTATATAGCGTTGATATACAGTTTTATAACATGCTGTAATACGTTCAGTGATTTTTTGTACAGTCATAATTGATGTGGAAATTAATTTTGATTTAACAATGACCTTGTTGCTACATATGATTTTCTCACTACTTATAATTATTACTAATTATAATTCATTTAATTCGCACTTCGGATTAAATTATAGAAAGGTTTTAACCTTTAATATGAAAACTAAAAGTCACTTCAAAATTGGGGGGCGGATAGAGTATATATAGCTATTCGGTCCCCAATTTCGTAGGAACAATAGCTATATGTTTTAATACTTTTCCGCCAAAAAACGTTATTATTACCTATTTTTAACTCTTTAAATTTTTAGATAAAAAGGGTTAAAAATAGGTAAATAATTTATGACATGACATCAAGCCTTCGATTAACCAGCATAGTCATTTCAGCATTGCGTTGTGCTGCATACAGTGAGTAATCTGGATTTTTGCATGATACAATATAACCTATAAGGGTATCGGAAAGTGCGTATGAGCAATGATTGTTGTTAGTTTTTAGTACGTTTGTAGAGGTACAACCTATTACTAACAAGGTGAGAAAAAATGATAAATATTTCATTGTTAGAATTGATTTATTTGTTATTCATTCACTGAGTAGAATGATTCACTCTCACTATTACCGCACGATTTTACGGATTTGCAATCCGTTGCATTTGACCACTCTGCCACCTTATCTTGAAAACTTCCTCTTATGTTTGATTATACATAAGAGGAAGAGTAGTTTAATCAGACCAAAAACCATAACCGCCACCAGAAGCTGCTTCTTTTTTCACAGAATAGCTGTTTACTTGTGGTAACAATTTTTGCATAGTAGTAAGATGCTTGTTACCATAGTAGGAGACTACTTGTGGTAAAAACCATACGTCCCTGTAATCTGGTGCTATGTCTATCCAGACATCTTTTAATTCGCTGTATAGAGGAGTTAAAAGGTTTACTACATCACCCATGTTGGCACAATTGTACTTTTTAAATCTGTTCACAATGTCATTAAGACGTGGATTTACACTTTTATCCTCATCATATCCAAATCCACAATAAATGTTAGATTTGGAAGAAGTACTGATGACCTGCATACGTGTGTATTCTGTATCCCCATAAGAATGTACATGGCATTCTATCCCCCAATGGTCTTTTTCTCCATTGTAAGTACGATAAGCTTCAGCAGCATGTCTACCTTGTGGGAAAAAGTTGAAGTTTATTCGTTTTGTGCCGTCTCCATCACTGTATGCTAAAATGCTTACTTCTTTCGCCCGCAACTCTTTGTATTCCTCATCATAGCTAAATACAAAAAGATTGTCACCGTACTTGATAGGCATATTCTCCTTAACATTGCCATCTGCTTCAATAGCTTCTGGATAATGTTGAGCTACAATAGTTCTCTGTACAGAAAAGATAGCCTTATCTAACCCGTCAGGATATTCCCATTTTACAATGTTATCTTGATGAGTTTTTTTGATGATGTTCGCAGAATTACTACACCAGTAAAGGTCTGCCATAATAGTATCAAAACTATTATTAGAAGGATGAGACCACATGTCACCACAACCATTGAATTGACTATGATTATCGTGGTTTAAAGTCGTATAGCAGAAGAATAACAATGTCACTGCTAACTGATATTCACCAGCTACTAAGGCAGCTCCAATCGCTATCTTAATTTCTTTTACAGAAGTATCTTCATACGACCTTCTGTACTTGTCGTAACTGCTATGTACGACTTTTATAGGGAGAGCATTCTTGCCCATAAGATTATTTTTTAAGTTTAGCTAATATAGCAAACGGACTGTTGCTATCATTAGAATTGTTAGAAGAATATACGACTTTCTCTTTTTTAATCAACACAGGTTTCTGTTTTGGTTTAGGGTGATAATAATCGTAGTCATCAGAAGAACATTCTATTATTTTAACCGTTTCAGGGTTGTAATAGTAGGGATAACGAGTATATGCAGGTCGTCTGCGATATGCCGCTACCTCTATAACAGGTAACGGGATTATATCCATTTCTTCTGGTACTATACCATCTTGTGGTTTCCATTCTATGCCATTAAGATATAACGGTAAGTTACGTCCATCAGCATAGACATCGTATGTTGCCTCATACCAACCCTCTGGTTGATTAGGCTTGATTTCATCGTACCATTCACTCTCCGTATACACAACCACACCCTTCGCTAATAAAGTCTCTCTCTTAGTTACAGCATACCATTTACATGGTATATCCATAACTTTAAGAAACTCCCCATTAGGTATCTTAACATATGCCGCTGTACCAGAAACAGCAGTGACATAATCGTTAAGATTAGGTTCGTACTCGATAACATCATAACCACTAACAAATTGCTGAATATTCTCTGGCATGTCAATGTGTCGCATAAGTGACATATTGTCAGGCATAGTCAATTCCACAACAGATTTGCGGTTTTGTCTGTCGTAGCGAATTTCTACAAGTGGCTGGAATGTATCACCATTGTAGGTATTATCTACTTGCGACCATACTACTGTTAGAATTTCGTTTGTTTGTGGATGAAGAAAGTCGCACTTATAGATATAGCCACGTCTGGCAACTTTGCCTTTTGTGACTTTATTAAATTTGTAATCACGAGTTGCGAAAACCATGTTGGTTTCATGCATCTCATTGGCTAATTCTATATAGCCATAAAATAGTTCTTCAACAGCAGTTCTTTTTCCACTGCTATTGCAAATTTCTACTGTCATAGACTCTCTATCGACAGTAGGATAAATTCTAAATGCCATAATTATATATACATTTTAGAAATGAGTGAAGAAATAAGGTCGTCAACGTTACCTGTAATTACAGGTGTAGATTTAGGCATATTTTCGTATGCTAACACATCTAACTGATTATATGAAGAAGATATATATCCTCTCATATCGTCAATATTCGTAATGTCTACCATCACTTCCTCTTTTAAAATAGAAGAAGAAGAGGTTGGAGTTAATGTTACTCTTATCACAGACGATGTACTACTATAAGATAGTATTGTACCATCTATTGATATTGTTTCTGCCTCGTTGGCTATACCAGCTGGATAGCTAACAAAGACATTATAACCTAATATTTCACCAAATTTGGTGTGTTTGGTTATGAAACTACCTTTGTTTTTGTTGTCTTGTAAGTCAGCAATGAATAACTCATAGTAACCCGAAGGTTTTGCCGTGTCACTCAAGTCATATTCACAAAACTCTGGTAATGTAAACAACTTGTCCCAATTGATTTGATATACAAGTCTTTCTTTTACAATTACCATAGAAAGGTATTCTGCAATATTTTCATTTATAAACTCAACAGATATTTCTGTTGGTTTAGCGTTTTTGTCAATCGCTACTAACCATAAAGTTAATGTCGCAGTGACAATATCGTTTGTTTCTCTTATGTAAAAAGATTTTAATTTAATTTCATTAAAACCTTCTAAACTCTTCTCATAATCTGCCACAGCTTTGTAGGCATCAGCCATACCTGTTGGAGATTGAGTAAGAATACTTAGATACAAATCAGCATTTTGATATTGATTTGTAATAGTCTCCATAACACCAGCAGAAAAACTGTTTTCTTGGCTTTTACATAAAGGTAGAACGATTCTCTCTGTTTTCATACCTTTAAAGGTAAATGCTGACACGTATAAGTTCTTCCTACCTCCACTATACTCTATTTCCTCATCAAAGCATACATGGTCGTATACAAGACAAGGAACTCCATTGTGGGTTTCTATCCCCACGTATCTACAACTTGGTGTATAAATAAACCCTATTTCAAGTACCTCAAAAGAAGGCTTGTTTGCAGGTTTGATAGTTTTTAGTACACCTAAGACTAATGACCCATCTTGCAAATATTCAGCATGTGGGTCATTTTTAGCTATTCCGTACCATT
>JACDJA010002946.1_pt1 | contig 11503 bp, 16 predicted proteins | sample 7449241 | NCBI WGS metagenome assembly JACDJA01 (sample SAMN14253289, study PRJNA609438) | sludge metagenome | isolation source: initial anaerobic sludge | collected 2018-12-20 | reverse complement strand
TTCACTACGCTCTCGTACTGCTCGCGCGTGCGGGGGCGCCACTTGGCGCGGTTGTCCTGCAGGAAGCCAAGCAACTGCTCCTCGGTGCGCGACACCTTGCGCATGGCCTCTGCCTTCAGCTCGGCTATCAGCCGGCGGGCGGCTTCCTGCCGGCCTTCCCGGGTGGTGTGCCGGTTGATATCGCCGTAGCGCTTCCGGCGGCTGGCGCCTTCGTACCAGTAGACGAACCAGCGCTTGCCCAGGTCGGCAGGCGCGTACAGCTGGTAGGAGGGAAAAACTTTTTTTTCTGCTGGCATAGCTCGAAACTTGCCAGCAGTTAAGGAGACAGCGGGCGCTGTCTCCGAATGTTCTGAACCCCTTGCCACACAAGGGTTTGGGTGGTGGTGGTGCCGAAAGGGGGAGCCTCCCCCCCATCAATTAATTTTCTCATATACAGCATCTTATTTCCCCGCAGAGACAGCCGCCAGTCTCTCATGGAGACAAGCGCAGCGGCAGCCCTAACATTATAGTATAGTAAGAAAAGCGATCTTCTTCCTGCCCACTAAGGCCGCGGTGCACCTGGCCGGAAAGCTGAAACCATGGCCAGCGCAGGAAAAATCCGCCGCTGATGCCCGACAGCCTTTCCCCATCATGCCCAAGGCTGATGGCTGTATGCGGGCCCACGCCGATGGCGACGGCATGATCCTCTTCGGCAGGAAGGTGGAGATAGATCAGCGCGGCAATGTTCAGGTAATCGGCGCGGATATTCAGCCGGCGGCCTTCGCGCTGGCTGATGCTGGCGCCATATTGATGGAAGGCTGGCTGCAGGGCCGCTTCTGCGATACCCAGGCGGTAGCTGGCGGCGGCGGCGGCAGTAAGGCTGGGTAGCACCTGGCTGTCTATGCCGCGGCTGCTGAATCCGCAGCGGGCAGCGCCGGCAGATACCGTAACGTATGGCTGTGCAATGGCAAGGCAAGCACAGGAGATGGCGGCAGAAAGGAGAATGGCATGTTTCATTTTTTCTTCTTTTTCAGTTTCTGCTCAATTTCGTCAACTTTTTCGACAAGCCTGTGAATATTGTACAGGTCGTCGCGCCGGTGGTACTGCTCATGCAGCTCTTGAAAAAAGTCAACTCCGGATTTGATGTCGCGAAACATATTCCCTTCGCCGCGAAGAAACCAGTCCATGTTGACCTCTGGAAAAGCGGCCATCAAGCCCAGGATAATTTTGCTTCCTATAGTGCCCTGCGATATCGCCTTGCTTATAGCGCCAGGCGTTACGCCTACTCTGCCCGCGAACTGATCCTGAGTAAGCTTAGAATATTGAATGATCTTTTCCAGCCTGTCTTCCATGTTGTCCATCTGGTATCTTTTTTTCAATATTTTATACTGAAGCCTTGCTTTATTTATTTTATTCAAGTATGTTTGTACCTGTTGAGTACGTTTTCAAAACAAACATACGATAATGCTGAAAGATTTCCTGGAGCATAATGCTCCAGCATTTAATTCTTTGCTTCGTGGACACCTTCCCGAGATTGCTGCCAGGACGGGATTGCATGCGCAGACCGTTGGCCGCATCTTGCGCGGAGAGGATGGGTATAGCCCTGAGACGACCGCACAGGTGCTCAGCCTTGCGGCCGAAATACTGGACAGAAAACAGCATCAGGCTGGACAATACGGGCGGATGATCCGAGAAGCATTGTCTGAACAAGCTAATTAGAAGAGCGTCGAGCAAGAAGGTCACAATTTGAGAGGCAGCCGCCGCAATGGGATAATGGTTTTGATGGTGGCTGCCCTCTAACTAAGAGCTTGCTTTTTTGAGGTTATGATTTGTTTTTAGCAAGGCGCGGGGGGCACGTCGGGAGGCCCTCCGCCTTTCTGAAAAGACAAGTAGTTTTCTCACATAAGTATCTGTTTGTTTTTTCCCCGCCCCCTACCCTGGGGGCAACTTGCAGGATGGAAAAGCGGCAATTCGCCAGGCTCATAACCTGGAGACGGTGGTTCGAATCCGCCTCCTGCAACCAACATACGCTGTAATGACAGGCTTATGGCGCCGGGGAAGCTCATACGGGGATTTCATTTTTTGGGATTATTGAACACGCGATTTTTCTTCTCTTCCTTCCCCGGCTTTTTTCGAAAAAAAAAGGCTGCCGCCGAAAGGGCAACAGCCTATTACAGTAATAATAACAGTGCAAAATTATGAATTTCTTCAACAAGAATCAATTTAACGAAGAGGAAGCCTGGAAAATAGAGCAGGAAGAACAGGCCGCCGCGCAGGAAGCACGCATGAACAAGATGAGCGAAAGGTTCGACGCGCGCTTCAATCAGAAGAAAAGCTTCCTGGCTCAATATGCCGATACCCGATATTGGGTTGGCATCCTCTCCTGGATACCGCAGATCATCTCCGTAGTTGCAGCCTTCAAGGGCGCTCGCGTATTGGTCGAGTGGGTGCCTATCCCCTACTTCGACTACCTGGTGGCGGGAGCCACCCTTATAGCATTGGAAGTGGCCAAGCGCCACTGGAGCGATAAGTTCTGGGATCGTTTCTTCGGCACGAAGCGCGTTCACTTCGGCGCAGCCAGTGTGAATTTTTCCCTCTTCATTATCTCCGTAGTGCTATCAGCTTACGGTTTTTTCTTCCTGGTGAGCGACAACTCCCAGGAGGCGAAACTCATGGGGGTATCGGGCGATCCGGAAGCTGTAGCCGTGCAAGACCAACTGAAGCAGAGCAAGGCGGAGCTTCAGGCCATGATCGACGACCGCAGCAACTACAACCACGAGGGCCGCTTTTTTTACAAGCTTATACCGGCCAAGGTGGCTAAGGAGAAAGAGATCGCGGAACTCACTACCCTACTCAGGGAGAAGCATGGCATCTACAACATCCAGAACGAGCAGATTATCCAGAGTTGGGGCATACGAACCGACTTCCAGAAATACGCAGGCATATCCATCACCATTGCTATGGAGATCATCTTCGAAATTATGATGGCGTTCTGTTCGTTCTACGACTTCCGCCGGTGGGTGATCGAGCGCCGGCTGATGGAGAACAAGCGGGCGGGCAAGCCCGCGGCTGCCGGCGGCGGATATCAACCAGGGATGAATGGATCAGCGCCGGCAGGAGGCGCCCCTGCTCTGGCCGGCGTGAATGCTGCCACATCCCCTACCCCATCCTGGCAGATAGGCAACGACCCTGGGCCGCAGCCAGGCAGCCCCCAAGGCGCGGGGGGATTGCCCTTCGAGTTCGAGGATGCGCCGTTCAGCCCACCATCCGGCCGCACAGTAGTGAACCCATTCGGCGGCATCCTCTCCCGCCCTGTAGCTACCAGTAGCTACCCGGTAGCTACCGAAGAGCCGGAAGGAATCGACGTGCGGGCAGAGATGCTTATCCAGGCCATCAGAAACGCCAACAGCAATCTGGCCGCCTGGAACACCAAGCCTGACAGCGCCACACGCCGGCGCAACCTGGCGAAGTATGAAGCGATCTACCAGGAGGCTGCGGCGGAGCTGGCGGAGAGGGGAGTAGATGTAGCTGACATCCTGAAAAAGCGAACGGCATGATCTACACCATCACCTCCAGGCGGCAGCTTAGCCTGTCGCCGGAGGAAATAGACCTGCTGATACATGCGTGTTGGACGACACGCAAGCAGGTTCATGACGAGATACATGAGGCTACCGATGAGGGCGACTATGGAAGGGTAGGGCAGATGGAGGAGATAGCGGCAGCACTGTGGGAGATGATTATGAGGATGAAGGCAGAGAAAGAGTTTTGAAGTTGGGATTTCTGAAGCGCTCCCCCCGCGCTTCCTTTCCTGGCTACGACGATACTTGGATTTTCTTAGGTCAATTATTATCTATTGAGCGGCAGGCTCATCCCCCCCCTCTGAGCCTGCCCTTTTTTCGAGAGCGCATACATACCGATCACACAATTCAGTTGCTGTTTCCTGCCATCAGGCAGGGCCGTTAGCCCATTGCTTTTCGGAAGGCTGTGTCCTTCCGTATAAGCCAGGATACTGCGTAATTGGGTGTCCCCCTATACCCTATAATCTGAAAGAAAGAACAATGATCAAGAACGCCGAAGAGATCAAGGCTGCCGTATCGGCTTACGAAATCATCCGCGAGTTTGTCACGCTCGACAAGCGCGGGGCCAACTATGTAGGCCTATGTCCATTTCACCAGGAGAAGACGCCAAGCTTCACAGTAAACCCGAACAGAAACACCTACAAGTGTTTCGGCTGTGGCGAAAGCGGAGATGCTATTCAATTCTTGATCGACTACAAGGGGATGGCCTATCCGGAAGCTCTGGAACATATAGCCCGGGCGAGCAGGGTATCGGTGCAATATGAGCAGTACACCAACAGGGAGGAACACCTGAAGCAGGCTAAGGAACGGAAAGCCAAGCAGGAGGTGTTGATGCACCTGGCTGCCCAGGTGCAGGAATGGTACTGGCACAACACCTGGCGCCACATAGCTACGGCCCCCGGTGAACTATACGAGTTCGCTGGCCGTAAATACAAGTGGGAAACCATACAGCGCTTTCGGCTGTGCTATGCCCCTGGTGGCAACCCACTGCTCGGCGCCGCCCAGGCAATGGCCTGGGACACGGATCAACTGCAAAGTATCGGCGTTCTTTCTATTCATAAGGAGAGGAATGCGCTATTCGACGTGTATCGGGAGCGCTTCCTTTTTCCTATCGCCAACCACATGGGCAAGGTGATCGGGTGGGGCGGCAGGAAATGCCCCACCGATAAGAACCCGCGCACGCCCAAGTACATCAACTCCCCCGAAACGGATATATACGACAAGGGCAGCACGCTCTATGGGCTGTCCGAAAACCGCAACGACATACGCCAGGCGGGGCAAGCCATACTTGTAGAGGGCTACACCGACGTAGTTACACTCGCAGAGTACGGCTTCCCCATGGCGGTAGCAACATGCGGCACAGCGCTGACCGAGCAGCAGGCCAAGCTGCTGAAGCGCTACACCGACGAGGTGCTGATCTGGCGCGATGGCGATGAGGCAGGCCGGAAAGCCGCCATACGCGACGTGGAGATATTACTCAAGGCTGGCCTGGCGGTGAAGGTGGCCATGCTGCCCGATGGCGAAGACCCGGACAGCTTCGTGCGCAAGTACAGCCGGGCGGCTGTGGAAACTTTCCTGGAGGAGAAGGCTCAGGACGGGCTGATCTGGCGCACCATGCTGGATTGGGATGATAGCGACGTGTTCGCCAAGGAGCGCGCCTTCAACATCGCCGGCGAGCTGCTGGCGGCGATGGAGAGTACAACACTCCGCGAGACGTACATACGGGAGCTGACTAAGAAAGGGCGAATGGGCAGCGTGCGCAAGCAGATACAGGATAGGGTAGAGCACTACGAGAAGAAGAGCCTGAAGGGCACGAAGAACTTCAGCGAAGACCAGGAGCGCAGTATCATCGAGTTCGGATTGTATGAAAAAAACAACCGATACTTCGTGAGCAGCGACGCTGAGAGCGAGGGATTCAGCGTGAGCAACTTCATCATCAAGCCGCTCATGCTCATCATCGGCGCCCAGGCAAGCCAGCGCCTGGTGGAGATCCGCAACGAGTACGGCAAGAGCTACATCATCAACGCCGACGCCACCATCTTCACCAGCCTTACAGAATTTCGGAAAGCCACGGAGCGCATGGGCAACTTTCTCTTCACCGGCAAGCCGGAATTTTACGAGCGGGTGAAGGCGAAGGTGTACCGCGAATCGAAAGACTGCTTCCCCATCATGGTGATGGGCTGGCACAGAGATGGCTTCTATACCTGGGGGAACGGCATCAGCCTGGGCGGCAGCTTCCGGGAGGTCGATGAGTTCGGAGTAGTAGAGCATGAGGGGACACGCTATTTCCTGCCGGCATTTAGCCGCTTGCAGGAAAACATAAAGAGCGATGATGTAGACGAGGAGTTTGAGTTCGAGAAGAAGTTCGCCTTCTATGGTGACAGAGACTGCATCAGCTTCGACAACTGGAGCCGGCAGATGGTTGATGTGCACGACTGGAATGGCGCCATGGCTGTGGCCTTCGCCTGCGCGGCGCTGTTCCGCGATATCATCTTCCAGAAGTTCCAGTTTTTCCCGCACCTCAATATGTTCGGCCCATCCGGGTCGGGGAAGACCTTCCTGGCGCGCTCTGTGATGGCACTGTTCGGAAGGTCGAACCAGCACGACCCGTTCAACCTGGCCAGCGGCACGCCGGTGGCGTTCAAGCGCCGCCTTGCCCAGGTGAGTAACGGGATAATCTGGTTCGACGAGTACAGCAACGACGTAGACTTCCGCAGAGTAGAGGCCCTCAAGGGCGCTTATGATGGCGCCGGCCATGAGCGAGGCCTGGCTACCCAGGACAACCGCACCAAGACGACCAAGGTGAAGTCGGGCCTGATGCTGTCCGGGCAGCAGCAACCCACCAAGGACATCGCGCTATTCAAGCGCGTGATCAGCCTGAACTGCAAGAGCGGGAACAACACGCTGGAGCGCCAGCAGCGGGCCAAGCGATTGAAGAGCATAGAGGAAAGCGGGCAGCTTACGCAGATCACGCAGTACCTGCTGCAATACCGGGAAGCTGTGGAAGATAGGTTCAGCGCAAGCTTCGAGCAATTGCGCGTTGTGTTCAGCCGCAAGCTGGAGCAGGATGGGAGAGTGGTGGAAGACAGGATCGTGAACAATCACCTGATCCCGGTAGCTGTGGTGGATGTGCTGAAGGAGCAGGTTGATTTCGGGTTCAAGTATGGCGAGCTGCTGGAGTGGACTTACGGAAACATCATAGAGCAGAGCGACAGCATCTTCAATGAAGACGAGCTGAGTGTGTTCTGGCGCATCCTCGAATACCTGCACAGCAAGGGGCAGGCCGACCCGAAGAGTGGCATACATCATAAGGAGGATCTGATAGTGGAGGAGAAGGTGAGCGAAACTTTCCAGAACGAACTGAACAGCAGCGAACGGAAAGACAGCCGCCTGGTGAACTTCCAGGAGCGAAGGGTGCTGATCTACATCCGCTTCGCGAAACTGCACCCGGAATACCAGGAGCGCCACCAACGGCAACGGGGCAAGAACGGCCTCGACCTGGGCGCCCTGCAATACTACCTGCGAACCAGCCCCGCCTACCTGGGGCAGAAAAGGAATAAGAAGTTCGGCGACAAGAACTACAGTTGCTACGTGTTCGACCTGGAGCAACTGCCCATTGAACTGCCTCTTACAGTAGAGGTGGAAGGGGAGTGATTTGCAACAATTTGACATTTTATAATATGACGGAATGGCGGGCAAGGAAATTTTTCTCACGAATTTCTGAACCTATATGCTGTCTACCTGTCTACCGAAGCCGTTTTTTCATTGAAAAATGAAATTAACTATTTCTATTTCAATGGATTAACACGGTAGACAAGTGTCTACTTTCTGTCTACTTTCTGTCTACCGGCGTCTACCCGGTAGACAAGAGGGTGGTTCTGTCTACCGGCTGTCTACCGGCTTAACTTGTTGTTAAGCAATTGATTAGATGGCTGGTAGACACGGTAGACACGGTAGACAGGATTTCATAGGGTCACGAGATTTTGCTCGAAAATTTCCCAGGCCTTTCCGCAAACGCGCTGTTAGGCGTGTGTTAAAAAACAAATTATGTGACATGGAAGCAATGAAAAAAATTAGAAGAGCAGACATAGTGCTGCTCTTATCGGAGATGGAAGCGAAAGGCAGCGATAAGCTGATCCGTATGCGCAGGCAATACATGAATGGAGAGATCACTCTGCGCACCCTTACGGATGCAACAGAAAAGCACCTGATGCTGCACACTATGCTGGAAATTTTCCAGACGTGCCAGCTTGAGCTTGACGATCTTCTGGAAATGCTGAATGGCATGAAAGGGCAGGGTAGGGGGCAGGCTTCTCTCTTTCGCCAGCCGAAAAACCCGATGTGATGCAGATAATTAAGATCATCCTGGTTTTGGCCGCCGCTGCGCTGATGTACCCGGCGGTGTGGCTCATCAGCCTGGCTGAAAAGATTCCTGGCAACAGCCGTCCGCCTTTGGCGCCGCCGAAGGTGGAATTGTGACAACCTTTTTTCCAACTTAAAACCTAAGACAATGACCTTGATGCTGCCACTATACGAAAAGCAAGCCTACGATGTAGGCCACAAAGAAGGATACGACGAAGGCTACCGCGACGGGCATCTTTCCGCCACGGCTCAATACCTGCGCGAGCAGCGCGAGGAAGTGACGAGACAGGGTATCCTTCAGGGCATGAAGGAACACTATGAACTGAAGCTTCAGAAAGCCTATGCCCAGGGCCGGCGCTCCGGCCAAGAAGACGGCTACCACCAGGGCTACCTGGCCGGCAAGGCCGACGGCTACCAGGAAGGCGCCGCCCGGGGCAGGCGCGAGCGTGTGGAAGAAATACTCCGGCCAGGAGAATCGGTGGGCCATGCTGCAGCCCGGCTGCAGGCCGCAGAGCTGGCCCGTCAGGAGATGGCCGCACACCTGGGCGCAATACTTGCCCAGGTGAAAGAAGGCGGCGCTATAGCTGCCGCCATTGCGGGCAGGATTGAAGAAGCCATTCAGCATTGGAACGAAAAAGTATAGCCATGCCTATCAATAAGAACCGCTACCCGCCGAACTGGGATCACATCAGCCTCCGCATCCGCGCGCGTGACAACTTCACCTGCCGCCATTGCGGCGCCACTGCTGCGGATGCCGTCCTCACCGTCGCCCACCTCGACTGGGATGAAACGAACTGGCAAGTGCAGGATGATAGGCTGCTGACCCTATGCGCTGCCTGCCACCTGCGGTATGACCAGGGAAACAACCAGATGAGAAAGACATACGGCAAGTATTATCGAGATAATCAACTTGAAATATTCGACTAATGATGATCGCAACTATTTGCCTGCTGGTTGGTCTGCTTTGCGCCGGCTGCTGGGAGGAATGAAACAAATTTTTCAACTTAAAATTGAGTGTAATTATGAACCAGACAACTATTAAGAAGCTCAATGAGCTGGCCGACATCTTGAATAAGGCAGCCCACTTATGGCGCGCCACGGCTCACATCGAGGTCATCACCGAACTCCACCTGGTTGAAAGGGACACTACAGCAGACACCGTATCTGGTTACCAGCCTGGCGGCGTCGCCCAGGTCGTCAAGCCGGAGATGAAAGTGGAGTATTGGCTCAGCCAGGATGAATATGCCGAAACCCTTATCGAAATGCCGATCGTACCGGCGATGAAGATAGATGCGAATTATTACGTGATCGATTTCCATATATCGGCTATCAAGCGCCTGCTGATCGACTACGCTCCTGGTGATGTGGACTGGAAGGAGGCGGAGAATTATGCGGCCGAAAAAATCAAGGAAGCTAATGGGCAAGCGTTTTGAGATGGAAAAGATTGTAGAAAAGCACTACCAGAAAGCGTTGCCATACGCCTATGAAGGCCCGGCTCCCCTGGGCTATTTCGTCGATATGGTGAAGGAACACGTGAAGTCGTTTCATATCCTTACCCGGGATGACTACCAGGAGGACCTGGAACTGGGTTATGAAGGCTATACCCGAGAAGACGAAATAGGAAAGTGGGTATGGGATGAGGGCGAGTGCTGGGCCGGCGAGGCGATCACCAGCCTGTGGGTTGACAGTAATTGGAGTGAGCTGAAAGAAGGATATGACCGATTGGAAGATTATATTGTTACCGCTTCGGTACTGGATATTATGAGAGAGAAGAATGCGGATTCGATATGAAAAAGTTTGTCCTATTCACCATCTTCCTGCTGGCTTTTACCGCGGCTATCTTCTACCGCTTCGGCCGGCAGGACCAGCTCAACGACCTGCGGCAGCAGTACCCGCACTTCTACAATATTAAAAAGAAGAATGGCTGCTGCGCGCCCTACGAGCACGATGACATCTGGATCACTGACTCTGCCCGCGTGCACATCTGGCAGGATGGGCAGGGCTGGGTGAAATTGAATTAAGATGAAATCCCAGGTACTCGACATCCTAAAGCGCAGCAGCCAGGATCTAGTCTTCCTGGATGCCATCATCACGCCGGTCCGGTCCCTCGGCCTGAGCGAGGATGATCTGCAGGCCGTCGTGAAGGAGCTGAAGGATGAAGGAGTGATTGACTACGCCGTCGGCTTCTGGTCGTATTGTTCGCACCGGGTGATTATCACCTCGGTGGCACTGAACGATGATTGGTTTCGGGCGAATTGCCGGTGGCGGCCGGCATATGTGCAGTTAAGCCTTTTTTCATAGGCGACTTTTCAACACAAAAAATCATGGGCGGAAGGATTGTAATAGAAACCACCTACACGCACCAGGTTGACCGCGAAGCGATCTCCCTGGAGCAGTGGCGCATCAAGCGCGAGCGCAGGCGGAAGCGCGTAGCCCGGCGAATGGCCCAGCGCTTCCCTCTCTTCGCGGTGGAGTTCACCCGAGAAGAGTTCAAGAACTACACCCAGGAGCAATTCGAGCAGGACATGGATGGCGCCAGGCTTCCGAAGAAGCGGAAAGGGAAATCGCCGATGGCGCGCCAGGGCAGATACCTGGCGATGAAGGAAGCTCTGTCGAATTATCGGCAGACTAAGGATGAAGCATACCTGAGAGAAGCGCAGGCGCTTAGGAGAAGGTTATTCCAGCCTTACCTGGTAAGGTATCGGCTGGGCAAAGAGGCACGGGAGTTTCAATTCCCGTCAACCACGAGTTACAAGTTGATCCTCGACCTGGTTTCTATCCAGTTCACCAGCTGGGAGGAGCTGGAGGAGATACTGGAGGAAAAAACGAGGTGGATTCATGTCTCGTAAATACAAATTCAATAAGCACGGCGTCTGCCTGACCCCCACTCGCGAGGTGATCTTCAACAACAAGAAGTTCACCGCCATCATATTCCTGGCGGAAAAGGATGGGCTATGGAGCTACGGCTATGATTTCGAGATCAAGGGCTTGTCCGTCGGCTGCTTCAGGAGTGTAGGCGCGCCCGGTTTCGGGCAGTACAGCCGCCCGGTTTCAACGAAGTGGGAAGCGAGAAATAAGGCTATCCTCTACGGGATCTCTCTCTTTTCACGAAAAGCAGATAATTTCAACGTACACCAGGTTATTGCTGCGCTTCGGCAGACGCTGACTACGCAGCTTTCGCTATTCTAATTTAAGCTATAGTATCGGCTGGGCAAAGAGGCACGGGAGTTTCAATTCCCGTCAACCACGAGTTACAAGTTGATCCTCGACCTGGTTTCTATCCAGTTCACCAGATGGGAGGAGCTGGATGAGATACTGGAGGAGAAGACCAGGTGGATTCATGTATCATAAAAATAAAAACCATAATATCATGACAGAGAACATGGCAAAAATACAACTGGCCATCGAAATAGGCGCTACAGTTCAAAACCAAAAAGGAGAGCGAATCATGCTGCCGGGGGAAGGAGACTTCAACCGGACTACCGTTTGCGTAAAATGCTACGTCAACACCAGCCAATACTACTGGGCCAGTAGTGAAAAGCAAGAATTGATTATTGATGGGAAGCCTTTCGAAGATTGGCTTG
>JACDJA010002945.1_pt1 | contig 11504 bp, 8 predicted proteins | sample 7449241 | NCBI WGS metagenome assembly JACDJA01 (sample SAMN14253289, study PRJNA609438) | sludge metagenome | isolation source: initial anaerobic sludge | collected 2018-12-20 | reverse complement strand
GCCGGCGGCTCGCCGATCGCCAGCGCCACTTCGCGCTGCGCCATGGCATAACGGGTGAGCGAGTCCATGATGAGCAGCACGTGCTTGCCGTGATCCCGGAAATATTCGGCGATCGACATGGCGTAGGCCGCGCCATTGAGGCGCATCAGCGGCGGATGGTCGGCGGGCGAAGCGACCACCACCGCACGCGCCATGCCTTCGGCACCGAGAATGCGGTCGATGAATTCCTTGACCTCGCGGCCGCGCTCGCCGATCAGCCCGACCACCACGACGTCGGCCTCGGTATAGCGCGCCATCATGCCGAGTAGCACGCTCTTGCCGACGCCGGAGCCGGCGAACAGGCCCAGTCGCTGACCACGCCCCACGGTGAGCAGCCCGTTGATCGCGCGCACGCCGACGTCGAGCGTCTGGCGAATCGGCGCGCGTTCGAGCGGATTGACCGGACGGCTGTACAGGGGGACGCGGCGCTCCAGCGGCACCGGCCCCAGGCCGTCGAGCGGCCGTCCCGCCCCGTCGAGCACGCGCCCGAGCAGACGTTCGCCCACCGGCACCTGGCGCACGCGGTCCTGCGCACGCCGGCGCGGCACATAGCGCGCCCCGAGGCGCGGTGGCTGGACCGCCAGCGGGTCTTCGGGAATCACGCGTGCGCCGGGCATGACGCCGTAGATGTCGGTCGCCGGCATGATGAACAGCCGGTCACCGGAAAAACCGGCCACTTCGGCCTCGATGCTCTGCCCGCCGGGTACCTGCACCTGGCACTGGCTGCCCACCGGCAACCGCAGGCCGACCGCCTCCATCACCAGACCGGACACCCGCGTCAGCCGCCCGCTCGACGCGATGGGCGTCGCCCATCCCACCGCACGCCGGCAGTTGGCGAGATACTCGCGCAGGCGAACGGTGCGCTCGCTCATGCGCGAAGCTCCACGGTCAGAGAGGCGGCCGCAAGGGACATGGCGGGGTCAGGCAGGGAACCAGGCTGCATCATAACGTCCACGAAGCCTCAGTCGAGCCAGTCGCGGCTGGAACCGAGCACCTGCACGACCTGGCGCCAGCGCGCCGGCAGGGTGGCGTCGATGTCGCCGTGCGGCGTCTCGATCAGGCAACCGCCGCGCACGATGCGCACATCCTCGACGATGCGCAGACGCGCCTTGTCGAGCACCTGCTCCAGATGCGGGCGCACCAGCGCGGCATCGTCCGGATTGAGCAGCAGGCGCGCCTCGCGCGTGCTCTCCACCATCTGCTTCAGTGCCAGATTGACCACCTCCAGAATGCGCTCGGGGTGTGCGGCAAGCTCGCCCGCCACCACCTGCCGCGCAATGTCGAGTGCGAGTTCCAGCACCATGTCGGCGAGACGGAAATCGAGGTTGTCGAGGGTGTCGCCGAAGCTCTCGACCAGCTGTTTCATGCGCACGCACGATTGTTCGGCTTCCGCGCGCCCCGCCGCCAAGCCCTCCGCATAGGCTTCGGCGCGTACCTGTTCGCGCAACCGCGCCAGCTCGACCTGCGGATCGAGCCCGGGCGGCGGCACCGGGGTCGCCAGTTCCACCACCTCCCAGCGTTCGAAGGCGGTCGTCTCGTCATCGCGGCTCATGCTGCGCGCTCCTCGGCAATGTGGATCGCCCCCTCGGCCAGCAGGCGGCGCAGGTTTTCACCGACGGCCTCCTGCGCGGCCTGGATTTCGCTGACCGGCACCGCCCCCAGCGTATCGAGATCGTCGCGCAGGCGTTGCGCCGCGGTCGGCGTCATCACCGCCGTCAGCGCTTCGAGCGCGCGGCCGTCGCTGCCTTTCAGCGCATGCAGCAGCGTGCGCGCGCCGACATTGCGCAGGAAGGTCCGGCGCCCAGACTCGGACAGGCGCGCCAGATCCTCGAAGCCCAGATTATGTACGCGCAGGCGCGCGGCGAGCTCGGCATCGCGTTGCCCGATCTGGTTCAGCGCGGCGCTGCTGCTGCCCGAACTCATCTGCGCCAGCAGCGTCGCCGCCATCGCTTCGCCCGGCGCAGCGCCGGCGCGGTCGAGGCCGGAGAGCCAGTCGTCCAGCTCGGCCAGGGCATCGGTCGTCGGGACACCAACCTGCGCAAGGCTTTGCAGCGCGTCGGCGCGCTGCGCCGCAGGCAGCAGCTCCAGCGTGGCAGCCGCGACATCGCGCGACAGTTGTCCGACGATGGCTGCAACGAGCGCCGCGGGCAGCGGCTCCAGCAAACCTGCGATCTCGGCGGGCGGACGCCACGCCAGCCGCTCCAGGGCTGCCGAAGCCGGCACGCTGATGCGCTGCAGCGCCTCGCGCGCGCGTTCCGGCGGCAGCGCCTGCTTCAGCGCATCATCGAGAAAACGCCGTGTGTCGGCGGCAAAGCCGGTCTGCTCCGCAGCTTCGGCGGCATAGTCGCCCAGGATTTCGCGCACCCGCTCGCGCGGCAATACTTCAATGGCCCGCATGGCGCTGCCGAGCGCGCTGACTTCCTGCGGACCGAGACAGCGGAACACGGCGGCAGCCGCTTCCTCACCCAGTGCGAGCAGCAGCGCTGCGGCCTTTTCCATCCCCGCGCGACTCATGCACGCATCCACAGGCGCACGACGTCAGCCGCGATACGCGGATCGGCAAGCACTTCGCTGCGCAGACTGCCCAGCACGGCGTCGAGCTCGTCTTCGGCCGGGGCCGATGGCGCCGGCTCGCGCCGGCGCCACAGGGAAAATCCTGCAAGCGCCAGCACGGCGAGCCCAGCGCCCCAACCCATTATCGCCACCGACACCCCGCGTGCGGCAGCCGCCGGTTCCGCCGCGCGCACCTGCGGAATCACCGCCGGCGCAACAGCCTGCGGCGCCGCAGGCGCCTGCGATTGCTGCGCAGGTGCCGCAGCCGGCAGCACGAACACGCCCAGGCTGTCGCCGCGCGAACGCACCAGCCCCAACGCCTGCCGGGCCATCTGCTCGGCCCGCCGCACGTCCTCCGGCGCCGCATCGAGCCGCAACACGACGATCGCGTTCACCCGCGCCACGCGTCCCTCGGGCACGCGCGTGGTGCGCACGCTTTTTTCCAGCGGGCGCGCCTCGCCCGCCACCACGACGTTGCGCACACGTTCGACGGTCTGCACGGTTTCGCTGTCGTCGAGGGTGGCGGTGACCTGCACGCTGACCTGTTCGCCAAGCCACGGCGACAGCACCGCCAGCGCGCGGCGCGCAAGATCGTGCTCGACGGCCGCGCGCGCGGAGGGGGCGGGGGCCGGCTCGGCCACACCCAGCACCACGCCGTGCGGATCGATCACCTGGACGTGCTCCCGCTGCAGGCGCGGCACGCTTGCCGCCACCAGCGTCTGGATGCTGGTCACCTGGGCGGTATCGAGCCGGGTGCCGGGGCGCAAGCGGACCAGTACCGCGGCGGTTACGGGGGGCGCGTCGCGCAGGAAGGGCGACACTTTCGGCAGTGCGAGGTGGACGCGGGCAAGTTCGACCGAATCGAGCGCCTGCACCGAGCGGGCGAGTTCCAGTTCCAGCGCGCGCTGCTGCCGCTGCTGCACCTGGGCCGAAGTGAGCCCGAGCGCCGGCGCGTCGGACGCGGCGTCGGTGACGGCGTCGTCGCTGCGCGGCAATCCACGCGCGGCGAGGCGGTAGCGCGCGGCATGCAGACGGTCGGCCGGCACCTCGATGCGGCCATCGGCCGGCGACAGACGGTAGGGGATATCCAGCTGTTCCAGCGCGGCAATGACTTCGCCGCCGGCGCGGTCCGACAGTTGCGCGTACAGCGTCTGGTAGGCGGGCGCATTGAAACGCAGCCACGCCGCGGCCAATGCCGCGAGCGGCAGGACAACCAGCAATGCGAGCATGAACCGGCGCAAGGGGCTGGCGTCGACGACGAGGTCGCGCAGGGCGCTCAGCCAGGCCGGCACTGCCCGCACCTCGTCCGTATCGGGCGGCCCGGCCGGGCCGCGTCAGGCTGGAGGGAGTGAATGTCCACGATTGGATTATATAGTGCGTTACAACCAGTCCGGCGCGACGACGGCGCGCAGCACGGTCTCCACGCGGCCGTTGCGCGCGCGCCCCTGGAACCACCAGATCGCGCCTTTCTTCAGTGCGGCGTCGAGGTCCTTGCCAGCCAGCAGACGCATTGCAGTTTGGCCCAGGGTCGGCTGATGCCCCACCACCAGCGCCGGGTGCGATGCGTCCGGCCAGCCCGCGCCAGCGAGCACGCCGTCCGCCGTCGCGCCCGGTGCGAGCGCCGCCAGCGTCTCGTAATGGCGTCCCAGCGCCTGCGCGGTCTGCATGGTGCGCGTGGCGGGGCTGACGAGAATGCGGATGTCCGGCGGCAGACGCGGATTGAGCCAGTCGGCCATGCGCGAGGCCTGCTTGCGGCCACGCGCGGTGAGCGCGCGCTCGAAGTCGGGCACGCCATCCTCGGCTTCGGCATGACGCCAGAGTATCAAGTCCATGTCGGCTCCACTTTACTCATGATCCGCCCATTGTGCCGTGTTCGCGTCAGGGGACGATGACAGCGGCAGCCGCAGCTTGAAACGCGTGGGTGCACCGGGCTCGCTCGATGCGCTTGCGCTGCCGCCATGTTTTTCCGCCACGGTGCGAACGAAGTAAAGACCGAGGCCGGTTCCGCCAAGTGTTTCGCTGCCGCGGCTGAAACGTTGGAACAGGCGTGCCTGCACGTCGGGACTGATACCCGGCCCATGGTCGACAACAGTGAGCGTCGCCCAATCACCCGCGGTTTCCAGCGCCACGTCGACCTCGGTTTCCTCGGGTGCATGCTGCACGGCATTGAGCACCAGATTCAGCAGGGCACGATGCAGGAGGCCGAAGTCACCCTGCATCCACACTGGTTCGTCCGGCAGGCGGCGCACCAGACGCACGGCGCGGGCACGCGCTGCCGTCCAGGCGTCGTCGACGGCCTGGTGGGCCAGCGCGGCGACGTCGAGTTCCTCGAAGCGGGCGGCGTCCAGCGCCTCGGCACGCGCCACACGCAGGAATTTCTCGGCCAGGGCCAGGGCGCGTGCCAGCGGCTCATGCAGGCGGGCGGCAGCGGGCACGTCGTCCAGCCGCATCAGTGCGGCGGCGATGGGCGCGCGGATGTCGTGCGAGAGAAAAGCCAGCGTTTCGCGCCGCTCTTCCTGCAGGTGGCGCAAGCGGTACGATGCGGCCTGAACCTGGCGGATGCGCGCCGCGAAGGGATCGCGCGGCAAGCTATGCGGCGGCGCCCCCGCTTCGCTGCCGAGTTGCCGGCGCAGGCGTTTCAACTCCTGGTCGAGGAACCGGCCGGCACTTTCCAGCCGCCGCCAGCTCCACACCGGATAGGCCACGAGAATCGCCAGCAGCGCCCCCGCCGGCGGCACCCACGTGCGCGCCACCAGCGGCAGCATCACGGCCGCCGCCATCACGGCAAAAAACCACGCCGTGGTAGCGAGCAGCCCGCCCAGCGGATTGGTGCGTGGCAGCCATGCAAGCGGTGCCAGCGCGAGCAGCACCCCGATCACGAGCGTCCATGCCAGCGGCGCCTCGCGCACGAGATGACCGGTACGCATGGCGTCGAGCGCATTGGCATGGATCTCCACCCCCGGCATCGGCTGGCCCTGGCCGGATACGGGTGTCGGCAGGAGGTCGCCCATCCCCGCTGCGGTGGCACCGACCAGTACGATGCGGTCACGAAAGCTGCCGGGTGCGAAATCGCCCGTCAAAACCTGCGCATAGGACACGCTGCGCACGTGCCCGGGCGGCCCGAGAAAGGCGAAGCGCCGCTGCCCCTGCCGTACCAGCGCGAAGGGCGATTCTTCCGCGCTCGTCGGCGGGGTGCGTGACAGGCTCGGCGGCAGCAGGCCGGCCGCGTCGAGCACCGCCTGCGCGAAATGCGGCCACACCGGCGCACCCACGCCCTCCCATAGAAACAGGCTGCGGCCGATGCCGTCGAGGTCGAGTTCGACATGCACGCGTCCGAGGCCCGCGGCCTGCTCCACGAGCAGGGGCAGCGGCAGGGTCTCCAGCACCTGGCCGTTGACGCGGTTGTTCTCCAGCAGCACCGGCAGCACGACATTGCCGGCACGGCCGACCGCCTCGGCAAGCAGCGCATCGGCCGGCTGGTCAGCCGTGTCGGGTTCGGAAAACACCAGGTCGAGCCCGATGACGCGCGCACCATCGGCATGCAGGCGGTCGACCAGCGTCGCGTGCAGCCGGCGCGACCACGGCCAGCGGCCGAGCTTGGACAGGCTGTCCTCGTCGATCGCCACGATGACGATGTCGGCCGGCGGCGGGCGCACCTGCTGGCGCAGGCCCAGATCATAGAGGAGATTGTCGACGCGCCCGAGCACGCCGCTGCCGGTGGTCACGACCACCACCAGCAGCAGAATCAGTGCACTTGAGAAGCGGTCGTTGCCGAGCAGATGCAGCAGGCGGCGCACGGCGCAATCACAGCAGCAGCGGCAGCAGGAAGAGCAGCGCGGGCCAGCGCGGCGGCGGCGGCGCCCCGATCACCCGGGTGGCCCAGGGGCCCGCCGTGCCGTCGGCTTCGACCAGGCGTGCGCCGAGATGGTGATCGACCCGTTCGACGCGCTCTGCGCGCATCTGCCCGTCGCGGCTCGTTCCTTGCCAGATCACCTGCTGGCGTTCGGCATCGGCGGACAGGACAAGTTCGTAATGCAGCCCGGCAGGCGGCGGCGGCAGTGCGAGCGCAAGACCGCCGTCGGCAAACAGCGGCGCGGCCTGCGCCAGTTCCGGTGCATCGGGGAGCGGATCGTAGACGACGCGCTGTGGCGGCGCGAACGGCCCTGGGCCATCGCTGTCGATACTCGCGACGCGCCAGTAATACGTGCCAGGCACGAGGTCCGTCACCGGCTGCTGGCGACTGTCCGTGGTGCGCGTCGCCAGCACGGGATCGGCGAAACCCGCGTCGCGCGCCAGTTCCACCCGATAGGCTTCGGCACCGACCACGGGCGTCCATTGCAGCACGGGACGCGGGGCGCGCACGCGCGCGCCGGGGCCCGCGACCAAGGGCGGGAATGGCCGCGCATCGAGCTCGAACGCGTGCAGCGCATCCTGCCCATGCAGGCCCCGCGCATCGGCCGCACGTACGCGCAGCGTGTAGCGGCCGTCGGGCAGATCGCCGAAATTGAGTTGCGGCGCCGCACTCGTCTGTTCCCGAAGAATGCGCTCGAACGCCGCGTCCGGCGCGATCTGCCCCTGCCACACCACGGCGCCGGGCTGAGCCGGCAACGCAAAGCGCAGCGGCAGCACATCGACGCGCCGCGGCAACGCGGCCAGATCCGGCGCCGGCAGCAGGGCGACCGGCGACTGCGGCGGCTGCCCGGCTACGGCGAGGCTGCCCTGTGCGGCGCCGACCCGCACCTCGCGCCCCGCGGCCGCAAGACCGACCGCGCCTTCCAGGGTTTCCTCGCGGGTGGCATCGGCGTCCGCCGCGACACGGAAACGGGTGCCGCGTACCGCCGCCACCGCCGACGGGGTGATCACCTGCAGCCGGCTGCCCGGCGCACGGCCGGGGTTGGCGCCCACCTCGACGCGTCCGTGCTGCAGGCGCAGGCGGCTATCGACCATGCCGCCGCCCGCATACACGCTGAGCGTATCGAGCGCCAGCTGCGCACCGGGCTGCAGCACCAGCAGCGCGCCATCGGCGAGCCGCAGGGTGACGCTGCTGTTCACCCCGGCGGCGAGCACGGCGCCGGCACCGAGCGTTTCACCGGCCGCGACCGGACGCTCGGCCGCACCCGGCAGGGTCACGCGCGCATCGCCGGACACGGCGACGACCTGCGCCGGTGCCGGCTCGTGGCGCAGCCAGGCAAGCGGAATGCGCAGCGCGTTGCCGGGCACCAGGCGGTAAGGGTCGGCGATGCCGTTGAAGCGCTGCAGGCGCGGCCAGTCATGCTGCCGCGCAAGATAGCGTGCCGCCACGCCGACCAGCGTGTCGCCGGGCCGCAGGGTGTAGCGCCATTCCGGCGCATCGCCGGCGGCAGGCGGCGCGGCGAACGCCGGCAGCGCGAACAGCAGCAGGGCAAAGAGACGCGCGCGCATGGCTTACTCCACGCGTTCCAGGCGGTAGCCCTGACGATAGACCGAGGTGAGCCGCCAGCCGTTTTCCGGCACCAGTTTCAGCTTGCTGCGCAGGTGGCTGACATGGACGTCGACGGTGCGCGTGTCGATGTCGGGATTGACGCCCCACACGACCTGGATGAGGTGGCCGCGCGGCAGCAGCATGCCGACGCGGCCGAAGAAGTAGAGGGCAAGCTCGGTCTCCTTCTCGGTCAATTTCGCCGGCGCACCATCCAGTTCGAAGCGGCGCTTGTCGAAGTCGATGTGCAGGGTACCGAAGTCCTGCACCGGTTCCGGCCGCAGTTGCGCCGAGCAGCGCCGCGCCACGGCATGGACGCGCGCAATCAGTACGCTGCGCGAGGGCGGCTTGACCATGTAATCGTCGGCACCCGCCTGGATGACCTGCACCACATCCTCCTCGGCGTCGCGCCCGGTGAGGAACACCACCGGCGGCAGGGTGCCCTTGAGTTTCAGGTTTGCCATGACGTCGGGGCCGCTCATGTCGGGCAGCATCCAGTCGAACAGACACAGATCGTAGCGTCCTTCGGACAGCGCGCGCACGCACTCGCGCCCCGAGCGGAACCAGGTGGCGTCGTGGCCGGCCTGCTCCAGCCATTCGATGATGGTGGCGGCGAAGGCGGCGTCATCTTCCAGGAAGGCGATTTTCATGGCAGGGGATGCGTGCGGGGCGAGCCCGGGATTCATTGTTGGCAGTCCGATTCGCGATTGTGCTTCGAAAAGGCGGGGAGACCTTACCCTCAATCTACCAGTAAGACCGCAGTTTCACGAATATTTTCAATTCCGTCGCCGTCGCATCGCCGCCGCACCCCGCGGCGACGGCAGCAAGCCAACCGCAAGCAAAGGCTGCCATCGGTGCTGGAACGGGCCCGGCACCCTGCAACAGGGCAGCCCCGACATGCGCGTCGTTGCAGCGCCCAAGACCGTCCTGCAAGCGACGCAGTGCGGCAAGATACGGGACCTGCCGCCGCGCCGGAAACAGCGGCTCGAAGAATTCGACGGCGTAGCGCTGGCGCTTGATCGCGATGCGCAGCGCGTGCCGCTGCGCCGCTGCCAGGCTGGGAAAGGCGCGCGCGCCGGCCATGACACGCCGCTGCCCACGGCGCAGGGCGCGGCGCGCCAGCTCGACGAGCGGCGACGTCTGCGCAAGACGCTGCGGCTTGGGCACCTGACGCCAGCCATGCTGCTGCAGCCAGCGCTGCATCGCCAGCAGCCAGCTCCCGGGGCGCGCGGCAGCGAGCGCCTCGCGCATCCCCGCATGCACCGTCCGCCGCTGCGCCTCGAGCACCTGCATGCCTGCCATCCAGGCAGCGGAATCGTGCGTATGCGGCGCAATCGCCGGCAGCGTCTCTTCGCACAGGACGTCCCAATCGCGAGCAGGACCGAGCACGGCGACCAGCGTGCGCAAGCCGTCCAGCAATGGCTCGGGCAGCGCGCACGCCTTGCGGTACAGCCGCAGCGCCGCACGCAATCGTCGCAGCGCCACCCGCGCCTGATGCACGTACTCGGTCTCGGCGCCCGCTCCCGCATGCGGACGAGGATCGCCGAGCGGGGACAGTACACCGGGCAGGTTCGCCTGGAATTGTGCCAGGCAATGCTGCACCGTCGCGGCGAAACCCGCTTCCACGCTCATGTGTGGATCGAGCCGCAGCGGCGCCGCCTTCGCCGGCGCGGACGCCGCCCCGCGTGCCAAGCGTGCGCCGCGCTCGGCCTTGCTGGTATCCAACGGCAGGCAGTCGAACGTATCCGCCCAGTCCAGCGCCAGCGCGAACAACGCGTCCGCATGCCCGGCCTTGAGTTCGAGCTCGATCTCGCACAGCGGCTCGCGGCGCTCACCCGCACGCACCTCGCCCACGTCCAGCGCCACCTCGATCTGCGCGCCGCCATGCCCCCTCACCTGCCAGACGGTGCGATGAAAGTGCGTCTCGAACGCGGGGGCCAGCGTCCCGCGCAAAACCTCCGGCACGCAGGCCCGCGCCTCGGGCGGGAAACGCGACCAGTCGAGTGCACCGCGCTTCACCGCCATCTCGAATTCGACCCGCCGCGACAGGCCGCCGGCACGCTCGCCCTCGGTCTTCAGCGTCTGCACCCAGCGGCGGCCTGAGCGCCGTAGCCTGAGCGCCAGCCCGGCGGCGCTCAAGGCAACGTCCGGCGTGTCGAAATAGAGGGTGACGAGGTCCTGCTCCAGCGGCACACTGCGGCGCCGTGCCATGCGGCGCACGAAGGCGGCCGCCTGTGCAGGCGGCAGCGCCAGCTTGAGTTCGATTTCGAGCGGGACGTTCATGCGGCGATCATGTGCTGCAAGCGGCAAGCGCTTATCATTGAAGCACGCCAAGGATACTGGAACGATGACACAACCCGGCCCCGACACCCTCATCAACCGCGAGATCGGCATCCTCGAATTCCAGCGCCGCGTGCTGGCGCAGGCCGAAGACCCCGGCGTGCCGCTGCTGGAACGCCTCAGGTTCCTCTGCATCTTTTCCAGCAACATGGACGAGTTCTTCGAGGTGCGGGTGGCCGGCCTGAAGGAGCAGATCCGCGCCAATTCGACCCAGCGCTCGGCCGACGGACTCACTCCGCGCCAGCAATACCGCGCGGTGTCGGAGACCGCGCACGCGCTGGTGGCGCGCCAGTACGCGCTGTTCAACCAGAACATCGTCCCCGCGCTGGCCGCCGAGGCCATCCATTTCTTCCGCCGTACCGACTGGAACGAGGCCCAGGCGGCGTGGATCCGCGACTATTTCTTCCGCGAACTGATGCCCGTGTTGCCGCCGATCGGGCTCGATCCCTCGCACCCCTTCCCGCGCGTGCTCAACAAGAGTCTCAACTTCGCGGTGGAACTGTCCGGGCGCGACGCCTTCGGACGCAATTCCGGCGCCGCCGTGGTGCAGGCGCCGCGTGCGCTGCCCCGGGTGATCCATCTCCCGGAGGCGGTCGCCGGCTGCGAGCCCGGCTTCGTCTTCCTGTCGTCGGTCCTGCACGCACCCGTCGGCGAGCTGGTCCCCGGCATGACGGTCGAGGGTTGCTACCAGTTTCGCGTCACCCGCAACTCCGACCTCTTCGTCGACGACGAGGAGACCAAGAACCTGCGCCAGGCGCTGCAGGGCGAACTGCCGCAGCGCAATTTCGGCGCCGCCGTGCGGCTGGAGGTCGCCGACAACTGCTCACCGGCCATGGCCGCCTTCCTCCTCGAACAGTTCGAACTTGGCGCCGACGACCTGTACCAGGAAAACGGGCCGGTCAACCTCGTGCGGCTCATGCAGGTGCCGGACCGCGTCGACCGGCCCGACCTGAAGTTCCCGCCCTTCGTGCCCGCCCTGCCCCAGCGGCTCGTCAAGGACGCCGACATCTTCGCGCAGATCCGCAAGGGCGACATCCTGCTCCACCATCCCTTCGAGTCCTTCCAGCCGGTGATCGACTTCATCGAACAGGCGGCGGCCGACCCGCAGGTCGTC
>JACDJA010002938.1_pt1 | contig 11527 bp, 13 predicted proteins | sample 7449241 | NCBI WGS metagenome assembly JACDJA01 (sample SAMN14253289, study PRJNA609438) | sludge metagenome | isolation source: initial anaerobic sludge | collected 2018-12-20 | reverse complement strand
TTTCCATAACCCAGAGAGCGGCTTCTTTGTAATCAAGGTCCAGCCCAAGGACAAAAGAGAACCCCTGACAGTGGTAGGGGCGCACCCCGTCCTCGCGGCCGGGGAAGAGGTTGTGTGTACCGGCGAATGGCACACCGACCCTTCCTTCGGACAGCAGTTTCGCGCCGAGTCGATCCGCGCGACAACCCCCGTCACCCTCCAGGGGATCAGGAAGTATCTCGCCTCGGGGGCAATCCGCGGCGTGGGACCGAAGTTCGCAGACAGGCTCATCGAGCACTTCGGGAAGAAAGTCCTCGAAGCCATCGAGGCGGGCGCCAGTACCCTCATGACCGTCCCGGGGGTGGGGCCAGCCAAGGCGGCCGCCCTCGTCGAAGGGTGGGCACAGCAGCGCGCTGTCAAGGAAATCATGATGTTCCTGCACTCCAACGGGGTGCCGACCGCCATGGCGTCGAAGATATACAAGACCTACGGCGACAAGGCTATGGAGATCATCAACGAGAATCCCTATCGCCTCGCCCAGGACGTGCGCGGGATCGGGTTCAAGTCGGCCGACGCCATCGCCATGAACCTGGGCGTGCTCCCGACCTCGCCCCCGCGAATCCGGGCCGGACTTGTTCACCTGATTCAGGAGGCGACTGCAAACGGACACTGCGGTCAGCCGCGCCAGGCGCTTGTGCCTCGCGCCGTTGAAACCCTCGGCGTTCCCGTCGACCTCGTTCAGCGATCCCTCGACGCCGAACTCGCCCTTGATCCGAAACGGCGCTACCTCGTTCAACACGGCGACGGCATCTATCTCGCAGCCATCGCGGCCTGCGAAGAACGCGTGGCAACCACCCTGGCGGACATGGCGAGCTGGCCCGTTCCGTGGAAGATCGACGCCGACAAGGCGATAGAGGAAGCACAGAAGGAACTGGGTTTCACCCTTGCCGAGCAACAGTATGCCGGGGTGAAAATGATGCTCACAAACCGGGTGTCGGTCTTCACCGGCGGACCGGGTACCGGCAAGACGGCCTCGTTAAATCTCCTTCTCCACGTCTTTCGCAAACACCGGATCCCCGTGCATCTCGCCGCCCCAACCGGCAAGGCGGCCCAGCGGGCCGCAGAGGTCACGGGAATGGATGCGTCGACCATCCACCGGCTGCTCAAGCTCTCGAACCCCGGCTCGGAACCCGTCGACGTCGAAGGCGGGGTACTCGTCATCGATGAGTCATCGATGATCGATATCTACCTCATGAACAACGTGGTCAAGGCCGCCCGCGGTGTCCCCTTGATTCTCGTGGGTGACGTGGATCAGTTGCCCTCGGTCGGCCCGGGCCAAGTCCTGGCCGACATCATCGCGTCAGGCGCTGTGCCGGTCACCCGGCTCACCCAGGTCTTCCGCCAGGCAGCCGGCAGCCTCATCATTCGCAATGCCCACAACATCAACAGCGGCCTAGTGCCGGAAAAAGGCACCAAAGAGGACGACTTCTTCTTTCTGACCCTACCCGAGAAGGACGAATCCGGCGTTCCCGTCGAGCCCTCGGCACTCGGGGAACGTATCACGACCACCATCTGCGACCTGGTGGCCAACCGTCTGCCCGGAAGCTACGGCTTCGATCCCATCCGGGACATCATGGTCCTGTCCCCCATGAATGTCACGAACACCGGGGTTGCGAGCTTGAATGCCGCGCTCCAGCAGCGCCTGAATCCCAAGCCCGAGAAATCGCTCACGCGGTTCAATACCCGCTTCGGGGTTGGCGATAAGGTGATCCAGACGCGCAACAACTACGACCTGGACATCTTCAACGGCGATGTAGGCATCATCACCTCCATCGACGACGAGGACGCAAGCAGGCTGACAGTGAGCTTCGGCGGACGGATGGTGGAGATGCCATTTGATGAGATGGACGCGCTGCGCTTGGCTTACTGCATCACCATACACAAGTCGCAAGGATCCCAGGCAGAGGCCGTGGTCATCCCGGTCACGACCCAGCACTTCACTATGCTGCAGCGCAACCTGTTCTACACCGGCGTCACCCGCGCGAGAAAACTGGTGGTGCTGGTCGGCAGCCCCCGCGCCATGGCGCTGGCCGTGAAGAATGACGGCGCCATGAAACGGGTGACGCGATTGAAGAACCTCCTGGCCGTCGCCCGCGGTGCCTCGTGATCCGACGCGCGCCGATCGTGGCACGCAGTTTGCTACACAACAGTGACGGCTTGCGGGGGTGGCATACAACTCAAGCCCAGCAAGTCGTCACTGTGGCCAGTGGACAGAGGCCGGGCGCCGCAACGCCCCCGGTTCTGCGATGCCAGCCAGAGTCCGGCGGTGTCGAAATTGTGGCGCTGTGTCGAACGGTCGACGGAGTTTGTGGGTATTTCGGGCCACGCGGTCGGAAAGTGTTAAAGATTTTTTGCCAAACTCCGTAAGCGGCGATATGCTCAGGCAAGAACTATAAGGTGCTGCAATAGAAAATAGCGGCGCCAACGTGAAGCGAGTGTAAACGTGGTTTTTTCTAGTATTTTGACGGGAGCATCAAATGCATTTGACGTATCAGATTGGGCATGAGGCAATTGGAAGCAACAAGGCAGTCGATGGCAAGGCGATGTTGCGGGCCATGAAAACCCATCCGGCCTGCACCGCCGAAATCCTGATTGCCGGGATTACCGAAATCCTCGAAACCGCCCCTAGCCCCGACGGCGCCTCCAGGGCCATCAAGGCGCTTCAGGCGGCGGCCAAACACATCGACAGCCGCTGATGGCGGCCTCCATCGCGCCGCCTGAACTTGTTCGGGCGGCTGCTGAGGCCAAAACCCCAGAAGGGGCCGAGCTTTTCGCTCGCTCCTTCTATCAGGACCCCCGGATCAGAAAGATCATCGGGAGCGTCATGCTGTCCTCCGGACTTCCGTTTGCACTCAGGGATGACCTGTTTCAAGAGACGTTTTTCGTCGTCCACAACTACGCCACAACGGAACGGCTCACCAATGCGGCGGGTATCTATTCCCTCGTCTACGCGAGCGCATACAACAGCGCCCGCTCGATTCGCAACCAGGAAGCCAAGAACGGCGCGGGAATTGCGGCGCTTCCGGCCGATGACGACTCGCCAATCCACGAGATCGTGGATGAATCATCTATCCAGGATCATGGGGAGGCGGTTGACATTATCAGGGCACGCAATAAGATTGCAGGTATCCTCAAGAAGAAACAGAGCGACCCCATGCAATTTGTCCCGCAAGTCTCCCCCCTCGAACCCGAAGTACGCGTCCGCAAGCCGGAGCGCCGACCGCAACGCCAGACAGAACGCCGCCTCAGCCCCGAACAGGTGGAGCTGACGCAGATCATTTCGTCTCTCGGATACAAGCACGAGGAGTTCGCTGGCGACATCGGTATCGGTATGTCGCGGCTGGCCTCCTACCTCTACGGACGCACGACAACCGTGCCCGCGCACATCATGGCGCGCGCCCGCCAGCTCAAGACCCAGGCCGCACCCGTGGTCGAGCGCTGGAAAAAAGCCTACGGCAAGCCCGTCTCGGAAATTATCGCCGGATGGGAACAGTCCCTGGGGCTCGCCCCGGGGGCCAAAGGCAATGACGACATCCTCGCACGCATCCTGGAAGTGAACCCCGTTACGGTCTATCGCTGGCGCAAAGGGGATACCACCCCCCAGATGCACTCGATCGCCAAAATGGACGGGCGCGTCCAGGCCGAACTGGAGCGACGCGGACGCAGCGACGCGCGCCCCCAGCGCCCCCGCAACTAACCCGGCCCACACCACCGGCAACGCCCTCTTCGGAGGGCGTTTTTTATGGGTGCGTGTCGCGTATCTCCCGTTGCGAGGTATTTGAAAGCACGGTCAGCCAGACTGGGCGCCTCGTTTCTTAGGAGGAAGCAATGAGCATCATGTTTTTCTTCACCTCGTTCGCGGTATTCGTCGCCGCTTCGCCGGCGCCCGCCCACGCGTGGGGGTCTTTCGGAGGCTTTGCCTCCGAATCCTCTCGCCCGACCGAAAAATCGGACGGGACCTTCGCGCAGGGAGAGGCGCTGCGCCAGGGAACCTTCACGGCGGGCGAAGTTGTATTCGCCCGCCGTGTCGATCTGGAAGGTCGCTACGGCGAGACCACCGGCAAGGTCGCGGGCGCCGCCATCGGCGCGCTTGCGGGCTCCAAGGCGGGCAAGGGCAACGGTCAGATCGTTGGGGGTATCCTCGGCGGCTTGATCGGCGCCAGCCTCGGCGGGACAGCCGGACGCGCCGTGTCGACAGACACCGCAACCGAGCTGTTCCTGCGGCTCGAAAACGGACGACAGATCACTGTCGTCCAGGTGATGGACCGCGAGGTCCGTCCTGGCGACAAGGTTTTTGTGACCCAGTCGTCTGGCAACAATTGGCGCGTCGTCCAACCGGCCGCCATGTACTAACTCCGCGGGCGCGCGCAAGCGTGCCCCGGAGATCACCCCAAACCCCATCTCTTCGGAGGTGGGGTTTTTCATTTGTGCGGTTTTCATGGGGCGTGTTGCGCATCTCCGTTCACGAAGGCAAGCCAATCCCGGTTTGTCGTAACCAGAAGGAGATTGAAATGAGCACTGACAAGAACGCCGCCCTGGTCCGGGCGGGCATCCGCCCGGCTGACTGGGGGATGCGAAAGGGTACCCAGACCCACAAGAACGCTCGCCGTGACGCACAGCTGGGCAAGTTGAAGCACAAGAACCACCGTGGCTGGAGCTGACTGCCATGGCCAAGGCAAAAGTGGTTCACTCCGATGACGCGGTGATGGTGCAGTTCTTCGGAGACAAGCGCCAGCAGCTGGAGCCCAGCACCGGCGTCATCAAGTTCCCCGGCGGCCACGTTGAGGTGACGCGCACCACCGACGGGCGCTACTGGGCGCACGTCGAGGTCGAGAATCCGGCGAACATTCACGCCAGCCGGATCGACTACAACCACGAGGGCTATGAGGCGACCGGAGGCTCCATCCCGGGCGTTCCCCATGCGGACAAGATTCGCCACATGGCCGTCCTGATCGGCGCTTGCGCTGAAAAGGAGGCAGCATGAAACCCGAAGTGATTGCGGTGAATCTCCGGAACGGAGATGCGGCGGTGTTCGTGAACGGCGCCGCGGTCTACTCCATCGAGGCGATCGACCGTCGCACCATCGAGCCGGCCGCCCTGGCTGCTCGCCTCGCCGAGCAACTGGGTGTCGAACCGGTCAGCATCGAGATGGATGTGCCGAGCGACGAAGACTGGCAATGGGAGGACGTCTACGAGCTCCTGCCGGCCCCCAAGGCCGCGCCGGATATCGTGCCGGTGGCGTACTGGGATAGCGAAGCCTACGGCGGGAGCACTCCCGGCAAGGATAAGCCGTTCCTCTTCGAGGTAGGTGACCGTCGTCACTCGAACGGCCAGATCTTCCTCGATATGGCTGCCGAGAGCGGCAAGTCCGAGATCTTGGCTTCCGTGACAATGGAGGTCAACCGCTTGCCAGGCGCCGAAGACGATGTGCCTTGCGTACATCTCCATTTCGATGGAGACAACCTGGCCGCGTCGTTCTTCAAGCAGGGCGATCGATTCGTCATTCGCCCCGAAGCCGATGTGCGTCTCGCCTCAACCGTGCTCGACAATGGCGAGTACGCCTGGATCCTGGAGTAATCCGGGGGCCAGACAGTCACGACGGAACCTTTACGGGTTCCGTCGTTTTTTTGGCTATCCGGATTTGAGTGTGTTTCCGGCCACCGAACCGGCTCATGTCATCTTGGCGTAAAACCGGATTTTGTTGTTGTCTTCCGTGTGGCGTTGCTCTATCATTAAACCGGATTTTGTTGTGGGAGAAGAAGACGTGAAACCCTCTGAAGCCTTGGCCTCGAACCGTGCCGCGATTCGGCATGTGGTCGAGTCGCACCGTGCCCGCAACGCTCGGGTGTTCGGCTCTGTGCTGCGCGGCCAAGACACCGACAACAGCGACCTTGACATTCTCATCGACCCGACGCCGGAAACGACGCTGTTCGACATTAGCGCGATCCGCGTGGAACTGCGCAAGTTGCTTGGTGTGCCGGTAGACGTGCTGACGCCCAACGGACTGCCGGACAAGTTCCGCGCAACTGTGCTCGCGGAGGCCAGCCCGGTATGAGCCGCGATCCTCAGCGACTGCCCGACTACCTTGGGCACATCCTTGAAGCCATCGAGCGCATCCAAACCTACGTGGCCGATGTTGACGAAGTTGGCTTCTTGGCCAGCAAGATCATCCAGGACGCCGTGATTCGCAACCTGGAAGTCATCGGCGAAGCCAGCCGCAACATCGAGCGCGTCCACCCGGAGTTCGCCGCCGCACACCCGGAGCTTCCCTTGGCGCTCGCCAATGACATGCGCAACGCCCTTGCCCACGGCTACTTCAAGGTGGACTTGGAGATCGTCTGGAAGACGATTCAAAGCAACCTGCCTGACCTGCACGCGCAAATCACCGAGGTGAGCACGACGCTCTCCCGCAACTCCGATCACGAAGGGATGGAGCCATGAACTTTGAACGAATTGACCGGTTAGTCACGAAGGAAGACTTCAGCTTCCAAGCCTGGAATGATCGCTACAGCAAGGGTGTGTGGGCCTCTCTCGGGCTGTGGGAGAACCAGATTGACACCGTGCGCGACCTATCGAGCAACGGCGATTTGGACATGATCCCCGCAATGGATTACGTGTTCTCCACCGAGTGGCTTCCATATGTGACAGGTCAAACTCTTGACGAGGCGATGCAGAAATTGGAAGAGCGTCTTGCCTCCCTTCCTCAAGAACAACTCAGTCGTGGAAGTGAGTGGGCCAACCTCGTTTCCAAAGCCATTGATGCTTTGACCGATGCGACGAGAGGCAGGTCTTGGTATGGCGACAAGAAGCCCGAGTCGCTTGATGGTTTGCCAGCGACATTCGAGCTTGCAGTCAAGTGGCTTGCGGCATCTGAGGCCGAGGAAGCAGCATGACCAACGACAAGAAGTCGCCGATGTTCGGCCCCTCTGGCGTGTTCGATCCCGCGACCTATGAGCCGCGCTCGGGCAAGACCTTCTGGATGGCCGCGACGGACGTGAGTTCGCTGGCGGACAAGCAGACAGCAGCCGACATGCTCATTGGCAACTGCACCACCAGCATTCCGTTCAAGTTCGAGTTCGACCCGAAGGACAAGGGCCACTACCTCATGTCCGGTTCGACCCGTGAAGGCATGTCGGGCATGGCGGCACGGCCCTCGCTCCTGCCGCTGTCCGCGCCGTCGCAGTTCGCGGCCGACGTGCTTATGGCTCTTGGCTGCCAGCGTGACGCACTGGAATCCGATGGCGTGTCACTGGCGGCTTTGTCTCGGGTGCTGGGCATGAAATCAACGCCAGAGGGTGACCGCCGAATCATGGACGCACTTCTGGAACTCAAGAGGCTTGTCCCCGCGTTGTCGGAGTTGCGGTACAGCGAGGCCGATGGACTGGTGAGGGCTGGCGATGTCAACCAATGAAGTGGTACTCGAAACGCTGACCGAGAAGATTCAGCGGCAGGAGCGATTCATCGCCCAGTTGCAAGCCGACCTTGAACAGGCGCGACAAGCATCTGTAGACAACATGCTCGGGCAGCTTCGCTTGCGTGAGGCCGTGCTTCTGTACGTTGGGCAAGACGCTGACTACTTCGCGCAGCAGCTCGCCGAGAACTTCGGCAACGAGGTTGCGCGGGCGGTGTCGAACAGCTTGTTCGTGCTCGACAATGCACCCGTACCAACCGGGGCACGCGAAGCGTTACGAACTGCGACCAATCACGGCATGAACAGGTGGTGACGTGAAGCTGACCATCCATCAGCAAACCGCATTGTTCTGGCTGATTGGCGCTCCGGGCGTCTTCGCGCCAGTAATGGAGAACGCCAAGCGGCCCGATGCCGGTGCCGTCATGGCGTGGGGTGTCGCCATCGTGGCGGTGATGATCCTCGTCACGCCCTTGCTGCTGCGCTGGCCGACCTTCCGACGCTGGTATGGCTGGACGGATGCGCTGTCGGAACGGCAGCGTCAGGCGCTTGCCCAGCGCAATCTGCGCCGCTACTACCAGAGCGCTTTCGACGACGGCTACGTGTCCCGAGTGATGCCCTACGTGTGGCGCATCATCTGGACGGTCGGCGGGCTGATGGCGGCGACTACTGTCCTGCCCACCAACACGGGACGGCCAGCGTTCGATGCCTTGGTGGTCTTCTCGACCTGGTATCCGATTGGCGTGATGCTGTTGGTCTTCGCGTCGTGGCCTCTTGCCCGAATGATTAAGGAACGGCGCAAGCGCCGTCAGTAGCCCGTGCCCGCGAACATCCTGAACCTCCCCGCCTTCAAGGTGCAGCGGGTCGAGGAAGCCGACCACGACTATCACGTCTACGCCGAAGTCTCGAACCCTCCTGGCGTCTGCACGGCCTGCGGCTCTGATCGACTGATTGGGCACGGGCGCAACGAGCAGGTCATCCGTGACCTGCCGACCCACGGCAAGCGGCTTGCGATCTACGTGGACACCCGCCGATGGCGGTGCCAGTCCTGCGGCAAGACCTTCATGGAGGCGCTGCCCGCCGTCAACGCCAAGCGCGAGATGACCGACCGGCTGGTGAAGTGGATCGGCCAGCAGAGCTTGAAGCGCACCTTCGCCAGCATCGCCGACGACACCGGCCTGGACGAGAAGACCATCCGCAACATCTTCCGCGACTACATCAACGAGCTGGAAGCCGAGTTCCGCTTCGAGACGCCGAAGTGGATGGGCATCGACGAGATCCACCTGATCCGACCCCGCTGCGTCATCAGCAACATCCGCAATAACACCATCATCGACATGCTCCCGAACCGGGACAAGAAGACGGTGGTGAACTACCTCTACAACCTGCAAGGGAAGTCCGACGTGCAGTACGTGGCGATGGACATGTGGACACCGTACCGGGATGCCGTTCAGGCCGTGCTGCCGGACGCCCGCATCGTCATCGACAAGTTCCATGTCGTTCGCATGGCCAACGATGCCGTGGAGAAGGTCAGGAAGTCCCTGCGCGAGCAACTGACCCCCAAGCAGCGCCGGGGCCTGATGCACGACCGCTTTGCGCTCTTGAAGCGCGAGCGCGATCTGAACGACAAGGAACGGCTGCTGTTGGACGGCTGGACGAAGAACTATCCCGAGTTGGGAGCTGCGTACAGCCTCAAGGAAGGCTTCTACAGCATCTACGAGGGCTCGGGTAGCCCGCAGGCCGCCGTCGCGGCCTACGAGGCTTGGAACAAGGCCGTGGTGCCCGAGGTGCGGGACGCCTACGCTGACCTGATCCGGGCCTTCACGAACTGGCAGCCGTGGATTCTCAACTACTTCGAGCACCCCGTCACCAACGCCTACACCGAGTCGCTGAACTCGCTGATCCGCGTCATGAACCGGCTGGGGCGCGGCTACTCGTTCGAGGCATTGAGGGCAAAGATTCTTTTCACAGAGGGCGCGCACAAGCACAAGCTCCGTCGCCCGAAGTTCGAGCGCAGGCGAGAGCCTGAATTGGCCGTGGCGGATGAGGTCATGGGCTACGGCGTCCCGGACGATGCGATGGGCTATGGCCTGCCGCCTGGGAACTTCGGAAAGGCGGTTCTGACGCCAAGGACGGGCACGCCGAAGGCTGAGCACCCACACGAACCGCCGGGGCCACCGAAGAACTACGGGGCCGACATAAACACACTGATTGAGCTACTGGAATCCGGGCGGCTGTGAGCCTTCAAACACAGCCAAATCCGGATACCCGTTTTTTTTTGTGGTTTACACCCGCCTGTTTCGCATTCCTTGCATAAGGCGAACCATCCCGGTTTGCCGTATCCAAGGAGATTGAGATGGACTTTCAGTATTACCCAACCCCCGAAGCTCTCGTGCAGCGCGCCTGGGCGAAGTTCCAGAATCGCGAGTTCGTGCGCGTCCTGGAGCCGTCCGCCGGCATGGGACATCTTGCCAAGGGGCGACCGAACCACAGCGCCAGCGACTGGCACCGCCGACCGGACCCGGTCGACTGCATCGAGATCGACGTCAGCAAGCATGCGCAGCTGCGCAGCGACGGCTTCACCGTCGTCGGTCTCGACTTCCTGCAGTTCAACGGTGCCGGCGCGATCTACAGCCACGTCATCATGAACCCCCCCTTCGCGGACGGAGCAAAACACGTCCTCAAGGCGTGGGAGCTACTGTACGACGGCGAGATCGTTGCCATCGTCAACGCCGAGACCATCCGGAATCCGTTCTCGAAGGAGCGCGAGCTTCTGGTGCGGCTGGTGGAAGAGCACGGCGATGTCGAGTTCATCGAGGGCGCTTTCGCGGTGTCCGAGGCCGAACGCAAGACGGACGTCGAGGTGGCACTTGTCTACCTGAAGAAAACCGCCCCCTTCGGCAAAACCCTGATGGATGGGGTCTTCGATGGCCTGGCGCAAGAAGGGCACAACGGGCTGGATGCCGGGTACCAGGACATCCAGGCGCTGGCGATCCCCGCGAACTTCATCGAGAACTCCGTGCTGACGTTCAATGCCGCGGTGCGCGCCATGCGCAAATCGGTGTTCGCGGAAGCTCGGGCCGCCAGGTGTGAATCACTCCTGGGCCAAACCATGGCGCAGATGAACGCGGAGAAGGAAGGGAAGAAGTCCTTCGACTCTTCCCTGGAGCAGGTGCGGCGCGAGCTTCACAAGCGCTACGACAACTACAAGGATCGTGCCTGGGCGGGCATTCTGCGCTCGACCGACGTGACGTCCCGCCTCTCAAGCGCAGCCCAGAAACGCCTGGAGTCCGAGTTCGAGACCATCAAGCAGCTGGAGTTCACCGTGTCCAACGTGTACGGGTTCCTTGGTGGACTGATCGCGAAACAGGGTGAAATCAGCATCGAAATGTGCTGCGACGTGTTCGACGAAATCTCGAAGTATCACAGTGACAACAGTCACTTTTACATGGGATGGAAATCGAACGACGCTCATCGCACTGCCGGGATGCGGATCAAGACGACGCGCTTCGTCCTGCCTGGCAACGCCACGGAAAGCTGGAACCGCGGCCTGCCGTGGGATTCGATGCAGCGCCTCCGGGATTTCGACAAGGTCTTCGCCATGCTCGACAGCAAGCAGTCGCCCGAGATCGGCCTGGCCGACGTGTTTGACAACCGGTTCGACGAGCTGCGCGGTGGCGAGCGGGTGTCGGCATCGTATTTCGATGTCCGCTACTACCCGAAACGCGGCACGATCCACTTCTTCGCGCGTGACAAGAAGCTGGTGGAACGCCTGAATCGTCTGGTCGGCCGGCACCGTCAATGGCTGCCGCCGGAGGGCGAGCGCGTGAGCGACGCCTTCTGGTTGCAGTACGACAAGGCCGAGGATTTCGACAAGGAGGTACGTACCGAGGTGTTGCGCGGCGAACGCTGGGGTGACCCGTTCTGGAAAATGCAGTGCGGGTATGGCGACGAGCGTAAGGCTGCTGCCGACAAGGTGGCAGGCGCGATTGCGAAGGTGCTGGAGAAACATGGGATCGACCCGAACGCGATGCTCGAAGCGCCGCAGCAGGAATCGCCGGCGTTGCCGCTACTGGCGGC
>JACDJA010002932.1_pt1 | contig 11554 bp, 6 predicted proteins | sample 7449241 | NCBI WGS metagenome assembly JACDJA01 (sample SAMN14253289, study PRJNA609438) | sludge metagenome | isolation source: initial anaerobic sludge | collected 2018-12-20 | reverse complement strand
CGTAGTAGCGCACGCGGCCGTCGGCGTAGAGGACGACCAGGCTGCCGTCTTCCGAGTACAGGTCGAAGTCAACCGCGCCATCCAGCCCGGCCTGGGCGCTGAAGAAGATGGCCGGGTCATCTTCCGTCTGCACGTAGTTCTGGTCGGCGAAGTACTTCCAGATCTGCCCCGCGCCGCGGTCGAGCACGTAGAGCCGGTCGAGGTAGGTTGCCATTGCCACCGGGTCGAGCCAGGCACTGCTGTTGCCCAGCCGGATGCTGCGGGTGTCGCCCAGGTTGGTGTAGTGGCTGAACAGCACGCCCGTCCGGTCGAGCATCGTTACGCTGTCGCGCGTTTCAGCCGCGCGCCCCGGCAACCACAGCAGATCAACGATTGGGCCGACGACCTCCGTGCCGACGGACTGGCCGTTGAAGGTGATGGTCGTTGGCTCTTCGGCCGTCAACTCGCGGAAGGCGTCGTCGGTCACATGCAACAGGACGCGATTGTTGGCCCCGTCGAGCACAGCCACGCCCCCCTCGGCCAGCCCCAGGGCGATGCCGGTCAGGTTTGCGCCGTCGTCGTAGGCGTAGAACAGCTCGGCCGTCATACGCGTCACGCCGTCGATGCGATCCAGCGCCTCGCGGGCGTCGGCGCGCATCCGGGCGACTTCGATGTCGCCAGGGCGCAACATCTCGGCCTCGGTTGAGAGGAGCAGCACCGCCTCGTAGTGGCCGCGGGCTTCGTCTGCGCCGCCGCCGGCGCTTTCGGCCAACAGCATCTCCTGCACCATCTGCTGCTTGATGACGGCTACCTGCTCGTTGCCGCCGCGCTGCAAGTAGACACTGGTGACGACAGCGGCCACCAACACCGGCACAACCACGGCGATCATCGCCGGTAGCGCCCAGTGGATGGCCGGTTCATCGGCCGACGGCGCGCCGCGCAACCGACCGAGCACTTCGGCCAGCCACGCCGTCAGGCGCGACAGGCCACGGGCCGACGTGGAGGCCACGCGCCGCGCGCCGATCTCCAGCGGCGCGGCGATGTCGGCCGGTTGAGTGTCGAATCCGTCCGCTGCGGTCGTTTCCAGCGTGGTCATGGGGGGGGGAGCGGCCGTGTGGTGGAGCGCCGGCCGGGCCGCGGGCGTCATCCCCTCGCGCAAGGGCGCACTGCCGGGTAGCCCGGGCGTGACTGTGCTGCCGGGCGGGCCAGGGGGCGCCACCGGGCGTGGAGCAGCGGCCGGCTTGGCAGGCGTTGTACTGGGCGCGGGCTTTTTGCTGTGCTGGAAGGTGACCGGCAGGGTGGACGGCAACTCATCGGCGAACTCGACCAGCAGCAGCCGCGCCGTATCGCTGCCCAGCAGGCTCGTCAGCGCCTCCAGCCCGCTCTCGATCTCGCTGTCAACAAGCGCCGGGGCCAGCGCCGCGCCGGTCAGATAGGCCAGGCGCGGATCGGCCAAGAGCATCATGTCGCCGCTCTGCAAGCGGTGGTAGGCGAAGCGGATGTCCAGCCCGACGCTGCGGCCGAGCGGCATCACGCTGCGCGGCGGCGCCACGGGCAGGCGCTCGATACCAAAGTTGTGGCCCAGAAAGGCCAGCCCCTCGCCGACCTGGAGCGTATACAGCTCCTCGCCGTGGAGCACGGCGCAGGTCAGCGCGCCTTCATGCGGCCGCCGGATGCTCAGGTTGTGGTGCAGCAGTTGCTCGTTGGTCTCCAGCACCGCCCGCCGCAGCGCCGCGGTGACGCTGCCCGACGCGGCGAAGAAGCGCCGCCCCAGCCCGGCGGTCAGGTCGTCGATCAGGGCCGCGGTCTCCTCCAGCGGGCCGGATAGTGAGAGGTGGGCGAACAGAAAATCGCGCTCGCGTCCGCGAGCAGCCTTGGCCGGCGCGGGCAGGGCGAGTAGACCCGGAACCGCCCCGGTCTCCTGGGCGGTTCCGTTCACGACGTGCAGCGGGGCGGTGATGGCGAGTAGGTCCACAGTGGGTGATGGCGGCCGGCTAGGGCGCGTAGGCGACGTAGGGCAGGTTGAAGCACTCGGCCACGGCATCGTAGGTCACCTGGCCGCGATAGGTGTTGAGGCCCTTGGCCAGGCCCGCGTCCGCCGCCATCGCCCCCTCTGCCCCGCGCCGGGCAATTCGCAGAACGTAGGGCAGCGTGGCGTTGCTGAGGGCCAGCGTGCTCGTGCGCGGCACCGCGCCGGGCATGTTGGCCACGCCATAATGCACCACGCCGTCGACGATGTAAACCGGGTCGGAATGGGTGGTGGCATGGATGGTCTCCACACAGCCTCCCTGATCGACGGCCACGTCGACAATGACGCTGCCTGGATTCATCGACGCCACCATTTCACGCGTCACCAGGCGCGGGGCGCGCGCCCCCTTGATGAGCACGCCGCCGACGACGAGGTCAGCATTATGCACGGCCTCGGCGATGTTGTACGAGTTGGAGGCGACGGTCGACAGGCGGCCGTGCAGCACGTGTTCCAGAAAACGCAAGCGTTCCAGGTTCGTGTCCAGAATGGTCACGTGGGCGCCCATGCCTAAAGCAATGTCGGCCGCGTTCGTGCCCACCACGCCGCCGCCGATGACGACCACGTTGGCCCCCGGCACACCGGCTACCCCGCCGAGCAACATACCGCGGCCGAGGTGCGAGCGCTCCAGGAAGTGCGCCCCGACCTGAATCGCCATGCGCCCGGCAACCTCGCTCATCGGCGTCAGCAGTGGCAAGCTGCCGTCGGGGGCTTCGACCGTTTCGTAAGCGATCCCGGTGACGCCGGAATGGATCATCGCGTGGGTCAGGGCTTCTTCGGCGGCCAGATGCAGGTAGGTGAAGAGCACCAGATCGGAACGCAGGAATGGGTATTCGACAGTGATAGGCTCCTTAACCTTCACGACCATCTCCGCGCCCCAGGCGTCTCCGGCCGTGGGCACGATCTGTGCCCCGATGCGCCGGTACTGATCATCGGTGAAACGGCTGCCTTCGCCGGCCCCCGTTTCCACCAGGACCGTATGGCCCTGCTCTACGAGTTGCTGTACCCCGGCGGGCGTCATGGCGACTCTGTATTCGTTGTTCTTAATCTCCTTGGGGACACCGACTATCATGGGAAACTCCTTGATGAAAATTCGTGGGAGACCTTATTGTATCCCCATCTGGGCATTACCCTCAAATGTAAGCGAAGTAAAGTCGAGGTAACCAGGAATCAGAACGGTACGCGGATTTCCGCTGATTTCAACGCAGGCTTGCTCTACAATTGATAGGGTCATTTGTCGTTATTTCTGGGCCTCATCCCACGCCTCTAGTAACGCTCCTTCCTTCTCGGCCGATAACCCGTTGCGCCAGACGTAGTCAGCCGGGCGGCTATTGGCCCACGCGAGCGTGTCACGCACCGTTTCGGCCGTGGGCCGGAAGGCCAACCCGGCGGCCAGCGCCTTGTCCGTGTTGAAGGCATTAAAGCCCCCATACTCCGCCGGCACCCACAAGGGAATTTCAGTATAGGGTTCCACCTGTTGCGCTACCAGAAACTCTTCATCCACCCAGGTAAAAGTGGCGTGGTTGCCCGATTCCTGCAGGCAAGTGGCCAGCAATTCGCCTAGCGGCAACGAGGTGCGCGGGCCGGTCACATTGAAGGGGCCGGTCAGTTGGCGCGAAGTGGCTTGCAGCGTCCACTGGGCAAGATCGCGCACGTCGATGAATTGCACGCCGTAATCGGGCGTGCCAGGGGCCAACACGCGGCCGCCCCGGGACACCCGCACCGGCCAATAGGTAAAGCGGTCGCTCTGGTCGTGCGGCCCGACGATCAGCCCGGCGCGCACGTGCAGGGCGTGGCCGTTCATGGCCTCGGTCACCGCATTTTCGCATAGCGCCTTCAGCGGGCCATATGTCTCGCCAGTGATTTCTTCGACCGATTCATCGGCCAGCACGCCAACGGCGCTCCTCTCATCCGTACCCGGCCGGCTCGGATCGGCATAGACCGACATGGTGGAGATGAAGGTGTAATGGTCCACGTGCCGGGAGAGGTAATCGGCCGAGGCGCGGACAATACGCGGCACGTAGCCGCAGGTGTCAATGACGGCGTCCCATCGGCGTTCCCCCAGCGCCGCCAGGCCACCATCCCGGTCGCCGTGAACCTGTTCCACGTCGGGGTAGAGTTCGGGGTTTGATTGACCGCGGTTGAAGAGGGTAACCGCATGGCCGGCGACACGGGCCTCGTCTACGAGCGCCCGGCCGAGAAAGCGCGTACCGCCGATAATGAGTAACTTCATCGTTATTGCTCCGTGCCTTGTTTTTAATCAGTCGCTCTCGCACATGGATAAACCAAATTACGCCCTTCAGGACGTTGAGCCAGGCCAACCAGCGACCTATGCACCGGTAAGCGGCCCTGTTTCATCGCGCCAGGTACTGTCACAATACGTCGCAATGCTGCTCATCCACTTGAGAACTGTCCGCATTGCCACACCACATGCGATGCCGCGACCGCCGAAGAAAGCCCCTATAGGTTTTTGTCAGGAACCAACAAGCTGAAAGCATAGCTGCTCCCTGACTCATTGTCTAGCGCTGTTGAAGAGGTAGAATCCGTCTGATATACCTGGGTAGCCATATGACGGCTGCCAATCGAGGAAACGCATGGAAATCAAAGTTGAACAGGGAACCATAGAATCGAGCGCGGCCGACACGCTCATCGTCAATCTATTCGAGGGCGTCACCACACCCGGTGGAGCCACCGGCGCGGTCGACGCGGCACTGGGCGGAGCCATCAGCGACCTGATTGCCGGCGGTGATTTGAAGGGCAAGGCGGGCGAAGTGGCCGTGCTCTATCCACGGGGGGCCATTGCCGCCCGGCGCGTGCTGGTTGTGGGACTGGGACAGGCGGACAAGTTCGACCTGGAAGGGGTGCGCCGTGCGGCGGCGGCGGGCATCAAGCGCGCCCGCGACCTGGGCGCGCGTCACGTGGCGACGATCGTCCACGGCGCCGGCATCGGCGGGCTGGACACGGCCGCCGCGGCCCAGGCCACTGTGGAAGGCTGCCTGCTGGCGACGTATCGCTTTGCCGCCCAGAAGAAGAAAGAGACGGGCAACGAGATCGAACGTGTGACCATCGCTGAGCACGACGCGGCCAAGCTCGACGCTGTGAGGGCCGGGGCGCGTGTGGCCGAGGCCGTGGCTGCCGGCGTCTATCTGGCTCGCGATCTGGTCAACATGCCGCCCAATGTCGCGACGCCGACCCGGATGGCGGCCGCGGCCCAGGCCATCGCCGATGCCCACGGGCTAGGGATCACCGTTGGCGACCGTGAGTGGGCGGCCGAGCGCAACATGGGCGCTTTCCTGGCCGTGGCCCAGGGGGCGGGCGAGCCGCCCAAGTTCATCGTGCTGGAGCATAACGGCAACCGGGACGACCTGCCGACGGTCGTGCTGGTAGGCAAGGGTATCACCTTTGACACCGGCGGCATTTCCCTGAAACCCGGCGAGAGAATGGGAGACATGAAGTCCGATATGGGCGGCGCGGCGGCCGTTCTGGGGGCAATGGAGAGCGCTACCCGGCTAAACTTGCAGTTGCGACTGATCGCCATCACACCCTGCACCGAGAATATGCCCGATGCCGGGGCCTACCGTCCGGCCGACGTGATCACCGCCGCCAACGGCAAGACCATCGAGATCATCTCCACCGACGCCGAAGGGCGTATGGTGCTGGCCGACGCGCTGGTATACGCCGAGCGTTACCAGCCGGCGGCAGTCATCGACCTGGCGACGCTAACCGGGGCGTGCGTCATTGCTCTGGGCAACGGCGTGGCCGCAGGCATCTTCTGCAACGACGACGGCTTGCGCGACCGCCTGTTAGCCGCGGCGGAACCGACCTTTGAGCGCCTATGGCCGCTGCCTCTCTATGACGATTACCGCCGGACGATCAACTCCGAAGTGGCCGACATGAAGAACAGTGGTGGGCGCTTCGGCGGCGTGGGTACTTCGGCCGTCTTCCTGCGCGAATTCACCAACTACCCCTGGGCGCACCTGGACATTGCCGGTATGGCCCTGAGCGAGAAACCAACCGAATATGCGCCAGTCGGCGGTACAGGGTTCGGGGTGCGATTGCTGGTGGAATACCTGCGTCAACTGGCTGCCGGCTAAGGACGGGGCAGCGCCAGGAACCGTCTGGAATATAGAACGCGGGTGGCGCTGATTATCGCGGGCCAACACAGTGAAAACCTTCTTTTGTGTTTATCCGCGCCAATCGGTGTCATCCGCGTTCTCTGTTCTTAGCAGTGCATTGGTCATTGAGCGTGCTATAATTCCCGCCCAGAAATCAACCGGCGCAGGCCGGCGTGGTGGAGAGGTGTGACATGGCGGTTCCATTGCAACCACTGACCCTCGGCATCGAGGAAGAGTATCAAATCATTGACCCTGAAACGCGCGACCTGCGTACCTACATCAGCGAACTGCTAACCCAGGATCAGCGCCGATCCAAGAAACTCGATTTGAAGCCGGAGTTAATGCAATCTCAGGTCGAAGTCGGCAGCCGCATATGCCAGAACATCGCCGAGGCGCGGCAAGAGGTGGTGCAGTTGCGGCGGGACGTGTTGGAACTCGCCGACGAGAACGGCTTGATGATCGCCGCCGCCTCCACCCACCCGTTTGCCCGTTGGGAAGACCAAATTATTACCGAGGGTACACGCTACAAGGAATTACTCGACGATATGCAGGGCGTCGCCCGGCAGCTGCTCATTTTCGGCATGCACGTCCATGTCGGCTTCGGCGAGGACCCCGAGTCGCGCGAACTGCTCATCGCCACGATGAACCAGGCCCGTTACTTCATCCCCCACCTGCTGGCCCTGTCTACCAGTTCCCCCTTCTGGCGCGGGCAAAACACCGGGCTCAAGTCGTATCGCAGCGTCGTCTTTGAATCATTGCCGCGCACAGGCATCCCCCACTCCTTCATCTCCTGGGCCGATTATAAAGATTACGAGCTGATGTTGGAGCGGGTCGGCGCTTTCGGCAAGCTGGACAAACGGGCCAAAATCTGGTGGGATATCCGCCCGCACCCCATCTATAGCACGCTGGAGTTTCGCATCAGCGATATTTGCACCAGTGTCGACGATTGCATCTGCATCGCCGCCCTCTTCCAGGCCATTTGCGCCAAGCTGCTGAAGCTGCGCCGCCAAAACATGTCCTGGCGGCAGTATCGCCACGTCCACATCAGTGAGAACAAGTGGCGCGCCGTGCGTTATGGCGTCGAGGGGGAATTGATCGATTTCGGCATCCAACAATCCGTGCCCTTCCACATCCTGGCCGGGGAGTTATTAGAGTTTCTGGATGACGTGGTGGATGATCTCGACAGCCGCCGGGAAGTGGGTCACGTGATCAACATCCTGCAGCGAGGCACAAGCGCCGACCGCCAGTTGCGTGTCTACCGGGAGCACGGCGGCGACGACAATCGCGAGGAAGCACTACGCGCGGTCGTCGATTACCTGGTGGCCGAGACGAAACAGGGCGTTCTGTAAGGGGGGCCAGCCGCGCAGACGAATGAACGTGCCGGCCGGCAGGCCAAACCGCGATAGAACGCGTAGCCGGAGGCCGGCGGCTCAATAGCGGGGCTTTGGCCCGTTTGCTATGCCCACGTGCGGTGGCGAAAAATGCCGTCGACCACCGTGCCGGCGATACCTGCGTCCAGCAATTCATCGGCCGGCGCGGTGAAAATGTCCTGCTCAAAGATCGTCATGTCGGCCAGCTTGCCGGGGGAGAGCGTGCCCAGCTGGTGGGCCTGTGCAGATGTTTGCGCGGCGGCGGCGGTGAAGGCGTAGATCGTTTCAGCCATCGTCAGCCGTTGCTCCGGATACCAGCCGTCGGGGTTGGGCGCGCCCCCGGCGCGGCGGCGCGTGACGGCGGCGTGGATGCCCGGTAGGGGGTCGATGCGTTCCACCGGCGCGTCGGAGCCGAACACCACCAGCGCCCCGCTGTCCCACATCGTGCGCCAGGCATAGCTGTAGCGAGCGCGGTCGCCCCAATACCGGTCGGCCATGTCCATGTCCGACGTGGCGTGGATGGGCTGCATCGAGGCGATCACATCGAGCGCGGCCAGCCGATGCAAATCGTCGGGGTGCAACAATTGTACGTGCTCAATGCGATGGCGGAGGCGCGCCCCATTTGTGGGCGGCTCTTCCCGGCGCAGATATTCGTACACATCCAGCACGTCGTGGTTGGCCCGGTCGCCGATGGCATGTACGGTCAGGCCCAGGCCGCCGGCCACTGCTCGCCGCGCGTTGTCCAGCATCTCCTCTTTGTCGGTCACGACGATGCCCCGATTATCCGGCTCCCCCTCATAGGGGGCAATCATCGCTGCCGTGCGCGACCCCAGCGCGCCGTCGGCGAACATCTTCACATTGCCGATGCGCAGCCACTCGTCGCCGAAGCCGGAGCGCAGGCCAACGCCGAGGGCGTGCTCCAGCCGGTAAATGGGCACGTTCTTGACGACACGCAACCCCAACTCTCCCGCCTCGCGCAACATTTGCAGGGCCAGGAAGCAGTCGCGGCCGTCGAAGTCGTGGATGCCGGTCAGCCCCACCGACCAGCAATGCTCTTGTGCCGGGCGCATGGCAGCGACAATTTCGGCCGGCGTCGGCCGGGGAATGTGATTAGCGACCAGGTCGATGGCATCCTCGAACAGAATACCCGTCGGCCGGCCGGAGTCGTCGCGACCGATTTGGCCGCCGGGCGGGTCGGTCGTGGTCTCATCAACCCGGGCCATTCGCAGGGCCAGCGTGTTGGCCCAGGCAGCATGACCACTTTTGTGGGACAGGAGGACAGGGCGATCGGGCGCAATACGATCCAGGTCGGCGGCCGTAGGGAAGGCGCGATCGGGCCAGGCGTCCTGTGACCACCCCCAACCGCGCACCCAATCTTCTCCGGGGTGGGCCGCCAGATAGGCGGCGACACGCTCCAACGCCTCGCCCCGTGTCGCCGCGCCGTCCAACCCGATGCGTTGCAGGCTGAGAGCAAAGTGCTGGAAGTGGACGTGGGCATCGACCAGCCCTGGCGTGATACACCGGCGGCCCAGATTCACGCGCTCGTCGCCCGGCCGGGCCAGCGCGGCGATGGATTCATCGTCGCCCACGGCCAGGATGCGTCCATCGCGCACCGCAATGGCTGTGGCCACGGGCTGGGTCGAATCCATGGTGTAGATCCGTCCATTCGTCAGAATCATAGAACCGGGCATGGTTACCTTCCCTTTTCAATCGTGGTGGGGTCGTTAATGTGCATTGGCAGCCAGGATGGGTTGTATTCGTTCTGCCAGTAACTGCTCCAGATAGGGCGTTACGCCCCAATACGCCTTCAGAGCCTGATATTCGGCCACCAGGGCTGCCGGGGCGGGGGCGCCGGTGTAGACGGCACGGATCATGAGATTTTTTGGGGTGTGCTCCACTGCGACGAACTCCAGCACTTCGGAACGGTAACCCAACAGACGCAGAATGTGGGCACGCAAGGCGTCAGTCAGGATGTCGCCTAACCTCTCGCGCAGAATGCCATGGCGGGCCACCGGCCGGAATGGGTCGGGCGTCTCGGCCGCGGCGAGCTGCGCCTGTAAGTGGTGGTGGCAGCACGGAGCGCTGAGAATGAGATGGCTGCCCCAGCCGACGGCCCGCGCCAGCGCTTCGTCGGTCGCCGTGTCGCAGGCGTGCAAGGCCAGCACCACGTCGGGGGCGGTGGCGGCCTGAAATTCTTCGATTTGCGCCGCCTCAAAGTACATCTCCGTCCAGCCTAGCTGCCCGGCTGTCTTGTTGTGGCGCTCCATCAGGTGCGCTTTGGCGTCCACTCCGATCACGGTTGCCGGCCGCCCTTTTATTATGTTCAAGTAATGATAGACAGCGAAGGTGAGAGCCGCGCTGCCACAACCGAGGTCAACTACGCGGATCGGATCGGCGCGCAAGTCGTCGATACTGCCACTATCATCCATCAGGCGCAGGAATTCGTTGATCTGGTTGAACTTGCGCCGCTGGTCGGCGCGCACACGGCCGTCTGCCGTGGCCACGCCCAGGGCCTTCAGGAACTCCGCGGGCTGCTCCTCGGACAGGATACCGGCCTTGGCCCGGTCGTGGGCCAGATCGAGCGGGATGGGCGCGCCCCTGCGCGGCTCGCGGTGGAGGATGGGTCGGCCCTTTTTGCTATATTGGACGCGCACCGTCTCGGCCGTGGTCGTGGCGGTGATACTCTTAAAGGGCAAGGCCAACAGTTCACCCAACTGCTCCTCAATTTCAGCTATTTCGTAGTTCTTGGCCGTGTCCTGCCGGCCGTCGAAATAGGTGAATTGCCAGTGGCGCGCGCCGCGCAGCAGCACCGGGCGGATGGTGACACGGGGCCAGGGAACGGTAGCGCCTCGTTGCGCCTCTCGGAAAGTGGCCTCAACGAAGCTTTCATCCACAATCGCCTGCCGCAGCAACGCGGGGTAATCTTCCTCAATCCGTTCCATCCGGGAGAATCCGTAGCTAATTCTTTATTCCGCCCACTCCAGTTCCGCGTCGCCGATGAAAACCGTGTCGCCGACTTTCACCCCGGCCGCAGTCAGCGCAGCGGTGATGCCTGTTTTCTCTAGAGCGCTCTGGAAGCGCATCAGCGAATCTTCGAACTCGAAATAGGTCATGGCGGCGATGCGCTCAATTTCCTTGCCATGCACGCGCCAGACGTTATTGCTCTCGCGCTTAATTGTGAACGGCTTCTCCTCGAGCGGCGGCCGGATAACAACCTGCTCGGCGGCCGGTGCCGGCAGCGGCGGTACAGCGTCGAGCATGCGCACGATCTCGAAGATCATCGGCCGCACACCCTCGCCGGTGACAGCCGAGATGGTAAGGAACGGGTAGCCCGCGGCGGTGATCTCCTCTCGCAGCTCTGGCGCCAGGGCTTGCGCGTCAGGCAGATCGATTTTATTGAGCACGACCAATTGCGGCTTAGCAGCCAGGGTTGCGTTGTAGAGGGCCAACTCTTCGTTGATCATTCGCCAGTCGGCCAGGGGATCGGCCGACGTGCCGTCGAGTAGATGGATCAGTACGCGGGTGCGCTCAACGTGGCGCAGGAAATCATGCCCCAGCCCGACTCCCTCCGACGCCCCTTCTATCAGGCCGGGAATGTCGGCCATGACAATGGTACGGTAATCATCAACAGCCACGACGCCCAGGTTGGGTTGCAACGTCGTAAACGGGTAGTCGCCAATCTTGGGCCGGGCGGCGCTGACGACCGACAACAGCGTGGACTTGCCGGCGTTGGGCACGCCCACAACTCCCACGTCAGCAATGAGCTTCAGTTCCAGCTTCAGCCACATTTCTTCGCCGGGCTCGCCCCTTTCGGCCACGCGGGGGGCCTGGTGGCGGCTGGTGGCGAAATGCTGGTTCCCCCGGCCGCCCCGGCCGCCCGCCAGGACTACTACCTCCTGCCCCGGCTCGGTCAGGTCAGCCAGCACGTCCCCCGTTTCGGCGTTGCGGATTATGGTGCCGGCGGGCGCTTCCAGGCGCAGGTCTTCACCCTTGGCGCCGTTCATGCGTTGTACCGTACCGTGGACGCCGTTGCTGGCGCGATAATGCTTATTGCGCTGGAAGGT
>JACDJA010002931.1_pt1 | contig 11555 bp, 9 predicted proteins | sample 7449241 | NCBI WGS metagenome assembly JACDJA01 (sample SAMN14253289, study PRJNA609438) | sludge metagenome | isolation source: initial anaerobic sludge | collected 2018-12-20 | reverse complement strand
GCCTCGACATCGACACGGTTGGAGCGTGGCACGATCACCAGGCGCGTGGGGCTTTCATGGTCGGACTCGTCGCGCAGGTCCTCGACCATGGGCAGCTTCTTGGCGTTCATCTGCTGCGCGATCTGCTCCAGTATTTTGGAACCGGACACCTGATACGGCAGCGCGGTGATGACGATGTCGCCCTGCTCCTGCTCATAGCGGGCGCGCAGACGCACCGAACCGGTGCCGCTGGCGTACATCTGCTGGATCTCGGCGCGCGGGGTGATGATCTCGGCCTCGGTCGGGAAATCCGGTGCCTGGATGTGCTCGCAGAGCTGTGCCACCGTGGCCTTGGGTTGCTCCAGCAGGCGGATGGTCGCGGCGGCGACTTCGCGCAGATTGTGCGGTGGGATATCGGTGGCCATGCCCACGGCAATGCCGGTGGCGCCGTTCAGCAGTACGTTCGGCAGGCGCGCCGGCAACAGCGCGGGCTCGTCCAGCGTGCCATCGAAGTTCGGCACCCAATCGACCGTACCCTGGCCAAGCTCGGACAACAGCAGCTCGGCGTACGGGGTCAGGCGTGATTCGGTGTAGCGCATGGCGGCAAAGGACTTGGGATCGTCGGGTGAGCCCCAGTTGCCCTGGCCGTCCACCAGCGGATAGCGATAGGAGAACGGCTGGGCCATGAGCACCATGGCCTCGTAGCAGGCCGAGTCCCCGTGGGGGTGGAACTTGCCGAGTACGTCACCGACGGTGCGTGCCGATTTCTTGTATTTGGCGGTCGCCGCCAGACCGAGTTCGGACATGGCATAGACGATGCGCCGCTGCACCGGTTTGAGGCCATCGCCGAGATGCGGCAGGGCACGGTCGAGGATGACGTACATCGAATAATCGAGGTAGGCCTTTTCGGTGAAGGTGCGCAGCGGCAGGCGCTCGATGCCTTCGAAATTCAGTTCGGTGTCTTGCATGGCGGGTTACACATCTCGTGTCGGAGCAACGTTCGGGATTCGGGATTCGGGATTCGGGATTCGGGATTCGGGATTCGGGATTCGGGGTTCGGGGTTCGGGGTTCGGGGTTCGGGGTTCGGGGTTCGGGGTTCGGGGTTCGGGGTTCGGGGTTCGGGGTTCGGGGTTCATTCGGGGACGGTCGCAGTGGGCAGGGGGTATGATCACCGGCGCTCAGACCTCGGCCAGGTCACCCTTGCGTTCCAGCCAGGCGCGGCGGTCGGCGGCACGCTTCTTGGCGAGCAGCATGTCCATGATCTGATGGGTGCCGTCGGCGGCATCCAGGGTAAGCTGCACCAGCCGGCGGGTATCGGGATTGATGGTGGTCTCGCGCAGCTGCAGCGGGTTCATCTCACCGAGACCCTTGAAGCGCTGCACGCCGATCCTGCCCTTGATCTTCTCGGCGGCAATGCGGTCGAGCACCCCCTGCCGCTCGGCATCGTCCAGCGCATAGAACACCTGCTTGCCGACGTCGATGCGGTACAGCGGCGGCATGGCGACGTAGACATGGCCGGCGTCCACCAGCGGCTGGAAGTGGCGCAGGAACAGCGCACACAGCAGTGTGGCGATGTGCGCGCCATCCGAGTCGGCATCGGCGAGGATGCAGACCTTGCCATAGCGCAGGCCCTTCAGGTCCGTGGAACCGGGATCGACGCCGATGGCCACCGAGATATCGTGCACCTCCTGCGAGGCCAGCACCTCGGCGGAATCCACCTCCCAGGTGTTCAGGATCTTACCGCGCAGCGGCATGATCGCCTGGAACTCGCGGTCGCGCGCCTGCTTGGCGGAGCCGCCGGCGGAATCACCCTCCACCAGGAACAGCTCGGTGCGCCCCGTATCGTCGGAGGTACAGTCCGCCAGTTTGCCCGGCAGCGCCGGCCCGCTGGTAACCTTCTTGCGCACCACCTTCTTGCCGGCGCGCAGCCGGATCTGGGCGTTGGCGATGGCGAGCTGGGCGATACGCTCACCCAGTTCGGTGTGCTGGTTCAGCCACAGGCTGAAGCCGTCCTTGACCACGCCAGAGACGAAGGCCGCACACTCGCGCGAGCCCAGGCGCTCCTTGGTCTGGCCCGAGAACTGCGGATCGGCGAGCTTCACCGAAAGGATGTAACTGCAGCGGTCCCAGACATCCTCGGGGGTGACACGCACGCCGCGCGGCAGCAGATTGCGAAACTCGCAGAACTCACGGATCGCCTCGGTGAGGCCCGTGCGCAGACCATTCACATGGGTACCGCCCTGCGTCGTCGGGATGAGGTTCACGTAGCTCTCGCCGACCAGCTCACCACCCTCCGGCAGCCACACGACCGCCCACTGCGCGGCCTCACGGTTGCCGACGAGGTTGCCGACGAACGGCTCCTCCGGCAGCCGTTCGGCACCGGCCAGTGCATCGACCAGGTAATCGCGCAGGCCGCCCTCGTAATACCACTCCTCGCGCTCGCCGCTGGCCTCGTCGTGGAACAGCACGCGCAGCCGCGGGCACAGCACTGCCTTGGCGCGCAGCACATGCTTCAGCCGCGGGATGGAGAATTTCGGTGAGTCGAAATAGCTTGGATCAGGCCAGAAGCGCACGCTGGTCCCGGTGTTCTGCCGGCCGACGGTGCCGATCTCCGTCAGCTCGGCGATCTTCTCGCCGCTGGCGAAGGCAATATGGTATTCCTTGCCGCCACGCCGCACCCATACATCGAGCCGCTTCGACAGCGCATTGACCACCGACACGCCGACACCGTGCAGGCCGCCGGAGAACTGGTAGCTCTTGGCGGAGAACTTACCGCCGGCGTGCAGGCGCGTGAGAATTACCTCGACACCAGGCACGCCCTCTTCAGGATGGGTATCCACCGGCATACCACGGCCGTCGTCACGCACCTCCAGCGAGCCATCCTTGTAGACCGTCACCTCGATGCGTTTCGCATGGCCGGCGATGGCCTCGTCGACGCTGTTGTCGATGACTTCCTGGGCCAGATGGTTCGGGCGTGTGGTATCGGTATACATGCCCGGGCGCTTGCGCACCGGGTCCAGGCCGCTGAGTACTTCGATGGCGGAGGCGTCGTAATTGGAAGTCATATCAACTCAAAAATCTGTTTGTCACGGAAGTACACGGAAAAACACGGACAAGATCATAGGTTCCACACAACCGGCCAAGTCACCCGCCAGGTGCCGAGGCAGAGCTTCACGACGTGGTTTCATTGCTGTGCCTTCCGTGTGCTTCCGTGGCTGAAATGGTTTCTTCAGGCTCAATGGAAGCGATCATCGGAGGGCAGACCGTAGCGCATGCGCCTGAGCATCTCCGCCCGACGCAGCGTACCCATGGCGGGATCACAGAGATAATAGCGGTACAGACGTTCGCGGTAGCGCTCGACGCCGAGATTGCGGATCGGCGCCCACTCTCCACCCTCGATGGTGCGCCAGGTGCCGGCGCTGTCGCCATAGGCATAGGTGCGCCATTCCCGTGTCGAACAACGGATGCCCTCGTAGAAGAGATTCTCGCTGCCACCGGGTGCCCGCAGCAGCATGACATAGCGGACCACGCCGTCCTCACCGATGACCAGTGAGGGCTCGTCGATGGACATTTCCAGACGGGAGCCGGCGATCTGCAGCGGCACACTCACATAGTGCTGGCCGTCGGGATAAGGCGGCAACTCGACCGCCTGTTCCTTCCAGGGCTCACGCTCGACGAACGGGATCTGCGGACCTTCCTCGGCCGGCACGGACACCGGCAGCAACACGCCCAGACTGACGGCTGCCACACCGACCAGACGGATGAGGGATGAACGCTGGAAGCTGAGAATTGCCGTATCTCCTCTTGGCAGGAAGCCGGCATTCTAAGAGGGATTGCGGGCGGCCACAATCGGGAGGGGGGGGCCGATGGTGGATGGGCCAAGCCATCGGCCACGGAAACACACGGAACATAATCCCCCAAACCTTGCATGCCATGCATGTGGATTCTTCAGCAGCAGCCTCTTCCGTGCAGTTCTGGAGCCAACGATGACTCAAGAGAGACTCGGCGCGGTGCTCGCGGGCTGGAATCAGCCTGATGGTGGGATTTACCGTAAATATCCTGTTCGTGCCTTTCCCGTAGCGAACCCGGGACTCACGCCAGATCTGCCAGCAGCGAGGCCCGCACCCCGTTGGGGATTGCCGCGACGTCATGCTGGTACTCGGGATGGTCGATACCCATGCCAATAGCGGCACCCTGTCTGGCGGCCGCGACCATGGCCGGCGTGAGTTCGAAACGCATGAAGTGGACGGCCGAGGTCTTCTCCGTGTCCGCACGCTCCAGGTCCTCGTCTGCAATGGCATAGACGGGCTCGGCGTCGCCCACCCGCACCCAGACACGGTCTTCGATGCCGACCAGACGGGCCAGCGCCCGCCGTCGCTCGGTCTCGTCCGGCACCTCGATCATGAAGGTCGCCTTCCAATTGCTGCCGTCGGGAATGAGCGAGTTGTAGGTATCCAGCTCATCCTGGATGCCGGCGGCCTCGAAGATGCGCTCCACGCGCAGCATCTCCTGGACCTGATACTGCATGGTCAGGCGATCCTCGAAATACAGCGTGGCCAGCGGCCCGATGGCCACCTTACGGTCGCGCTTGTGGGCGAGTACGCGGGCGCGGAACTCGCTGCGTACCTCGGCGTACTTCTCCAGGCTGTAGAGATCTTCTCGGGTCAGTTTCGCGGCACTCATGATGGGCTCCGGTCTTTGGCAGCAGCGTAGGGTGCGCCGAGGCGCAGCCTGACGCACCGTGGATGTCGGTCGGTCTGTCTGGTGCGCGCTCTGCGCCGCCACGCACTCCACGCGCCTACAGGCCGTAGGCATACCGCAGCAGCGTCAGCGGATGTTTGGGCGCACGGCCGTCGCGCAGACCGTTCTCGATCTGATGCCCGGCCATGGGGCAATCACTGCTGTAGTGATCGGCATTCGCCTGGGTCACCCGCTTGACCACCGGTTTGCAGATCTGCATTGAGACCTCGTGGAACTCGCGCTTCACCGCGTAGGTGCCGTCGTGGCCCGAGCAACGCTCGATGGTCTGGATCTGTGTCTCCGGCACCAGTGCCAGCAGCTCGCGGGTCTTCAGGCCGATGTTCTGCACCCGCAGATGGCAGGCCACGTGATAGGCCACGGTACCGAGTGGATGCTTGAAATCCGTCTTCAGCTTGCCGTGCCGGTGGCGCAGCATCAGATACTCGAACGGGTCGTAGATGTTGTCGCGCACCCGGGCGACGTCGGCGTCGTCGGGGAACAGCAGCGGCAGCTCCTGCTTGAACATCAGCACGCAGGAGGGTACCGGTGCGACGATATCCCAGCCGGTGTCGATGAGTTCGAGCAGCTGCGGGATATTGACGTCCTTGGCAGCGGCCACGGCCTCGAAATCCCCGAGCTCCAGCTTGGGCATGCCGCAGCAACGCTCCTTGCCGACCGCCCGCATGGGGATGTCGTTGTGCTCGAACACGGCGACCAGATCGGCGCCGATCTGCGGTTCGTTGTAGTTGCCGTAGCAGGTCGTGAACAGTGCCACCTTACCGCGGGTGGGTCCGGCCGCCTGCGGCTCGACGGCCTTGGGCCGATGACCACGCAGGCGCTTGCGCAGCGTGGCGCTGTGATATTCGGGCAGGATCGCTTCCGGGTGCACGCCCAGCACCTTGTCCAGCAGCACACGCGCCGGCCGGGACCGGTTGGCCGCGTTGACCACCTGTGCCACCACCGGGATACCGGCGAGCGAGCCGACCAGGTCGGTGGAGGTCAGCAGCTTATCGCGGCCGCGCACCTTACCCTGACGGGACTTGACCGCCTTGGCACGCAGCATCAGATGCGGGAAGTCGACGTTCCATTCATGCGGCGGCACGTAGGGACACTTGGTCATGAAGCACAGGTCGCACAGGTAGCAGTGATCGACCACCTCCCAGTAGACCGGCCGCGCGACGCCGTCGAGCTCCAGCGTGTCCGAGGCGTCGATGGCGTCGAACAGTGTCGGAAACGCGTTGCAGAGGTTGAAGCAGCGCCGGCAACCGTGGCAGATGTCGAATACCCGCTCCAGCTCCTTGAACAGGTCCGCCTCGTCGTAGAAGGCCGGGTTACGCCAATCCAGGGCGTGTCGCTGCGGCGCTTCGAGACTACCTTCGCGTGTGGGCATAAATTCAGGTCCTAGGTTCTAGGCTCTAGGTCCTAGGTGCGAAGTAAGGGTTTTGCCTCGTCCCTAGCACCTAGACCCTAGTACCTGGTTTATTTATCCAACTGATCCAGCGCCTTCTGGAAGCGGTTGGCGTGGGAGCGCTCGGCCTTGGCCAGGGTCTCGAACCAGTCCGCGATCTCATCGAAACCTTCCTCGCGCGCACCCTTGGCCATACCGGGATACATGTCGGTGTACTCGTAGGTCTCGCCCGCAATGGCGGCCTTCAGATTGTCCGCGGTGCCGCCGATCGGCAGGCCGGTGGCAGGGTCACCCACCGCCTCCAGGTATTCCAGGTGGCCATGCGCGTGCCCGGTCTCGCCTTCGGCGGTGGAGCGGAACACGGCCGCGACGTCGTTATAGCCCTCGACGTCGGCCTTGGATGCGAAATAGAGATAGCGGCGGTTGGCCTGGGACTCGCCCGAAAACGCGGCCTTGAGGTTCTCTTCGGTCTTACTGCCCTTCAGATTTGCCATGGTGATGTCCTCCTGAAAAATTCGGCGGCGGGCCGGTGCCCGGAACCAGATTTAGACTTTGTCTAAACTCCGTACAGATTCTAGGCACCCCCCTCCACAGTGTCAACCACAGCCGCCCAGGGTTGTCGGGGGTTGCCGCGGGGGTTGCCGCGAAGGCCATCGACTCTACCCCGCGGACTGCAGCGAGACAACTGCCAAGCGGGGCCTGTTCACAGCCAAATGGCTGACAGGGCTTGCTTCCGGACACTGTCGGGGTAGCGCGTTGACCGGTCTCGCCGAGCGGGGTACCGTAGGCGCCTGCCGTCATCCCGGACCCCCGATCTTGGCCAAGAAACGCAGCGAAACGCCCCCCTTCGAGCAGTCACTCCAGGAACTGGAGGGGCTGGTGGAGAAGATGGAACAGGGCGACCTCAGCCTGGAAGCCGCCCTGGCCTCCTTCGAACGTGGCATCCAGCTGATGCGCACCTGCCAGGAGGCGCTGGCCCAGGCCGAGCAGAAGGTCGAGCAACTGCTCCGACAGGGTGAAACGGAGCAGATCGTGCCCTTCGAAGGCGACGATGCCTGAGGTGGACAACCGCACGGCGACAACTCCGCTGGCGGCATTCTCCGCGACCCACCTGCGGCGGGTCGAGGCCGCCCTGGACCGTTGTCTGCCTGCCGGCGACACCCACCCCGCGCGCCTGCACCAGGCGATGCGTTATGCCGTGCTCGGCGGCGGCAAGCGCATCCGACCACTGCTGACCTACGCCGCCGGTGCGGCCCTGGACGCGCCCGACGCACGCCTGGATGCACCGGCCTGTGCGGTCGAACTCATCCACGCCTACTCGCTGGTGCATGATGACCTGCCGGCCATGGACGACGACGATTTGCGGCGCGGGCGACCGACCTGCCATCGCGCATTCGACGAGGCCACTGCGATCCTCGCCGGCGACGCCTTGCAGACCCAGGCCTTTCACGTCCTTGCTCACGCTCCGGAGCTGGATGTTGCGCCGACGATCCGCCTGCGCATGATCGATACCCTGGCGGTGGCCTCCGGTTCGCGCGGCATGGCCGGGGGGCAGGCCATTGATCTCGCCGCAGTCGGTCAGACTCTGGATATCGCCCAGCTCGAGGATATGCATATCCACAAGACCGGTGCGCTGATCCGTGCCAGCGTGCTGCTCGGCGCCCTGTGCGTGGACCGGCCGGACGAGGCCCGTCTGGACCGGCTGGACCGGTATGCCAAATGCATCGGTCTGGCCTTCCAGATCCAGGACGACATCCTCGATATGGTCGGCGACACCGCCACCCTGGGCAAAGTCGCCGGCGCCGACAGCGCCCGCGACAAACCCACCTATCCCGCCCTGCTCGGTCTGGATGGCGCCCGCCGGCGCGCCGCTGAACTGCACGCCGCTGCCCACACGGCGCTGGCCGGCTTCGGCCCCGAGGCCGAGCCCCTGCGCGGTCTGGCCGACCTCATCGTGCAACGGGGGCGCTGAGTGGCCCGGGGCGACCGATCCCTGATCAACACCCCTGATCGGCCTCGGATCAACGCCTGATCAACCCCTGAATCAATCCGGGGTCACACCCCCCAACGACCCGGCCATTGTCTGCACCGAAAAGCCGCATCCGACACGACACCCACCGGGCAGGCCCGGACGCGGGTACACACCTCCATAACAGGCACCCCGACACCCGCAAGCGCATCCGTACTGCCCTATTAAAGTCTTTTGTTTCAGTAGTTTTCGTGTGCTTTCGGGGCTGGAATGGTTTTTATAGTTTGAATGTGCCTGCGCCACCCGGGATAATGTCCGGTTCCAGTGGTGTACACAGCTCATGACCGGCCCCAAGCCCTTTCCCCTACTCGACCAGATCGACACCCCCGACCAGTTGCGGCAGCTCGCCGAGGCCCAACTGCCGGTGCTGGCGCACGAACTGCGGGAGTTCCTGATCCAGAGCGTCAGCCGTACCGGCGGGCATCTGGCCGCAGGCCTTGGCACCGTGGAGCTGACCATCGCCCTGCACTATGTCTACGACACCCCCGCTGACCGGCTGGTCTGGGATGTCGGCCACCAGAGCTATCCGCACAAGATTCTCACCGACCGGCGTGCGCGCATGGCGACGCTGCGCCAGCAGGGCGGGCTCGCGGGTTTCCCCAAGCGCGACGAAAGCCCCTATGACGCCTTTGGCGTCGGCCATTCCAGCACCTCCATCAGCGCGGCGCTGGGCATGGCCATCGCCATGGCACGTGCCGGCAACGAGGGCAAGGCCGTCGCCATCATCGGCGACGGCGCCATGACCGCCGGTATGGCCTTCGAGGCACTCAACCACGCCGGTGATCTGGATGCGAACCTGCTGGTGATCCTCAACGACAACGACATGTCGATCTCGCCGAATGTCGGCGCGCTGTCGAACTACTTCGCGCGGGTGCTGTCGGGCCGCGCCTATGCGTCCATGCGCGAGCGCGGCAAGAAGGTGCTGGAGGCGCTGCCGCCGGTACGCGAACTCGCGCGCCGTGCCGAGGAGCACATGAAGGGCATGGTCGTGCCCGGCACGCTGTTCGAGGAGATGGGCTTCAACTACCTCGGCCCCATCGATGGCCACGATCTGCCCAGCCTGGTGAAGACGCTGCGGAATGTGCGCGCACTGTCCGGCCCGCAGCTGCTGCACGTGGTCACCCGCAAGGGCAAGGGCTATGCGCCGGCCGAGGCTAATCCCTGCGCCTTCCACGGTGTGAACAAATTCGACCCGACGACGGGCACGGCGCCGCCGGCCGCCAGTAGCGGACCGACCTACACCGAGGTCTTCAGCGACTGGGTGTGCGCCATGGCCGAGCACGACCCGTCGCTGGTCGCGATCACGCCGGCGATGCGTGAGGGCTCGGGTCTGGTCGCGTTCTCGGAACGCTTTCCGCAGCGCTATTTCGATGTCGGCATCGCCGAACAGCACAGCGTGACGTTGGCCGCCGGACTCGCCTGCCAGGGCCTGCATCCGGTGGTGGCGATCTATTCCACCTTCCTGCAGCGTGCCTACGACCAACTGATCCACGACGTCGCCCTGCAGAATCTGCCCGTCACCTTCGCCATCGATCGCGCCGGTCTGGTCGGCCCCGACGGCCCCACCCACGCCGGCAGCTTCGATCTATCCTATCTGCGGTGTGTGCCCAACCTGGTCGTCATGGCGCCGGCCGACGAGAACGAGTGCCGGCGCATGCTGTGCACCGCACAGCGCCACCCGGGACCGGCGGCGGTGCGTTATCCGCGCGGCCGCGGTCCGGGCGTGCCCATCGACGCGGCCCTGGAACCGCTGCCGCTGGGCCGCGCCGAACTGCGCCGCCAGGGCCGGCAGATCGCCCTGCTCGCCTTCGGCAGCATGGTGGCACCGGCCGAGCAGGTCGCGGAGCGACTCGACGCCACCCTGGTGAACATGCGTTTCGTGAAGCCGCTGGACACGGTCCTGCTGCAGAAGCTCGCCGCCAGTCATGCGGACTTCGTCACCATCGAAGAGAACGCGGTCGCGGGCGGTGCCGGCAGCGCCGTGAACGAATGGCTGGCCGCGCAGGGACTGGCCGTGCGGATGCTGAATCTGGGTCTGCCGGACTGCTTCATCGAGCATGGCGGCCGGGAACAGCTGCTGGCCGGCTGCGGACTGGATGCGGCCGGTATCGAGGCTGCCATCCGCCACCACCTGGGTGAGCCGGACGCGTCCGGCCCGGGGGCCGTCGATTGTGTCGACGGGGTCAGTCGCCTAATATCTTAGTTGTTTACTCAGGAATTACCCCACGTGGCCGGTAGCTATACCCTCAAAGTACTGACCGAGTTCGCCGCTGCGCACACCCTGCGCGACTATCCGGGCGCCTGTGCGCGCATGCATGGCCACAACTGGAAGGTGGAGGTGGAAGTGGTCGCACGCGCCCTCGACGCAGTCGGTATGGGCGTGGATTTCAAGGTCATCAGAAACGCCGCACGCACCATCGGTGACCGCCTCGACCACCGCTACCTGAACGATCTGGCGCCGTTCACCGAGATCAATCCGACCGCCGAAAACATCGCGGCGTATTTCTACCGCGAACTGGCGCAGGCCCTGAACGACGACCGTATCCGGGTCCACTCGGTCACCCTGTGGGAGACCGACCGCGCCTGCGTCCGCTATGCCGAGGAAGCCGCATGAGCCAGCCCACACCGATCAACCGCCCCCCAGCAGCAACGGCCGTCGAGATGTCCGAGGAGATGCCCGGGGAGATGCCCGGGGAGATGGAAGACGTGCAGGCCCGCGTCGACACGCGCCACATCGCCATCGATAAGGTGGGCATCAAGGACATCCGCCACCCGGTGCGCGTCGCCGACCGTTCCGGCGGCGAGCAGCACACCATCGCCACCTTCAACATGTACGTGAACCTGCCCCACAACTTCAAGGGCACGCACATGTCACGCTTCGTGGAGATCCTCAACCGCCACGAGCGCGAGGTCACCGTGCAGTCCTTCAAGGAGATGCTCGCGGAGATGGCCGAGCTCCTGGAGGCCGAGGCCGGGCATATCGAGATGCGCTTCCCGTATTTCGTCAACAAGGCCGCGCCGGTGTCCGGGGTGCAGAGTCTGATGGATTACGACGTCACCTTCATCGGCGAGATCCGCAACGGTGAGCCGCGGATGAACATCAAGGTCGTGGTGCCGGTCACCAGCCTGTGTCCCTGCTCCAAGAAGATCTCCGCCCGCGGTGCGCACAACCAGCGCTCGCATGTCACCATCGACGTGCGCACCCGGGAATTCATGTGGATCGAGGAGCTCATCGACATCGTCGAGCAGGAGGCCTCCTGCGAGCTCTACGGACTGCTCAAACGCCCCGACGAAAAGTACGTCACGGAACGCGCCTACGACAACCCCAAGTTCGTCGAAGACATGGTACGCGACGTCGCCGCCCGCCTGAACGCTCACGAGCGTATCGGTGCCTACGT
>JACDJA010002930.1_pt1 | contig 11559 bp, 12 predicted proteins | sample 7449241 | NCBI WGS metagenome assembly JACDJA01 (sample SAMN14253289, study PRJNA609438) | sludge metagenome | isolation source: initial anaerobic sludge | collected 2018-12-20 | reverse complement strand
ATCGCCACCGCCCTGCTGGCGCCGTATCCGCACGCCGCCGCCACCCTGATCCTGTGCATCGCCCTCCTCCTGCCGCTGGGCAGCGTGCCGCTGCTGGCCCTGCTGCACCGGCGCCCCTGGACCCGGCTGGCGCCGGACGGGCTGATCGGCGAGAACGTGCGCGGCACCCTCAACATGGTGATACCCGGGCTGCTGACCGCCGGCGTCGTGGCGCTGGCGGTCACCGCACTGCTGCGCATCCCCGGCGTGGCGCAGTTCGACATCCCGCTGGACCTGGCGTCGCTCGAAAGCCCCTTCACCACCGGGCCGGTGATTGCGGCGCTGAATTCCCTCTTCTGGTTCTTGGGCATCCACGGCTACCACGCGCTGTCACCCATCATCGATGTGCTGGACCAGGCCACTCAACTGAACGCCGCCAGCGCCGCCGCCGGTTACGAGGGCATGTATGCCCTGAACGGCACCCTGCTGGGCGCCTTCGTCTTCATCGGCGGCGCCGGCGCGACGCTGTCGCTGGTCGCCGCCATCCTGCTGTTCTCGCGCAGCGAATCCCTGCGTCTGCTGGCGCTGGCCAGCATTCCGGTATCACTGCTGAACGTCAACGAGATCCTGCTGTTCGGCCTGCCGCTGATCCTCAATCCGCGCCTGCTGTTGCCCTTTGTCCTGGCGCCGGTGTGCAACGTGCTGATCGCGCTGGCCGTGGTGCAGGCCGGCTGGCTGGAGCCGGCCAGCGTCACGCTGCCGCTGACCTCGCCCGTGCTGCTCAACGCCTATCTCGGCGCCGGCGGCCATGTCGGCGGCGTGGTCCTGCAACTGCTCCTGATCGCGCTCGGCGCCTGCATCTACGCGCCGTTCGTGGTGGCGCTGGAACGGCAGCGCAAGGCCGACGCCACGGTCTACTTCAAGTCGCTGGACACCACGTTTCCGCGTCTGCAGGAAGAATCGCTGCTGTTTGCGCACGACCCGGTGGTTTCCACCTACGCCAATCGCGCCCGTCGCAGCGCCGAGATCTCGCGCATCCGCACCATCAGCGAGTACGACTTCTATCTCGAATACCAGCCGCAGGTGTCGCTGCGCAGCGGCCGCTGCACCGGCTGCGAGGCGCTGCTGCGCGCCACCGGCCCGGAAGGTTTGCAGCAGGCGCCGCTGGAATTCCTGCGCTGGCTGGCGCAGGCCGATCTGATGCGCGAAGTGGACCTGTGGGTGGCCAAGCAGGCGGTGCTGCAATGCCGCGCCTGGCGCCTGGCGGGCTTCAGCCTGCCGCTGACCATCAACGTCACCAGCGGCACGCTGACGTCCGCGTCATACCTGGACAAGCTCATCAAGGTGCTGGAGCAGGCCCAAGGCCAGGTGTCGGTGGAATTGACCGAGGACGCGCTGGTGGAAGACGCGCAGGCCCTGCACACCGCCTTCGACCGATTGCACGCGATCGGCTGCCAGGTCTACATCGATGACTTCGGCACCGGCTATTCGGCCCTGAGCTACCTGCACCAGTTCGAGATCGACGCCGTCAAGATCGACCGCAGCTTCGTGCAGGCGCAGGGCAGCGAGCGCGGCGCGCAGGTGATGAGCGGCCTGCTGCGCTTTTGCGAGGCGCTCGACCTGCGGATCATCGTCGAAGGGGTGGAAACGCGCGAACAGCTGACAGCGCTGGAATCCAGCGCCGAGATCATCGTGCAGGGCTGGTTCTACAGCAAGGCGCTGTCGGGCGACGCCATGATGGCGTTCGCGCGGCGCGAACAGCCCGCCGCCGTGCCCGGCGGCAGCGCCGCCGCTATTTGATGCCGATGAACGGCAGGGCCGATCCCGGCACCTGGGTCGCCGGCAGCACGCCGTCCCATTTCTCGACCGCGTTCAGGCTGACCAGGTTGGTATTGGCGGCCAGCGCCTCGGCCTTGGCGCGGATCGACGCGGCTTCGGCTTCGCCACGCATGCGGATGCCGTCGGCCTCGGCGGTGAACTGCTGACGGCGCGCGTCGGCTTCGGCCTTGGCCTTGACCACCTGGATCTCGGCGTTGATCATCGCCGTTTCCTTCTGCTGGCGCGTGGTCTCGATCTGCACCTGGGCCAGCATGCGCTGCTCGATCGAATGCTCGTAGGCCTGCGAGAAACCGACTTCCTCGATCTGCACGCCCACCACCTGCACCGGCGCGCCTTCCATGGTCTTGTGGACAGCGTTGTTGACGTCCAGCCCCAGCTTCTGGCGTTCCTGGATGGCGCGCACGGCGGTGTACTGGCCGAAAACATTCTTGACCGCGTCGGGCGTCTTGCGCTCGAGCACGCGCATCTGCAGATTGCCGATGGTGCCGTACTCCGAGTACAGCTCGGCCACGTGCTCGGCCGGCACGCGGTAGGTCACCGACACGCGCAGCGTGGCGGGCTGCTGGTCGTAGCTGTAGGCTTCGAGCTTTTCGAACACGAAGGTGTGGTCGCGCACCGACACCATCATCACGGTGTCGATGAACGGCGTCTTGAAATCCAGGCCCGGCTCCGACACGCGCACCAGCTTGCCATTGCGCAACACCACGCCGCGCTCGCCCTGGTCCACCTGGAACCAGGAACCGAACGCCAGGCACAGGATCAACACGAACAACACCGCCGTGCCGATGGCCAGCTTCAGGCTGCGTGGTTTCACGGACTTGACGATCTGGAGGTCGGTCGGCTTCACTTTCAGTCCCTTTCTGATTTATTGCGTTTACGATCCGAGAGCACGGCGGCGATGCCGCGCGCGAGCAAGTAGGCGACCGCGGCCGCCCCCACCAAGATCAGGAAATATCGCATCTGGCTTTTCCCCCGGAATGGAAGCGAGCGATTCTAGCCCGAGTCAGCGGCATGAAAGGTTACGGTTGTTGCAATGAGAAAAACCACTTGCCAATAGAGACAGTGCGCGTTCCGGCATTGCGCTACGCTGTGCGCGCCACACTACTGGGATCGCATCATGCGCCGCCATTTCGCCGCTTTCCTGACCGCCCTGGCCTGTGCCGCCCTTATCGCGCCGGCCTGGTCGGCCCCCCCTGAAAACCGCGGAAAGCCGGACCATGCCGGCCACGGCAACGGTAACGGCAAGAACAATGGCGGCGGCCGCGACGCCGATACCCACCTCAGCGTGACCCTGAGCACCGCCGGCATCAGCGTCTCGACCGCGCGCGGCTACGCCGTGCAGGCCGGAGCCACCGGCTACGGCGCGCTGCCGCCCGGCATCCGCAAGAACCTTGCGCGCGGCAAGCCGCTGCCGCCCGGGATCGCCAAGAAGATGGTGCCGGGCCCGATGCTGACGCGCCTGCCCGTGCATCCGGGCTATGAATGGCGCGTGGCCGGCAACGACCTGATTCTCATCGCCATCGCGACCGGCGTCGTCGCCGACGTGCTGGCTGGCGTGTTCGACTAACACGGCGCAATCGGGGGCGCGCATTTAACGTTCCTGGCATCGCGCCGCACACTGTTACGTCCGCGCGCATCCGATCTGCTACCGTGAAGGCTGCCGCGGGCCCGGCCCGCGCGCCATGTCCCCCATGACCTCGCAGGGAGATCGACCATGCCGCGCCCTTCCGCGTCCACGCCCCTGATCGGCGTGATCCCGCCTTATGTCCTGGACCGCCTGGCACAACATGCCGACGCGCGCGTCAGCATGCCGGCGGTCAAGACGCTCATCATCGACCAGCAGCAACGCGGATTGCGCGACATGGCGGCGCAGCCGCGGCGCGCCCATGAGCTGCCGGCCGGCGCGCGCCGCGACGCCGGCACGCCGCAACGCGCTGTGCACGACGCGGCCAATACCACCGCGCTGCCCGGCGAACTGGTGCGCGCCGAGGGCGAACGCGCCAGTGGCGATGCGGCGGTCGATGAGGCCTACGATCACCTGGGCGCGACTTACAGGCTGTTCCGCGACGTCTATCAGCGCGATTCCATCGACGGCGCCGGCATGCCGCTGGTGGGCAGCGTGCACTACGGCGACGACTACGACAACGCTTTCTGGAACGGCACGCAGATGGTGTTCGGCGACGGCGACGGCGAGGTGTTCAACCGCTTCACGGTGGCGGTCGACATCGTCGGCCACGAACTCACCCACGGCGTCATCGACAGCGAAGCGGCGCTGGCCTACCAGGGCCAGTCCGGCGCGCTCAACGAATCGCTGTGCGACGTGTTTGGCGCCCTGGTCAAGCAATACTCGCTGGGCCAGACGGCGCGCGAGGCCGATTGGCTGGTGGGCGCGGGCCTGTTCCTGCCGCGGCTGCAGGCGCGCGCGCTGCGCTCGATGGCCGAGCCCGGCAGCGCCTATGACGATCCGGTGCTGGGCAAGGACCCGCAGCCGGCCCACATGCGCGACTATGTCGATACGCCGCGGGACAATGGCGGCGTGCACATCAATTCCGGCATTCCGAACCGGGCCTTCCACTTGGCCGCGATCGCCCTGAAAGGCGCGGCCTGGGAAGTGGCCGGGCGCATCTGGTACGACACCCTGCGCGACAAGCGGCTGCGCCACGACGCCGACTTCGCCACGTTCGCGCGCCTGACGCTGGAGGTGGCGCGCGATTCGCACGGCGAAGCCGCGCGCAAGGCCGTGGCCGACGCCTGGGCGGCAGTGGGCGTGACATCATGATCGAGCTGCCCCCGCTCGAGTTCGCGCTGCGCGTCAGTCTGACGCGCGAAGGCGGCCTGGCCTACCTGCCCGGCCTGGCGCACACCCGCCGCATCGATCTGACGCATTGCCCGCCCGGACTGCGCCAGGAAGTCGGCGAAGCCCTGCAACGCACCGCCCCGCTGGCCACGCCGGATTGCGCCAGGCAGGGCGGCGACCAGCGCTACTTCCATATCGAACTGGAGTTCCGCGATCCAGCCGGCGGCGCCGCCACCCGCCTGGTCTTCGACGTGCCGGAGGCGCAGGCGCCGGACGCGCTGGTGCGCCTGTGGCGCGCACCGGAGGACCGCTGACGCGCAGGCCGGAAAAGGCGCCCGGCCAGCGGCCGGACCCGGCGCGCTTGCGCATTAGCGCCCCGCGCGGCCGCGTCACCGTGGCGCGCGTGGCGCTGCCTTGGCCGGCGGCGTCCGGAACTGGCCGATCTGGATCGCGCGCCCCGCCAGCAGGCCGCAGCCCGCCATCGCCACGCACAGCGCGGCGCATAGCCCGAGCGCCGCCGTCCATCCACCCAGCCGGTCGTGCATGGCGCCAACCAGCGCCGGCCCGCTGGCCGCGAACAGATAGCCGACGCACTGCGCCATGCCGGACAGCGCCGCCGCCTGCTGCGCATGGCTGGCGCGCAACCCCACGAACGTCAGGCCGAGGATGATGCCGCCGCCCGTGCCCAACCCGAGCAACACGATCCATAGCGTGGCCCAGCCCGGCGCCCCGATCAGGCCGGCAAATGCCGCCAGCGAGGACGCCGCCGCGCAGAAGGCGGCGGCGCGCTGGTCTTGCATGCGCCGCACCACCGGCGCCAGAAACAAGGCCGGCCCGGCCGACATCAATTGCAGCAGCCCATGCAGCGAACCAGCCCGCTCGGCCGAATAGCCGATATCGCGCAGGATCGCCGGCAGCCAGCTCACGCCCACGTAGAACACAAAGGAATTGATGCCCAGGTACAGCGTCACCTGCCAGGCCAGCGCCGAATGCCACAGCCGCCCGCCGTGCGGCGCGTGCGTGGTGGAAGACGCCGGCGGCGTATGGTTGGCCAGCTGCGGCAGCCACAGCAGTCCCGCGGCCACCGGAATCGCCAGCAGGCACAACGTGGAGAAACGCCAGTCGTCGCCGGCCAGGCTGGCCAGCGGCACCGCCAACGCCGAGGCCGCGCCGGCGGCGATGCTCATGGTCAGCACGTAGGCCGAGGTCAGGCCGGCCACGCGCTGCGGAAAGTCACGCTTGACCAGGCTGGGCAGCAATACATTGCCAATGGCGATGCCCGATCCGATCACCGCGGTGCCGAGGTACAGCGCCCAGGCCTGGCCCTGGCTGCGCAGCACGATGCCGCCAGCGATCAGCAGCAGCGCCAGGAACAGGGTGCGCTCCAGGCCATGGCGGCGCGCCATGCCGGCTGACACCAGCGAGACGACCGCGAAGGCCAGCAGCGGCAGCGTGATCAGCATGCCGGCGGCGGTATTCGACAATCCAAGCTGCGCGCGGATCAGGCCGACCAGCGGCGGCACGCCCGTGACCGGCGCGCGCAATGCCATGGCGATGAAGAGAATGCCCGCGATCAGCAAGACGGGGCGTTGGGAGGCGGGAGAGGCATGCATGACGCCAGCATAGGCAAAATCGGCGCTGCTGAGTTTCGAGATAATGACAAAATATCCCTGAATCCAGCCAAGACATCGCCGAGTCGCTGCGAGCGGACCCGGCCGATCGCAGCACGGTGTCCGAATGAGGCCGGCGCCTGGCCATGAGCGAACGCGCACTGGCGCGCCGCCAGGGCCTAGGGCCGCCGGGCGCAGCGCCGGCGGCGTTGCGTCAGGGCTTCGCCCCCGCCACCAGGAACAGCCGCGGGAACGGCAGCAGCACGGTGCCGTCCGCCAGCGCCGGATAAGCGCGCGCAATCGCTTCCTGGTAACGCGCCAGGAACGCGGCCTGCTCGCCGGCATCCAGCTCGTTCAGGTAAGGCCGCAGGGCCGTGCCCTTGAACCACTCCACCACAGCCTGCGCGCCGGCCAGCGGATGCATATAGGTCGTGCGCCATACGTCCAGGCGGTCGCAATGCGGCTTGAGCAATTCGTAATACCAGGCGGCGCTGTGGCGCGGTGGATGCCTCACGCCGCCGATCTTGCCGGCCCAGGGCCCCTCGGCGGCAATCTGGCGCGCCAGTCGGTGGGCGGGTTCTTCCATGTTGTCGGGCGTCTGCACCGCCAGGCTGCCGCCTGGCGCCAGCTTGCCCACCAGCCGCGGATACAGGGTGGCGTGGTCGGGCACCCATTGCAGCGCCGCGTTGGCCAGGATCACGTCATACTGGTGCGGCGGGTTCCAGGTTTCGATGTCGGCCAGTTCGAAGGCAATCGACGGCAGGCGCTTGCGCGCGGCCTGCACCATGTCGTCGGAACTGTCCATGCCGGTCACGTCGGCCCGCGGGTAGCGGCTGGCCAACACCTCGGTGGAATTGCCCGGGCCACAGCCCAGGTCAATGGCGGTCGCGACGGCCTCGTTGGGCAATGCTGCCACCAGGTCGCGCACCGGGCGCGTGCGTTCGCTTTCGAAGGCGGAATACTGTTTGGCGGACCAGGTCATGACGGCTCCTTGCGCGGGTCTGGATACGTTCCGCACTCTACGCCGGCTCTTTCCATATGACAAATATATACAGCGCTATCAATACATATCCACTGAATATGCCAATGGCCTGTCAGAATGCGGTTATCGCCTCTTCGGAACATCGTGAATGACGACCCACCTGGTCCTGTTGCCCGGCATGGACGGCACCGGCGATCTGTTCGGCCCGCTGCTGTCCGCGCTGCCGCCCGCGCCGCCGCCCGTGGTGGTGCGCTATCCCACCACCGAACCCCTCGGCTACGCCGCGCTGGAACCGCGGGTACGGCAGGCCCTGCCCGCGCAGGCGCCCTTCGTGCTGCTGGCCGAATCGTTCTCGGGGCCGTTGGGCGCCGCCATCGCCGCCGCCCCGCCGCCGAACCTGCGCGGCCTGATCCTGTGCGCCTCGTTCATCCGGGCGCCCTATCCCCGGCTGGGCGTGGCGCGCCCCCTGGCCGGCTGGTTGCCGCTCAAGCTGATGCCGCGCGCGATCCTGCATCATCTGCTGCTGGGCGCGTACGGCACGCCGGCGTTGCGCGCCGCGCTGGACCAGGCCGTCGCCCAGGTCGCGCCCGCCGTCATGCAGGCACGGCTCAAAGCGGTGATGGCGGCCGACCAGACCGCAACGTTTGCCGCTGTGCGCATGCCACTGCTGTACCTGCAGGCCCGCCATGATCGCGTCGTGCCCGCCGCCGCCGCCGCGCTGGTCGCGCGGCTGGCGCCACAGACCCGCCTCATCGACATCGAGGCGCCGCATTGCCTGCTGCAGGCCGCGCCCGAGGCCGCGGCCGAGGCCATCACCGGCTTTCTGCGCGCGCTCGAACCGGCATCCGCCGGCCCATGAAAAAAGGGCCCGCCATGGGCGGGCCCTGCAAAAGTGCCGTGCTTACTCCGTTTTCAACTCAGGCTGCGGCGCGCCCGAGCGGGTTTTCCACAGCGAGAACAGCACGCCGCCACCGATCAGTCCGAAGGTCACCGACAGCGACACCACGGCGGGGATCTTGCCGATGAAGCCGACCAGGAAGATCTTCGTGCCAATGAACACCAGCACCAGCGACAGCGCGTACTTCAGGTAGTGGAAGCGGTGGATCATCGCCGCCAGCGCGAAGTACAGCGCGCGCAAGCCCAGGATGGCGAAGATGTTGCTGGTGTACACGATGAACGGGTCGGTGGTGATGGCGAAGATCGCCGGCACCGAATCCACCGCGAACAACAGGTCCACGAACTCGATCAGCACCAGGGCCAGGAACAGCGGCGTGGCCCAGCGCACCGTCTTGCCCGTGGCCGCGTCCGGCTCGCGCACCCAGAAGGCGTTGCCGCGCAGGCCTTCCGTGACGCGCATGCGGCGCTTGAGGAACTTCAAAATCGGGTTGGTGGCGATGTCCGGCTCCTGGTCCGCGATCATCCACATCTTGATGCCGGTGAACACCAGGAACGCGCCGAACAGGTACATCAACCAGCCGAAGTTGCTGACCAGCGCGGCGCCCAGGCCGATCATGATGGCGCGCAGCACGATCACCCCCAGGATGCCCCAGAACAGCACGCGGTGCTGGAACTGGCGCGGAATGGCGAAAAAGCTGAAGATCAGCGCGATCACGAAGACGTTGTCCAGCGACAGCGATTTCTCGATCAGGAAGCCGGTGTAGTAGGCCATGCCGCTGGCCGGGCCCATCTGCCACCAGACCCAGCCGCCGAACAGCAACGCGGCCGAGATGTAGCCGGCCGACAGCAGCAGGCTTTCGCGCACGCCGATCTCGCGGTCTTCCTTGTGCAGCACCCCCAGGTCGAAGACCAGCAGGGCGATGACGATACCGATGAACAGCAGCCAGCTCCAGGCCGGCGTGCCGGCGAAGTCGGCTTGTAGAAATGAGAGCAAGGCTTCCATGATGTTCCCGCGTGTAGGTGAAGGCCCTCATGATCCGGATCTCGGGCAGATCGAGAAATCAGCCTGAAAGTGAGTTATGGTTCGAAAAAACCGAAGTGAATGTCGCCATGCTCAATTACCGCCACCTGTATTACTTCTGGATGGTCGCCAAGGAAGGCGGCTTCTCGCGCGCCGCCGAGCGGCTCGACATGGCCATCCAGACCATCAGCGCCCAGGTGCGCGAACTGGAAAAGAACCTGGGCCACCAACTGCTGCGCCCGGCCGGCCGCGGCGTGGCCCTGACCGACGCCGGCCAGGCCGCCTTCGCCCGCGCCGAGGAGATCTTCCAGATCGGCCAGGAACTGCCGCAGGAGGTTCGCGCCGCCGCCACCAAGCCGGTGATCCGGCTGTCGGTGGGCCTGTCGGACGGCATCTCCAAGCTGGCCGCCCATGCGCTGCTGGGCCCGGTGCTGGACACGCCCGACCTGCGCCTGACCTGCCACGAGGGCGAGGTCGAGGAGCTGCTGGGCGAGCTGGCGCGCCACCACCTGGACCTGGTGCTGGCCGGCCAGGGCGCGCCGGCCAACCCCAACCTGCGCCTGACCAGCGACCGGCTGGTGTCCTCGCCGGTGGACTGGTACGGTCCGGCGCGGCTGGTGCGCAAGGCCGACACGCAGGACTTCCCGCGCTGCCTGGAGCGCCTGCCCGTGCTGTTGCCCACCGGCCATTCGGTGCTGCGCCAGACGCTGGACCGATGGTTCAATGACCAGGGCCTGCGGCCCAACGTGGTGGGCGAATTCGAGGACAGCGCGCTGATGTCGGTGTTCGCCGCGCGCGGCCTGGGCGTATTCCCGCTCAGCCGCCTGGGCGGCGACGATGTCGGCCTGCTGCGCGGCCTGCGGCCGCTGGCGCGCTGCGACAGCGTGCACGAGGAAATCCACGGCATCCGCAACCGGCGCGGACAGCACCATCCATTGGTGCAGCGGATACTGGCGCATGCCAAGACTTCGGTTTTTTCTTAATGTTTGTCACATACATACTGGTTTTTTAGAAACCATTTCCGCTCTATCGTGACGTTTCTTTCCTGAATCACCGGAGTACCCCGCAATGAAAAAGATCATCTGGCTCGGTTTCGCCGTGCTGGCCGCGCTATGGACCGGATTGGTGGCGCTGACGCTGCAACTGACCGACTGGGTGCTGGCCACCATCGCCTCGGCGCAAGTGCCCGGCGCCACGGCCATCGGCTCTGCCCAATGGGCCGCGCCCGCCTGGGCCGCCCCCTGGGTCGACGCCGGCCTGATCCAGTCACTGCAATCCGGCCTGGTCTGGCTGGTGCAGGGCCTGAACCAGATCCTGCCCGCCGCCGGCAGCCTGGGCACCTGGATCGCCGTGCTGGGCTGGCTGTTCTGGGGCTTCATCATGGCCGCCCTGCTGGTGCTGGCGCTGATCCTGCACTGGCTGGCCGGCAGGCGCCCGCAGGGCGACGGCTCCGGCCGCCAAGTGGTGTAATAAGGCAGGCAACGCGGCGTCCCGGCGCGCTGCCTCCCTACAGGAGCATGCCGTGCCGTCCCGATTCCTTCGCGCCGCCATCCTGCCCATCGCCCTCGCGGCGCTGGCGCCCGCCCATGCGGGCCCGGCCCCTTACGGCATCGAGGTCTGCACGCTGACCGGAACCTCGGGCCAGTACAGCGTGCGGGTGCGCAACACCGGCTCGGCGCCGCTGGCGCGCGTCGACATCACCGGAGTGCGGCTGGACGCCGCCGGCCAGGCCCTGGACAACTTCGACGTCAGCCTGGGCGTCATCGCGCCGGGCAGATACGCCACCGCCATCCTGGCGCGCCACGGCGAATCGGCCGCGCCGGTCAGCATCGCCACCTACCGCATGATCGACGGTGTCGAGACCCGCCAGCAGGACTTGTACGCCGGCAAGGTCGCCCACGTTTCGCCCGGATCGGCGCTGCAATACACGCTGGCGCCGCTGGCCGTGCGCGGCTGGACGGTGGCCTATGGCGGCCCCGAAGCGCCGCGCCTCGCGCCCGGCAGCGCGGTCCTGCTGGCCTATCCCGCGCGCGCCGGCAAGCCGCGCGACCACCGCCCCGAGGCGGGCCGCGCGCCAAGCGAGGTGACTCCGCTCATGCCCTGCGTCGTGCCGCGCGCACGCTAGCGGCGCCCGCCGGGCGTCCTGCCGCGCGCTTCTGCCGGCAAGCCGGCGCACCCGGCCGGCTCATACAGCGGGGCGCCGCCCACACGCCCTAGGCGCCATGCAGCAGATCGCGCTCGTTCAGCAGGGCGTAGACGATTTCGGGCCGGTTGTCGAAGCCGCGGCGGATGGCGGCCGGAATCGACGAGCGCGTCTTGCGGCAAAGGCCGGGCTGGTCGTCGAGCTGGATGGCGATGCCGCGCGAGGTGCGCACCTCGTTGTCACTGGGGACGATGCGCACCACGATGCCCAGTTGCGCCTGCATGCGGCCCT
>JACDJA010002929.1_pt1 | contig 11559 bp, 11 predicted proteins | sample 7449241 | NCBI WGS metagenome assembly JACDJA01 (sample SAMN14253289, study PRJNA609438) | sludge metagenome | isolation source: initial anaerobic sludge | collected 2018-12-20 | reverse complement strand
CCTTCACCACCAGCACGCCCTGGCTCACCACCCGCCCATCGACCCTGACGTGCGCTACGCGCACGTCGACCACCAGGTAGGGGTAGGCCACGGCCTCCAGGCGCCGGCTCCCGCCAGGCGCTGAGCTCGGCGTCGAGCTGGCCGGGACGGCGGCTCACGGTGCTCTTGCCGAAGCTGGTGCCGCACAGCACCTCGGTAATGTCCTTCACCTTCCGGGTGCTCACGCCCCTAAGTACATCTCCATCAGCGACAGCACCAGCGCCTTCTCGCTGCGCTGGTACCGGTCGAACAGCTCCGCCTTGAAGGTGCCCTCGCGGTCCATCGGCACCAGCAGGTGCAGCGTGCCCACGCGCGTCTTGAGCTGCCGGCTGCGGTAACCGTTGGGTAACCGCGCCGCCAAAGCACTATCGTTCGGTTGAGTCATCGTTCACTCCGTTCCAGGGTTGTGTCCACTTCCCATTCTGGAGGAGCGATGGCTCCTGACTCTCACGAGAAAGTCGCAGAGCCACCTAATTCACAGAGCTTACGGGCGCGATCCGTGGGTGGTTTACAGGCAGGTGGTCGGCGCGGATGCGGCTGGTGGCTGGAGGCGTCTACGCACTCATGGTGTTACTCCGGCTTCAGCGTTGACCAGCTAGCTCCGCGAGCGCTTCACGGCCTGAACACCACGTCGCCATGCCACTCGAGATACTCAGCCGCTGGGCGCTTGTCGTGTTGTTGTGGGGTTACCGCAAGTGGTGAGTTCTGGTAGCGGTAGTAGTCCTTGCCGTTGGCGTACTCCTCTTCGAGTAGCCTGGAGACACGAAACTTGAGGGTCCGGTCGACGGTTACGTAGCCAAGATCGAACAGGCGGTGGATGTCCGCCCTTAGCGCGAGGCCGTTAGAGATTAGGTGGGGACCTTCGCTCGTGTAGGGCCGAATGTGCGCCGCTTCGAGGACAGGGACGACCCGCTCTCCAGTGACCGCACAGCGCTTGCCGTACGCGTCTAGGACCCCGAGCCGGAACGCGCCTTGGCCGAGGCGATGACGTACGGGGCTCGCGGCCCCGAACATGTTCACGTGGCCACCAACGGCCGGGCTAGCGGCCGTGGCGTCTTGGATGCTAGGTCCGGTAATAGTGCGCGGGTCCGCCACTTGTCGGACGACGGCGTCCCAGAGGTTTGCCCCGATTGGCTCGTCAGTCGAGTAGGTTTTGCCCCTCACGATGTTCTTCTTCCAGTCCGGCGGTAGATTCACCCAGAGTTCCTCAGGGAAGAAGAACGGCTCGCTGAGAATGGTGCAGCCGATCTCGGGGTCCGGGGCGTCGTCCCTTCGGTATTTCCTTAAACGCTCGAGCAAGGTCCGGGCGTCCGGTGTCCCGTTCGCTTCGCCGAAGGCCTGCCATGCAAGTGAAACGGGAGCAGACACGTAACTCACGAAGAAGCCCCCGCCGATGATGGCCTCGTGAGGCGCTTTGGCTTTGAAGAGGAATGGCTCTCCGGGTTCTAGTGCCCTGAAGGCCTGGTGGCCGCTTGGCCACCAGAAGTTGACCTCGTCCCGCTGTTGGTTACGCAGGTACGTGTACCAGTCATGGTCGGTCGGGCCTACAAATAGCTTCATGGCGTTTTAGGTACCGGCTGTGATGATAACCCGATGCGCTTGACCTCAGCCTACGGCCTTACTTGGGCTTTACCAAGCAGCACGACGTACGGATCCGCCTGTGGGGGTTGAGTTCGCCGCGGAACGCAAAAAGACCGCAGAACGCGAGCCCGAAGCTCTCTATGTGGTTGTCGACGGTTTGCTGTCGGTCGGGGCTCTCGTCAGTCAGTTGTATGGCCGCGGCTATAGCGGGAGCTGGAACCTCACTAGAACTCCGCGAACGGGTCAACGATACGCACGCCAGCGACTACCTGGCCGGCATTCAGGTCTTCGGTCCAGAGAGTAGTGCAGCCCATCTCCGACGCCGACCGTAGAATCGTGGCGTCCCAGAAGGAGATTTGCGCAGAGTCGGCGAGGTCGATGGCCGCCAATATGTCACGGGTTTGCGGAACGTGCGTTGGCCACAAAGCAAACGCCTTCACGCGTCCGCGAGCCGCAGCGGTTGTGAGTGGCTTGGCGATCTTGCGAACGGCATTTACGTAGAACTCCTGCAGTACCTGCACACTCAGTGCCCCCGACCGGGATCTCCCTAGCCGCATGACGAGTTGACGGGCAGCATCGTGGCGCCTACCTGCCGTGGTGTCGTACGCATAGAGAAGCACGTTCGTGTCGACGAACTCGAGATTCACCGTTCGTGTACGTCTGCGCGAGACCAGGTGATGGCGCCAACTTCAAGGCCGATGCCTTCGGTCATCAGCCGTTCCTCCGCAGCCCAGATGGCCTCGTAGTCAGCACCCTGCCCAGTTGCCTGATCGAGGAGCTGGGCGACGAGCGCCGAGACCGAGGTGTCCTGCTGGGCGGCCAGTATTCTCGCGCGGCGCACGACATCTTCGGGCAAGGAGAGCGTGATGTTCCGTGTTGCCATGTGAACCAGTGTAGCACGGGTTCACGGGGTGCTTTGGTCGTGCAACGGTGGCAGCACAAGCCTGTGCGGGTGAACTCTAGACAAGGGTTCTTCTTGGCCTACGGTTGAGGCTCGCCTCGACCTCTTGCTGGCGGTCAGCGGCGGTGGTGGTGAAGTCGGTGCCGCGTAGCAAGTACTTGCGCAGGAGGCCGGTGGAGTTCTCGTTGCTGCCGCGCTGCTCTCGGGAGTGGAGATCGAAGAAGTAGACCTGCACGCCGGTATCGACCGTGAAGTCGATGTTGTGGCTCATCCAGTTGCCCTAATCCCATATCAGCGGATTCCGTAATGCTTGCGGCGACCCGGTGATGCGAGCGGCGAGCGCGTCACGCACGTGCGCCGCCGTGCGGCCGTGTGGCAGGTGGAGGAGCATCAGGCAGCGCGTTTAGCGCTCCACGAGCGTAGCGGTTGCGGACTCTCCTCCTTGCCGATCATGCAGTCGCCGTCCCAGTGGCCTGGGACGGCGCGGTCGGTCGCTTCGGCGGGGCGCTCGACATTGAACGCGCTCCCGAGCCGAGCTCACTATCGGTGGGCGGCTGGTTCCAACATGGCCGCGTCCGATTCCTCTGGCTGGTTCTGCCGGTACAGCCTCTTGACGAACCGGCCGACGAGTGCTGGCTTTACAACGCTAACCAGCCGGTCAGCCGCCCGAGCTCCTTGTCAAGCTGTCGAAGCCGCACCTTCCTCTGCCAGAGGCCGCTGTACTCCCCCTCCATTGAAACGAAAGCGCGTGCGGAGCGTTTGACGTAGCTCCGCACGCGCTGCTTCTACGGCTCCGACGCTCAGGGAACGGGCGCGAGCAATTGTATTAGGCCACCTTCTTCGGCCAAATCGCCCACCGTAACACCCGCGATCCCAAAGTCCGGGAAGGCGTTGGCTGTGAAGAACTCGCCGAGTTCAGTAAGCGTCCCAATACCGTGGATGGAACCAGCGCTACCAGAAACCGACCGTTGCCGCAGGAGGTAGACGCCGCCATCGGCGGGCGTATCTGCAGCTCCTGCTTCGATGCTATTGCCCACGAAGTTGACAGTTCCCTGGTAGAAGGTCTCTACTCGAATACCCGACCAGATGAAGTTGTCTGGACTGTTGTAAAGCGGCCAACCCCATGGACTCTCGATGCCTGTTACGCGGTTACCATCGAAGTCCCAGCTAGAGCCGGCATCTTCCTGGTAGTTGAACCACAGGCCTGCCTGGAACGCCTCGATGTCGTTCCTATAAACGACGCCTGCGCCTAGCTGGTTGTAGGGCTGAACCTGGATACCAACTCGGGTGTCACGAATCACGTTGTTTGCGATTTCACCGAATGCTGCCTGCATCAAGATGCCTTGGTCGCTGGCCGCACTGGGTCCTTCTATGAGATTGCCTTCGATGACGAAGCCGGTAGCTGGCGTGACAGCCCTTCCGCGATTCACCCAGATTGGGAAGTTTGTATCCACCATGTGGTTATTTCGGATGGTTACTCCGAAGGTGGCGTCAGAACTGACCCAAGTCCCGTACATGCCATCCGGATATGGATCTGTCTTCGGAGTATTGGTGCCGACGTAGAAACCATCTACAGTCACACCGCTTGCTTCGATCGCGATAGCGTAAAGTGTGTCCGCTTCAGTGCTGGAGACAACCAGCTCGGCCTCGCGAAGCCTTGGGCCGGCCCCACTCACACCAACGTTTGGTCCTATCAGTGAGAGTGGCTTGTCGATTCGTACAAGCGCAATACTGGCTCCACCAGTACCCTTGTCACTGTTGTCGACAGAATAGGTACCGGCCGCTACACACACGACATCAAGCTCTTTAGCAGCGTCTATCGCGGTCTGGATGGTCGCAAAAGCCGTGCTCACCGAGGATCCATCGGCATCAACAGTACCGCTGTTGACAGACACGAACCAATCAGTCCCCACAGGGCAATGCGCGAACTCGACAACCCTGTCACCAGCTTCGACTTCGAGGCCGAGCCTTAACCCCAGAACGCCTCCGTCGGGCTGGCTGCCCTCGACGACGAGGGTATGTGTGCCAACCTGAACGCTCGCGGGCAGATTGAATGTCGCGGAGAACGCACCGCCGCTGTCGGTAGCGACTGAGCCCAGCAACGCCGGTTCGGAGAAGAACCACACGTCGATCGGGGTCGAGGGAGCATAACCAGTACCAGAAAGCGCAATTGAGCCATCTGCAGTTACCCGTGGGACGCCACCGGCGCGAATGGACAGCGCTTCGCCGTCTCCGGCTTCGAGGCCAACAATGAGATTGCTGCCACCAACTGCGAGCGCCATTGTCCCGTTATCGTAGTTGGTCGTGACGGCGGCAGGTTCGCCACCAATTTCTGCGCTGACTTCCCCCGGTGCACTGGGCAAAGCCGCGGGAGCAGTGAGGACGGTGATTGACACCGAGCCCGACTTGCTTTCGTTCGCCACGCTCGCTGCGCTGATAGTGGTGATGCCCGCACGTTTCGCGAGAACCACGCCCGACGCACTTACGGTAGCGATATCTTCATTACTACTCGACCAAGTGACCTCTTTGGACACGGCCCCAGTCGCCTCCACAGTTGCTACCAAAGCCGTGCTCATCCCACCGGCTAGTCTTAGTTGGTCGCCCGAGACCAGCACCGAGAGCACGCTGCCCGATGTTCCGCAAGCAGCCAATAATACTGCTAGTGCCGGTAGCAACAAATATGCGAACCTTCCCTTAAGCATTCGATCACCAACTCCACTTCAGTGTTTAAGGACGGTTGATTCCATTGGTAGCGGCTCTTGTTGCCGGTGCTTGCCGAGACCGACCGCGTTGCACCTACCTTTCGATTCGCCTGGCTGCGCGACTATTCGCATGCAGTGCATCCAGCGCCGGCAAAGCAACGGCCACAATTGCTAAACCAAGGATTTCATCCCACTATCGATAACAATGACCGATTTTCGCTCACGGGATTCTTACTAATCTGGATATGCGCTTAGAAGCCCGCCAACTGATGTCGGGCAGGCCGGCTCTGGGTCGAACAGGCCATAGATCCTGCCAGCAGAAATTACGCGCAGAGTTCGATAGGATGCACGCTTATTACTCGACCGTGGTGACTAGGTCACCTCGGCTTTCCCGGAACGTCCGCGTCTTAGAGGATGGGTATCATTTGAGCGAGGGAAAGGTTCGCTTCTGCCGTGGGATAGGGCGCTCCGGTGGGTGTGCGATTCGGCTGCGGACCCCAAGTAGCCGTGAGTGGCGACCTTCGATGTGGTCGAGCGGGTCGGTTTCGCTTTGGAACTTGAAATGCGACTTGCGAGTTTACCGAAACCGACTTGCCTGCAAGTGTAAGAACTGCGGTCTCGAGGCTCTCCCCTCTGTTGGGCGTAAGACGTCCCTGCTGACCAGTGCGTATGCCTGGGCCTTCGCGGACTCTATTCGTTCGACCGCCCCGCGCTTCCACTAATCAATTTGCCATTCTGAAACTGGACCTAGGCACATGGTCTCCAAAGCGGTAATGGGTAGAAGCGGGCAACTCGTCGCAGCTACGCCGTCGGCTAATCGTAGATAATCCCGAAGTGGACTTCAGCGGTTGGCTTCCAAGGAGCGCGGCAGGCGGCCATTATGGGGAGTAGCCCGCCCACAAGACGTCGTTCAGGGTGGAACCTGTCACTAGTGAGTACTGGCGCGGCCCGCTAAGATGACCTCCGAAACGCAGCTGTGCCGACCCAGACGAGGCGGCAGCGTTGACGTGTCGGACGGCTAGCGCTTTCGGAGCTGGCCCACCTCGTCACCTCTTGCAGCGCGTAAGTAGGGAGAGTAGATGAGGTACCTGAAGCTGATCCTCGCACTCGTCTTGGCAGGGGCCGTGCTGGCCGCCTGCACCACGCCGGCCCCGCCTGACACCACGGCGCCGCAGGTTACCCTCGTCGCGCCGGCTGGCGGCACGGAGGTGGAGCTCGGCACCCTCGTCACGCTGGCTGGCACGGCAAAGGACGCTGGCGGGATCACTGGCGTTACGGTGCTCGTGGACGGCGCCGCGGTCAACACGGTCGTGCCGACGGGTGACAACTGGACGTTCGATTGGCTTCCCCCCGCCGTCGACGTCTACGTCGTCAGCGCCGAGGCAAGAGACAAAGCTGGCAACGCCGCAACGACGGACGCGGTAACCGTCACCGTCATCCCCGTGACCACGCCACTTACCACCGGCAGCATCGGCGGCACGATCAGCCGCGCCGCGCTTGGGCCAGCCGCGTTGGCGGCCTCTACTTCAGTAGCGGCCGCGGCTAAGCCGGCGCCCATCGAAGCCGGGCAGGTTTTCGTCGCCTTCAAGCCGGGTGTGCGCGACGTGAACTTCGGCACGACTGGCACGGCGACGGCCGGCGCCTTCACCTTCAAGCCAGATGGCTCGTTCACCTTCGCGGGCAGTGACTTCGTCCGCGAGCGCGCCTACCCGACCGGCGGCGGCCTATCGCTGTACCGTACGAGTGCGCTCGATGAGGCCGGCACGCGGTCGTTGGTCGATAGGCTCCGCTCCTCGCCTCTCGTTGCCGACGTGTTCCCGAACTGGATCCTCTCCACTACCGCCGTGCCGGATGATCAGGATTTCGAGCTTCAGTGGGGTTACCCGCAGCTGAACCTCCCAGAAGCGTGGGACATCGAAACGGGCGCCACGAACCGAGTCACAGTCGCCGTTTTCGACACCGGCCGCTTCGACCACTCCGACGTGCAGTGGGCGGCCGGCGGGGCCAACTTCGTCAACTGGGACGGTGAGGTGCCCGGTGAGGGCACAATCGACGACCCCCACACGCTAGGGGGCGGCTCGCCACACGGCACGCACGTGGCTGGCACCATCGGCGCCGTCACCAACAACGCCGCAGGTGTTGCTGGGGTGAACTGGGCCGTCGACGTGCTGCCAGTCAAGGTCCTCGCGGCTAGCGGCAGCGGCAACATTGAAGGCATCATCGAGGGGCTCTTCTGGGCGTCGGGGTACAACGACCCCGCGTACGGTGGCCACGTCAACGCCAACATCCCTAGCGTCATAAACATGAGCCTTGGCGGCAACATCGAGACGTTCTGCCCCGCAAGCCTGGATGGCCTCTTCGCCTACTTGGCAAGCGTGGGCATTTACACGGTCGTGTCTGCCGGCAACGACTCCTCGCCTGCCGACGTCTACTTCCCGGCCAACTGCCCTAGCGTCATAACGGTCGGGGCCACTGGCCCGACCGCGCTCCGCGCGCCTTACTCCAACATCGGGCCGTTCGTAGACGTGATGGCGCCTGGCGGCGACTCCTTCGCTAGGGACCCTGATGGCGACCCTCTTGACGGAATCTTGAGCACGATCAACGGAAACGGCTATGGCTTCATGGAAGGCACCAGCATGGCCTCCCCGCACGTCGCGGGAGTCGTCTCCCTCATGCTGGCGCACGACCCGAGCCTCACGTTTACGCAAGTGCGCCAGCGGTTGCATGATGCGTCCGTGCCCCTGACCCTCGACGAGTGCGGCGTGACCACCCTTGGCCTCGACGGTCTGAACGGCTGTGGCGCCGGCCTCCTCGACGTGGCCGCGGCCTTGCGCGGCGATGTGTTGACCACCCCGCGTGCCTTCGCCTATGCCATCCCATACGTGGAAGGCAGCCCCGTTCCCGTGTACTACGGCGACTTGCCTGCGCTCGAGAAGCTCGCCCAGTACAAGGTTGAGGCAGCCTCCGAGGGCGACGGCACCTTCACATACTCACTGGCTGGCTTGGAGCCCGGCACATACCAGGTCGTGGCGCTCGAGCTCCGCAGCCCTGAGGCGGGCATCTCGACGATCGACCGCATTGGCATGGTCGGTGCGGTTGCGGTCGCGGCGGGCTCAACCGCCGAAGAAGACCTCACCGTCGTGCCGCTGTACACGTTGCTGCCGGTAACTCCGTAGTAGTCAACTAAGGGCGCCTTCGAGGCGCAAGGGAACTGCGTGCGGCGCCGTGACCCCGGCGCCGCACGACTGTAGCTACTCCCCCGCCACCGCCGTGAGCCCCGCCACGAAGTGATCGATGAAGAACGTGTACAGCACGGCAACAGGCACGCTGGCTATGAGCGCCCCTGCCAGCAGCGGCCCCCAGCGGAAGACGTCGCCGCGCACGAGTTCGGTCGGCACGCCGATGCTGACGGTCTTCTGCGCCGAGTCCTGCACGAAGGTGAGGGCGTAGACGAACTCGCTCATGGAAAGCGTGAACGCGAACACCACGACAGTCAGGATGCCGGGCACGGCGAGGGGCAGCACCGCGCGCACGAAGGCGCCGAAGCGCGTGTAGCCGTCGACCATGGCCTGCTCCTCGATGTCGGTGGGTATCCCCTTGAAGAACCCCATGAGCAGCCACGTGCAGAACGGCACCGTGAACGTCGGGTACGCCACCACCAACGCCCACAGCGAGTTCTGCAGGCCGAGGAACGCGATCACCTTGGCGAAAGGCAGGAAGAGCAGCGTTGGCGGTATCAGGTAGGTGAGGAAGATGCCGATGGCAAGCGCCTCACCCCAACCGCCAGCCAGGCGCGCCAGGCTGTAAGCGGCGGGCACGGCCAGCAGTAGCGTGATGGCCACCACCAACCCTCCCACCAGGAACGAGTTGAGGAGCCAGCGCACGAAGAGCGTGTCTTGGAAGAGTAGCTGGATGTGCGCGAGGGTCGGCGGTTGGTTGAACCAGAACGGGTTGGCGTTGGGGTCGAAGAAGTCAGCGTTGCGCTTGAACGCCGTTATGAGCATGACGTAGAACGGCAGCGCCGCGAACAACGTGAAGAGCGTGATCACGAGGTAGAACGCCGACCGCCCCGCCACCTGCCTGCCCTTCAAGCGGGAGCGGCGCGGCTTGATGGCGGTGGCGGCCATCACGCCACCTCACTGCGCCGGATGAGGCCGAGGAGGATGGCGCTAACCCCCGCCAGGGCCGGGAAGAGGAACAGCGCGACGGCGGCGCCCTTACCGAGGTTCCCACCGAGGATGCCCGTGAAGAAGGCCATGGAGGCGAGCACCTGCGTGCTGTTGGCCGGCCCGCCGCGCGTGAGGATGAAGATCGAGATCATGTCGGCGAACGTGAACACGAAGGTGAACAAGATGGCCACCAGCAAGATGGGCGAGAGCATGGGCAGCGTGATGTCGAACAGCCGTCTGAGGTACCCGGCGCGGTCGATGCGCGCCTGCTCGATGACGTCTCCTGGTATGGAGTTGAGGCCGGCCAGCACAATGACGGTCGCCAGCGGCAGTAGCCGCCACACGTTCACGATGACGACGGACGGCAGCGCCAGCTGCTTGCTGCCCAACCAATAGAGGTTAGGCAGGGGTCCGAGGAGGGCGCCAGGGTGACCGAGCAGCCCGACTTGGCGCAGAAGCCAGTCGATGGGGCTGAACACCGAGTCGTACATCCACAACCAGCCGATGAGGCCGAGCGCCACGGGCGCCGTCCACGGCAGGAGCAGCAGGAACCTCACCACCCACTTGCCGCGGAACTTGCGCATCAGCAGCTCGGCCTGGATGGTCGCCAGGATGAGCACCGTGATCAGCGTTCCGAACGTGAACACGAGGGTGTTCTTGAGCGCCGTGATGAAGTTGCGGTCGCCTAGCAACTCGCCGAAGTTGCCGAGCCCAACCCAGCGCGCGGCCGTGCCGCCCGTCGTCACGTCATGCAGGCTGTAGTAGATGGCCAGGCCGAACGGCACCCCGACCAGCAGCACGATGAACAGCACCGCCGGGGCGATCATGCCGACCGCCAGGTAGACGTCGCGCCGCTGTGGGTTGTGGGCGCTCATGCTGGGGTGGCGGCGTTGGTGCGCTGACCGCTGATGGGGTCGAACTCCTTGACGAGCCCTGGCTGCACGAAGAAGTCGTGCTGCACGCCAACCGCGACGCGGCCAGCTAGGCGCGCAGGCAGCTTGGCGATGACGTTGGCGCCGCGCGGCCCGTCCTGCAGCGTGACGGGCGCTGGCGGCGCGGCCTGCTCGTTGGCCGGCTGCGGGACCTCCTCGGCGCTCGGCACGAGGCCGTAGAGCAAGATGTCGGCGCCCAGGTCCTCGACGCCCGTGACGTAGAACGGCAGGCGCCGCGCGCCAGCGTTGGCCTCGAACTCCGTTGCGGGCAGGAAGTTCTCGGGGTGGAAACCTATCACCTCGTTCTCCATGCGGATGAGGTTCATGGCTGGCGAACCCATGAAGCGCGCAACGAACGTGTTGCCAGGCTCGCGGTAGATGTCGCTTGGCGTGCCGATCTGCTCGATCTTGCCGTGGTTCATGACGGCCACGCGCTCGCCCAGCCCCATGGCCTCGACCTGGTCGTGCGTGACGTAAACGGTCGTTATGCCAACGCGCTGGTGCAGTTTCTTGAGCTCGTGGCGAGCTAGGTGGCGCAGCTTGGCGTCGAGGTTGGAGAGGGGCTCGTCGAGGAGGAAGAGGTTCGGTTCGCGCACGAGGGCGCGGGCGAGGGCCACGCGCTGGCGCTCGCCGCCGGAAAGCGCGCGCGGCTTGCGTTGCAGCAGGTGGCCGATGCCGAAGAGGTTGGCGGCCCACTCAACCTTCTGCTGGATGGCGGCGCGCTGCATGCCGACCGCCTCGAGCGGGAAGGAGATGTTCTTGCCGACGGTCTTGTGAGGGTAGAGGGCGTAACTCTGGAACACCATGGCGATGTTGCGGGCGTTGGGGGGCAGGTCGTTGACTACCTGCCCCCCTATCAGCACGTCGCCTGACGTGAGCTTCTCGAGCCCCGCGATGGTGCGCATGAGGGTCGTCTTGCCCGACCCGGAGGCGCCAAGCAGGACGAGGAACTCGCCGTCCTTCACGTCGAGGTCAACGCCGTCTACGGCACGCACTCCGCCGAAGTGCGTGTGCAGCGACTTGACCGCGAGGGTGGCCACGTCAGGCCGCCCAGGGGCAGGGGCGAGGGTCCAAGGTCAGATCAGTCCGCGCTGGCGCCAGGCATCGAAGATCTTGCGCGCCTCCGCTGCGGCTGTGCGGATGGAATCTTCTGTCGATTCGTCCCCGCGCACCGCGCGCGCGAACATGTTGGGGATGACGAAGGTGTTGAACGCCTCGGCCACGGCGGGGCTGGT
>JACDJA010002927.1_pt1 | contig 11563 bp, 10 predicted proteins | sample 7449241 | NCBI WGS metagenome assembly JACDJA01 (sample SAMN14253289, study PRJNA609438) | sludge metagenome | isolation source: initial anaerobic sludge | collected 2018-12-20 | reverse complement strand
TCGAGTGGCGGAGGTGATCGCGAATGAATCCCGTATGGTTGATAGCGATACCCCTCGCACTAGCTTTTGTTAGCGCCTTCTGGAGAACTGTTTCCGGTTGGGCTCTGATTATTGCCGCCTTCTTCAACGCCTTCGCTGGAGTCTTCGGGGTTATCTTCCTCACCGCTACAAGTTTCTCTATTGGCGGCTGGAAAGCTCCATATGGTATCAATTTGCTCGTTAACGACGCAACTAAGCTCTTGCTTCCCATCGCAAATATACTATTTCTCTTTGCAGTGTTGAGTTATCTACGAAAAGGGGAAGAGACTACGAAGTACTCGGTGGTCTTCTTGGTGGCTCTTGCCTCACTGAACGGGATCTTGTTAACCAACGATCTCTTCAACCTCTTCGTCTTCCTCGAGATCGCCGGAATCTCCGCCTACCTTCTGGCATCTACTGGAGAAGGCAGCGATTCAAAGGTTGCATCGTTCAAGTATCTGATGATAGGGTCGGTAGGATCGCTGTTGTATCTTCTTGGGGTCGCGATTCTTTACGGGGCGGCCGGCACACTCAACATTTCTGAACTCGCCGCAAGGGTATCTTCCGGGCAAATCAGCGGGGATGTCACATTAGTCTCTTCGCTGCTAATTGTCGCGGGTCTTGGTGTTGAGTCGAAATTGCTTCCCTTTAACGGCTGGGTTCCCGGCGTTCTGACTAAATCATCTCGTGAAGCAACATTAGTTCTTGCTTCGGTCTATCCTCTTGCAATGGTGTATGCCTTTTCAAAGGTTATTCTCGCCGTTGGAGACGATCGCGTTCTGAACCTTGTCGTCCTTCTTGGGATAGCCACGGTCCTTGTAGGGGAAGTTATTGCTTTCGGCCAGAAGTCTTTGAGAAGGACACTTGCCTACTCCAGTATCGCTCAGTCCGGTCTTGCGATCTTTCTTGTCGGTATCGGGAGCGTTGAGGCAGTTACGGGATCGATTATGCTTCTTATAAACAACGCCCTCTCGAAGTTTATGCTCTTCTCCATTGACGACCAGGTTATCGATGAAGTGGGCAGAGACGATAGAGATACTCTTTACGGATACGGTCGAAGGTCGCCGATAGTTGGAGTAACATTCGTTGTCTCTGCGCTTTCTATCGCAGGTATGCCACTCTTTTTCGGCTTCAGGGGAAAGCTGAACGCGATCTCGGCCAGTTTCGAGGCCTCCCTTGCCGTTCCGGTTTTAATTCTCATTGCAGCTGCCATTGAAGTCACATATTACTTCAGGTGGATCTTCACCTTCTTCAAGCCGGTCGGAACAGTTCAGGCGCCCGAGAAGAGGATTTTGCCCTCGGTGGAGTTTCTTGCCTTCGGGCTTGTGCTAAGTACGGTAATAGTCTTCCTCGGGGTAAGCTCCGGGGAGGCTTTCACAATGTTTGAGAGAGCCGCGGATTCTCTGGTAAATGGCATTCTGGCAATCGGGAAGGCCATTCTGGGAGGGATGTAGATGAATATACTCTTTGTGTTAGCGGCATCTCTCTTTGCCGCTCCGTTATTCTTCCTCGTCTCAAAGTTGAAGAAGAGTGTCGCCTATATAGCTTACGCCGCATTCCAGGTACTCGTTTTTCTCTACGTGTTTTTCTGGGGAGGAACCGGGGCATCATATGAAGTAGTCGGCATCACGAGTAAGCTTAACTTCAACTTTTCTATGACCCCCGTTAACTGGTTTTTCGCTTCGATAGTGATGTTAATAATATCCACGACCGCGGTCTTCATGTTACCCCTGAAGAAGAGCCCAGTCAAGATCTTTCTTTTGAGTCTTGTTACAGCAGGAGTATTGGGAGCAGTTTTTTCGGCTGATTTCCTGACTCTAATGATCTTCTGGGAGATCTCGACCTGGTCTTCTCTTTTGCTCATTATCCAGGATAAGGAAAAGTCGACCGGAGAGGCGATAAAGTATGCCGCTATCGCGGCAGTTGGCAGTTATTCAATGTTGTTTGCGATCTTCTATATGGACAGCAGACTGGGCACGGTCGAGTTTTCCGGTGTGGCTTTGAAGATCGAGAGCCAGCCGATTGGAGTTCAGCTCACGATTTTCATGGCCTTGGCAATAATGGTTCTTGCGAAGATGGGAAGCTTCCCACTCCATACCTGGCTTAGAGGGTCACATTCTTCCGCACCGGACGAATTTAGCCCCATCCTGTCCGGAGGACTCACAAAACTCGGCGGTTTTCTGCTCTTCATTATGTCGATAGTGTTTCCCTCCTTCAAGGTTTTCGGCAATCTTCCTCTACTCAATGGCATTCCTATCGTAAATTACGGATTTGCCTTACTTGGAGGTATTTCAATAATCGTGGGAACGGTTATGGCTATTCGGATGGAAGACGCTAAAGAACTCATTGCCTTTTCGACTGTAAGCAATTCAGGCTATATAGTGTTGGCCCTTTCAGTTGGCGGAACATATGCAACTGCAGGAGGAATGATGCACATTTTAAACCATGCCATGGCATCTGCCGCCGTGTTCATGGCGATAGCTGCCGTAGCCTACAGGACCAGGACCACCAGGATGCACGAAATGGGAGGACTAATAGTGAAGATGCCCGTCACCTTTGCCGTTTATCTCGTTGCGATCATTTCGGTGGCAGGAATCCCTCCTACAAGCGGATTTGTCTCCAAGTGGTTGATCTATCAGCAGCTTGTGCAGGATGGGTTGCCATTTTTGGCCTTTGCCGCTTTCTTTGGAAGCATAGGGTCCTTCATGTATGTCTTCAAACCGCTGGCAGGGATTTTCCTGGGACAACTGAAGCCCGAGCATGAGAAAGTTAGGGAGGCTCCGTTGATTATGCTTGCTCCAATGGCCTTTCTGACACTTCTTACTATTTTCTGGGGAGTCTTCCCCAGCAACGCAATTAGATCTATAAACAGGATTACGAAATCGATCGGCGGAGGAACTGTCGATGTGACTTTCTCGAGAATCGTCGCGCTAACTGGGGAATGGGATTCCGTTTTGGTCACAACTGTCTTCGTGATAGGTTTGGCAATATCATTGTTGATCTTCATGCGCGCAAAGAAGGCCAGGCATGTAGATCTGCTAGACAATTACACTGGCGGGGACTTTCTGTACACCGCAGAGCTCTATCACTTTTCTTACAGAATGTACAGGCCGTTCGACAGGTTATTTGAAAAGTGGCCTTCGATGGAAAACTGGCTTTCATCGACTTCTGAAAAGATCAAGGAGCTTGGAGCCCTGTTCAGGGCGGTCTTCTTCAACCGGAATCCTCAGGTGTACATTGCTTTGACTGTTATCGTGCTTTTTGGCGCCTTCTGGTGGTTGAGGTGATCATATGTTTATGAATATCGTAATTACAATACTTTCGGGGATCGCTCTTCTAGTGGTTGCGTTTGCATATACCGTGACTCTTGAAGGAATTGCAAGAAAGATTGAGGCAAGAATTCAGAGGAGATACGGCCCGCCTTTCTGGCAGAACTTTATAGATATCTTCAAGTCGCTGACGAAGTACTCGATTTCCCACGGCTTCATCTTCGACTTTGGAATACTTATGGCACTGGGAGGGACGATTGCGACGGTCTTCTTCGTTCCGGCCGGCAATCTCGCCGTCTTTCCGGGAATCGACAATGTCTTTGTGGTGATCTATCTTCTGGCTATAGGCCTCCTGGGAATGGCGATGTCTGCCGTGGGGTCGGGAAATCCAAATGCATCCATAGGAATTGGAAGGGCACTGGCCCAGATGCTCGGATATGAGCTCCCCTTCATGATAGTCATTCTCGGGGTCTTCTTCCACCATGGGACTTCATCTCTATCCGATCTGGTAAGCATTCAGATAGCGCAGGGCGCTTACAACGTTTGGTTAATGCCGATTGGTGGAGTAGTTGCCTTCGTCTCTCTGATCGGGATGCTTGGAAAGAAGCCCTTTGACACCTTTATTGCCCCGGCAGAGATAGCTTCCGGTCCTCTAGTGGAGTACAGCGGTAAGTATCTCGGCATGCTAATGATTCAGCACGCATTGGCGACATTCATTGAGATCGGACTGTTTGTCAACCTCTTTCTCGGAGGCGGCAGGACTTTATGGGAATTCCTCTTGAAGTTCCTTATAGTGTACTTCTCAATAGTAATCATCTCCGCCACTATTCCAAGATTCAGGGTCGAGCAGGCGATCAAATTCTACTGGAAATGGCCGCTCATTTTCTCCTTCGTACAGGTAATTATAGTGGTCTTCGTCATGGGGAGGCGATGAAATGAGTAATGAACACAAGGCATGGGAAAAAGTGGCAAATATGCTCAGATCGCGCTCACTGTGGATGCTTTACTACTGTACCGGATGCGGGGCTATAGAGCTGCCTCCAACGATGACTTCGCGCTTCGATATGGAGCGTCTCGGGATTGGGCCTATGGCAACTCCTAGACAGGCCGACATTCTTCTGATTACAGGATACTTAAGTACGAAGACTCTCAGGAGAGTCGTTTACTCGTACGAACAGATGCAGTCGCCGAAGTATATTGTCGGCTTCGGCTCCTGCACACTGAATGGAGGAATATATTATGACTCATACGCAACGATCAACAAACTGGATCTCTATGTGCCTGTGGATCTTTATCTGGCCGGTTGTATGCCCCGCCCGGAGGCAATAGTAAGCGGTTTCGCCGCGCTGATGAGCAAGATTGACAGAGGAGAGGCCAACGGTTGGAAAGAGTATCAGGAGAAGAACGATTGGTACAAGAGTAATCAAATAGAGGCTCTCGGGGAGGTGTATGTACACGATGAATTCCATGAATGAGGTACTCAAAGAAGTGATGACTATTGCCGGAGAGTTTTCGATTAAGGAAGTAACCGCCCGTGAGTCTATCATATTTGTTGAAGCTTCAAGGCTGAACGCGATTCTTGAGATCTTGAAGAGAAAAGGCTTTTCTCATCTCTCACTTATAACAGGCGTCGACAGGATAGAAGACGGAGTTTTCGAGGTGTTCTACACACTTTTTAGATGGGAGACGGGAGAGACTCTGTTGGTGAAAAGTTCGGTGAGTAGAGATGCGCCCGTCATCACAACCGTGATGCACCTTTGGCCTACGGCAAGGTTTTATGAAAGGGATGTTCACGAGTTCTTCGGTATAGTTTTCGATGGTAACCCCGACCTAAAACCACTCATACTCGAAAACTGGAAGGAAATGCCCCCGATGAGAAAGGACTTCGATCCGCAGAAATACTCGAACGATCACTTCCCGGACAGGCATTACGGTGCCGAGTTCCTGGTCGAAGGGGGCGATGAGAGTGAGTAAGGAAGTGAAGCTATTCTTGGGACCTAACCACCCAGGGATGCATGGCAATTCAAGCGTTCACCTTTATGTGGAGGGTGACACTGTCGTCAGGGCGAGACTCGTTCCTGGCTTCCTTCACAGGGGTTTCGAGAAGCTAATGGAGAGAAGGGGCTGGATGCAAAATCTGGCCCTGATCCCCCGAATCTGCGTGCCCGAACCGGACATTAACGAAATGGTTTATGCGATGGCGGTCGAGGCGCTCAGCGGAACGGAGGTGCCAGAAAGAGCTCACTGGATAAGGATGATAATTCTCGAGCTGGCGAGAATCGCTTCCCACCTTATGGCTTTGGGTGGAGTCGGAGGATCTACCGGTCTCTACACAATTTCACACTGGACTCTTGCTGACAGGGACAGGATTCTAGATATCTTCGAGAAGATTACCGGCGCAAGGGTCTATCACATGTATATCGTTCCTGGAGGCGTAAGAAAGAATCTGCCCGAAGGAATCGAGTCTGAGATTCTTGAATTCCTGGATTACATAGAAAGCAGGAGCGATGAATTTGAGAACCTGCTTCTGAAAAACAGGATAATCAGAACGAGGACAGAGGGGCTCGCGCTTCTAACAAGAGAAGAGGCGCTCGAAATAGGTGTAACCGGCGTGGGACTGAGAGCCACAGGTTTGCCCTACGACATAAGAAAGATCGATCCATATGCAAAATATGACAGCGTGGTTTTCGACGTTCCTACAGCAACTGAAGGGGATGCCTTTGCCAGATTTACCTTGAAGTACTATGAGATGAAGCAGAGTATCAGGATATTGAGGCAGGTACTTGAAAAAATGCCAGAGGGACCTGTAAACGCAAAGATCTCATCTGGCAGCGCGCTCAGATGGAGGGTGCCCGAGGGGACTGTCTACACTCACATAGAGTCATCCAGAGGCGAGTACGGATACTTCGTTGTCTCAGATGGGGGGGAGAAACCTTACAGGATAAACGTCAGAGGGGCTTCCTTTCCTCAGGGTTTGTATGGTGTGGAGAAACTACTTGCAGGAACAAGAATAGAAGATGTTGCTCTCTGGCTAACCACAATGGATTTCTGCCCGCCAGAGATCGACAGATAGGAGGCTGGTAAAGTGAGCGTATATGATGGTTTCAAAAAGACTTTCTGGGGCCCTACTGTAGCCTGGAAGAGACTGTTCACCAAGCCGGTCACCATAAAAGTTCCACGGGTTTATCGCGAGGCAGCCGAAAGATACAGAGGGTTCCACGTCAACGATTGGGATAAATGCTCGGGATGTGGTACTTGCGCAAAGATATGTCCTACCGAAGCCATCAAGATGGCGCCAGTAGATATTACGGTAGATATCGGAAAGAAGGCACAGCGACCGGCAATAGACTATGGGAGATGCTCTTTCTGCGGAATGTGTGTCGACATATGCACTACAGGTTCACTTAACATGACCAGGGAGTATATTCACATATCCGAAGACCCCGATAGTTTCTTCTTCCTAGCAGACGAAACTGGCATCCATCATGATACTCCACCTATAGGCTATTCACGGGATGAAAACTCGGAGCTGCTCGATCTGGAAAGGGTAGAAATGGAAGAGCTCCCGGGTGTGGAGAGAGTTCAGTCCTTTATAGAATTTGTCAAGGGATTTTCGAGAGAGCAGGCCATTGCGGAGGCGGCAAGATGTGTGGACTGCGAACTCTGCATAGATGCCTGCCCGGCAAAAATGGATATTCCAAGATACATAGAGAGTATCTTCAAGAACGATATAAAAGAGGGCGTCGAATGGATATACAGGACTAATCCTTTGCCGTCGGTTTGCGGGCGCGTCTGTACCCACAAATGTGAGACCGTCTGTTCAATAGGGAATAGAGGAGAGCCAGTTGCCATTAGATGGCTGAAAAGATATCTCATGGATCAGGAAGAGACTGAAGACGTTATTAAATATGCGAAAAAACAAGAGATAGTCAAGAAGGGAAGCGGCAGAGTTGCGATAGTAGGCGGTGGTCCGGCCGGTTTGTCTGCCGCGTACTACCTTTCGCTAATGGGTCATTCTGTTACAGTCTATGAAAGCAAAGAGCATGCGGGCGGTGTCATGAGGTATGGCATCCCACGCTATCGTCTGCCAGATGAAGCACTGGATGCAGACATAAAAGTAATAGAAGCCTTGGGTGTGAAGATCGAATGCGGCAAGACCGTTGGCAGGGATATCACTATTGAACACCTTCATGAGAAGTTCGATGCGGTTTTTCTCGGAACGGGTTTCATGAAGGGAAGAAGCACCGGAGTCAAAGGAGCTGACAGTGAAGGGGTCTTGATGGCCATGCCTCTTCTCGAGTCTATTCGTGATTATCTCAGAGGGGATTCAAGCAAGAAACCGGAAGTGCCTGAGAGCCTCGTCGTGATAGGAGGAGGTAACGTTGCAATGGACGTGGCTCGTAGCGTTGCCCGTCTCCAGAAGATGGAAGGAATGCCGGTAGATGTCAAAGTAACATGTCTCGAATCCTCAGATGAGATGCCAGCCGACCTTGAAGAGATATTGGAAGGAAGGGAAGAGGGAATAGAGTACTTTCCCAGTCGGGGACCGAAGGAAGTCATTCTCAAAGACGGCAAAGTCTCCGGATTATCTACCATTGCCTGTACAGCAGTTTTTGATGGAGACGGGAGATTCAACCCAAGATTCGATGAAAGCGACGAAAGTATGATCGAAGGAAGAATGATTGTCGAGGCAATTGGACAGGCGCCGGACTATGATTATCTTCCAGAATCGATTAGGGAGAAGGTACAGTTCATACGGGGAAGAATACTCGTGAACGAGAAAGGTCAGACAGATCTTCCATGGCTCTTTGCGGGAGGAGATATTGTGAATGGTCCGGATATCATCCATGGCGTTGCCGACGGTCACAAGGCGGCAGTGGGTATCGACGAGTACCTAATTAGAGAGGTGAAGTTATGAGCGACCTCAAGAGCTTTTTGGAGATAGCACTCAGTTTCGAAAAATCTGGTCAAGAGTTCTACAGAAACAATATGCAGAAGGTCAATCAATCCGTTGCCAAAAAGACCTTCGGATATCTTATGGATATGGAAGCCTCTCATGTGAAGTTCATCGAGGGTATGATTGAAGCTCTTGAAGACAACAAGAAGGTTGATTCTGCCCTTCAGGAAGAAGCGGAGGAGATATTCGTAGAGAGACTGAAATCGCAGGCGCTTTCAAACAACTCTTACAGCAGCGATCTTGCCGATCTTTCGATTCTAAGAATGGCCTACCTCATTGAAAGGGATTTTGTTGACTACTATGAAAATGCCTCCAAAAAGGTGGAAGACGTGAGTGCAAAGAAACTCATGGTAAGGCTAATGAACTGGGAAAAAGGACATGTTTCTCTTGTCAGAAACCTTATGGAGAGGATATACGAGAAAAACGCAATTGATCTTGGCTTCTATCCCTTTTAATAAGGGAACGCTTTCAAGAAGAGAAATTTCTAGCCATTCGCCTGAAGTCAGTGTGCTGACGGAGGCTAATCAGGTTTCGCTGTACATAGGACTGCTGGACGCTTGCTAAGGACGCTCAAAAAACCTTTGGCAGTCAACGGTCTATAGTTCTTCGGGAAGAACATCATCGCGAGACTCAAGGCGCCGAAGAACATCGGTGGACGCAAGCCTGCCTTCGGCAGGAGGCGAGACCGACTGCGTCGGGAATTGATGCTGACACTTTCGCACCAGGAAGAAAAAGGAGCAGGAGTCGATCTGGTTATTTTCGATAACTCCACATGTATCGTGCTGAAGCAAGTTCAGCATCTCGCTCCTAGTTTTTTGAGCTTGACCAAAAACGAAGAACAGATCCTTGCTTCGAAACGAACAACGGGTTTTTTCCAGTCAGGCTTCGCCTGGCCAGTCTCGCCTTTGGCGAGGCCAGTACCGACTACGTCGGGCAAAAGCCGCTGTACGCTGATGAAAACCACGTTATCCGTCAACAGTCCACCGCCAAGAAGACCGGTTCTTCGTTCCGACGCTGCGCGTCCAGGTTGTTCGTTCTTGGAACCGGATCCCTTATTAAGTCCGGATACAGCAAATGGTTATTCCGAAAAGGCTAGATTCCGTCATTCCGACAAAGCTCCTGGTCGGAATCTTGATGCTCTTGCTTCAATGGTCCTAACCAAGAACGAAGAACAGATCCTCGCTCTGGAACGAATAACAGATTCTCCTGGCGAACGGAGAACCACTCAACGGTCAACCGGTTCCTCTTGCTCTTCCGAACCCCGTACACCCAACCCCTATCCTCGTTTTTTGTGCTTGAAACTCACAACTCACAACTTGCAACTGATTCTTTGTTCTTTCCAGCGTTCAGCGTATCTTAGCAAGCGGAAAGCAGTTCTTCTCGATGAGCGGAGGACCGCCAAACGGATAACTCCTTTCTTGAACTTGTAATCATTCTAAATAGTCATAAGAAGACCGATAATATTTATCTGGAATTACATGGAGGTATTTATGAAGAGGATTGTCTCAATAATGTTTTTACTCGCATTGATAGGAGTGTTTACTATGGCCAGTGCTGAAATACCAGTAGTTGATGCTAATCTGCCAGAAAATCTAGAAACCGCAACCTTCGGATTGGGCTGTTTCTGGGGTTCTGAAGCGGTATTTGGGGGGATAAGCGGAGTATACAGGACCAGCGTTGGATACGCAGGAGGCACGAAGGTTAATCCAAGCTATTATTCTCTCGGGGATCACACTGAAGTAGTTCAGATAGAGTTTGACCCTTCAGTTATCTCTTATGAAGAACTTCTGGGACTTTTTTGGCAGTCTCACAATTCTTATGTGAACTACAAGGTTCAGTACATGTCTCTCATTCTCTATCACAGTGAGCAACAGAAAGAGATCGCCGAAAGGTTCATTGATTTGAAGGAGAACGAGACCGGCAGGAAGGCGGCCACAGAAGTCTCGCGAATGACCGAGTTCTACAGAGGCGAGGATTACCATCTCAAGTTCTATCTCCAGAGAGATAAGGAGATTCTAAACGATCTTCTAAGATACTACGAAGACATCTTTGCTTTGAACGATTCAACTGTGGCGGCCAGGTTAAACTCTCTCCTGGCTGGCAAGGGAGACCCCGATCTTATGAAAAACGAGTACGAAGGCTACGGCCTCCAGGATATTGCTCTCGAAAAGGTGAGAAAGATTCTCTATTAGAGAGAAAAGAGTTTCGAAAAAACCAGGTTAGAGTCTGGTCTGGATTAATGGGTAAGAGAGAGAAGTAGATAAAACTCATTATCGAGAGCGTGGCTTCGATATAAGAGATTTGATGATAGTTGTCCGTCTGCCGTCTTCCGAGATCAATAGCAGAAGCGAGTCTCGATAGCATGAAGAAGTGATGTTACTATAATCAGACGCAAGGCCGACTGCGTCGGGAAATGATGCCCGGAGGAACGTTCGGGGAAGTGATGCTGCTGCGCAGGAAGCAAAAAAAAGCCGCTGAACGCTGTGAAGAGTCGTCCTTAGTCCTTCGTCCCAGATCATGGACCCGTCCTTCGCAATGATCAGAATCGCTGAAGAGGTTAGAGGTATGAGGATACACGTATGAAGATCAAGATCAAACATCACATACTATCATGATGAACTGTTTTCAGCATCTTGCGTTCCATAGCTCTTTTCGAACCTGCAACCACCTGCGTGCAGCCCCGAGCGGTTCAAACCCAGATTCCGAAACGAGTTCGGGATGACCCTGAACAGAGGCCCCAAACAGGAGCCCCAAACAGGAGCATTTTGGGGCAGGCTAATCAGGGTAGGCTCAGTGGGATGACAACAAACGGTTATTGCGAAAAGCTTAGAGAAGCCGTCCTCCGTTTACCGTCCCAGACAGACCAGACCTTCGACAAGATCAAAACCGAGATCCCGAAACAAGTTCGGGTGACGAGGTTAGGGAGTTCCGAAAATCTCTTCGCAAAAACGATGGAAGAAGTCTTCGAAGAGCCTCTATCGGAATGACGTCCTCAGTAGCGCTGACAATCGTGAATTGGGCGATCCTCTCTTTGCAAAACCCCAGACTCCAGACCCGCTCCTTGGTTTGTTCTTGCAACTCACAACTTGGCACTTGCATCTGCTGTTGCTCTCCTCGGCGAACGGAGAACCACTCAACGGTCAACCAGTTCCTCTTGCTCTTTCCAACCCCAAACCTGCAACCCCCGACCTCCGACCCCCAACGACGGGCCAAATCATCTCTCAATCAGTTCTACTCCCGCTCTTCTGAATTCCTCTATAGTTCTCTGAACATCGCCTATGTTTGCTTCTACACCTTTTGTTCCATTTATTATTACGTT
>JACDJA010002925.1_pt1 | contig 11564 bp, 9 predicted proteins | sample 7449241 | NCBI WGS metagenome assembly JACDJA01 (sample SAMN14253289, study PRJNA609438) | sludge metagenome | isolation source: initial anaerobic sludge | collected 2018-12-20 | reverse complement strand
ACGGTATCGAGATCGACGAACGTGCCGGGGAACTAGCGGCCTTTGCGCTGACCATGAAAGCCCGCGCCAAGCAACGCCGGTTCTTCAACAAGGGGGTCAAGCCAAACATCTGCGTGTTGGAGAACGTCCATTTCGACGAGGGCGAGCTGAAGAGTTACATGGATTTTGTCGGGCGCGACCTGTTCACCGCGCCACTGCAAACCACCCTGCGCCAGTTTGAAGAGGCCGACAACTTCGGCTCCCTGATCCGTCCGGATGTCACCGACGTGGACGGCACGCTCAGAATTCTGGAGTCAAAGAACGCCTCCGGGCAGCTGTTTATCAGCATGACCCACCAGAAAGTTCTGCAAGCCCTGCGGCAGGCCGATTACCTGAGCTCTAAATACCATGTGGTGATTGCTAATCCTCCGTATGCAGGCTCTCGGTATATGAATCCCCGCTTACGGGCGTTTGCACAAAGTGCTTATCCTGACTCAAAAACAGACATGTTCACGATGTTTATTGAGAGGATAGAAGAGATCTCTTTGAATAAGGGTGTCTTTGCGGTGGTCTGCCCCTATGTGTGGATGTACATATCAACATATGAAAAATTTAGAGAATCTCTATTAGCACTTGGATCAATCAGCTCACTTGTGCGCCTCGAATACAACGCTTTTGAACCTGCATGCGTCCCAGTTGCCACATGGGTATTTCTAAAGGGACAAACAGTGAAAGGGGTCTTTGTTGATCTTTCAGAGTTCAAGGGCCACCAAAACCAAGCACCAAAAACATTAGAGGCGATCAAGTCTAGAAAAGTAGACTATCTATACACCGTTTCTTCCTCTGATTTTGCTTCTATTCCAGGAACACCGGTTGCTTATCAGGCTGGAGAAGGATTCAGAAGAATATTCAATAGTGGTCTGTCGTTGTCAGATGTATGCGATATCACGGGGTCGCAAAATATCACAGGCAACAATAATCAATTTGTAAGAATGAACTGGGAAGTACCTCTGTCTAGTATTGGAAAGGAGAAAAGGTGGGTTCCTTATGCAAAAGGTGGCGGCGAAAGAAAGTGGTATGGACTACTCATAAATGTCGTTGATTGGTCAGATTCTGCTAGGCAGTTTTACAAGCACAACGCAACATCAAATTTGCTTGGAAAAGAATTCTGGTTTAGGCCAGGCATAACCTATTCCATGTTAACTTCAAACACGGCAACGTTTAGATTACTGCCCGAGGGATGCGTCTACGACAAAGGGGGGCCAGCATTTCACCCGCATAACGATTACAGTGAAATCTGTCTATTGGCATGCAATAGTATTGTTGCGGAGAAGGTCTTCAACTTACTCAATCCGACATTAAACCTACAGGTTAAAGATGTTAAAAACTTGCCATTGCCAGCATTTACTAGCAGTCAAAAAATTCAAGCCAAAACAATACTTAACTCGATTTTAAGTATTACAAAGAGAGATTGGGATGGGTCTGAAATCTCGCCGGACTTTTCTTTCCATAGACTAATTGAGATTAACGCTGCAGAAAAAACGTCAACACTTGAAGTCCTATATGGAGAGCTAAGTGAGGAGCGAAAAAAAGACCTGGTGGAACTACAAAGCCTTGAGATAGAAAACAACAGGCTATTCATATCAGCGTTCGGTTTAGAAAATGAGTTCAAGTAAGATGTCAGATTGAATGACATTAACCTGAACTACAACCCGCACTACCGCTACGGCAACGACAAGAGCGAAGACGAACTGGAGGCGCTGCTGCTGGCCGATACCATGCGCGAGCTGGTCTCCTATGCCGTGGGCTGCATGTTCGGCCGTTATGCGCTGGACAAGCCGGGGCTAATCCTGGCCAACCAGGGCGAGACCATCGAGGACTACCTGAAACGGGTTCCTGAGCCCAGCTTTCCGGCCGATGACGACAACGTCATCCCCATGCTCGATGGCGACTGGTTCACCGACGACATCGCCGAGCGCTTCCGCAAGTTCCTGCGCGTGGCCTTTGGCGATGAACACTACGAGGCCAACCTCAAGTTCGTCGAAAAGGCGCTGGGCAAGAATGGCAAGGCCCGCGACATCCGCGATTACTTCCTTAGGGATTTTTATAGCGACCATGTGAAGCGCTACAAAAAGCGCCCCATCTACTGGCTGTTCTCCAGCCCCAAGGGCAGCTTCAACGGGCTGATCTACATGCACCGCTACCGCCCGGATACGGTCAGCGTGGTGCTGAACGAATACCTGCGCGAATTCAAGATCAAGCTCACCGCGCACAAGAACCACTTGGAAGCCGTGAGCATCAGCGCATCGGCCCGGCCGGCGGAAAAAACCGCCGCCATCAAGGAAATCGAGAAGCTGAACAAGATTCTCGCCGAACTGGACGAATGGGAGCGGGAGGTGCTCTATCCCCTGGCGGCCCGTCGCATCGAGATCGATCTGGATGACGGGGTGAAAGTCAACTACAACAAGTTCGGGGCAGCGTTGAAAAAGGTGCCGGGTTTGTCGGAGTGATGGAACCACGGATAGTTTTTTTCGTGTTTTTCGTGAATTTCGTGGTTCAAAAAAGCATTTATCCCGGAAGAGGGAGGCATGGAAAACATCAAGCACGCGCTCACCAAGATCTTCAGCAAGCATCGCATCGTCTTTTGGTACGATGTCAAAAAAGAGCTGCGCCGAGAATTCGAGGCCCTGGAGCTGACCGGGATCGAAAAGATCGAGGTGGCCAACAACGAGTTCGGGGTCAAATACCGCATCCTGCGAGAGCAACCGGATCAAAAATTTCTTTTGTATCGTGAAGGGCCGCAGCCGCCGGATATCGACAACTGGCTGCTGGATGTTCAGTTGGCCCATGGCGAGTTTCGCACCGACCAGGCGGGCCTCTGGCTCAGTGAACTGGACCTGGGTTTTGAATTTACCGCGGTTGTCCAGGCCCACGCCGATTTTTTCCATGCCGCTAAGCGGCGCCAGCAGCTTAAAGGCCTGATCAAGCCGGATGACACCCACGGAAGGATCCGTCTGAAGATGCTGGCGGTCTGTGTCGGGGCCGAACCCCGGGTGGACGATATTCTGGAAAGCCTGCTTGCCGAGCTGGCTGAAGGCGGCGCGGAAAAGATCAACCTGATTGCGCGCTGCAGCCTGGACGCCTTCTGGTGGGATCAACTCAAGCGCCATTACGGTTATGATTCACAGACCCCCGGCATGCAGGATTTTGCCATCGAACTGTTCAAATCCTGCTACGCCATGGGCACCGACGGAGAGATCCGGCTCACCGGCGACGCCCTGGTCTTTTTGAAACGATGGAAAGACAGCATCCGCCATCACAAGGCCTTTGAGACCCTGTCCAACCAATGCGCTGATTTCTTGAAGATCGAGCAAAGCCTCCAAAAGCTGGATTACCGGATCCTGGTGGAGCTGGATTACTTCCGCCTCATCGATCAGAAGATTCTCAGCGATCTGGTTCAGCACGTGGTCGAGCGCACCATCTCCGCCGGAGATTGCACCTTGGTGGTCCGTCAGCGCCGCCAAACCTACTGGTATCCGCATTTCGCCCACCTGTATGAAGCGGTGGACCATGCCGCGCAGTTTCTGATGGGGCTGGATGAAATCAGCATGGAAATGGAATCGCTGGCCGAAGGGGTCCAGCGCTATGCCCAGCGGTGGTATCGGCTGGATCAGCTTTACCGAAAGTACGTGTACCACGTGGTGGAGTCCGGGCAGGTGACGCCGATGCAAAAACTTTCGGACATGATGGAAAGCCGCTATACCAACAGCTTCCTGCTGCCGCTCAACAACCAGTGGCAGCGTCTGGTGGACGAGACCGACAAATGGCAAGCGGCACCCGTCACGCGGCAGGATCAATTTTTCACCTATTACGTTGAGCCGTTTCTGAAAAAAGAGAAAAAGGTCTTTGTGGTGGTTTCCGATGCATTGCGGTTTGAAGCCGGACAGGAGTTGCAAAGCCTGATCCGCCAGGAGGACCGTTACGAGGCGGAACTCAAGCCCTGCCTTTCCATGCTGCCCAGTTACACCCAACTGGGCATGGCCGCCCTGTTGCCGGGACAGGCCCTGGCCATTTCAGAAAACGGCGCCGGCAGCACAACGGTTGACGGGCAAAATTCCCAGGGCACGGCCTATCGCACCAAGATTCTTCAAGCAGGTATCGACCGGCCGGCAACCGCCATGCGGGCCGACGATCTGCTGGCCATGCAAAAAGATGATTGCCGGGCGATGATCCGCGATCATGACGTGGTGTACGTGTACCACAACCGTATCGATGCCACCGGCGACAAGCGCGAAACCGAGGAACGGGCCTGCGAGGCGGTGGAAGAAGCCTTGGAGGAACTTGTCAAAATCATCAAGAAGCTCACCGCCGCCAACGCCAGCAACATCATCGTGACGGCCGATCATGGCTTTTTGTACCAGCACCGGGCCTTGGAGGAGAGCGATTTTTCGGTTAGTGAGCCGGAAGGCGAGGCCATTTATGTGCGCGACCGAAGGTTTGTCATAGGCAAGAATTTGACGGATAAAGCGGGTTTTCGCAAATTCAGCGCCGGCCAACTCGGCTTGACGGGGGACCTGGAGATCCAGATTCCCAAGTCGATCCACCGCCTGAGGCTGAAGGGCTCCGGCAGCCGTTTTGTTCACGGTGGGGCCTCGCTGCAAGAGGTGGTCATCCCAGTGGTCCAGATCAACAAGAAGCGCAAAAGCGATGTGTCCGCGGTGCCGGTCGAAATCCTTCAGGGCGCCTCCACGGTAATCACCTCCGGGCAGGTGGCCGCGACCTTTTACCAGTCCGAGCCGGCCACGGACAAAGTTCAGCCGCGATACCTGCGCGCCGGGATCTACAATCCGGAGGGCGAACTGATATCGGACAGTCACGAACTGGCCTTCGATCTGCCTTCCGAGAATCCGCGGGAACGAGAAATGAAGGTGAGGTTCATGCTGACCCAAAAGGCCGACGACGCCAACGGTCGCAATGTCGCCCTGCGGCTGGATGAAAAACTGGAAGGCACCTCGCACTACCGGGAGTACAAGTCGGTGCGTTATTTGATGCGGCGGTCGTTTACGAGTGACTTTGATTTTTAAAGGGCAACCACGAAAGACACGAAAAGCACGAAAGAAAACGGAAAGATGGATAAAATCATTTACCGGGAGGAATGCTACAAGATTCAAGGGGCGGTGTTTGCCGTTTATCGTGAAATGGGGTGCGGATTTCTTGAGGCGGTTTACCAGGAGTGCTTGGAGAAGGAGTTCGGCATCCAGCAGATTCCCTATGTGGCATGGCCGGAATTACAGCTCGCGTACAGGGGTTATCCATTGAAGCAAACTTATCGACCCGATTTTTTCTGTTACGGGAAAATCATTGTAGAACTCAAGGCAGTCAAAGCCTTGGCGCCGGAACACGAGGCTCAGGTGCTGAACTATCTGAAAGCATCCAACAACAAGGTCGGGCTTCTGGTAAACTTCGGGTCTTACCCGAAAGCAATGATCCGTAGATTTGTAAATTGACTTTTTTCGTGTCGTTCGTGCTTTTCGTGGTTTAAGCTTTTTTTTGCAGTGAATTTCTTGGAAGAGGATTTTACCACGAAAAACACGAACGACACGAAAGAAGACAAGTCAGAAAATATAATTCGTGCTTTTCGTGTCTTTCGTGGTTTAAATTTTTCTGCTTAAGGAACACCCATGAACGTCTTAGATAAAAAGATAAACGAGCATTTCCCCGGGTTGGTGGTCCGCAAGGATCTGGTCAAGACCGTGAAGGGCAACGCCATTGTTCCTTCCTATGTCCTGGAGTACCTGCTCGGCCAATATTGCGCCACCTCGGATGAGGCGAGCATCCAGACCGGCATCGAGACGGTGAAGGAGATTCTGCGCAAGCACTACGTGCACCGCAACGAGGCGGGGTTGATCAAGTCGGTGATCAAGGAAAAAGGGCGGCACAAGGTGATCGACAAAATTGTCGTGGCGCTCAATGAAAAAACCGATGCCTACGAGGCCAGCTTCGCCAATCTGGGCATCAAAAAGGTTCTTGTGGATTCGGCCACGGTGAAAAAACACCCCAAGCTGCTCGTGAGCGGGGTTTGGTGCATTGCCGATCTGGAGTACCTGTTCACCGATGAGCGTGATGCAGCGCCGTGGGTTTTAAGCAGCCTGAAGCCGATCCAGTTGTCGCATTTCGACTTTGACAGCTACCTGGAAGCACGAAAGCGTTTCGAGACGGACGAATGGATCGATCTGCTGGTCCAAAGCATCGGCTTCAACCCCGAGATGCTCGGGCGCCGGAGCAAATTTCTCCAGCTCTTGCGGCTGGTGCCCTATTGCGAGCGCAACTACAATTTCATCGAACTCGGCCCCAAGGGAACGGGAAAATCTCACATCTACTCGGAGTTTTCGCCCCACGGAATTTTGATTTCCGGGGGCGAAGTGACCGTCGCCAAGCTGTTCGTCAACAACTCCAGCGGGAAAATCGGCCTGGTCGGTTACTGGGACACCGTGGCCTTCGATGAATTTGCCGGCAAAAACAAGAAGGCGGACAAGGCCCTGGTGGACATCATGAAAAACTACATGGCCAACAAGTCCTTCTCCCGTGGGGTGGAATCCATCGGCGCGGAAGCTTCCATGGTGTTTGTGGGCAACACCCAGCACACCCTGCCATACATGCTCAAGCACACGGACCTTTTCGACGAGCTGCCGCCGCAATACTACGACTCGGCATTTCTCGACCGACTCCATTTCTACCTGCCCGGCTGGGAGGTGGATATCATCCGGGGTGAAATGTTCAGCGACGGCTACGGCTTTGTGGTGGATTATCTGGCCGAGATCCTGCGGACCTTTCGTAACCACGATTTTTCGCACCAGTACCAGGGGCACTTTGACTTGCTGAGTGACATTTCCACCCGCGACCGGGACAGCATCAACAAAACCTTTTCGGGTATGATGAAGGTGCTCTATCCTCACGGCGAGGCCACCGAGTCCGAGGTCCAGGAGGTGCTGCGCTTTGCCATTGAGGGGCGCAAACGGATCAAGATGCAGTTGATGCGCATCGATCCCACCTACGCCAAGGTGCGCTTCGGCTATACGGCCAATGGCGACGAGCACCTTGTCCGGACGCTGGAGGAAAAGCAGTACCCCCAGTACTTTGAGGCCGAAAAGACGGATGAAAAGGATTTGGAGAGCCCCCGGGAGGAGGTTGAAAGGCCGGTCAAAGATGCCCTGCCCGAAGAGCTGAAAGAGCAGCACCTGACCTTCGAGGAGAACCAACGCGGGATTTGTTTCGATACGCTGCTGGGGCCTTACCTGAAAGGCGCCGGGAAAATCACGATCACCGATCCTTACATCCGTCTGTTTTTCCAGGCCCGCAACCTGATGGAACTGCTGGAGTCCATCGGCAAACAGAAAGCCGACGAGGACGAGGTGGCGGTCCACCTAATAACCGTGAAAGACGAATTCAAGGGGCCGCAGCAGATCGACTATTTTGAAAAAATGAAAGAATCCTGCGCACCCATCGGCATTGATTTCACCTGGGAATTTGACGAAACCAATTCGATTCATGCCCGGCATATCGTCACCGATCATGGCTGGAAAATTCTGCTTGACCGGGGGCTGGATATTTTCCAGCACTATGAGATGAACGACGCTTTCGCGGTTGCAAATCGCCTTCAGCGCTATCGGAGTTGCAAGTCGTTTGAGATAACGTACATGAGGAGAGGTAATGATGAAAATAGATGATGACTGGGTTAATATCATATCTGATTCAACTCGTGAGATTAAGCAACAAACTAATACGGTTTTTCGACAAAATCGGTATCCTCTCGATAAACTTGATATCAATTTTTTACTGTATGGAAATAATTGGAAAGATGGTTTGCACTGCAAAGATGCCTTGTTGGTATTCTCCAAATCCTCTCACAATCTTGTTGTAATGCCGAAGAAAGTCGTTGGTGCCTATATTTTTAATCCCCTATTCGAAGAGTACTCTGATGGCCACCAGTTTAAGGTCCACTGTCAAAATTGTTATTAAAAGAACGCGAAGCCTGTCCGAAGGGAATGGCGTAATTTCTTTGGGAGAAATTTTCAATCAATGTGAGTTTCTATCTTAACTTTTTCGTTTTCAACATGCTTGTAGTTATCTGAAGGTGATACTCACTATGAATTCTAATCGGCATAAAGATCCAATTATTCGGCGGGCGCAACGTGTACTGCAAATGGTTAATGAGCTTCATAAAATTGGTTATCAAAAACTCCGAATATCCCCTGGAATGTCACCCTCTGGATGCCATTGGAGATGTGCAATTACGCATGTTGGTAACATAAGCGCCGAAAATGGTGCTAAATTGTTGAAATATGATGATGCTGCATATTATACGACAGGTCAGAGCAATCATTATTTCGATTGGAAAGATGCTAAGACTGACACGGCAAGAGAATTAGCTCAAAAATTTTTGGTGCGTTTTGCTGAAATTGCTCAATTGGGCCAAGGTGAAGACTGGCTATACGCAGGTTGGTATGTTCAAATGCTCGGTGTTGCGGAAAAAGGAAGCTTACCTGTTGCTTATGCAGATTGGTATAGTGAACCGGATTTCCGTTGGCTACCAACTACGGAAGGTTTCGAGAGTGGATTACCAATACCTCCCGGTGGGCAAGGGTGACAAAATTTTAAAATTTATTTACCGTTCGATTTTAGTAGAGAGGGCGAAAGATGAAAAAACCAAGCATTTCTTACCTTAAACAAAACGAAAGACTCATAATTGACTGTTTCAATGAAGGTGATGTTTTGCCAGACTCCATGGAACTTGTTTTTAATCCAAACGCTTTGAACAAGGTTGTGGATTACGGACTTGTGGAATGGGTTTCTGAAGGATATCGAATCACGGCGGAAGGAAAAGAGGTGTTAAGTAGATTGAATGAACTTCAGAAGAGAAAAGAAGAGGTGGAAATGAAGGGAGACGTTGAAAAGCTGGTGAAATATGTGCGAGGCTTGAAAGATTTGGATGTGTCCATACATGCTGAAGATTCGTCAATTGGCTATGAACATGTCGGGGCGATTATTGCCGATGCTGTCCTTCAGGCTGGATTGAACTACAAATACGTAGTTTCTCCGCGGGTTGAAAAACTGCGTGAAAAATACCCGGGTGCTGAAACTCTGTCAGGGTTTAAAAAATTGATTGAAAATGAGACAATGGAAAATATTATTTCCTTCAAAAGTGGCAGTCGCAAAGCACAAACCATAAGGGACATGGTCCATTTTTTCCAATTAGAAGGATTAGAAACAACCGAAGAACTCAAGCAGTGGATGGGAAGGAACGACAATCGAAATAAACTTAAAAAAATCAAAGGGGTCGGCGATAAGACGGTAAGATACTTAGCAGTACTTGTCGGACTCTCAGACGCACCTATCGACACTCATATCCGTAAGTTTATTTTAAATGCCGGAATCCATGTAGATGACAAAACGGCAAGTGAAATAATGAAGTTTGCGGCGCAGGTACTCGACATCCCATTGCCGCAACTTGACAATAGTATATGGAAATATATGAGCGATAGGTCGATAAAAAAAGAAAAAGCACTAGAATATTTAAGTTGGATTAAACCTGATGGTTCGGGAAGATTCAAAGTTAAAGTAAAAGGAATACCTGTCGCTGAAGGTTCTGTGGATTTTATAGACCTCTCTGATTTGATCAACTCCGATACGGGTTCTTTTTACTCATTGCTTTTTTTTGATGAATACCTGAAAAAAATAATTAAATATGAGATAGATCCGAATAAAAATGAGATTACGATAATACCCGGGGAGACAGATAAGAAAGTCGATCATGTTGAATCTGTGTGGCTTCGATAGATTTTGACGGCGATTTAGTTTTTAAGAATCTGTGTACAAGAGTAGTTTTCTCAATCCTTGAAAGAAGATGAAATTGTTATGCTTTCAATAAAATTCATTGCCGGACTTTTTGCTATCATAATGACCATCCTGTTGCTTCTACGGCATAGAGGTTTCAAGGAAGGTGAACGCTTTTATTCCTTCATGGCTTTGGAAAATTTGTTTACCCCCGCGGAGCGTTCCTTTCTTGGTGTTTTGGATCAAGCTGTGCCTGCCGGATACCGGGTATTTGGTAAGGTTCGGTTAGCTGACTTGATTAAAATAAGCAGTTGGACAAAGACTTCGGACAGAAAGTTTGCCTTCAGCCGCATCAGCCGAAAACATGTCGATTTCGTCATCTGCAAAACGGACGACTTGGCCATTGCCGGCGTTATCGAGTTGGATGATCGCAGTCATGATCGCCCTGACCGCCGGCGCCGTGACGCCTTTATCGACGAGGCGATGGGCAGTGCCGGCATTCCCATTCTCCATTGGGTAACTGGGACGAGGCTAGCTAAATATATTAACTTGACTTCTATGATTTATCTCTGATAGGCGAACGGACATGCCACGAGTCGCGCGACTGGATACGCCCGGGATTTTGCAGCACGTGATGATCCGTGGGATCGAACGGCGCAAAATTTTTCGAAAGGACGACGACCGCCAAGACATGCTGGAGCGGCTGGGCACGTTGCTGCCGGAAACGGGGACGGCTTGCTACGCCTGGGCGTTTCTGGACAACCACGCCCACTTTCTGTTTCGCAGCGGGCCAAGAGGCATCAGCGTTTTGATGCGGCGGCTGCTCACCGGATACGTGGTGGGTTTCAACCACCGTCATCGGCGCAGCGGGCAACTCTTTCAGAACCGGTACAAGTCAATCGTGTGCCAGGAGGATGCTTATCTCAAGCATCTCGTGGTTTATATCCATCTGAATCCGCTGCGGGCTCGGCTCGTTGACGATGTTGCGGATTTGGCGGATTATCCGTACTGCGGTCATGGGGTGTTGCTGGGGCGGAGGTCGATTTCGTGGCAGCAGGTGCAATACGTGCTGCAGCAATTCGGGGAACCGGCGAAGGACGCCCGCCGTCATTACCTGACGTACGTGACCAAGGGTGCTGCGTTAGGCCGGCGGCCGGAACTGGCGGGCGGCACGCTGGAGCGCAGGGACGGCGGATGGAAACCGGTTCGCGGTCGCCGGCGCAAGGGGATGGAGCGGCGTATGTGCGACAGCCGCATTCTCGGCGATTCGGATTTCGTTCACTCGGTGCTTGCCGAGGCCCGCCAGACGCTGGACCGGCGCTACAAGATGCAAAGCCAAGGGTGGGATTTCGAGCGGGTGCTGGCCCGGGCCGCCGAGATGTTTGATGTGCCCGTTTCAGCGATGCGCTCTGGCGGTCGGCGGCGGCCGCTGGCGATGGCGCGCGGTTTGTCCTGCTACTGGGCGGTGCGGGAACTGGGGATGACGGCGGCCGAGGTGGCCCGGCGGCTCGGCATGACGGCAGCCGGGGTGAACGTTGCGGTCAACCGGGGCGAGCGACTGGCGGCGGACCGATCATTGACTATCAGCGGGTGAAGTTACTATATTTGCCTAGCCTCGTCCCCATTTTGCAGCCGGCGGCGCAGGTTCGACAGTTTTTCGTTGAACAGTTTGACGATATGAAAGTGATCGAAGACCACAGCGACACCGGGCAGGTTCTCGCGCACCGCGCGAATGTAGGCCGGCGACATGT
>JACDJA010002924.1_pt1 | contig 11566 bp, 12 predicted proteins | sample 7449241 | NCBI WGS metagenome assembly JACDJA01 (sample SAMN14253289, study PRJNA609438) | sludge metagenome | isolation source: initial anaerobic sludge | collected 2018-12-20 | reverse complement strand
GGTATGCATGAGCGGACGCCGCAGGTTCGGGTAGCCGTGTCCCGGGAGCGTGCCGAAGAAGGCGTCGACGGCGTTCACCGTCTCCACCCGCGCGGTGAACCCATTGTCGTTTAGCGCAGACAGCACGGCCGCCGCTGCTGCATCGGCTCGGCGCGGATCCTCGTCGTGGACGACGACGGTCTGCGTCACGTAGCCGAAGCGCACGGCGCCCGACGAGTTCTCGGCTGCGGCATCGGCGGCATCCCGCGTCATCTGAGTGCTGTCCTGGTCGTGGAAGAGCTCGTCGGTCTCCTGCTGCCTGGCCGACCTGTCGCCCTTGCTCGTCATCTCGCTCAGGAAGCTGCCGGCGCCCTTCCGCCCCATGAACCACTGCCGCTGGTGCCGGCGGATCATCTTTGCCGCGGTGAGCTGGCCCACCGGTATGAATCGGTTGGACCACCGGTACGGAAACGGGAGGGAACTGAGTACGTCGAGCTGTCCGACCTGGGCACTGGCCGGATAGCCAGTGATCGCGACCAGACGCAGATGCAGGGCGCCCACCCTCGGCGCGAACCCTCCGACAAACTCCTGGCTCGCCAGTACCGCGTTCAGGTAAGCGCCGTGTTCCGGTGCGCGAACGGGATGAGGGAGACCGGTGAGGCAGTGGTGCAGATGTCTCACCAGCCCATCCGAATCGAGACGCCGGACCCAGAGCCGAGCACTGAGTCGCTGCTCGAGTTGATGGAGCGCGGCGCGGAAGCCGGAGAGCACCAGCGCCCAGTCCACGCCGGCAGGCTCACCCTGTACGAATACTCCTGCGGCCCTGGAGTAGACGTCTCTGGGCGGCAGGTAGGTGACGGTGATCGTCTGATCACTCACGAACTGCGGGCGCCCACTCCTCGCGAAGCTCCTGAAAGCAGCCCGTCGCTCGGCGTCGATCCATGCCGTCGCCAGGTCAGGGAAGTGACTGCCCGCGTAGGCTCTCGCTGCCGTCCGGACCGAGTCGACGTGGAACATCCAGCCGTCGCCGTAGGGCAACAGCGCGTCATTGACGTGCGCACCAAGCGCGTCGAGTTCCGCTGCCGTGGCACTTCCCAGGTCTGGCCCCCGATAGCGGAATCCCGCCATCAACGCGCCATCCTTCTGCAGCACCACGCCGTCATCGACCATGAAGGCCCACTGGAGCTCGTCGGCCAGCCCCGCCGGCTCCGTCCGGTGCTCGCTCGACCGAGCGATGATCGCGGCAGCGCCCGCTCCAGCGGCGGCGCCCATGAGCATCGAGAGCGGCTCCATCGTCTCCTCTCTTCGGCTCCTACCGCGCGGGAGGGATGGAGGCACGCGGCTTACGACTCGACATCCCCAGCCCCGCGTGCGTCGTATAGAAGTCGCCATACGCTCTTGCCCGGATGAACACCTCCGTCGCCTGCGGATCCCTGGCCGTCGCCCAGACCATCGTCGGATGCACCAGCAGCATTACCAGCGCGATGAGTCCGGCGGTGGCGAACGACAGCCCGACCCCGAACAGAAGCGCCGCACAGAGGGTGCCCTCGATGGCGATCACGGTCCGTTCCACGCCCATGTAAAGCCGCGTGCGCGTGAGTGAAGCGTGAATGGGATGGGCCACGGGACGGGCCGCCGACTGCGAGGACGAGAGCGCCGCGCGAGCGCCACCCGTAACGGCCGAGCCACCACCCGATCCACGCTCGCCGCTGGCGGTCATACTACGGCTCCAGCGAAGCCGAGCGACGCCATCAGCGCTGCCGCGCCGAGAGCAATCGCTCCGCCAAAGGCGATCTGGCCAAGTCGTTTGAGCCCCTCCTCGTTCCGAGTGAAGGCCCACATGAGACCGGACGCGACGACAGCCAGCGTCACGAGAACACGCGCCGTCGGCCCGGCCAGGTTGTCGAGCAGGGCAGTCAGCGGCCCGTCCCACGGCATCGGCGCGCCGCCACCCGCGGCATGGGCTGCCGGCGCGAGCGTCAGCGTGAGGATCGCCGCCAGCATTGCCGCCCGCACGGCGCGATGCACGATGGTTGGAGCCTCGGGAGACGTAGTGGCGTCGGACGTCTCTCCCAGGATCGCAAGGCTCAGGTGAGTATCCATGATCCGTTCTCCGTGCAGCGTTTGAGGGAATACCGGCCGTCATCGGCGAGGCCGGTTACGCGCACCAGGTCGGTTACCCGGCGCCGACCGCTGTCCCCCTGAAGGAGGACGACGAGGTGGATTGCTTCCGCGATCAGGTGACGTTGCGAGGGCACGTTGGCGCGCTGAGCAAGACGGTCTATGCGGTCCAGCGCACCCAGGGCGGAGTTGGCGTGGAGCGTCGCGCAGCCGCCGGGATGACCGGTGGCCCAGGCGTCGAGCAGGTCGAGCGCCGAGGCGTCCCTGACCTCGCCGACGACGATCCGGTTGGGACTCGTACGCAGGGTGTGCTTCACGAGGTCGACCAGTGGGAGGCCGGGTCCGCTGCGAAGCGCGAGGTGGTCTTCGGCGGCGCACTGGAGCTCCACCGTGTCCTCCAGGATCACCACGCGCTCTCCCGGACAGACTTCAGCCATCTCGCGGATGACGGCGTTCGCGAACGTCGACTTCCCGGTGTTCGTCCCACCGACAACGAGGATGTTGTGGTGCTCGGCCACTGCCTCATTAACGGCGCCGCGCCAGGCCGGCCGGAGAAGCCCGCGCTCCACGTAGTCGTCTAGCGGGTACACGACCGCCGGTGGTTTCCGGATGTTGAAGCAGGGACCGGCGGCAATGGGAGGCACGAAGCCCTGCAGCCTCGCGCCGCGGAAGACGTCGATCGGGAGCTCGGCCTGGATACGCGGATTGGCCGCTTCCAGCCGCACACCCTGGTGCGAGGCGACGGCGTTCAGGAACATCGTGATCCGGTCTGGCGGGAGAATCAGCCCGGAGTCCACCCTGCCGGACGACCGGGTATCGAAGCGCACTCGGCAGTCCTGCGGGTTGAGGTAGACCTCCGTCACGTCAGCGTCAGCGAACGCCGCGGTGACATCCGGCCCGAGGAAGCGCGCCAGACGCTCGGCGTTGCCGTCGATGGAGCTGTCCGAACTGACGGAGCGCTGACGCCGATCCCCCGCTCGCCTCTCTGCGTCAGCGTTGGCGCTGACGGTCCGCACGGGAGCTGTCACTTCCGGGCCTGGCTGCATGGTGGCCGTTTCCGTCCCGTTTTTCAGATCCCTACATATCAACAACGGCAACTCTGTCGGTATTCTGATATGTGTTCATGCGATCCGCAAGTGCCCGATGAGAACCCGGTAGTTTGCGTCAGTTGAGCGGCTGGCTGATCTTCCGCCGCAATGCCCAGGATAGACCGCTCGACCGAGCCGGAAACCATTCGTGCGTTCCGGCGCCACACCGGCCTTACCCAGCAGCGTCTGGGCGAGATGCTGGGTTGCACGAATGACTCGATCAGCAGCTTCGAGCGGGACGGGGCACCGGGATGGATGCGCTACGCGCTCTTCGGGGTGGCCGTGAAGGAGATCGGGCTGAGGGCTGAAGTTGCCGCGGCCCTCGTGGGGATAGAGCCGACGGGGCAGGTGCTCGATCGGGTGCCGTCTCCGCGCGTGGGTGGCCGGACCACAGTCGACGAGAGGGCGCCTGCCGAGCGCGAAGCGCGTGACGGTGGCGGCGCCGACGCACACAACGAGCGAGCGAGGGAGAGCCGATGAGCTCGTCAGGCGACCGAGGCAAAGCTGTGAAAGCGCCGTCCGAAGCGTCGGACAGCCCACCGACGCGACGGGCGCGCGTGCCCGGACAGGTAATGCGTGACGTGCGCCGAAGCCTCGGGCTCAGCCAGGCCGAACTCCGCGAACCTCTATGCGTTGGGCAGGCGAGCATCGCTCGCTACGAGAAGGGCGACGCTCCGGCGTGGATGGAGTACGCCCTGATCGGGGTCGGTGTTCTCGAGCACGGCGTGCCGGTCGACGAGATGGTGCGACGGGTCGAGGCGGAATAACGGCAGTCGGATGCCGACGTCTGACAGCGCTGAGTCAGGCGCGCGGCGACGTGCGATCAAAGGCCCCAGTGCCGATCGCACCACGTAGTTGCTGCAGAGCAGCAAGCATCGGTGGCCGAAGCCCCTCCAGCTGTTGCATAGCTGTTGGGAGAAATATCGGCGCGCCAGGAACTGGCCCCCGGACGTGCCAGTGCCCTGGGGTGAGGGTCAGGCCGGTGCTCAAACTTTCTCCGTCATCAACCCTCAAGAGGCGCCGACGACGTCACCCGCTTTCCTATCGCCTTGCTGCGGTCGGAAACGGCGCCAGACAGCCTGTACTCCAGACCGATGAGCGCATATCTCACCCACGCCGGTGCCTCGCCGCCTTCGAAACGACGGACCTCCATCGCTTCGATATCGAGCATCCGGGCAAGCTCCTCCGATGTGAGTCCGTGGCAACGGCGAAATTCTCGTATTCCGCCCCCGCAGCAATCGCCCCAGGAACGGACGGTCGTAGCTACCTGCGATCGTATCAGACGCACGCTCTGACTCCAGGGTGAAGGGGGGATCCCGTTTCGTCGCGAGATCGGGAACTGCGTTCCTCACCTGTGGAGTACCATCGCACGATCGAAAACATTACCTGGGCCGAGAGGCAGAATCGGTCTGCAACCCAAGCCTACCAGAGTGAATGCATCAGACGGATCACGACCGTTATCCCATCAGCTCCGACCGCCCTACGCCCCTCTGCAGACCTGCAGCCTCAGATCCCTCACGGCGACCGCAATCTCCACCGCCTCCGGTGCCGCGATCGGCGCCGACCGGCTGCCCACGGACCGGCTCTCTGCCAACTGCGCCATCTGCCGCTCCGCCTCGAACTCTCGGCCGTGCAGCCTGTGCTCCCTTGCGATCGCAACGGCTCTGGTGAGCGCGGCCTCGGCAGCCTCGACGTCACCCAACGCCGCGTACGCGGTCCCGAGTTGGTTCCAGAAGGCAAATTCCAGCCCCGGCGGCAGTGCAGCGTCCATCAGTTCCTGTCGGTAGCGCTCCACGGCGGCCCGATCTCCGGCCGGCCCCACCACGGTCAGGAGATTGAGCATGGCAAGCCATCTCGTGGACTGCTCCTGCGCGGTTGCGAGCACCACCAGGTACGCATCCCGAGCCGCATCCAGCAGACCTAGCTCCACGAAGTTCACCGCCAGGTCATTCAGCGCCCGATCCCGGTCTGCCTGGATGGTGTAGCCGCCCAGCGCTTCGTGGAGCAGGTGCAGGGCTCGAGTGTGATCCCCGGCCCGGAACGCGATGTCGGAAAGCTCGTGAAGCGCCTGGGAGCGTTCCTCTACGTGTCCAGCCTCCTCCGCCGTTCGCTCCACTTCCTCGAGAAGCACTCGCGCGAGCGAGTAGTTTCCTCTCTCCAACGCCACCTTACCGATACCGATGCGACCGCGCAGCTCAGTGCCGAGTTCGCCAGAGGCGATCCCGATCTGCTCCGCACGCCGATACCATCCCAGCGCAACGTCATGTCGCGCGAGCACACGATGGCCGAAGCCCAGTCGCAAGGCCGCCTGCCCGGCACAGTGCCCATCCTGCGCCCACTCTGCATGCTCCAGGACCGTCTCATGAACGTCGATCGCCAGAGCCCACTCGGCCTCGAACTCCAGAGCTCGCCCGTAGCCGATGAGGCCCACGAGAAGATGATGGGGAGCGGCCGGTGACGTCTCGCCAAGCCCCTCCACCACCCGATACAGCGCCAGCCGAATGGCGTGCTGGGCATCGATCTCCTCGATGGCTCGCCTGGCACCGGCCGTCATCTGCGGATGCCAGGGTATGGAGGAATCACTGCCATCCAGTGCCGGCCTCCGCCACGCGTCCACCGCACGCATCGTCAGGAAACCGGCTACCGTCTGACGCCACCTCCGATCCCCTTCCGTCATGGCCGCCAGACTGTCTATAAACGCCATGTGGGCCAGGCTCGCGTACGCATCGAGCTGGTCAGTATCGCTCCGACCCAATCGTTCCTGGCGATCAGCAGTCATGGCAAAAAATGAAGACTGACTGTGGGCGTTGCCGGGTGGAACAGCTTGCCATACTATGGCCACGACTGTTCTCATTGATGTCAACTGTACCAGCACTTCCCGGGCCCGAGAAGTGCATAATAGGCCAGACATCTGACGATTCCGGCCAGATCCAGTTGGCTGGCTTCGTCACGGGGCGCGTTGGACTGCGTGGCGGCGCGCCGACGGTAGTCCTGACAGCCGTATCATGCACCTGGCAGCCCTGCTCTCCGCCCGTGCCCTCGCTCGTGTCCGTGCTGCTCTGGGCAGCGAACACGAGGTCTCGCACGCCGACGGATGGCCCGAGCTGAGCTCGCTTGTTCGACGTGTGCCTGTCAGCCTCGCGATCATCGACCCTCGTCTTTCCGAGTGCAGTGCCATCGACGCGCTCCGGGTGCTGCGACACGACTTCCCTTCCCTGCCCCTGCTGCTTCATCTGCCGATGACGTTGCCTGCAGTGCAGACGCTCGCAGAACTGGCGCATGAAGGATTTCACAACGTCGTGATCGAGCCCTATGAGGACGATACCGCATCGCTGCGCGCTCAGGTGGCGTCGCTCATGGACCATGAACTCGAGGAACATTTACTCGCGATGCTCCGGCCGATACTTCAGAAGGCACCGGCAGGTATCACTGCCGCGGTATCGCGCCTCTTCAGGGAGCCGCACTCCTTCGGTTCCGTGGACGACATGGCAAGTGTTGCGGGAATGCCGCGCCGAACCTTCGACCGTAACCTCCACGCCCTGGGCCTGGCACCCGGCCACAGGCTGCTCACAGTCGCGCGAGTTCTGCGAGTCTACAAGTACTCCCGAGACCCTGGCTACAATCTCGCCCACATCGCCGAGAAGGTGGGCTATTCGGATCCCGTGGTGCTGGCTCGTCAGATCCGCACGGTGACTGGCGAGACGCCCGCCGAGTGGCGTCGACACGCCACCAAGGGCAGCGTGATCGGTCAACTGTCCGTTCTATTGTTCAGCGATGGCATGCAGGGAATCCTTTGCGATCTTCCCGATCATCCGCCTCGGCACAACGAAGTGCGACTGAACGACTCTCATGAGCAGCCGCACCTAGCGTTGTAGGGAATACGGCTGTCACGATCATCGCACAGCATTCTGGCGGGTTCGCCGCGACGCGGGCTTTGTACCCTGATCGCTCCACTGCGGCATCAGTTCCCAACCGCCCCGCGCCCAGGACTTCCGGAGTGGCCAGCGTCAGTCGACACGTCACAGGTGTCGTCGTGATCGCTGCCAACTCCGACATTCGCGCGACGTAGTCGAGCCGCGACCTGCTCGATGAAGGCGCGGGGCTCAAGTTGCCGGCGGAGAGCAACGAATCCGAAGCCAGTTACGAGCTTCACGTGCCGCCAGCATTGCTGCGCCGACGCATATCCCAGTCGCTCCGCTATCTCTTCCGGCGACTGGCGACTCTCGCGCAGATAGCTGTACACCCGCACCACCCGGGCGCTCCGCACCAACTGCCTCGCGGGGGCGAAGCCAGCTCTCTCCAGCGCCCTGTCGAACGATCGCCGCGGCAGGCCGGCCAACCTGACGAAGTCCTCCACATCGAGCACGGTGTGCGGCTCGCGGAACAGTTGCTCGATGGCCGCCACGATCGGCGCTGGAACGGCCTCCAGGAGCGGGGCTAGCGCGGTGATCATCTGTGCGCTCATCGCGTCCGCCGGCAGAGATTCCAGACGGGTTCGTAACCGCCCCGCATCGTCGTCGTAGTCCTTGAGGACTATGTGCCGCACGCCTCGAGAGGCCAGCTCCACGACCATCCTCATGCCGTCGGGCGAGACGGTCAGGTACGCCACGAAGGCGACGGAGGGATGGCGCACGACGGCGGCTCTCAAGAGCGGTAACGCCCCGGCTCCGACTATCTCCGTATCCACTACCGCTACGTGCACTGGCCGACGGCGGAGCATGCGCTCGAACGCCGGAAAGTCATCTGTCGTGATGACGGTGTGCTCGGCGCCGATTGCAATCTGCACTCGTCGCAGCATGGGGTCCGGAAGCAGACAGAGCACATCCACCGGCGGCCGCCTGGCTTGAAGTGATGCTGATATGGCCGGGACTGCGCGTGATGAGACCCTCTGGTATCCCTACCTTGGAACTACAACCCCCGACCTCGTGAGGTACTCATGCCCCGTCGCTCACTCCGGCTGCTTCTCCTCGCCATCGCCACTGCCTCGCTCGTCTCAGCCTGCACGTCACCGACCGGCCCCAAGGCTGACAACGCGCCGATTCCGCGCACCGCCGTCATAGCTGGCAGCGGCACTTGAGGATGACGCAGGGCCTGACTCGCGTTGGCATCCCCGCTAGGGGCGCAGGCCCGTAACTGACGCCCGGAGGTCGCGCAGTCCGCTGATTACCGCCGCGATGGTGGGAGTCTCGTGAACTACTGGTTTGCTCGCCGCCTGGCCGGCCAGTTGATCGCTCTCCACCAGCGCCAGCACCTCGTTGATGCCATGGGACGCGGCGACATCCGCGGCGCGGTCACGTGCTTCCTCGGCGCCTTCGGTCCGGCCGAACGCGCGCGAGCCGCGCGAGGAATAGAGGTGAAAGTAGGCGGACAACTCCGGCGGAAGCCGTTCGCCATCCAGCTGTGACATGTAGCTGTCGAAGGCTTCCTCCTGGTGGCCAAGCACTGAAAGCTCCAGCAGGTTGATCGTGGCCACCCAGCGCAGGTATTGCTCCTGGGCGGTCGCGGCTATGACCAGATACGCGTCTCGGGCGGCGTCGCGAAGGCCGATCCCGCTCAGGAACGTCGCAACGTCGCCGAGGACCCGTTCGCGCTTCATCGGATCCGTGTACAACCTGAGGGCTTCGTAGGCGAGCGTTACCGCGCGCTCACTCTGGCCGCGCCGATAGGCCACGTGCGCTCGGTCATGCAGCGCCATCGCGAGCACAGTATCGTCACCAGCGGCCTCCGCACCGGCTATGGCACGATCGAGCGTGGCTTCCGCAGCCGGGAGATTCCCCCGTTGGAGGGCCACGTTCGCCTCCCCTATCATGGCCCTCACGACCATGCCAGGCATCGCCTGATCCCGGCCGATCCAGGCCGCCGCCTGATATGCGTCCAGAGCCTCGTCGGACGAGCCCAGCGTCCGTAGACATCCGCCGAGTTGTATGTAGGCATCAGCGACGCTGTCCGCCGCGTCTGCCGCCGGCACATGACTTACGATGGTCCTGTACACGTCAGCGGCGCGAGCCCATCGGGCGTCGAACTGGAGCGCACGGGCATAGTCCGCAAGTCGGGCTGCCACCGTCGACCGGTCGCCAGCACCGTTCGACGACAGGAGCACATCCAGTAGCCCTTCCAGCACGACACGGTGAACGCTGCCAGCGGTGATTCCATGGATCGCTTGAGAGGCGGCCTGCACCTCAGGATCTCTCGCGTCCAGCCCCTGGCAACCGACGCTGACCCACTCGTCCAGCAGGCGCAGCGTGACCAGCCCGGCCTCCGTCTCGGCCCATTCGCCCTCAGTCCCGCGAAGACTGGCGAGGGCGATGAAGAACGCGTAGTGCTCCACCAATGGCTGTAAGACCGATTCCATGCGCGGCCTCCCCTTCCCTGGTGACTCGTGCCTGCTCTCTCTCTCTGAACGTGCTTCCGCAAGATCGGTGTCTGGTATGCGCGCTCGACAGGGAGACTCGTCACGGACTTTCGGATCGTGGGCCGCCAGCGACTCCTTCAGCCTCTGCCTGGCTCGTGCCAGCCGCGTGCGTACCGTACCGGGCCTGATTCCGCGACGAGCGGCGATCTCCGAGACATCGTCCCCCTGCAGGTACGCCAGCATGGTCTCTCGCAGTACCCCGTCCAGGACGATCATGCAGGCCGTCAGCGTGGCACGCCTGATCTCCAGCGACTCCAGCTCCGCCGCCACGTCCACGCTGTCGCGCAGCTCCGGGGCCTCATCGAGCGACACCATCTGATGTCCAGCATGGCCACCCTCTCGGCTACGATAGGCGCGGAGGCGTTCCCGACGAGCTATGGTGACGATGTACCCGGACGCTCGCAGCGGATCGATCCGGTGGACCGCCCTGGCGATCCGAAGCAGCACCTGCTGCGTGAGGTCCTCGGCGGCTGTGACGAGGCCGTGGCGCCTGAAGTAGTGGACCAGCCACGGGCGCACGGCTTCCAGCAGCTCGTTCGAGGCGTCGGGGTCGTCAGTGCGCGCCCCGGCGGCCGCCTTCCGGACCAGTGGCGCCAGGTACTCGGCGCTCGGGAACAGCTTGTCTGGAGTGACCATGAGCCCGCCGCTGGCAGCGTCACGTTCGAGGTGCGTCTGCTCCCTTGCCTGCTGTGATCAGCAGCGGGAGGATACACCTGCACAGTGCTGTCGGGGGCAGAATGACGGAACGACACTTCCGGCCAGCGATCAAACATTTTCGGCCAGGCGGACTCTGGCTATTAGCGTCGGATGCCGCTCAGACTGGCGTGGACGGTCGGCATCGCCCTCTCGAGTGGATCGGTGAAACGTCCGACCATGCCGAAAGCGACGTATCGCCTGACTATCGGTCGCGAGACTGACGTCAATCAGGTTGTACGGTAGTGAGAATAGCCGCCTGCAGGTGTCTCGCTGGCACGCCGATGGTCCGACTGCGGTCCGGACCTTGAGACAGCAGACGGTTTGGTACGAAGCTTTGCGAGCAGTGTAAGACACGGGATACGGCGTAACGCCGCTCCGGTGATGCTGCGACCGGCTCTTGCTAACCCATCTGAGAGACAGAGATTGATGAGGTTAGCGTGTGCTGGAGTGCGACGAGAGGCGTTCTGCTGCTAACGGAGAGTGCGCTCCGTCTCGGGATCAGGCCACCCCTGTACGCAGCCCAATAGGCGTTAGGCATCGCATGGACACCGATCTATGACAGAGCTGCTTGCGGCGCTGCTCGGCGCCCTCCTCGGCGCCGTCGGTAGCTACGTCGCCACTCGAAGGCTGGAACGGACAAGAGAGGCCCAAAAGCGAGTGGCACTTGCCTCCGCCCTTCGAATGGAGCTTAGGCACGCGGAGTACATGCTGCGCAAGTTTGCCGACGATCTCGACAACAGCTCGGGTGAACTGAGACTTCGCGTCTTCTCACGCCTTGAGCCCGAGTTGTTCCTGCTCGAGCCCGACGTCCTATACCGAGTAACCGATTTTCACGATCGAGTGGAGGAGGTCCAGGTACTCCGGAAGCGCAGCGGCGACGACAAATCACGAGCGCGGAAGCATCGCCTTCATGTAAAGATCGTCATGGCGCTGCGAGCGGTGGCTCCACTGAATGACGGACTCTTACGCAGTGGCGGTATTGAGCCACCGCCCGAGCCATATGCCGAGATTAAGAACTGGCCGCAGCTCCCCTCACGGGTATTCGACTATGGCCCACCAGAGGATGCACACCCGCTGTATCATCCGCCAAGCGATGCCTAACGTGGCGTTGCACCTGACGGGGCGAACGGCATCATCGTGGAGCGCCTGGCGCGCCGCGTAAGGGCTGGACAGCTCCCGCCGCATGGCGGAGAGAGACCCCGCAGGTGAACTCTGGCGTTTAGCCGTCGAACCACCAACTCGGAACGCATGAACTGGAGTAAGCTCGCTG
>JACDJA010002920.1_pt1 | contig 11576 bp, 13 predicted proteins | sample 7449241 | NCBI WGS metagenome assembly JACDJA01 (sample SAMN14253289, study PRJNA609438) | sludge metagenome | isolation source: initial anaerobic sludge | collected 2018-12-20 | reverse complement strand
CCACCCTGCAACAATTGCGAACATCAGGTGAATGGCTGGTTGATATCCATGGTCAACATGCACACCAGTTGCTGATGCAGGGCCACAAACAGCGCGAACTGCTGGACACCTGGGCCGGTGAATCAGATCTTGCCCGGCGAGTCGCCTCCTCCTATCGGCACTGGCAAGATCTATGTCAGCAAAGACTCTCGTGGAAACAGCAAAGCGAGCAAAATATACGAGAGCACGAACTTCTGTCATGGCAACTGCAGGAACTGACTGCTCTGCACTTTTCATCTGAAGAATGGGAAACCCTGCAAGCAGAACACAACCGGCTGACGCATACAGCCAGCCTGCTGGAAACTGCTCAGTCCAGTCTGGAAGCATTATCGGAAAGTGAAGCTGCGGTATTGCCACAACTCAGCGCAGTGATCGCCCACTTGCACAGCTTGTCGAATATTGACAAAACACTTGAACCAATTTGCAGCCAGTTACAATCATCACAAATACAACTTCAGGAAGCAGTATATGAACTGAAATACTATCAGCAACATCTGGACATTGATCCCCGCAAGCTGCAGGAAATCGAGACACGTATTGCTGCTATCCATGGAACGGCCAGGAAATATCGCGTCTCTCCGGAAATGCTACCGGAGCTATTGGAAACAACCAGACAGCATCTGGAGATAGTGGGAAACATTTCAAACAACGAAATGTTGGCAGAAGCAGAGAAATCTGCTCGCAATGATTATAAAAATCTTGCAGACAAATTAAGTCAGGCAAGGCAGAGTGCGGCAAATCAGCTGTCCGAGCAAGTCACAGAATCCATGCAGGCGCTGGCAATGGACGGTGGTCGCTTCAATGTGGCATTGATACCAGTGCCATCGGGCAATCTGCATGGCCTGGAGCAGATCGAATTTCAGGTATCCGCCCACAAAGATCTGCCATTGCGGCCACTGAATAAAGTAGCCTCTGGCGGTGAGTTATCGCGTATCAGCCTGGCGATTCAGGTTATTACAAGCAAGATTGGCACCACTCCCACTCTTATTTTTGACGAAATAGACACCGGAATAGGTGGACGCATCGCTGAAATAATCGGTAAATTGCTGCATCAACTGGGAGAAACGCGGCAGGTAATCAGTATTACTCATCTTCCGCAGGTAGCGGCCAAAGGCGATCATCATTGGCGTGTATCTAAAACTGCCGGAATAGATGATAACCAACTGCCAGCTAGCCATATTGCAGAACTTGATGCAGCAGAAAGAGTTGAGGAAATTGCTCGTATGCTGGGTGGTGAAAATCTGACCGCTGCCACACTTCAGCACGCAACAGAAATACTGGGTTAGACAGGTCAAATCAACCGCAATAGAATTTTATTCCGCTTTTTCTTTCTGCTCCTCGGCTGATGCGACGTAGGTAATCAGCTTCTCCGGTTGCGAGTTCTCATGACAAACCATTTTTCCTTCAACTACAGCACCTTGGTGAATTTTTATAGTTTTGTAGTAAATATCCCCGGTGATTTTTGCACCAGGCTGTAGTTCAAGACTCTCATCGGAGTGAATCGGTCCTTTGACGATTCCATTAATCACCAGATACGGCACCTTGATTTTTCCTTCAATCACCCCTTGTTCACTCAACACAAGCAAGGAATGCTGCTTATTGCCCGCCGCCATGATGCTACCGCTGATACGGCCATCAACCCGCAATCCGCCAGCAAACTGGATATCACCGGTAATCACGGTATTTTCCCCGATTAACGTATCGATATCACTGACTACCCTACGTTTTTTTCCGAACATTCCCCGATTCCTTTTGAGATAACTGAATCGTTTTTGTCAGCACTGCTTCATTTAAACCATTCTCATAGATAAAAACCTGCAAATTTTTCACTACCGTATCAGCTGGTATTTGGAAGCTTTTCTCCAGTCTGTGGTAGAAGCGAAAGTTTATTGGAAATTCTTTGGATGCATTCTCGTCTACAAGAGAAATGAATTTTTCTTCACCATTCTGAAGCAACCCAACCACAAACTCCAGTTTACCGTTGAATTCTTTTGAACGCTGACTACCTTGGGCAAGTAATAGTGTATACAGGTATTCACCAGGAAGCTGACCTTGTTCAAGCGTAAAACGATGAATAACCAGTTCGACGCCAGGTAAATCCTCATTACCGGAAACCATCTGCTGAAATAAGCTCAGGTCCTCTCTCAGGCGCTCATTTTCCTCATCCAGAGACTTAACCTGCTTTACCAGATCAGCGCGGGTCGCGTTGCTGATCTGCAGCTGCCTGACAAGCTCTGCAAGCTGTGAGCAAAGAGCAGAGTCATATTTCTCTAGACAACTGTTCGATTCCAGTATCTGTTCAAGAACTGGATCGGCTACAACGTTACTGGCTGGTTGAGCCGCTCCCTGCCCAACCATGTACATTCCATAAGCAAGCAAGGCTACCAGTAATATCCCAATAGCCGCTATCAGCAAACGTCGATACCAGGGAACATGAGGACGTATAACCACCCTGGGTGCATTAATATTTTTTTTGTTATGCAGCAATTCGTTCCCTTATTCTTCAGAAATTCCCGGGGTATTACTATGCATATATTATCTGCAATATGACGTTCTTTCAGTCACTTCACTCTTTAATCACAAACTGCTAGGGTAGCAACGGAATATGCTGAATGCCCATCTTCTCTGGCAGCCCATACATAATATTCATATTTTGAACAGCCTGTCCGGCAGCCCCTTTAACCAAGTTGTCAGTAACCGAGAGTATTACTGCAGTATCGCCATTCCGGGGACGATGAACTGCAATCCGGCAGAAATTTGAACCACGTACAGAACGTGTTTCCGGATGGCTGCCTGCTGGAAGAACATCAACAAAGGGTTCATTAGCATAACGGCTTTCATATAAAGCTTGTAAATCAACATTTTGGGTCAGTCTTGCATACAATGTGGCATGAATGCCCCGAATCATTGGGGTTAGATGAGGCACGAAAGTCAGGTCAATCGGCTTACCTGATCTTTCGGATAAGCCTTGTCTGATTTCAGGTAAATGACGGTGACCCGCTACGGCATAAGACTTGAAATTGTCTGATGCTTCTGCATATAGTGTGTGTATTTCGGCCTTGCGCCCTGCTCCGGAAACACCTGATTTGGTATCGGCTATCAGATGATTTTCATCAACGGCCCCTGCTTCGATCAGCGGGATAAAACCCAGCTGCACCGCTGTTGGATAGCAACCGGGATTAGCAATCAATCTTGCATTCCTGATTTTTTCACGGTTAACTTCGGGTAAACCATAGACTGCTTCAGCCACCAATTCAGGAGCTGTGTGCGACATGCCATACCATTCCTCCCATTCCGCAACGTCTTTAATCCTGAAATCAGCAGACAGATCAATAACTTTTATTCCAGATCCAAGTAATGCACTTGCCTGTTGCATAGCAATACCATTTGGCGTTGCGAAAAAGACGACATCACATTTTCCAAAGTCTACCTTGAGCGGATCACTGAATTTAAGCGTAATCTGTCCGCGCAAACTGGAAAAAAGATCGTCAACTCCTATTCCAGCCTCTTGACGAGAGGTAATAACTTTAAGCTTGGCTTTCGGGTGCTGTGCGAGAATACGTAATAACTCGACACCCGTATAACCTGTCCCACCTACAATACCAACATTAATCATCTCTAGGAAACAACAGCTAAAAAATTAATTTTTTATCAAAAAGCAGTCGGTATCTTGTGTTGTGAACCTAATACGAAAAAGCCGCCCAACAAAGAGGGCGGCTTTTTCGTATTGTCCAGAAAACAACAACAATCACCGTTTAGAAAACTGTTTGCGACGTCTTGCTTTACGAAAACCAACTTTCTTCCGCTCTACTTCACGTGCATCTCTTGTTACAAAACCTGCTTTACTTAGAACCGACTTTAGCGTTTCATCATAATCGATCAACGCACGGGTAATGCCATGCCTGACTGCACCAGCCTGCCCGGATTCTCCACCCCCGTGTATGTTGACCATAATATCCAGATTAGTACTGTTCCCAGTCAGCTCCAATGGCTGACGGATAATCATACGCCCTGTTTCACGAGAAAAATACTCATCGGCAGGTTTGTGATTTACCGTGATAACACCTGTACCTGATTTAATAAAAACCCGTGCAACTGCACTTTTTCTACGGCCGGTTCCGTAGTTATATTGAATAGCCATAATTTATAAGATTAAGCGTTAATTTCCAGTGACTGCGGTTGCTGAGCCGCGTGAGGATGTATATCCCCGGCATAAATTTTCAATTTCTTTATCATGGCATACCCAAGTGGACCCTTGGGTAACATACCTTTCACAGCTTTTTCAAGTGGCCTGGCAGGAAAACGCGCATGCATCTTTTTAAAGGTGGTCTCATAGAGCCCCCCGGGATAGCCACTGTGACGATAATATATTTTATCTTCCGCCTTATTACCAGTGACTCTCAATTTATCCACGTTGATAACCACAATATAATCACCAGTATCTACGTGCGGTGTATAAATAGGCTTATGTTTGCCACGCAAGCGATGAGCAATAGCTGCCGCCAATCTACCCAGAACTTTATCGGTTGCGTCAACCACAAACCACTCGTGCTTTACTTCATGTGGCTTGGCAGAAAAGGTTTTCACTGAATATCCTTTGTTTTTGTAGTACAAGATAACCGCGAATTATGAGTTAGCGCATTAAGAATGTCAAATTTGCATCCAGGCAAGCTGGATTCAAGAAATACATGCTGCAAAGTCAGAGTATAATGAAGCTTTTGCTGACCCTCATGAAACAGTTTATCCTCTTCCTGTTCTTATTGATGCCCGTTTTTCCGGCATGGTCACAACAGCCGGAACTGTCAATTGCTGCCAAATCCTTTACTCTGACCGATTTTCACAGCGGCCAGACACTCGCCAGCTCCAACCCGCATGAACGACTGGATCCTGCTTCGCTCACCAAGCTGATGACAGCCTACGTTGTCTTCTCCGCGCTGAAGCAGGAACGTATCAAGCTGGACCAGGTCGTGCCCGTATCCAAAAAAGCCTGGCGCATGGCAGGATCACGTATGTTTATCGAGCCAAACAAACCAGTAACTGTTGATGAGTTAATTCATGGGGTAATTGTACAATCAGGGAACGATGCCTGCGTTGCCCTAGCAGAGCTGATCGCCGGTTCAGAGGATCTGCTTGTGCACATGATGAATGAAGAAGCAAAACGCCTGGGCATGCACAACACGCATTTCACCAACTCAACTGGTCTGACTCATCCTGATCACTACAGCACAGCTAATGATCTGGCATTATTGGCAGGCGCCATTATTAGGGATTTTCCAGAATACTACCCGCTCTACTCCTTACGCGAATATACCTACAACGGCATTACCCAGCAAAACCGTAACCGCCTTCTATGGACGGATCCTAATGTTGACGGCATGAAAACAGGGTGGACGGAAGCTGCCGGATACTGCCTGGTTACCTCAGCAAAACGTGATCATCGGCGCCTTATCTCTGTAGTGATGGGTACCGCTTCACCTAATGCACGCAGCATTGAAAGCCAACGCCTACTAAATTATGGGTTCCAGTTTTTCGATACGGCACACCCTTACAAAAAGAACCAGCCGGTCGCAAATGTTCAAATCTGGAAAGGCACACAAAATAAAATAAAAGTCGGCTTTAATCAGGATATCTATTTTTCACTCCCTAAAGGTAAGGTCGAAGGGGTAAAGGCTCGAATGGAATATCGCCAGCCACTTATTGCACCCATTGATCAAGGCCAGGAAATAGGAAAGGTAAAATTTGTCCTGGATGGATTGGAAGTGGCCACTTACCCCCTGGTTGCTCTGGAAGCTGTTGATACAGCCAATTTCTTCGGGCGCGCATGGGATAATCTGAAAATGCTGTTCAACTAATCTCGCGGACAATAAAAGCATGATTTATCTCAACGGAAAATTTCTACCAATAGAACAAGCTACGGTTCCGGTACTGGATAGAGGTTTCATTTTTGGAGATGGGGTCTATGAGCTTATACCAGTCTATTCGCGCAAACCGTTCCGGCTGAACGAACATCTTTCCCGCCTGCAGTACAGCCTTGATGGGATACGCCTCCAGAATCCACATACTGAAAAACAATGGATTGATCTGGTTACACGCATAATTGAGCTGAACGAATACGATGACCAGTATCTTTACTTGCATATTACTCGTGGCGTAGCGAAACGTGATCACGCATTCCCTCACGGAATAACACCAACCGTCTTTATGATGAGCAGCCCTCTACTGACACCGCCCGAAGGATTGCTCGCATCCGGAGCATCGGCTGTCACTGCACAAGACAATCGCTGGGGTCGCTGCGATATCAAGACCATTTCTCTCTTGCCTAATATATTATTACGCCAGCTTTCGGTGGATGAGCATGCCATGGAAACCATCCTGCTGCGCAATGGATTGCTGACCGAGGGAGCAGCCAGCAATATTTTTATTGTGAAAGGCAACCAGCTGCTGACCCCCCCCAAAGATCATCGTATATTGCCTGGTACCACCTACGATGTGGTACTGGAACTGGCCGTAACTCATGACATTCCTCACGCAATAAGAGATGTCTCAGAGACTGAATTACGTACCGCTCAGGAAGTTATGCTCACCTCTTCCACTAAAGAGATCCTTCCCATTACCCGACTCGATGGGCAGTCGGTTGGCAATGGTGTGCCCGGCCCCATATTTCAGCAACTCAATCGGCACTATCAAGCATATAAACAGACAGTAATGCGCGGATACACCTCGCCCCAGTAATACAATCTCATGACAGAAGAATCGCTTATTGAATATCCTTGTGATTTCCCAATAAAAATTATGGGGAAGGCACAGCAGGGATTCACTCAATCCATGCTGGCCATTGTCAAAACACATGCTCCTGACTTTGACGATACAACTCTCGAAGTTCGTACCAGTAAATGCGGAACTTACCTGAGCCTTACCTGCACAATCCGCGCAACTTCGCGCACACAGCTGGATTCTCTCTATCAGACACTGCATAACCACCCAATGGTAACGATGCTTCTGTAGGCTGATCAGTGTTCGATATCATCATACTCACCACGAGTAATAAGCCCATTCTGTAGAAAAACACATGTCCCACCCTGAACAACGGGCATGCAAACTAAAAAACTGAATCACGCTCCAAAAACAGGCTATATGTTTACCGTTACAGTAAAAAACATGGGGATTACGGAATACCTCACAGCCTGGCAGGCCATGAAAGATTTTACGCAGCAGCGTACTCGTGAAACTCCTGATGAGATCTGGCTATTGGAACACCCTCCAGTTTACACTCAGGGAATTGCCGGGAAACCTGAGCACCTGCTTTTTCCTAGCAACATCCCCGTCATCAAAACCGACCGAGGGGGGCAAATAACCTATCACGGCCCCGGGCAAATAATCATGTATCTATTGCTGGACTTACATCGCTGGCAGCTTGGTATCAGACAACTGGTCAGAAAAATGGAAGGGGCCGTGATAAACTTGATGGATGAATACGATATCGTTGCAAACGGCAGCCAAGATGCGCCCGGAGTGTATGTCAACGGCGCCAAAATTGCCTCGTTGGGACTGAAAATAAGACGCGGCGCGTGCTACCACGGTATCGCCTTTAATGCAGACATGGATCTTGCTCCCTTTGTTGCAATCAATCCTTGCGGTTATCCCGGCTTGCGTGTCACACAGGCAAAAGAGCTCGGCATATCGGATAACAAAGAAGTACTTGCTGGCAAACTGGCACAGAATTTTATTGCTCAACTAACCCATAGGATAATCACCCCCCATGGTCGCTGATACCCACCAAAGAGGCACCGCCAAAACGGCACGCAACCCAATTAAAATTGATCTAGAACAATCCGGCCAGCTATTGCGCAAACCCTCCTGGATTCGCGTGCGTTCGCCTAACAGTCAGAGATACCAGGAAGTAAAACGCCTGCTGCGCGAGAATAAATTACATACCGTCTGCGAGGAAGCCTCCTGCCCGAATATTGGGGAATGTTTCGGGCGCGGTACGGCAACCTTCATGATACTCGGTGACTTATGCACCAGGCGTTGCCCGTTCTGTGATGTAGCGCATGGGCGGCCCCATGCCCCCGATCCGGATGAACCTATGCATCTGGCCAAATCTATCGCAGTGCTGAAACTCAATTATGTTGTCATCACAAGCGTGGATCGCGATGATCTTAGAGACGGAGGGGCACAACACTTTGCAGATTGCATCCGCGCAATTCGCGCTCAATCTCCACAAACACGGATTGAAATCCTGGTCCCGGATTTTCGTGGCCGACTGGAAATCGCACTGGAGAAACTATCTGCCTGTCCACCTGATGTGATGAACCATAACCTGGAAACTGTGCCGCGCTTATATAAGCAGTGCCGGCCGGGCGCAGACTACGTACATTCATTGCAATTGCTCAAGGATTTTAAAGCAGCTTCCCCTCATATTCCGACCAAATCCGGTCTGATGCTGGGGCTGGGGGAAACCGATGAAGAAATTATCGGGGTTATGCAGGATTTACGCGCACATCAAGTTAATATGCTAACCATTGGCCAATATTTACAACCCAGCATTGGTCACCACCCGGTCATGCGCTATGTTTCACCCGAAGATTTTAAAACCTTCGAACGCATTGCCACCAATCTTGGATTCAGCCACGCTGCTTGCGGTCCAATGGTACGCTCCAGCTATCATGCTGATCAACAAGCGCACGAAGCCGGGATTGAATAAAGCAGAGATATACTGAAGAAGACATGCTATATAGTGCCACCCTGGACAGCCTCGGTACTGCATGCTTCATCCAGCTCGGATGCGGCATCATCATGATTCATACCAACCGGGCTGTCAGGAAGTAACTCCTCATCAAATGCCTTGTCCCCTTCTTCCGTCGCAATACCATGTGGTTTGATTCCGACAAAATCATAGCGACTGGTATCCGCCAAGTGTGAAAGCTGAATATTTTGTAAAGCTGTAAACATCGTTTCAAGCCGACCGGGGTATTTCTTGTTCCATTGCTGCATCATTTCCTTAATTACCTGCCGCTGCAGGTTCGGCTGCGAACCACATAAATTGCAAGGAATAATAGGAAACTGGACAAGCTGGGCATAAGCAGCCAGATCTTTTTCCTTGCAATATGCCAGCGGTCGAATTACCACATGACACCCGTCATCACTTACCAGTTTGGGAGGCATTGCTTTCAGTTTGCCCCCATAAAACATATTCAGGAAAAAAGTCTCCAGAATATCGTCGCGATGGTGTCCCAGGGCAATCTTGGTTGCCCCCAGCTCGGTTGCCACCCGGTAAAGCACTCCTCTACGCAAACGGGAACACAGGCTACAGGTCGTTTTCCCCTCAGGAATCACTCGTTTTACAACACTATAGGTATCCTGTTCAACAATACGAAAGGGCATATTTATTTCTGACAAATAACCAGGCAATACATGCTCAGGAAAACCCGGCTGCTTCTGGTCCAGATTAACTGCAATCAGTTCGAAATCCAGTGGCGCATGTGCTTGCAAATTGCGCAAAATATCCAGCAGCGCATAGCTATCCTTTCCACCGGACAAACACACCATAATCCGGTCACCGCTCTCAATCATATTAAAATCGGCAATAGCCGTGCCAACAAGCCGCCTCAGTCTTTTACGCAACTTATTAGTGCTGTATTCGGATTTTCTGGAAAATGTATCCGTAATCATATGAATTTATAGAAAAATAAAATAAGAAAGCTATCAAAAAAATCAGCCAGGTAACTATTTCACACAAAGTTAAGGAAAGAACATTTGTATAAATTAACACTTGAACAATACAATAATTAGTTGTTTCTGCTGTCTATCACGGATATATGAGAAAGTCGGTTATAGTTATATCTTCAAGGTTTCATATTTGTTGAATAACAATACCACTCAAGCAAAAAATTATAACAATGTAACGACTGCCAGCCAGGGATCAGGGAGAACGTTATACACGCTATCAATGTCCAACCGCGCAAGAAACAATTCCATTTTTCTAAATGCCCAGGATACGCGCTTATCATTAATTGTTCAGTCCCAACCAATTCAAGCGAATACAAGGCAAAACCATATCGGAGAGCACATGAAAAAACAACTCAATAAATTCTTTACCCGTTCCCTGCTAACCATCGCACTATCAGGCGTTGCCAGCACGGCAGTGGCTGCAACCATGGAAGTGTATAAAAGCCCAACTTGTGGCTGTTGTACCAAATGGGTGGATATCATGCGCGACAACGGATTCACCGTTAACATCCATGATGTCGGTAACGATAATGCCAGAGCAGAAGCTGGCATCTCCACCGAACTGGGGTCGTGTCATACCGCCCTGGTTAATGGCTATGCCATAGAAGGGCATGTTCCGGTTGATGACATCAAACAATTACTGAAAGAACGCCCGAGAGCAGTCGGCCTGTCAGCCCCCGGAATGCCACATGGCTCCCCGGGTATGGAAACCGGACGTGTTGATGCCTATAACGTGCTGCTAATCAGAAAACCTGGAGACAAACGCAGCGCAGCAGAAATCTACAACCGATATGGTCCGGGCAAATCACAGACAGATAAAATACCTGAAAATAGTACAACCAAATCAATTCTAAGACTTAAATAACGTGATACCTGCAAGAGCCGTAGCGCTCATGTCATTGTTACTTATTGCTGCCTGCTCAGAGCAAACTGACACTCGCTCGGCAGGCAGCGCCTTAGATCGTATTTTGGGCAGGGATATATCTCCGGAACAGATCACACGCGATTTTGACCCCGATCAAGTTGCGCATGGCCAAACACTTTTCCAGAAAAACTGTGCGGTGTGTCACGGTCAGAATGCGGAAGGCACTCCGGATTGGCGCAAACCACTGGAAAATGGCAGATACCCACCACCACCACTGAATGGCACTGCACACGCCTGGCACCATTCCACCGAAGAACTGAAACGCTTTATACTAAACGGCGGCCCTCCGGGAGAAGGTCGTATGCCTGGTTGGGAAGGGATCCTTACAGATCAGGAAATTGATGACATCCTGATCTGGATAAAATCCCTGTGGCCGGATGAAGTCTATCAGGGCTGGTACACCAGAATCGAGAACAGGCCAAAATAGTAGACGTAATACTGCTCAGCTATTTCATACCCTAGAGCATTTTTAGTTTACTTATTTACATATCCACATGAAGCGAAGTAGTTGGCACACTCCTCGGGAGTGAACAGATCCAACACTTTGCCGATCTGCGCCCATAAGGCATCCATGGTTCGTTTGGCGGCTTTGCATAATAGGGCTTTGAGTTTGGAGAACATTTTCTCGATTGGATTCAGATCAGGTGATGAATACGGCGGTAAGTAGAGCAGCGTGGCACCTGCCGCTTCAATGGCTGCGCGAACGCCTTAAATCTTGTGACAAGACAGGTTGTCGGCCACCACAATTGCTGCTCGCGGGCCCACTCAGTTCGTGCCTGACGTACGTCTGTGCGCGATTGCTCGCTGGCGTGCAGGGTTTTTTTTAAAACTCAACCCCCATTTGTTCAGTTGATGCCATAGCGCCGGCACCTTGATCTGAATG